>Ga0182024_10002027_pt1 | contig 51027 bp, 57 predicted proteins | sample P32metaG_FD_120480 | JGI IMG/M metagenome (GOLD analysis project Ga0182024, IMG submission 120480) | Permafrost microbial communities from Stordalen Mire, Sweden - P3-2 metaG (Illumina Assembly) | ecosystem: Environmental > Terrestrial > Soil > Wetlands > Permafrost | place: Sweden: Stordalen... | reverse complement strand
GCGGGTGTAGATGATCTTCAGGGCGTGAGCCGGCCTTTTGGCGAATCTCCGCGCGCGCCGTCCTTCTGCGCGAAGCGGGGCATGACGCGTTGCACGGAATCGGGAAGAAACCCTCCGGATGCTTTCAATCCCTGACATGGCGCTGCTCGGCGCAGCCGCGTTGCTCTTCTTCGGTCCCGACCAGCTGCCGCGGGTGGTCCGGAAGGTCGGTCAGTTCACGCGCGAGGTCCAGAACACGTCGCAGTCGTTCCTGCGCGAGATGGAACGGGCGGCCGAGATCCACGAGACGCCCCCGGCCTCGAACGGCGTCGTGCCGGTCGAACCCTACCCGGCCGAATCGTACGAAGCGTTTCCCATCGACGAGGCAGAATTTGCAACGGCCGAGGCGCCGGCCGTCGAGAAGCTGGCCCAGCCGCGACCCGCGCTCGAGCACGAGCAGGCTGCGGCGCCGCCCGAAGCGGCCGCGTTTCCGGAGCCGCCCTCCGACGCGCCGGTCGAACCGCCCGGCCCCACTGCGGGGCCGCGAACCGAGGGCTAGATGTTGAAGTTCTGGCGGAGTTCGGTGATCCGCGATTCGAGCAGCCCGCGCACCTGACGGTGCAGGCGGTCGCGCTGTTCGTCCGGCAGGCGCGTGTACACGAGGTAGCCCGCGGCGGAGATGATCCCTCCGAGGACGCCGACGAGCACCGTCCGGCCCGCATCGCTGCCGGCGCCGGACCCGGCGCCGCCGCTGTGTTCGTGGAGTTCGCCGTTCGGGGATTTGCTGGCGTCAGTCATCGTGCGATTCCCTTCGACGCGCCTGTACCCTGATTCTCCCGCGCGCGGCACATTGGGCGGCCGAATTCTCCGGCCGGATCGCTGTTACGACGCCGGTTCGGTGTCGCGGACGTATCGAATCGCGCCGCGGTACTGCGACGCGATCTGCTCGATCGCCAGTTCGGCCGTGGCCACGATCGCGTGAACGTCGGCACGGTCGCGGGCTTCGGCCGGCCAGGACAGCGCGAAATCGCCTTTGCGCCGATGGCCCTCTACCTTGACCTGCGCGACCTCGCGCAGCCCGGCCTCGGCTGCCTGGAGCAGCGCCGAGACGGCGGCGCAGGCGATGTCCTCGCCGGGCTCACCTTGCTCCGCGTGGCCGGTCGCAAAAACAGAAGACAGCCGCTGGCGGCTGTCTCGTCGGAATCGTACTTCGAGCACGCGTGTTACGAGAGCGCGATCGTGTCGATCCGAACCTCGGCGAACCGCTGGCGGTGGCCGGTCAGTTTGCGGACGCGCTTCTTCGGCTTGTAGCGAAAGACGAGGATCTTCTTGTCTTTGCCCTGGCGCAGGACGGTGCCCGACACGACCGCGCCCGAGACGGCCGGCGTGCCGATCGTCACATCGTCGCCGTCGGCGGCGAGAATGACCCGGTCGAAGGTAACCGACGAACCGACTTCGGTCTCGATCAGATCCGTGCGAATCACGTCGCCTTCAGAGACGCGGAACTGCTTCCCGCCCGTCTCGATGATCGCGTACATAACCCCGGAACTTTATCATGCGCCGGAAGCATCGTCAACGAGAGCAGTCGAAGGTCCGGCGGTGGACCCCGAGCACGTGCGCACGGTCGTCTTGGCGGCAGGCAGCTCGGCACGGATGGGCTGGAACAAGCTGGCGGCCCCTTTCGACGGGGTTCCGCTGGCGCGCCGGGTCGTGATCGCGCTGGCGGAACTGCGGCCGCTGGTCGTGGCCGGCCCAGAGGTGGCCGCCGTGCTCGCCGGCCTCGAGGGCGTCACGCTGCTGGTCACCGAGCCGACCGCCGGGCCGAGCCTCAGCCTCGGGCTCGCGAACGACGCGCTGCCGGCGGACCGGACGCTGGCGGTCGCCGCCTGCGACCTGCCGTTTCTGACCGCGGCCGCGGTGCGCGCGTTCGTCCGGCGCGTCCCCGACGACGCCGATCTGGCCTTTCCGACCGTCGACGGAACACCCGGTCATCCGGTCGTGTGGTCGCCGGCGGCGCGAACGCGTATCGCCGGGCTCGGCCCCGGTCAGGCGCCGGTGTCGCTGCGCGCCGACCCCGGGCTGCGCGTGATCGCGCTTGCCGAAACCGATGATGCCTATGTGGTCGACGTCGACACGCCGGCGGCGTGGTCGGCCGCCGAGCGGCGCGCGCTCAGGCAGTCGCGGAGCTGATCGCGAGCGCCGGCCCGTCGTCGAGCCGCAGCGTCAAACACTTCGCACTGCCCCCGGCCTTGTGAAACTCCGACAGGTCGGTCGCGAACACCCGGTAGCCGGCGTCGTGCAGACGGTCGCGCAGCCGCCGCGAGGTGTCGTGAAGGATGACCGCATCGCCGATCTCGACCGCGTTGCACGCGAATCGCAGCGCGTCATCGATCGAGACCTCGATCAGGTAACCGGGCTCGATCGCGCGCCGCAGCAGCGTTTGCGCGTGCGGCGAGAACGCATCCATATAGGCGAGCACATGGCCGCTGGAAAGCGGGCACAGCGCCGTATCGAGATGATAGAAGCGTTCGTCGACGAGCAGCAGCGGCAGCACCCGGCAGCCGACGATCTCCTGGAGCTGCATCGTTGCACCGCGTTCGGTGCGCCATCCGTAACCGGCGTACAGCAACGGCCGCACGCGATCGAACAGCGCGTCGCCGGCGCCTTCGAAGTAGGTCTGCTGCAGGAAGGTCGTCGCGAATCCCGCGCGTGCCAGCGCGGCGCGGAAGACGGGCTGCTCGCGCCGCCGTTCGGCGTGGCGGAAGCTCGAAACGATCGCGAGGTTCCCGCTGATGAGCGCGGCGTTGGCGGTGAAGACGAGGTCGGGCGTCTGTTCGCCGGAGGGGACCGACACGAACTCGACCTCGCCCACGCAGCCGGCGATCTCGACGAACCGCTCCCATTGCCGGACCGCGTCGGGGGTCGCGTCCCCGACGTTGCGCGTCATCCACGGGTTGATCGCGTAGCGCACGTCGTAGTGCCCGGGCGAGCAGACCATCAGCCGGGTGGCCATGCCTCATTCTACCGATTCCCCCGGCCCGCGGTCATGCGACAAACGGCGCACGCCTGCGAGGTGCCGTGCCCCCGAGGTGGGTATGACCTGGGCATGCGACGCGACTCAGACCTCGAGGGCGACTATAAGAACGCCCTGCCGTCGGAAGTGGCCGGCGAGCGGGACTCCGATATGCCGCGCGAGCTGCACACCCAGGCCGACAACGAGCCCCCGCTGAGCCGTCCCGAAGCCGACGTTGCCGGCATCTCGCTTACGCCTGAGGTCGTCTACGCGGACTCCGATGAGGATCCCAATCGGGACGACGAGCGCGACGCCCACCAAGCCGGTCCCGACGAACACCTCTGAGCGCCTCAGACGTCGATAAAAACGTCCTCGCCCTCGACGCGTACCGGAAAGGTGCCGAGCGGCACCACCGCGGGCAGCGTCAGCGCAGCGCCGGTCGTTACGTCGAAGAGTGCCCCATGCCGCGGGCAGCGGATCCGGCAGCCTTCGAGCGTACCCTGATCGAGCGGCCCGCCGTCGTGCGTGCACACGTCTTCGACCGCGTAGAACGAGCCGTCGACGTTGCAGAGCAGCGTCTCGACGCCGTCGACCACGATCCGTTGCGTCGTTCCGGGCGGGACCGAGCTGCGCGTAGCGGCGGGGTGGGGCACGCGCCTGAAGTTCTCGAAGCCGCGAAGATGACCCGTTTCTTCGCAATCATCTTGGCGCTGCTGGTCGCGGCCGCGCTTCCCTCGCGCGCGGCCGTCCCCGCCAAGACCGTCCGGCTTCCCGATGGTTTGGTCTACACCGATCTCGTTGTCGGCAAGGGACCCCATGCCAAGCCCGGGCAGGCCGCGATCGTCCACTACGTCGGCACCTTACCCGACGGACGAAAATTCGACAGCTCGCGTGACCGCAACGCGCCGTTCACGTTCGTGCTCGGGGGCCACCAAGTGATTCCGTGCTGGGACGAGGGCGTCGCGTCCATGCGGGTCGGCGGACGGCGTAAGCTCGTCTGTCCGCCCGCGCTGGCCTACGGCGAGCGCGGAGCGGGTGGCGTCATCCCGCCCAACGCGACGCTCGACTTCGACGTCGAGCTGTTGGGACTGAAGTAACGTTGTTCGCGCGCGAGGCGATCCGCGAGATCACGAATCGCGTGCGCGCTCTGGCCCGCGAGCAGAATGTGGACGATGTCTTCGTCGACGAGGAGGGGACGGTCAGAATTCGCCGCGGTCCCTCGTATGTCAAACTCGAGAATTCCGACGGCGTGGTGATGATTCACCGCAAGGGCATCGTGTCGGAACCAGTCGGTTCGCAGTTCGAAGCGCCCGACATCGAAGCCGCCGCGCAGTCGATCGTCGCCTACCTTCGCTCGAACTAGGTCGCGGCGGACCGGAGCGCGGCGGACCGGAGCGCGGCGGACCGGAGCGCGGCGGACCGGAGCGCGGCGGACCGGAGCGCCGTGAGGCGCGAGGACCGCGAAGGATTCGCCGTCAGGCGAATCCACCAGGCGAATCCACTAGCAGATGGGGCCGTCGAGTTTTCCGACCGGGATCACTGCGAAGTTGAAACCGGGGCCGAGCGTGATGTTGCGCCCCCAGCGCACCATGTTCACGCCGGTCATCACGATCCCGGGGATCGGGAGCGGCACGTGCGCTGCCGCTTTGTTGATCAGAAGTTCGGCCGGACTCCAGACCGGCGGCAGGGTTGGATCCATCGCGACCTCGACCCGTATCACGCCGCCCTTCGGTTTGGTGACCATCAAATAGCGGGGTTCGAGATCGAGAAACCCGTCGTGGTTATGGCGTCCGGCGGCCGAGGCCGAGCGGATCAGGCCGTAGCCGAGAGTGCCCTCTTCTACGGTCGTGCCGTCCTCGAGCGTCATCGTCTCGGCGATCTTGAAGCGGAAAGTTCCGCCGACGCGGGCGGTCGCCGACCGCACCGTGTCGATCATCGTGGCCGGGATCGAGTCGGCGCAAATCTTCGCCGGCGCGGGCGCCGGCGAAACCAACACTGCGACCAGCGCGAGGCCGGCCGCCAGTGGGCGCAGGGTCAGCCGACTGACCCTTCCATCTCCATCCGGATCAAACGGTTGAGCTCGACCGCGTATTCCATCGGCAGCTCCTTGACGAAGAAGTCGAAGAAGCCGTTGACGATCATGGCGGTCGCGTCGGCTTCGGTCAGTCCGCGGCTCATCGCGTAGAAGAGCTGTTCCTCGCCGATCTTCGAAACGGATGCTTCGTGCTCGACGGTCGAACGCTGCTCGTCGACCTTCATCGTCGGTTTCGTATCCGACGATGAGAGATCGTCCATGATCAGCGCGTCGCACTTGACGCGCGTCTTGGCGCCGTACGCGCCTTCATGGATTTCGACCAGGCCGCGATAGGTCGTCTTGCCGCCGTGCGCGGTGACGGATTTGTTGGTGACGACCGAGGTCGTGTTCGGTGCCGCATGGATGACCTTCGCGCCGGCATCCTGATGCTGGCCTTCGCCCGCGAATGCCGCCGAGAGGATCTCCCCGCGCGCGCCTTCGCCCATCAGGTAGATGGCCGGATACTTCATGGTCAGGCGCGAGCCGATGTTGCCGTCGACCCATTCGACGGTCGCGTTCTTGTAGGCGACGGCGCGTTTGGTGACCAGGTTGTAGATGTTGCGGTACCAGTTCTGAATCGTCGTGTAGCGGATCGACGCGCCTTCCATCGCGATCAGCTCGACGACGGCCGAGTGCAGCGAGGAGGTCGAGAACTGCGGTGCCGTGCAGCCCTCGATGTAGTGCACCTTCGAGCCTTCGTCGGCGATGATCAGGGTGCGCTCGAACTGGCCCATGTTCTCGGTGTTGATCCGGAAGTAGGCTTGGAGCGGCATCTTGACTTCGACGCCTTTGGGAACGTACACGAACGAACCGCCCGACCACACAGCCGAGTTGAGCGCGGCAAACTTGTTGTCTTGCACCGGGATGATCGTGGCGAGATACTTCTTCACGATCTCGGGATGCTCGCGCAGCGCAGTGTCCATGTCGCAGAAGATCACGCCGTCGCGTTCGAGTTCCTCGATGACGGAGTGGTACACGACTTCGGATTCGTACTGCGCCGAAACGCCGCTGAGGAACTTGCGCTCAGCTTCGGGGATGCCGAGCCGGTCGAAGGTCCGCTTGATGTCGTCGGGGACGTCATCCCACGACTTCTCGGTCTGCTCGCCGGCTTTGACGAAGTAGAAGATGTCGTCGAAGTTGATGGCGTTGAGCAGTTCGGTATCGCCCCACGTCGGCATCGGCTTCGAGCGGAACACGTCGTAGGCATCGAGACGGAACTTGAGCATCCAGGCGGGCTCGTTCTTCATCGAGGAAATGCGCTCGACAATAGCCCGCGTCAGCCCCTTTTCGGACTTGAAGACGTAGTTCTCGGGATCGTGGAACCCGTGTCGGTATTCCTCGATTAGCGTGTCGGGCGTGGCGGCCATGGGTCTCCCAGCGTAGCGGTCGGTACCGGACCGATCCAGATAGTTCAGCACCTTCTGCACTTTCTAACACCTTCCTCGACCGTTTGGCCGCGCCGCGTCTCATTTTTGCTTGCTTGGTCCGCTGCTCGCAGGCAACCGGCCGATTCATCCCAGGAAGTGGCACTTTACAGGGGACCCCCTAGGGGGTACCATGGGCGTCGGACTTTCGGGCCCTTGAGTTTCGCGTGCGTGCGATGGGGACGAAGGCTCGATTGGGGACGGCGCGCCCTACGCGCCCTCGCAGTGGAACGTCCGTTCGGTCCAAAGGAGACCGTGCCGGCAAGAGTCCGCTGAAAGGTCGACAGCGAGACGGTGTACCGCACACGCTGGACGACACGCCTGGAGGTGGGATTCTCCCAACCGAGTCCGAGGAGTCGAACAAAAATTGAAAGCACTGGGCACGCATATCGTGTGCGAGCTATCCGGGTGTAACCCGGCCAAGCTCACCGACGTCAACGCTGTCCGCGCGATGATGGAAGCGGCTGCTCGCGCAGCCAATGCAACCATCGTCACGAGCGCGTTCCACCGCTTCCAGCCCCAAGGGGTGTCGGGCGTGGTGGTCATCGAGGAGTCGCACCTGTCGATCCACACGTGGCCGGAGACCGGCTACGCCGCGATGGATTTCTACACGTGCGGCGACCATACCGATCCATGGGCGGCCTGCGAGTTCGCAGCCGAGGCCATGGGCGCCAAGCAAATGCTCACGACCGAAGTCAAGCGCGGCATCGAAGCCGGGAAGGGTCGTTTCACCCACGTGGTGACCACCGACCACGACACCCGGGAACTCGCGATCGCCTAGCGCCACGCTCCTCCTCGGAGCAGAAGGTTCGGGAGAACCCAAGGCCCGCCGTTTCGACGGCGGGCCTATTCGTTTGTGCGCGCCCGGCCGTGCGGTCCGCCGCAGGGCATGGCGCGCCCGCGCCCAACCGGTCGAGCGCGATGCCGAAGACCGAGCACTATCAGTGGTACACCGAGCGGTTCGCGCCGACCGAGATCCACGCGCACGCGATCGAGGAGACGTACTTCGCAGGGCGCACCGCATTCCAAGCGGTCGCGGTCCTGCGCACGGCCGTCTTCGGCAAACTGCTCGTGCTCGACGGCGACACGCAGTCCTCACAGGCCGACGAAAAGATCTACCACGAGTCGCTGGTGCATCCGGCGTTGGCGTCGGTCGACGACCGCCGCGACGTGCTGATCCTCGGCGGCGGCGAAGGCGCAACGCTGCGCGAGGTGCTGCGCGACCCGTCAGTGGCGCGCTGCACGATGGTCGACATTGACGGCGAGGTCGTGGAGCTGGCGAAACGCTATCTGCCCGAATGGTCGGACGGCGCCTTCGACGACCCGCGCGCCCGGGTCATCATCGGTGACGCGCTGCGCTTTCTCAAGGACGATGGCGGACGCTACGGCGTGGTGATCTCCGACCTGACCGAGCCGCTGCCCGACTCACCGTCGTTCCCGCTGTTCAACGGCGAGGTGTTTCGCGACATCAAAGCCCGGCTCACGCCGGGCGGTGTCTACGTGCTGCAAGCGTCGACGGCCGGCTTCCACAACCTCAGCCTGCACGCCAAAATGGCCCGCTCGCTGCGGGCGCACTTCCGGCACGTCAGCAGCTTCTACACCCACGTGCCGGCGTTCGACAACGACTGGGCCTTCATCGCGTGCAGCGATGCGGTCGACGTCGCCGCGACCGGGGCCGAACGCATCGACGCGTACGTCCGCACGCTGCGCGGCGAGAACTGGTTCTATGACGCGCAGACGCACCGGCGCTTGTTCGCGCTGCCGCTGTACGTGCGGCGCGCGCTGGCGAAGGACGGCGACCTCTTCGCGTAGGAGGGCCACGCTATGAACGACGCTTCAGGTGCGCTTCGCCGTACCGCGCTCTACGACGCGCATCTCGCGCTTGGGGCGCGCATGGTGCCGTTCGGCGGCTTCGAGATGCCGGTCCAGTACACGAGCATCCTGGCCGAGCACGACGCCGTGCGCAAGCGCGCCGGGCTCTTCGACCTCTCGCACATGGGTCAGTTCGAACTGCACGGCCGGGACGTCGGCGAATGGGCCGAGACGCTGACGGTCAACCGCGTCGCGAACATGAAACCGGGCCAGGCCCGCTATAACATCTTCACCAACGAGCGCGGCGGCGCGCACGACGATGTGATCTTCTACCGCATCAGCGACGACGACTGGCTGCTGGTCGTCAACGCGTCGAACGCGGATGCGATGTGGCGCGTCGTGTCGGCGGCCCGGTCCGGCGACGTCCGGTTGACCAACCTGCACGGCGAACGCGCGCTGATCGCGATCCAAGGGCCGCGCGCGTCGGCACTACTCCAGCCGTACGTCGAGGCCGATCTGGCCGCGCTGCGCTACTATGCGTGCACGCTCAGCCGAGTGCGGGAAGCGCGCGATCCGATTCTGATCGCGCGCACCGGCTACACCGGAGAAGACGGTTTCGAACTCTTCCTCTCCAACGACGAAGCGGTCGGCGCGTGGGATCTGCTGCTGGCCGAAAACCGCGCACACGGATTGACTGCGTGCGGCCTGGGGGCGCGCGATGTGCTGCGGCTCGAGGCCGGGATGCCGCTCTACGGGCACGAGCTGGACGAAAACATCACGCCGCTGCAAGCCGGTCTCGCTTGGGCGATCAAGTTCGACAAGCCGGCTTTCGTCGGCAGAGACGCGCTGGCCGCACAGCGCGACGCCGGCGACTACACGCGCATCGTCGGGGTGACGATGGAAGGGCGCGCGCCGGCACGCGCCGGGTATGCCGTCTTCGCGAGCGGCGAACGCGCCGGCGAGGTACGCAGCGGCTCGTGGGGGCCGTCGGTCGCGAAGAACATCGCAACGGCACTGGTCGCGCCGTCGGCTGCGGCCGAGGGCACGCCGCTCGAAATCGAGATCCGCGGCGCTCGGCATCCGGCAGTCACCGTACCGCTCCCGTTCTACCGGCGTCCCAAGAATTGACCGGCGGCAGGTTCGGCGCGGTGCGGTACACTAGCTAGGGGACCGAGATGGCACAACCTGCAGGACTGCTGTACAGCAAAGAGCACGAGTGGGTGAAGCTCGACGGCGACGTCGCGACGGTCGGTATCACCGACTACGCGCAGGCGTCGCTCGGCGACATCGTGTACGTCGAACTGCCGCGCCTCGGCGCGACGCTCGAGCAATTCAACAGCATCGGCGTCGTCGAGTCGGTGAAAGCCGTCTCCGATATCTTCACGCCGGTCGGGGGCGAGGTGATTGCGATCAACGACGCGATCGAATCCGATCCGGCGCTGGTGAACCGCGAACCCTTCGGCGGAGGGTGGTTCTACAAAGTGAAGCTGGGCGACGTCTCGCAGACCGGCGAGCTGATGTCGCCCGAGCAGTACGACCGGCTCATCAGCGAGACCTGAGCGGAGCCGCCGCAATCTACACGCCGCACACCCCCGCCGACATCGAGGCCATGCTGCAAGCGATCGGTGTGGCCTCACTCGATGAATTGGTGCGAGTCCCCGCGGCGCTCACGCTGCGCTCGCCGCTCGCGGTTACGCCGCAGCTGAGCGAGAGCGAGATCGCCGACCGCTTCGCGCAGTTTGCGGCCCGGACGACCGCCGGCGGTTATACATCGTTTCTCGGCGCCGGCGCCTACCGCCACTACATTCCGCCCGTCGTCGGCGCGCTCGCGATGCGCGGCGAATTCCTGACCGCGTACACGCCCTATCAGGCGGAGGTTTCTCAGGGCTACCTGCAAGCGACGTACGAGTGGCAGTCGTACATCGCGCTGCTGACCGGCCTCGACGTCGCCAACGCGTCGGTGTACGACGGCGCGACCGCGTTGGCCGAAGCCGTCATCATGGCGGTCAATGCGAGCGGCCGTAAAGCGGTGCTCGTCTCGCGCGCGGTTCACCCGAATTATCGCGCCGTGCTGCGCACCTACGCCGAGGGTCTCGAACTCACGGTCGACGAGCTGCCGTACCGCGCCGACGGGCGCACCGAGACGGCGTCGCTCGACGCGGCGCTCGCCGATCAGCGGTACGCCGCGCTCGTCGTTCAGACGCCCAACATCTTCGGCGTCATCGACCCGCTCACGTCGGCTGACTCCGCCCGCGCTGCCGCCAACGGGACGGTCGTCATCGGCGTCGTCGCCGAGGCCCTCTCGCTGGCCGCGCTCTCGACGCCGGCCTCGTGGGGCGCGCGGATCTGCGTCGGCGAAGCGCAGTCTTTCGGCAATGCGGTCGCCTACGGCGGCCCGCACGTCGGCTTCATCGCCGCCGGCAACGAACATCTCCGGCGCATGCCCGGGCGGCTGGTCGGGAAGTCCGTTGACGCCGAGGGCCGCATCGCCTACGTGCTGACCCTGCAGGCGCGCGAACAGCACATAAGGCGCGAGAAAGCGACCTCGAACATCTGCACGAACCAGGCGCACTGCGCGCTCTGCGCCACGATCTATCTGGCCGCGATGGGGAAGACGGGACTGCGCGATTGCGCTGCGCTCAACCTCGCGCGGACGCGCGAACTGCGCGACGCCGTGACCGCGGTCGACGGCTTCTCGGCGCGCTTCGCCGCGCCGGTCTTCAACGAGGTGGCGATTCGCGTCCCGGGCCGCGCGAGCGACGTGCTGCGGGCGCTCGAAGACCGCGCGATCCTCGGCGGCCTCGACCTGGGCCGCTTCTATCCCGAGCTCGTCGACACGCTGCTGATGACGGCGACCGAGCTCACCACCAGTGCCGACATCGCGCGGCTGGCGGGCGCCCTTGCGGAGGTTGAGACGCGTGCCGCCGCCCGCATTTGATACGCCGCTGATCTTCGAGTGCGGTCAGGACGGCCGGGCGAACTGCTACCTTCCGCGCGGACCGCAGCTCGAGACGCTGCTGCCCGGCGACCTCGTACGCGACGAACTGCCGCTGCCCGACAACAGCGAGCTCGACGTCGTGCGCCACTTCACGCGGCTCTCGCACAAGACGTTCGGCATCGACACGGTGTTCTATCCGCTCGGTTCCTGCACGATGAAGTACAACCCGCGCATCAACGATGCGATGGCGAACCTGCCGGCGCTGCGCGACCTGCACCCGTTCGCGCCCGATCATGCCGCGCAAGGCGCGCTGGCGGTGATGTGGGAGCTCGAGCGCGCGCTGGCCTCACTGTTCGGGATGGCCGCGTTCTCGCTCAACCCCGCGGCCGGCGCGCATGCCGAACTGACCGCGCTGCTGATCGCCAAGGCCTACTTCGCAAAACGCGGCGAAGCGCACCGCAACGTCGTCATCGTCCCGGACACCGCGCACGGAACGAACCCGGCATCGGCGGCAATGGTCGGCTTCCGGGTCCTCTCGCTGAAGTCGGACGCGCGCGGCCGCGTCGATCCGGCCGCCCTGGCCGCCGTGGCCGGACCCGACACCGCCGTCTGCATGATGACCAACCCGAACACCCTCGGATTGTTCGAAGACCGCATCGGCGAAGTGTCGGACGTGATCCATCGCGCCGGCGCGCTGATGTACTACGACGGCGCCAACGCGAACGCGCTGATGGGGAACACGCGGCCCGGCGACATGGGCTTCGACCTGATGCACCTCAACCTGCACAAGACGTTCTCGATCCCGCACGGCGGCGGCGGTGCGGGCGCGGGTCCGGTCGGCGTCGCTCCGGCGCTGGTTCCGTACTTGCCGGTGCCGGTCGTGCGCGCGTACGAAGCGGACGGCAGCCCGGCCGCGGCCGACGGCTGGCGCGACAGCACGGGTCTGCGTTTCGCCCTCGACTTTACGGCGCCCGATGCGGTCGGCACTATGCGCTCGTTCTGGTCGAACTTCGCGCACATGGTGCGCGCGCTGGCATACATCTACGCCAACGGTGCCGAAGGCCTCATCCTGACCTCGCAGCTCGCGGTGCTGAACGCCAACTACATTCGGGTCGGCATCGCCGACGTGGTCGACATCCCGTATCCCGAGATCAACCGGCACGAATTCGTCGCTTCGGCGCAGAGCCTCAAACGCGACACCGGCGTGCGCGCGCTCGACCTGGGCAAGGCGCTGCTCGACCGCGGGTACCATGCGCCGACGGTGTACTTCCCGCTGATCGTTCCGGAGTGCTTGATGATCGAGCCGACCGAAACGGAGTCGAAGGAAACGCTCGATGCGTTCATCGCGGCGTTTCGCGAAATCGTCGCCGCGGCGCGAATCGATCCCGAGAGCGCGCTCGGGACGCCGCGCACCACGCCGGTCGGGCGCATCGACGAGACGCGCGCCGCGCGTCAGCCCGACTTGCGCTGGCGTGCGCCGTCGACGGAGTCAGGCTGACGGACGCGGCGGCAAAAACCTCGGCCGATGCGGAACTCGACGCACTCCTCGCCGCCGAGTGGGCCGACAGCCGCCGCCGTCATCCGATTGAGGCTTCACTCGACGGCGATCGTTCGGCCGACGACCGCTGGGACGATCGATCCTTGGCCGCCCTCGCCGACGAGGCAGCGCACAAACGCACCGTGCTGACGCGGGTCGAAGCGCTCAAGGGCGCCGGCCTGGGTGCCGGCGCGGCGCTCAATCGCGATCTGTATGAGGGCCAGCTTCGCGACTCGCTGCGCGGGTTCGAGCTTCAAACGCATTTGTTCGCCGTCGGTCCGGCGGACGGCGTTCAGACGTATAGCGGCTACGCGAACAGCCTGCCCTTCGCGTCGCGGCGCGACTACGAAGCGTGGCAGATGCGTCTCGAGACGTATCCCGAGGCCGTAGCACAAACGATCGAGCTGCTGCGCGAAGCGATGGCGCGCGGACGGTTGTGGCCGCGCGCCTCGATGGAGCGGCTCCCGGGGCAAATCGACCGGCTGCTCGTGAACGCCGAGGCGTCTCCGTTCTACGCGCCGTTCACGCGTATTCCGGAAGCGTTGACCAGCGTGGATGCGGCCCGCATGCGCGAACGGGCGCAGCGTACGATCGAGCAAGCCGTTAACCCGGCGCTGCGGGCGTTGCGCGCGTTCTTCGTCGACGTCTATCTGCCGGCGGCGCCGCTCGAGGTCGGTCTCGCGCGCCTGCCCCAGGGCGACGCGATCTATGCCTACTACGCCGCCTTCTATACGACAACGACGATGACTCCCCACGCTATTCATGAGCTCGGCCTGCGAGAAGTCGCGCGCATTCGCGCGGCGATGGAAGAGCTTGCGCCGCAAACGGGCTATAGCGGCAGCCTTCCGGAAATCTTCACGCAGCTGCGCGCGGATCCGTCGAATTACTATGCCGACGCTCAAGCGCTGCTGGCCGCGTACCGGGCAATTGCCAAGCGTATTGACCCCGAGCTGCCGCGCGTCTTTCACCTCAGCTCGCTGCCGCGCTTACCCTATGGCGTCGTGCCGATTCCCGATGTGACCGCGCCGGACACGACGACGGCGTATTATCAACCGGGCGCCTTGGACGGCACCCGCGCCGGACAGTACTACGTCAATCTCTACCAGCCCGCGCAGCGGCCTATCTACGAGATGACCGTCCTGTCGCTGCACGAGTCGGTGCCCGGTCATCATCTGCAGATCGCGCTCGCGCAAGAGCTGCAGGGTCTGCCCGAATTCCGGCGCGTCGGCCCGGCGTACACCGCGTACGTCGAGGGTTGGGGGCTGTACTCGGAGTCGCTCGGCGACGACCTAGGACTCTACGACGACCCGAAGTCGAAATTCGGCGCGCTGACCTACGAAATGTGGCGTGCGGTGCGGCTGGTCGTCGACACCGGGATGCACGCGCAGGGCTGGACGCGTCAGCGCGCGATCGACTACTTCCTGGCCAACGCCGCGAAAACGAAGCTCGACGTCGAGAACGAGATCGACCGCTACATCACCAATCCCGGTCAGGCGCTGGCGTACAAGATCGGGCAGCTGAAGATTTTGGAACTGCGCGAGCGGGCGCGGCAGCGGCTCGGAGCGCGCTTCGACCTGCGCGATTTCCACGCCGTCGTGCTCGGCGAGGGCGCCGTGCCGCTCGACGTGCTCGAGCGGCGCGTCGACGCCTGGCTGGGCGCCGCGCCGGCGGCGTAAACTTCGTTTCTTTTCCTCGCGGAGAATCCGGAGGTGGCGTCGTAAGAGGCCGCATGGCAAGGCGTCCCTCGCCGACGTTGACCGAGGCGGAATACCGTCTCATGGACATCCTGTGGGATCTGGGCAACGGAACGGTCGCCGACGTGCACGCGCGGCTGGCCGCTCACCCGATCGCCTACACGACCGTGCTCTCCACGCTGACGATCCTCGAGCGCAAGGGCTACGTGCGGCACACCGTCCGTGGGAAGGCCAACGTCTACCGCCCGCGCGTCGAACGTGACGCGGCCCGGCGCACGGTGATCGCCAACGTCTTGACGACGTTCTTCGGCGGCTCGGCCCGCGCGCTGATGCTGAACCTGCTCGAAGCCGAGCGGCTCGGTCCCGACGAAGAGCGGCGGCTGCGGGCACTGCTCGAGGCCGAACGCTGACGTTTGCCAGCGCAGCGGTGGCAGCGGCGGGCGCTGCGGCCGTCGCCGGCGTGATCCTCGCGGCGGCGGCCATCGTCGCGGCCCGAACCTTCGCGCGACCCGCCACCCGCTGCATGATTTTGGGCGGCGCGTTCGGGCTAGCCGCGCTGACCGGCCCGTTTGCGTTCGCCGGCGCGCTGCTGCGCCCGGCCGCCACGGGAACGCTCCCAGGCGGCGCCGGCTTGGAGCCTTTCGCAGCGCCGCTGCTGGGCGCGATGGCGGCGCTGGCGCTGGCACTGCTGATCGATTTGGCGCTGGACGCAGCGCGTCTGCGGGCGATCAAAAACGCGGCTCGGCCGATCGGATCGGTCGCGGTGCGGCGCGCCCGGATCGCGCTCTCGGACGTAGTCGGGAGTCCGACCGCGATCGGCTACCTGCACCCCGCGATCGTCCTTCCCTCGAGCTTTCGGCGGCGGGTCGACGAGGCGGAATGGCAGGCGGTCATCGCCCACGAGGCCGCGCACTTGGCCCGCGGCGACGACTGGGCTAAGGCGGTCCAAAGCGCGGTCCTCCGGCTAGGCTGGTGGCTGCCGGGACTGTGGATCTTGGCCCGCGCGCTCGATTTGGAACGGGAAGCCGCCAGCGACGAGCGGGCGGTTCGCGCCGCCGGCGCGCGCCGCTATGCCGCCTGCCTGCTGCGCTTGGCGACCAGCGATGCGCCGGCTGATCTTGCGCCGGCTTTCGGCGGCCGGCGCGCGCAGATTGCGATTCGGGTCGAGCGACTTTTGCGGCCCGGCCCCGCGCCCTCACCGATCGTGCGGGCCGCGGCGCTCGGCATCGCGACGGCGGTGACGCTGGCCGTTCTCGCGACCGCCATTGCTGCGGTTCCGGCGGTCGGCCGCGGCGGCACGCCTCCGGTGTCGCTGCGGCGCTTGGCCGCCCTCCCGGCACGCCGGGCGGCGCCGGCGCACGCGGCCCCCGCACTGCGGACCGCCGGCCGCCGGCCGGTTCGCGCGCTGGTCGCTGCCGCCGCCATCCCCGCTCCGGCGGCGCCGCGTCGCGTCGTGGCGGTCGCGCCGCACGTCCACCACGCTCGGGCCGCGCGGCCCGCCGCGGTCCCCGTCGTCGGAATGCTCGCCCTGCGGCTCCGCTGTGCCACCTGTTTTGGCCCTTTGCGCTCGCCGGACGCCGCCTCGGCGCTCCCGGCGCCTCCTCCGGTTCTTGCTCCGGCTAGCGTTGCAATCGCGACCGGATCGGGTCCCGGCGGCCTGCGTTTCGGCCTGATGTCGCTGTCGCTCCCACGCGCCCTAGCGGTTCCGTAGCGGTTCCCTAGCCGAGGTTTACGGTCGCGCCTTCTTGGGGCTACGCGCTATACTAAAAGCACCAGCCCGGACCGTCGGGCTGCAATTTTCTCCGGGAAGCGACGATGCGGATCAAATACGAGGTCTCTGCCGGCGGGCTCGTCCTGCGGTGGAACGGGAGTTCGTTGGAAGCTCTGCTCATTGGGCGTGGCGAACCGCGTGTTTGGTCGTTGCCCAAGGGGCACGTCGAGGCCAAAGAGACCCACGAGCAGGCGGCCCTGCGCGAGGTTCGCGAGGAAACCGGCTGCTGGGCCGAGATCCTCTCGAAGCTGTCCGACATCTCGTACTGGTTCTATCTGAACCGCACCAAGCACAAGAAGTCGGTCCATTTCTACCTGATGCGCTACCTTTCGGGCGATACGGCCAACCACGACCACGAAGTGGACGAGGCCCGCTGGTTCGAGATCCGGGCCGCCAAAAAAGCGCTGAAGTACGTCAACGAGAAGCGCCTGGTCGACCTCGGTCTGGACTGGCTCCAGCAGGAGGGTGCCGGAACCTTCGAAGCCGAGGCCGTGGCCGTCAGCCGGGCCGCGGGCGACAGCAGTGCGTGACGGGGTTCGTTGCCGCTGACGCATGACGTCTTCTGACCCGCAGGAGCGCGCGCTGCGCGTCTCGGTGGCCGTCTTCGACGGCCCGCTCGACCTGCTGCTGAACCTGGTGAAGGAACGGCAGCTCGACATCGCTACCGTCCCGCTCGCCAGCATCGCCGACCAATACCTGGCCTACATCCAGGCGATGGACGCGCTCGACGTCGAGCTTGCCGGCGACTACCTGGTCGTCGCGGCGACGCTGGTCTTTCTCAAATCGAAGGCACTGCTGCCGCCGATTCCGCTCGAGTTCGCCGGCGACGGTGAGGAGTCGGCCGAATCGGTCGAAGCCCGTCTGCGCGAGCGCCTGATCGCGTATTCCAAATATCGCGATGCGGGCGCGGATCTCAAGACGCGCGCCGCCGAGGCCGCCGCCTACTACCTGCGCACCGACGGTGGCGATCCCAGCGCCGAGCTCGTCCAGCGCTATCGCATCGACGTCGTCAAGCTCGCCGGTGCGCTCTCGGCCGCCCTGCGCGCCGCGAAACCCGAAAAACGCACGATCGTGCGCGAGCGCGTCTCGCTGGTCGAGCAGATGGAACACATCGCGCGCACCGCGCGGCGCGACCGCGGCACGACATTCTTCTCGCTCTGTGCGGGGCTCGACCGCCAGGCGATCATCGTGACCTTCCTCGCCCTGCTCGAATTGGTGCGGCGAGAACGCGTGCGCATCGCGCAAGCAGAAAGCTTCAGCGACATCGAAATCGTGCCCGTGGATCAAGCCGGCCGTGCAGCCTGAACTCGTCGAGACCGGAAAACTTCAGCGCCAGATCGAGGCGCTGCTGTTCGTCGCCTCGGAGGCCCTCTCGATCAAGGAGCTCGCCAAGCTGACCGGCGCCGAGCAGAGCGACGTCACCGTCGCGCTCCAGAAGATCGACGCCGATTTCGCCTATCGGGGCGTGGTGCTGCGCGAGATCGCCGGCGGGTATCGCTTCGCCAGTGCGCCCGCGGCACGCGAAGCGGTCGAGGCCTACCTGCTGCCGCCCAAGACGAACCTCTCGCCGGCGGCGCTCGAGACGCTGGCCATCGCCGCCTACCTCCAGCCGGTGACCAAGGGCGACATCGAGGGGATCCGCGGCGTGAGTGCCGACTCCGTCATCGCGACACTGCTGGATCGACGCTTTCTGACCGAGTCCGGTCGCAAGGACGTCCCCGGCCGCCCGATCGTGTACAAGACGACCGACGAGTTCCTCGAGACTTTCGGCTTGCGCTCGCTTGATGAGCTGCCGCCGGTCGACGTCGACGCCGGCGTGCCGGTCGAACTGGCACTCCCGATCGCCCTCGAGGAAACCTCCGCCACCGCCGCAGCGGTCGAAGAGAACGATACCTTTCCGCCGCCGGTCGAGACGACCGCCGCCGCATCAGAAACGGAGCCCCTGCCATCAGCGGTTTAGCCGCACCCAAACTCGACCCCGCCGCCGTCTGGGCGACCGTCGATCAGAACTGCCAGCGCGTCGCGCTCGCCCACGAGCTGATCCAGCCGGGCGAAACGTTCCAACTCACCGAGGACCAGCGCAAGGCGATCGCTACGATCTCGACCGGACTCGACGACGGTGTCTTCGAGTTTCTGCTTAAGGCGCCGACGGGCTCCGGCAAGACCGAAGTGATGCTGCGGGTCGCGGTCGACACGATCTTGGCGACCGGCGGCTACGTCGTAATCCTGGCGCCGACGCGCGATCTGATCCGCCAGCATGTAACCTACTTCACCGAGCGGCTCGAGGGAACCGGAATCGGCGTCGGCCAGATCCACGGCGGCGCTGCACCCAACGAACGGCGCGACGTCGAAGCGGGCATCGAGGGCGGCACGATCCACGTCGTGGTCGGCTCGGCGATGATGCTGACGATCGACCGGCACTGGGACATCATCGACAAGAGCGACGTGCTTTTCGTCGACGACGTCAACGCGTTCGACGAACGCGAGCATCTGCGGCTGCTGCAAGACTTCGACTGTCCGATGGTGTTCGCGAGCGCGACGCCGAACGAACTGCGGCGTTTCCTCGACCGCATCGGGGCGATGGATCACGTCGTGTCGATGAAGAAGATGCCCTTCGACGTGCTGCCGACCAAGATTCACAAGGTCGAAGGCGTGTGGGGCGAACCGCCGCCCGAGCAGCTGACGCGAGCCGACGCGCTGATCCGCGAGCATCTGGCGCGCGGCTCGCGCATCTTCGTTATCGGGCGCACCCGCGGCGACGTGCCGCGACTGGCCGAGCGGCTGGAGCAGACCTACGACATCGACGTCGAGCAGCTGCGCGGCGACATGGCCGACACGGTCGAACAGGGCAAGCGCTATCGCCGTAAGGGCGTCAAGGTCAACGAAGTCGGCACGCGCGTCGCGATGATGAACGAATTTCGCGGCAAGGCGCCGGCCGTTTTGGCCGCGACCAACCTGATCGGCAGCGGCATCGACATTCCGGCCGCCGACCTGATCGTGATCACCGATTCGGACGCCTTCGGGGAATCGGAGGTCGAGCAGCTGATCGGACGCGTCGGACGCCGCGAACGGCCCTCCGATGCGGTTCTGCTGACCGGCACGACGTTCGAGAAGAATCCCTCGCGCGCGATGCCGACCGGGCGCGCCAAGACGTTCATGCCGACCGGGATGCGCGCGCGGCAGTTCACCTTCGGCCGCCGCCGCTAGCGCGCTCCGAGGCCGGCCGGTGCGGATCGGTTTTCACGTGCGAGTCGGCGGCGGCTACGATGCCGCCGTCGCGTACGCGACCAAGCATGGCTGCACCTCGCTGCAGTTCTTCAGCGGTAACCCGAAGACGTACCGCGTCGGCGCGATCGACACGCCCGCGCTGCAGAAGTTCGCCGCGGCGCGGACGGCGGCCGGCATCGGTCCGGTCGCGATCCATACCTCGTACCTGATCAACCTCGCCAGCGAAGATCCGAAGACCGTCTTCAACTCCCTGCGGCTGCTCAAGAACGACCTGGCGGTCGCGGCCGTCGGCGACGTCGCCTACGTGAACACGCACCTCGGTTCGTACGGCACGCGCGAGCGCAGCGCCGGCTTCGCGACGGTGGTCGCGGCGCTCGAGGAAGCTCTGGACGGCGTCGCGCCGCAGGTGTCGCTGGTGATGGAGAACAGTGCCGGTGCCGGGCAGTTGTGCGGCGGAACGATGGAAGAGCTCGGCGCCTGCGTGCGCACGATCGGCCACCCCAACCTGCGCGTCTGCATCGATACCGCGCACAGCTGGGCCGCCGGCTACGCCATCGATACGCCCGACGGGGTCGCGCGCTTCTTCGATCTGATCGATCGCGAGATCGGGCTCGAGCGGGTCGTGATGTTTCATTTCAACGACACGCAGATCGCGCTGGGCGGACATCGCGACCGCCACTGGCATATCGGCGAGGGGCTGATCGGGATCGCGGGATTTCGCGCGATCGTCGAGCACCCCGGCGCGCGCGGCAAGGTCGCGATCCTCGAGACGCCGGGCGAAGAAGACGACGACGCACGGAACATCGCCGCGCTGCGCGGCGTTCTCGACGGAGCGCCCGTCGCGGCCGCATGATCGTCCACGTCGATCTCGACGCGTTCTACGCGTCGGTCGCGCAGCGTGACGATCCCTCGCTGCGCGGGATCCCGCTGGCGGTCTCGGGATCGTCGCGACGCGCGGTCGTGCTGACCGCTTCCTACGAGGCGCGGCCTTTCGGCGTGCGTTCGGCGATGCCGCTCTATCGCGCCCGCGAACTCTGTCCACAGCTGACGGTAGTGGCGCCGAATTTCTCGCGCTACCGCGAGAGCTCCGAGCGGGTCTTCGCGATCTTCGAGGACGGTGCGCGCGCGGTCGAGGGCCTCTCGCTCGACGAGGCGTTCCTCGATCTCGACACCAACGACATCACCGAAGCGACCGCGTTCGCGCGCCGGGTCAAGAACCGGATCCGTGATGAGGTTGGGCTGACCGCGAGCGCGGGGGTTGCGCGCACCAAGATGGCCGCCAAGATCGCGAGCGATCTGCAGAAGCCCGACGGTCTGACCGTCGTACCGCCCGGGGCCGAGGCGGAGTTCCTGGCGCCGATGCCGCTCTCGCGGCTGTGGGGAATCGGCCCCAAGACGCAGCCGCGTCTCGAGGCGGCCGGCCTGCGCTCAATCGGCGACGTCGCCGCGCTCGACGACGCGCGGCTCTTCGAGATCTTCGGACGCGGCGGCGCGTTCTACCGCGACCTGGCGCGCGGGCTCGACGACCGCACCGTCGACGGATCGCGCGAACGCAAGTCGATCTCGACCGAAGAAACGTTCGACTACGACATCGGCGACGAGTCGCGAGTGCTCGCGCTGCTGCGCGAGCAGGCCGACGAGTTGGCGCGCGGTCTGCAAAGCCGGCACCTGCGCGCCGCGACCGTCGGCATCAAGGTCCGCAAAGCCGATTTCACCGTCACCGGCCGCCAGACGACGCTCGCGGTGGCGACCTGCGAAGCCGAACGTATCCTCGCCGCCAGCATGTTGTGCTGGCAGCGCTCGGGGCTCGGCGACACGCCGATTCGCTTGCTCGGCACCCGTGTCGCCTCCCTGACCGAAGAAGAAGAACGCGAACTACGCCTACTCTGAGGACTTAGTGACGAGGATAGCAATGACCAGCCCACACGCCGGAATCGTGAGCAGCCTCAAACACGGGAACTGCCGCCGATGATCCGAGTTGGAAGACTATCGGACTTAGACATGCTCGCCAACATCGAAGAGTCAGCGGGTACGCTGTTCGTTGGTACTCACATGGCGTGGGCCGCGTCCAGCTCGAAGCGTCCGCGAGACGCGTACTTGCCGAGTCTCTCGCAGGGCCTGTTGTGGGTGGCCGAAGTTGGCGACGTCGTCGGATTCATCGCCGCGCCCGAGCATACGGGCTTCATCTTTATCGAAGAAATGTCTGTCGTTCGAGAACAGCAACGACGGGGTTTCGGTCGAGCGTTGCTTGATGCGCTCATTTCGGCGATAGTCGACCGCGGGTTTGCCGCTGTGGGCCTTGTGACGGATCGCGAACTGCCCTGGAACCGGCAGTTCTATGAAGGCGCTGGATTCAGCGTCTTTAGCGATCAGGACGTTCCCTCAAAGCTGTCTGCATATTTGACTCAGCAGGTCGAGCTAAGCCGTGACCCCTCACGCCGATGCGGAATGTTCCGGAAAATGACAGTCACCAACGATGAGCGCCCTGTTCACCGCGACCCGCGCGCACGGTCTCGCCGAAGCGCTGTGCGCAGTGCTCGCCGCGATGGCGCAAGAGTCGATGGTTGCCGAGATTCTCGACCGCGGCCGCAGCATGGCGACGGCATGAGAGGGTCGAGCCTCCTTGAGATCCTCGACGGCGAACGGCGCCTTTGGGGCAGCTCGTCCGACGGGAGCGGTCTGTTCCGCGAATGGTCGCCCGACCGCTCGGAGTGCCGCATCGTCTTCTCGGACCTGTCGCCCTCGCAGCTCGCCGTCGCGGTACACGACGAGCAGGCGAAGGCGCGCGACGGCGGCTACGCGCTGGAGTGGAAAGTCTACGGCCACGATCCCGCGGCCGGATTGACGGAGATGCTCGCCGCCGCCGGATTCGAGGCGGGCGACGTCGAGACGGTGCTCGTGCTCGACCTCGACGCCGTCGAATGGCGCCGCTTCGACGGGCCGCCCTACGAGACGCGGACGGTTCACGACGACCGAGGACTGGCGGACGTCGCTGCGATCTCGCGACAACTTGGACGCCGGGACGTGGAGGCGGAGAGCAATCGGCTGGGCGCCATGCTGCGCGAGCGGCCGGAGGGCCTGAGCATCCACGTCGCCTACATGGACGGCGAGCCCGTGTCGTCCGGTCGCATCCACTACGGCCACTCGGCCGACGTCGCCGAACTGGCCGGCGGCCGGACGGTGCCGGCGCATCGCAAGCGCGGGCTGTTCAGCGCCGTCGTCGCGGCGCGCTTGCGCGAGGCCGCCGCACGCGGCTGCCGGTACGTCTTCGTCGACGCGCTGCCGACGTCCGAGCCGATCCTCACCAAGCTCGGTTTCGCCGCGCTGACCAGCACCCAGCCGTTCACCTGATGACGTCCGAGCCGCCGCCCCGCAGCGGTCCCGAACCCCGCGCTGCGTCTTCTCTGGACGATTCCAACGTGAAGATCTCTCAGATGTGGTCGGTGCTCGAGGCGGGGTCTCCGTCGGCGCTTAGGATGGTCTCGGCCATGCACTCTAGATTTGCGGAAGGCGCCGCTCACTGACGGCCATCATCATGCTGCTTTTGAGGCTCTGTCGGCTTAGGCACGCGTGCGAGTGCTTGCTTGATAATATAAGTCAACAAAGTCTATAAAGTCGACAAAGTCGACCTGTCCTGATACACTGTCCTGGAGGAGAAAAGTCATGCCGGATACGATGATCGGCGCCCGCCAGGTCGCCGCCCGACTCGGGGTCCACGAGAACACCATTCGAAACTGGGAAGAGCGTGGAATCTTGCGAGCATTGCGTCTTCCCGGGTCCGGGTACCGTCGATTCGACCTCGAGGAAGTTGAACGTCTGGCGCAAGAAATGCATACACAGTTTGCGCCTGCCGATGAAGGCCCCGCGCTCGATGGTTCCACCCTCCAGGGGGTGATCGTCCACGGGGATATTGAGTGACGACAGCCCGACAGCGGCGACCGGAAGAGCGCTATTACGAACAGCGCCAGCAGTGTCTGAGTCAAGGGGACATCTTTCGAGACGTCCCCTTAGCTTTTCCAACGCCTGCTCGCGAGATCGTCACCGAAGAAAGTGGAACAAGGCTCTTTCTTTCGGGTCCGTTTGAGGTTGGCTTTGCACTCCTAATGACGCCGACATGCTCCATGCGCGCGCAGGGGGCGGCGCCAGGGAATTACGCCCATCCTGTTCGCAGTCTGGCCGTGATCCGTCCGCTTTCGGACCTCGTCCAAGCCGGACTCCTCGACGATTCGAAAGTCGGTCTGCTGCGTTCGTATGACAGCCTTATCAATTATATGTACTTGCCGGCGTTCCCAGAACAAGACTTTCCCGAGAGCGTGGCGATGCTCTATATGCCCGTCACACTCCATCATGACATGATCCCTAGCCAACGCATCGCACAGCTGACGTTGGCGGGCGCTCAGCAGTTACAACGGAAACTTACGCACTTCTGCTCGGGCTTTCTGGTCGCTCGCGAAAACTTTCAGCCTCCGATGGACTGAGGAGGCTCAGATGTGGTCGGTGCTCCAGACGGGGTCTCCGTCGGCGCGTAAGACGGTCTCGGCCATGCGCGTCCAGGACGCACCGCAGGCGCGGCTGAGCGGAACAATCATCGTGATGCCGTCGGAGCGCTTGCGTACGGCAGCGCGGCCGAGCGCGGCGCGCCCGGCGGTCGGCGGAAGCCAGCCCTGAATTTTGCGAAGGTCCCCGGCCGCGGCACGCAGCAGCGGGCCGATGCTGTGCGCGTCCTGCGGCTCGGCGAAGGCGAACTCGTCGACCACGAACGCGTCGGCCTTGGGCACGCGCCGGCCGCTGACGTAGGCCGCCAACCGACGGCCGCGTTTTGCTGCCAGCGTCAGCGGTTGTCCGGCATTCGCGCGCACCGCGGCGTAGAGGCACTGAAACTCCCAATCCAGCGGCGTCCGAACGAGCGCGAACGGTCGGCGCGCTTCGTGCGCCTGGAACGTTCGGCGCAGCACAGTGGGATCGAGCGGATCGAGCGCGACCAGCGGCAGGCGCTCGCGCGGCAGCGCATCGGCGCGGAGCGTCATCTGGCGTGACGGCAACGCCATGAAGCCCAGGCTCGCGTAGAACGCCGGGTTGATGTCGCTGAACAGAAACGCGATATCCGTGCCGGCCGCGCGCTCGGTATCCAGGAGTGCGCCGAGCATCGCCGTCGCGTAGCCGCGCCGACGCAGGTCGTCCGGCGTGAAGACGGACCCGATGCCGATCGCCGAGTAGCGGCGTCCTTCGCAGCGCAGGGTGCGCGAAAAACGTTTGCACGACGCGACCACTCGGCCGTCGACCTCCAGCGCGACGCAGCGCAGCCGGCGCGCTCCGAAAGCGGACGAAGCTAAGGTGCGGTAATCGGCGACATATTCTTCGAGGCTGCGCGACCGCGCCCAGAGCGGCGCCGTCAGCGGAAGAACCTCGCGAACGTACGCGTCGAGCCCGAGCGTCGTAAGCGCGATCATGTGCCGGTAAAGGCGTTGCGGTACGTCAGTGGCCGGCGACGGCGTTGGCGGCCGCGCACCAGCGTTCGCGAGGCAGCGCTGTGCAGACGAACGATGGATTGATGAGACTCCGGCCTTCGTAACGCAGGGTACGCCCGTCGAGCGTGGTCACGGTGGCGCCGGCCTCGTGTGCGATCGCCTGGCCCGCGGCGGTATCCCACCAGCAGGTCGGGCCGAGACGCGGGTAGAGTTGCGCCGATCCGTCGGCGACCAGGCACATCTTGAGCGCGCTGCCCATGGCCAGCGTCGTGTGCGGCGGCAGCGCGCTCAGGAACGCCATCAGCGGTGCGCCGCGGTGCGAGCGGCTGGTGACGACGATGGGCTGGTCGGCGAGGGCTGCGTGGATGGCGCACGTTCCGCGCGCGTCGGTGCGTACCGCGCCGCTGCCGCGTACGGCGGAGTAGGTGACCCCGCGGGCCGGCGCGTGCACCACGCCCAGCGTCGGCACGCCGTCTTCGACCAGCGCGATGTTCACCGTGTACTCACCGTTGCCGGCGACGAATTCGCGCGTTCCATCGAGCGGATCGACCAGCCAGAAGCGCTGCGCGCCGGCGCTGCCGAGATCGTGCCGGCCTTCTTCGGAGATGATCGGCGCGCGCGGCGTGAGCTCTTCCAGCGCGGCGACGATCAGTTCGTTCGCGCGCAGATCTGCACCGGTGAGGACGGACGAGTCGAGCTTGCGCCTGACGTCGAGCACCCCGCTCCGCTCGATGTCGCGGATGAGCGTCCCGGCCCGTAGGGCGATCTCCGCGACGGCGTCAACCAGCGCGGCCTCATCGCCGCTCCGTGCAAGCATTGCCGCTCGGTCCGACGGCGATGTTTGAACGACCTCCGCGGCCGCCCCGAAAGTGTTCGCGATCGGCGGCGGCCGGGGGCGCGGGTACTATACGAAGGCGACTGAGGGGTAGGCTCCGCCGAGGATCGGTGCCGGGTCGCGGCCCAGCCACTTTTCGATCACCGTCGCGTAGATCGAGCGGAAATCGATCGCGTATTTGAGATCGCCGGAGTCGAGATCGGTCAGCGACGGATGACTGCCGTAGATGCCGCCCTTGACCCCGCCGCCGATCACGAACAGCGGCATCGCGGTGCCGTGGTCGGTGCCGTTCGAGGCGTTCTGCGTGACCCGCCGGCCGAACTCGCTGAAGGTCATCGTCATCACCTTGCGGTCGAGTCCATGCGCGGCCAGATCCGCGTAGAACGCGAGCAGACCGTCGCCGAGATAGCCCAGGAGCCGGTCTTGCTGCGCGCGCTGGCCCGCGTGCGTATCGAACGAACCGATCGAGACGAACACGATCTTCGAACCCGCGCTCGAGCCGATCATGCGCGCGGCCAGCGCCAGCTGCTGCGAAAAGCCGTCCTTCGGGTACGTCGCCTTGTTCGTGAACGCGGCCGTTTCGGAGCGCAACACGTCACCGCCGTGGTAGGCATCGCGCGCCGTCGAGGCGATCATGGCGAGGTACGGCGACTGCCCGGCGCGTGCGCCGTCGTAGAGCACGCCGGCGCTTTGCTTCTCGGCCAAATCGCGGCCGGCGTTGTAGCCGAACGCACCCAACGCGCCGATCGCCGGAACCTCGACGTGCGAGGCAACCAGCGCGGCCGGCAGCATGTCGCCGAGCGAGACCGCCTCAAACAGCGATGGCGGTTTGGCACCCACGGGATAACGGTGGTCGAGGTACCGCCCGAGCCAGCCGTACTGCTGCGGGCGATCCGGGGCGGCCGTCTCCCAGATCTGCGTCGCCTCGAAATGCGAGCGGTTGGGGTTCGGATACCCGACGCCTTGCACGATCGCGAGCTTGCCCTGCGCGTAGAGCGCGTTGAGTCCCTTGAGCGCAGGGTTGAAACCGATGCGGTCGTTCAGCTTGAGCACGGCTGTGGCCGGAATGCCGATCGCCGGCCGCACACGATGATACGCGTCGTCGCTGTACGGCACGATCGTGTTGAGGCCGTCGTTGCCGCCGCTCATCTGCACGACGACCAGCACGTTTTCGGGATCGGCCGCGCCGAAGCCGGGCAGCGGCGGCGCGGCGCCGGCAACCTGCGCCAGCGCGACGCGGGCATTGCCTCCCAGAAAGGCGACCGTGAGAGCGGAGGTGACGAACGAGCGGCGTTTCATGATGACGTCCTGCGCCTAAGCGAGCTGGTTGACGGGAAGGTTGAGGGTGAGCGCGAGCGCTCCGCGGATCTTCTCTTGATAATTTTCCGGACCGAACGGGAGCGGACTCTGCACGCTCACGCTCGGCGTCGTGTTCTCAAGGTAGGCGATCAGCGTCGCGCGCACGGCCGAGGTGACGTCGTCCTGCACGACCCCGCTGACCAGCGCCGCTGCGACCTTGACCGGATCCATGCCGACGCGGCCGACGAGCGCGTCGGGATCGGCGTTCGGGGCGCTGACCGCCGGCTGGCCGTTTTTCCCCGGCGCGGTCTGCGCGACGAGCCCGTTGACGAAGTTGAAGCGCGCGAGCAAGGTCGACGTGTTGATCCAGGTTGGGCCGCCGTCCCAGCCTTTGACGCTGGGCGGGTTGAGCGGTTCCTGGCCCATGCGGGCGAGCTGGTACGGCAAATTCGGCGGAATTGCGGCCACGCCAAGGCAGCGCAGCGTCCCGATCGCGAGCTCGATCGGCGACTTGGGCAGCGCGCGATACGCGCGGCTCGAATAGAAGACGTTCGAGCGCAAGATCGCGCCGACGGTCTTCGCGACATCGAAACCCGACAGCGCGTACACGCGCGCGGCCTGCTCGATCAGCTCCGGTTCGGGGTCACTGTAGACGAAGAATTCGAGCAGTTTGTGCGCGATGAATCGCTGGTGCACCGGTTGCGAGACGATCGTCGCGACGATGTCGTCGGCACCGAAATTGCCGGTGCGTCCGAGCACGGTCTTGATGCCGTCGTCGTGGCGCGCCGGGACGAAGAGCGCGGCCCCGTTGCGATCGAGCGTCCAGCCGGTCAGCGCGCGCGCCGCTTCCTTGACGTCGTCCTCGGTGTAGTTGCCGAGCCCCAGCGCGAACAGCTCCATCACTTCGCGCGCGTAGTTCTCGTTGGGGTGGGCCTTGGCGTTGTAGCGGTTGTCCAGCCAGATCAGCATCGCCGGATCGCGGGTCACCGCGCCGAGCAGTGCCGGAAAACGCCCCAGTCCTTGGTTCCGGAAAAGATCGATCTGGCCGACCATGTACTGGACCGGCACTTTTTGAATCGACGTCGCGAAGTGTCCGTGCCAGAACAGCGTCATCTTTTCGACCAGCGGCCGATTGGTGCGCAGCATGCGATCGAGCCACCAGAGCTGGGCCGTCGCGCGCGAACGTTTGGGATCGAAAAGGGCGCTCTGGCCGGGGAAATCGGTCAGCGGCACGTCCGGTGTGCTCGGGTGCAGCAGCGCGGCGACCGCGCTCTCCATCGAAACCGATGCGAAGCGCGCGATATCGTCGGGTGAACCGCCGAAGCCGGCCCGCCGGAGCAGATGCGCGGCGTGGCGCACGCCGAAGGCGCCCGTATAGGGCTGCAGCGCGTCGGCATCGAGCGTTCCGGCTGGGCGGTAGCCGACCTGGGGGTCGGTGGACGTGTCGATCTTGGGCACCACGATGACCTCCGAACGCGGTGTGCTTCGCGCTCGTTAGCGGTCGTTCAGCGCGCCAGGATGAGATTCGGATGAAATGCGCGTGAGCAGCCGCTCGATCTCGGCGGCGAGCTCCGGCGCTGCGACGCCGCGGGTCGGCCGGCCCGAGGCCGAAATCGTCACCGCTTCGTCGGCGCGACCCATCGCGGAGGCGAACAGGCGCCGCTGCTCGCGCACGAACGCGGCGCGCGGTTTGGCGTGATGTTCGTACCAGCTGAACTTTGCCGTGCGCGCGGCCGGCGCGTCACCGGCGCTTTCCTTCGGAATCATGCCGTAGGTCTGGCTGAAGAGAAACGCGTCGGGCACGTAGTACGGTGGGAACGACCCGGCCCGTGCATCGACCAGAAACACGTGCGCGAAGCGCCGCGTCAGGATTCGCTCGGCGGCCGCGACCACGACCGCATCGGTCCGTTCGTCCGCGATTTCGGGACCGCACTCGGCGGCGCCGATGCGCTCGCAATACGCGAGCGCATCGACCAGCGGAGCGAACGGGTGGCGCACGGCGTAGCCCTCGAGCAGCGCCATCAGCCGTTCGAGCATCGTCGAGCGCAGACGCGACGCGGCCGCGGTTTCGCCGGCGCGCGCCGCGAACGTGCCGCCGTCGGTCACGATCGCGCGCGCGGCGGTAACGGGATCGGTATCACGCAGCCACTGCGTCCAGCGGCCGCGCCGGCGTCGAAAGCCCTGCAGCCGATCGCGCGCGAGCGGGGTCAGGTCCGCGTCGCGCTCGCCGTGCAGAACGTTGCACGCCAGGCGCAGGTCGCGTTTGCGATCCCAACGGCGATCGGTCTCGGTCGCGTCCTCGGGTAGTTCGAACAGCGCCGGCTGCGGGTTGGCGGGCTCCCCGCACAGGACGGCGACCGATGCATCCGAGAGCCGCAGCATCGGCGTCTGCAGCACGCGCAAGAGCCAATCGTGGCGGAACGGATCGACCGTCGACCACAACAGGCAAAGCGCGTCGAGCACATCGGCGCGCGTGAACAGGGCGGGGTCCCCGCTGGGCGCGATCGGGATGTCGCGTGCGACGAGCGCCGCCTCGAGGAGTCCCAGTGTGCGCAGCGACCGGTGCACGATCGCGACGCGTCCCGGCGGCACGCCCTCCGCGAGCAGCGCCGCCACCCGGTCGGCGACCGCGGCCGCTTCCGCCTCGCGGTCGGCGGCGCGCAGGACGCGCACGGCCGAGCCGTTGGGGAGCGCGACGCTCGGATGTCCGTCGATGACCGCGCGCATCACCGCCGCGATTTGCGGCGAGAGCGAGCGGGCGGGCAGCGCGACCGTCACCGCGGCGCGGCCGAAGATGCGCTCCGGACGAGCGCCGGCGAAGGTCTGCGTCGCCGCGTCGGGATCGCCCGCGACCGTAACACCGTCGAGCGCGTCGCCGAAGAGCGCGCGCAGGAAGCGGAGCGCGGCCGGGCCGAGGTCCTGTGCATCATCCACGAACGCGACCCGCAGCCGCCGCCGCAGGGCGCGCGCGATCGCCGGGCGGTTCTCGAGCAGATGTGCGGCTTCGACCAGCGCGTCGGACGCCGTCAGACAGCCGTTGGCGACCAATTCGTTGACGTACGCGCGGTAGAGCCGGGCCAGGATGCGGGCCAAGTCGAGTTCGCGCCGGCGTTGCCGGTCGAGTTCCGACGGCGTCACCGCCAGCGACGCGCGATGCTCTTCCTTCGTTGCCGCGACCAGCGCCGGTGCGGTGAGATTCGGCGGGTTGGCGTAGAACGATGCCGCTCCGCGTTTGGCGATGGTGAGCATCGATTCATCATCGATCCCGGCTTCTCGCAGTTTGCGAATCAGGCGCAGCGCCGCATCGGCGAAACGGTCGGGTGTGCGCAGCCCGGCGATTTCGGGATCGATGTCCACCCCGAGCCAATCGCTCCACTCGGCGGAGAACAGCGGCGCGGCCGCGCGTTCGAAAATCTCCTCCGCGTCGAGCGGATCGACCGCTTCGAGATCGAGCGCCAGCCCGGTGTCGAACGGGTGCGCGCGCAGCAGTTCGAAGGCCAGCGCATCGAGCGTCGCGCCGCGCACCTCGGCGCCGGTCAGCACCGCGATGCGCGCGGCCAGCGCGCGCGCTCCCTCGGGGCGCGATGCGGTGACGATCGCCCCGTCGGCCAACCCTTTGTCGCTCGCAACCAAAGCCGCGAACCGACGCGCGAGTGCCTCGCTCTTGCCGCTGGTCGGCGGCCCCATAAACGCGATCAAACCGTGCTCGGCGGGCAGCGCCAGCGCGCGTTCGAGCGCCAGGACGGCGACCGCATCGCCGCTTGCGCCGGGACCGGGCGCGAAGCTCATCGCGCGAAACGCTCCTCGAGCGCGAGCGGGCGCTCGCGGCACGCCAGGGCATACGCGCAGTAGCGGCAGGCCTCGGGATCGGTAGTCGCGGGGAAGGTCGTCAGCTCCCCGCCCGCAAGCTCGCCGGCGAGCGCGATCATCCGTTCGCGCGCCCGTTCGAGTTCCCAGACGGCGATCTCACCGACCGCGCCGTTTCCGCGCGGCGGGCGCGATGTCGTCACGACCTCGAGTTCGATCGGCGCGACATCCAGCAGGGCGTCTTTGAGAGGGATCAGCGCCAAACGGGTTACGACATCGCCCTCGGCCGTACGCGCCCAGTAATAGAACGGCAGCTGGAATTCACGGAAGGCGCGGACTTCGGCCAGGTATTCCGCCGCGCTGGTCGCGATCGAGCCGGTCTTGTAATCGACGACCGTGACGGTGCCCGTCGCATCGTCGCGGTCGAGCCGGTCGATGTAGCCGATGAACCGATGCCCGCCCAGTTCCACATCGGCGCCGGTTTCGCAGCCGATCACCTCGAAGGGCGCGCGCCGCGCGCGCTCCAGCAGCCAGCTGAGATATTTTTTGGCGGTGCGCCGCGCCCGCCGCTTCTGCAATTCGAACTCGACCGCAGCGTCGAAACGGGTGCGGTGACGGTCGAAGGCGTTCGCGACGCAGTAGTCGAGGTAGTCGCCCAGCGCCACGGCGTCGACGCCGTCGAAACGTGTGTGCACGCCGTGAAAATCCTCGAGCGCGGCATGAAACGCGATCCCATAGAACGACGCCGACGAACCGCGATCCTCAACCGCAGCGCAGGCGTACCGGAACCACCACTTGCGCCGGCACTCGGCGTACGCGTTGAGCGAGGATGCGCTGAAGGAAAGTTTGCGTGTGACGACCGGTGCGGGCGCTTCGTCGGCGACCGCCGGCGCGGGGGCGAGCTCGCCGACGGGTCGGGCGCGGCGCGGAACCGGCGCGAACTCGGCCGTGAATTCGGCGATCAAGTCGGCGGCTTCCCAAGCGTCGGCGAACGCGCGCGCGGCGTCGAAGTCGCGCGCGATGCGTTCCAGCGCACCCTGCAGCGCCGGATCGTCGAACGGGAACAGCGCGCAGGCGGCCTGCACGACGCTTTGCGCGGTCGCATCGGGTAGACGGTAGGCTGCGCTGAACTGCGCCAGCGCCCGCGCAAACTGCGACGCCGGCGCGGACGTACCGCGCGCGATGACCTCGAGTAGCGGCGCGCGTTCGCCGGCGGTGTTTTCCAGCGTGCGCGCCTCATCGGGCGCGACGCCGCTCTGCGGCGCGGCGAGTGCCGCGCGGGCGTCGGCATCATTCTGGGATGCCGCGAAACGGAGCAGCGCCATCACGCCGTCGACCAGCGCCAGGTCGAGCGCCGGCGGGGCCGGCGGCCCGAGATCCTCGATCGTGAACGGAACCCCCGCTTCGAGCGCCAGCCGTCGCCACGCGAAGCGGTCGTCGTCGGCGGCCGCCAGCGCGGCGTCGAGCGCGAGCCCCTCCTCGAGCCGGATCGAACCTGCCGGTGCCACCCGCAGCGCCGCGCGCACGTCGAGCGCGTCGGCGAATGCCGTCAGGGTGCGCAGGTGCGCGACCAGGGTCTCCAGCGGGGCGGGCACGGCATCGGTATCGAGCGCCTCGACGACGCGCGCGGCGAACGAAGGGCTGGAGCGGACATGCGCCGGCAGCGCCACGTCTTCGCGCGTCGCGGCGAGGCGGCGCACGATCGCACGCCGCTCGCCTTCGCCCAGCACGCGCCTGCCGACGAGCTCGGTCAGGAACGCAGCCGGGGTAGTACCTCCGGCGTCCCCAAACCGCCGCTCGTCGACCAACAGCACCCGTCAGGTTTCGCCCTGTGCGGACCGCGCGCCCGGCTGGGACGCCGCAACATGCGGAATCTGTGGACGGAGGTGGAATCGGGGGATCGATGCGCAGGTTGATCGTCGGAGTATCGGGAGCAAGCGGGAGCGTCTACGCGATCGCGACCCTGCGCGCGCTGGCCGCGGTGCCCGAGGTCGAGACCCATCTCGTCCTCTCCCACCAAGCGCGTCAGACGATCGAGTTGGAAATGGGGATGACCGCGAGCGACGTCGAGGCGCTCGCCGACGTCGTCCACCGCGAAGGCGACTTAGCGGCCTCGATCTCGTCGGGATCGTTCAAGACGGCCGGGATGCTGGTCGTGCCCTGTTCGATCAAGACGGCGTCGTCGATCGCGCACAGCTTCAACGACAACCTGCTGACACGTGCCGCGGACGTGTGCTTGAAGGAGCGGCGCCCGCTGGTGCTGGTGGTGCGCGAAACGCCGCTGCACCTCGGGCATCTGCGCATCCTCACGCAGCTCGCCGAGATCGGCGCGATCATCATGCCGCCGGTTCCGGCGATGTACGCGCGGCCGAAGACCGTCGACGATATCGTCGCCCACACGGTCGGCAAAGCGCTCGATCAATTCGGCATCGACAACGCGCTCTTCGCGCGCTGGAGCGGCGGTTAGAGCATCGCCCCCGCGGAGCGCGGCCTCACTGCGATCGGAGGAGGAAAGGCGCGCTCCTCGGGCCGAGGGTGCTGTCACTGTCGACAACCTGCGCGTACACCATCGAGACCCCAGACGGCAGGTCCGTAGCCACACCCATCTGCAGCGTCGCGGCGCCGTTCTTGACGACCGCGTCGTAGCTGTGGACGTTGACGCGCGTGCCCGGGGTGTTGTTCTCGTCGGCGACGCGCAATCCGCAGCGCACTGCCGGACATGAAAAGCGGACGTGGTCGTACTTACCGGTGACGCGCACGACGAGGGGCTTCGGAAAGTCGGTCACGTACTGAGAGGTGGCGGGCGCGACGTAGGCGTGCGCCGTCTGCGGCGTCCCTGAAACGAGCGCCGGTGCCGGCAGCGGGGCCGGGGTCGGTGCAGCCGCGACCGCCAGCACCGCGAGCGCCGCGGCCGCAAGCGCGCCGGTCACGCGCAGCATGGGGCTTATGAGGCGACGGCGCGAGCGACGTGCGGCGTGCCGTCGGGCCGCCAGGTGACGCGCGGCGGGATGAGCCGGATATCGACCCGGTCGCGGAACCGGTCCGCCAGCCCGATCAGTCCGCCGATCGTCTCGTCAGAGAGCAGGGTCGGCTCGAGTCCGAGCGACCGCAAGTTGGTGTTGACGCAGTTGTAGTAGTGCTCTTCGCGTTCGTGCCGCGGGTTGTCGAGCTTGACGATCTCCGAGGCGAAGCCCAAACCGGCCGCTACGCGCACCACGCGCTCCGCTAGCTCGTTGACCGAGAACATCTCGGTGAACTGATTGAACACCCGGTACTCGCCGCTCTTGGCGGGATGCGTCAGCGCGATCTCGACGCAGCGCACCGTGTCGCGGATGTCGAGGAACGAACGGGTCTGCCCGCCGCGACCGTAGACGGTCAGCGGATGACCGAGCGCGGCCTGCACGCAGAAGCGGTTGAGCACGGTACCGAAAATGTGATCGTAGTCGTAGCGGTTGGCGAGCGTCGGCGAGAGGTCGGTACCGGCAGTGTGGTTGCCGTAGACGACGCCCTGGTTCAAGTCGGTCGCGCGCAAGCCCCACACGCGACAGGCGAAGAAGATCTGATCGCTGTCGCTGACCTTCGTGAGGTGATAGAACGAACCGGGCTGCTTCGGATAGGGAAGCGTGTCGGAGCGCCCCTTGTGCTCGATCGTGATGAAGCCTTCCTCGACGTCGATGTTCGGCGTCCCGTATTCGCCCATCGTGCCGAGCTTGACCAAGTGCGCTTCGGGCGCGTGTTCGCGCAAGGCCCACAGCACGTTGAGGTTTGCGACGGTGTTGTTGAGATGCGTGCGCAGCGCGTGTTCGTGGTCGATCATCGAAAACGGTGCGCTGCGCTGCTGGCCGAAGTGCACGACCGCGTCCGGCTCGGTCGCACAGATGGCTTGGCTCAGCGCGGCGTAGTCGGTCGCGTCGACGCGCTCGAAGCCGATCGCGTGCCCGGTACGGTTCTTCCAGTCGTCGAGGCGCCGCCGCATCGACGCGATCGGGACCAGCGAATCGAGCCCGAGCTCACGGTCCCACGCGCGCCGAACGAGGCTGTCGACGATCGTGACGTCGTGGCCCAGCTGCGAAAGGTAGAGCGACGTCGCCCACCCGCAGTATCCGTCGCCACCGATTACCAGGACCCGCATCGTCGTGTATTCTCCGTTCGTTGTGCGTTTGCGTGCTCAGGCTGCGTCGCAGAGTTCCAGGAAACGATCGACATGTGCCGGCAGGCGATAGGCTTCGGCGCGTCGCCAGGCGGCCAGCGAAAACGACGGCCACGCCGCTGAGTCGAAGACCTTCCGTATCGCGGTCGCCAGCGCCGCTTGATCGTCCCGTTCAACGGCCAACCCCGCATCACCGATCCATTCGGCGATGCCGCCGACGCGATACGCCACCGCCGGGCGCCCGCGGGCCTGCGCCTCGATCCCGACCAGACCGAAAGGCTCGGGCCACAACGACGGGAGCGCGACCGCGGTGGCCGCATCGATGGCGGCGCGCAGGTCACGTTCGGAAAGCTTTCCGCGCCAGCTGACCTCGACGCCGAAACGCTCGGCGTCGGCGCGGGCAGCGCGCTCTTCCTCTTCGCCGGTGCCGGCGACGACCAGCCGCGGGCGCTCCGCGAGCGGCAGACGCGCGAGCGCGCCGATCAGCGAGCGCAGTCCCTTGCGTGGGGTGAGGCGTGCCGCGAAGAGCAGGCTCGATTCGGCCGGGCGCGGCAGCGGCGCGGGCGCGAACGCCTCATCGGGCAGCGGCGGCGGGGTGATGAAAATGCGCCGGTCCGCGATGCCGTTGGTCAAACAGGTCGTGCGCATGTGCTCGCTCGACACCAGCACGCGGTCCGCCGACGCTAAGCGGTCGCGCACGTTTTCGCGGGCCGCGATGGCGCGAAACGACGCCGGGCGCGGACCGTGCACGCACCCGTGCAGCAGCGTGCCGCGGCGGCATGCCCCGCCCATCGCCTGCGTGCAGGGCGCGGAGAACTGCGGGTAGACGCGGTCGCCGTTGGGGCAGAACGGACGGTGGTCGTGGACCCGCGCGAGCCAGCGCGCCGGCGCTTGACGGACCGCGTCGAGCACACCGGCATCGAACACGCTCGCGGTCACGACGGCGTCGGGCTGGGTTCGCGCGAGTTCGTGGGCGACGATCCGCGCGGCATCCGGCGAGGCGGGTTCGTCTTCGCTGCCCCACGGAACCGCGAGCGCCTCGACGCCGAACCGGCCCGCATCGGTGACGTCGCGCGCCATCAAACGTACGGTGATGCCGCGCGCAATGAGGGCAGGAACGACCGTCTCCCAATAGCGCTCCGCGCCGCCGGCGTCACCGACGCGGTCGCAAAGCACCGAGATGGTGCACACGGGCGGACTTTTCCCCATTTTGCTGAGAAGGGACTGTGAACGGCGACGAACTCTTATGGTCGCCTAACCAGAATCAGCGCCCGAGAGGTTGCCACCGGCGATCCGAGCGTGCCGAGATCCGTATGGAGCTCGAGCGCCGCCGACGAGCCGCTGGCCAGGATGACCGCGCGTTCGGGCGCGTCGATACCGAACAGATCGGGCTGATCGCGCAGCGCCAAGGCCAAGTCGATCACCGTGACCGGCGTCGTCTGGAAGACGGCGATGCGCGAGCCGGCATAGGCCAAGACCACCCGGGCGACCGACGAGGGGTCGCCGGAGGCCGACGGAAACCCGCCGCCTGGCGGCACGACGAACGGGCCGACCGCGACTCCGGCCGGATCCTCCCCGGATGTGGACCCGGCGGGCGAAACCGCCAATACGCCGTCCCGGACGATCAGGGTGGCGCCGCGCCCGGGCGTCAAGGCGGCCGCGAGCAGGGCACCCTCCCGGTCCGTCCCCTCGACGATCCGCGCCCGCACGCCGTCGGCGGCAAAGGTGGCCACCAGCGCGCAGACCTGCTCCTCGGAGCCCGCACCGGTGAACGAGACGACGCGAGCCCGCCCGACCCCGCCCAGCCCGATGTCGCGGGTCATGCACGGCGGTCCGCCGGCCGCCGTGCGCGCCGGCAGCGCGGCCACCGCGACTACGACTAGGATGCTGAGCAGGGTGCGCATGTTCTCCAGAACGCTGGTTGCCGAGGATCGTCACGCAAACCTGGCGCGCGCACGCGCGACGTCCGCGACGCGGTCGACGTTGAGCGCGATCTCGGCATGGGTGCAGCGGATCGCTCCGACCCGCGCGCCGCCCAGCAGAAGCGACGCGCGCGCTTCGGCCTGTTCGATACGCAGGCGCCCGACCGCGAAGCGTGCCAGCACATCCCAGCCGAACAGACCCGCCAATCGGAGCGGCGACTTGCGCGCGCCGCCGAGCGCGTCCATGAAGGCGCCCAAGCGCGGCAGCACGCGCGGCCGCAGCGCGACCAGTCCGCCGCCGCAGAATCGCCCTTCGTGCAGCCGCGCCCAGGTGTGCGGAAACTCCGGGAAGGCAGCAGTATGGTAGCACTGCTCGAGGCACGCGTACGCGACGTCGAGGTTTCGCGCGAGCACGGCGTCGACGAACTCGTCGACCGCGGCCGCGCTGAGCGCCGGCAGATCGGAGGCCGCGACGACGATCAGCGCATCTTCGGTGAATCCTTGCAGTCCCGAACGCAGGCTTTCCATGATGCGCGGGCCGTCCCCGCGGACTTCACTCGCCGCAGCCAATGCCGGGTGGGCGGCCGCGCTGGGCGGCGCGACGACGACGATGCGGTCGATGCGCGACGATGCGCGAAGGCCCGCCAGCGTGCGCGTCACCAGCGGGACGCCCGCGATTGCGACAAAGGCTTTGTTCGGTGCGCCGGGTTCCAGCGCTGCGACCGCGTCGGCTGCGCCGCCGGCGAGAACGACCGCGTCTACCGCCATGCGGTGCCGGCGGAGAACGGCACGACGTGGACGGCGCCGGCGCTCGCCCCAAGCCGTGCCGCGACCGCGCGGGCACTGCGCTCGTCGGGCGCGAGCGTGAAGCAGGCGCCCCCGGAGCCGGAGAGCAGCGGACGGTCGGCGCCGGCCGCAGCGAGCGCGTCGAGCGCCGCCCGCACCGGCGGATACGCGCCGGCGATCAGCGTTTCGAAATCGTTGCCCATCGTCGCCAGGGTCGCCGCGTAATCGGCGCGCTGAAGCGCCTCGCTGCAGCGCACCGAAATCGAGCCGTCGCGCGGACGCGTCGGCGGTGAGGCGGCGGCGCGCTGGGCGGCGAGCAGCGCGTACGCCTCGGCCGTCGCGACGTGCACCGGCGGGACGACGACGGCGACCCACCAGGGCGGCGCACTGCCCAGGCCGGTCACGCGCTCGCCGGTCCCTTCGACCAGGGCCGGTCCGTCGATCAGAAAGAACGGCACGTCCGACCCGAGCGCGCGGGCGTCGGCGATCCAATCACGCGCCGCTACGGTTCCGAAGCTCCCGTCCATCGCTGCGCGCAGCACGGCGGCCGCGTCGCTCGAGCCGCCGCCCAGGCCCGCGCCGACCGGGATGCGCTTGCGCAGCGTCACGGTCACCGGTGCATCCTCGAAGCCCAAGCGCGCGAGCGCACGGGTCACCAGGTTGCCGCTCGCGAGCGACGGCGGCTCGCACACGAATGCGAAGCGCTCGGAGGGCGCGACATCCAACGCGTCGTTCAGTGCGATCGGCACCATCACGCTGCGCACTGCGTGATAGCCGTCGTCGCGGCGTGCAAGGATCTCCAGCGTCAGGTTCACCTTCGCCGGCGCGTCGACGGAGAGCACCCCGAGCGTCTTCGGCGCGCGCCCGTGCTTCCCCGACTCGTGCCGAGTGCGCGGCCGGGAAGGCGCGTCGGGCCGTCCTCGGGTAGAGGGGGACGCAGTGAGACCGACCTTCGACGCGCAGCGAAACGAGCTGAGTGCCTACGTCCTGCGCGAGGAAGAGACGCCGTTCGGGCTGACGCTCGGGAACTTCAAGACGTTCGCGACTTCGACGCCCAAGGGCGGCATTCGCGGCCTGTGGGACGCCGATACCGACCAGATCATCTTCGGGACGCACCAGATCGCGTACCGGGCCGGCGACGCGGAGACGCTTTTCCCGCACCAGATCACGCGCTCGTTCACCTTTCTTCCCTACGCGCAGATCGCCGAGTTTTCGCTGGCGCCGGAACTCCACGTTACCGAGGCGTTCTTCGTCCCGGGCGGTTCGAGGTTCGAGCGCGTCGTGTCGTTCGTCATCGACGTCACCGTGCACAACACCGGCACCGCCGCCGCGCACGTGCGCATCTTTCCCTGGGCCTTGCTGATCGGCCAGCGCTTCTACGGCGAGCCCGAGAAGCAGGTCCGCGCCAGCGCCGGCACGCGCTTCATCCGGTCGTTCGGCGAGGAGTCGGGCTGGGTTCGCTGGTGGGGCGGCTCGCTCGAGCCGCACGCCGCGGTCGTCGCGCTGCGCGAGCAGACGCTGCTGCAAGGGATGATGAGCGGCACGCTGACGTCCGGAGAACACCTGGGCGAGATCACGCCGCCGCTGGCCGAATTTTCGAGCCGGCGCATCTTCGGCGCCTTCGAGTACCGGGTCGACATCCCGCCGGGCGAACGCGCGTCGCTGCGCATGGCGGTCGTCTTCCACAAAGACGGCGACGCGCGGGCGAAACCGGTGCTCGAGGATCTGCTGATCGATTCGGACGTCCTTCCGGCGACGGAACGCTACTACGCCGACAACCTTGCCGACGCACGCTTCCTGACGCCGTCGCCGACGATCAATCGGGGCGTCGTGTGGGCCAAGTGCAACATGCTGCGGGTGATCAAAGAGTATCCGCAGGGCTGGGGCTCGACGAACTCGCCGCCCTCGGACATCCTCGTGTCGCGCGATACGTCGTGGTTCGTCCACGGGTACGATTACCTGCTGCCGTGGTTTTCGCGCAACGCGATCGAGTTGTTCAACCGCTTTCTCGAGCCGAGCGGGCAGGTGGTCGAGTACGTTCGGGGCGTCAGCGGCTTCAAAACCGCGTACGACCTCAACGTCAACGACGACACGCCGTTGCACATCATCGCGATCCTGCACCACTACAACGCGACGCTCGACGACGCGTGGCTGCGCGACGTCTATCCGCTGGTGCTGAAGATCGCGGAGTACATGCTCGCTCAGCGCGATGCGAACGGGTTGCTCTTCTGCCGGGCCGGCGGCCTGGACATGTTCGGCATCACGTCGTGGCGCAACATCATCCCGCTCTACAACCTCGACGGTGCGGTCACCGAGATCAATGCCGAAGCCTACTTCGCGCTCGAAGCGACGGCGCGGCTGGCCGCGATCGTCGACGATCGCGCGGCCTGGCAAAAGTTTTCGCTCGAAGCATCGGCGCTGCGCGAAGCGATGCTGGCTAAGCTCTTCAATGCCGACGCATCGGCGTTCGTCCTCAACTACGACACCGACGGCAACTATCAGGACAACTTCACCGCCGACGAGGTGTTCCCGGTGCTTTTCGACGTCGCCGAACCGAAGGTACGACGCGCGATTCTCAAGCGGCTGCTCGAATCAGATTTCACCACGCCCGTCGGGCTGCGCACGATCTCGACCGCCGATGCATGGTATTTCCCCTCGCACGGTTTCGGACTGCTGGGCGGCGTGTGGCCCGATCTCACGCTCTGGTTCGCGGTCGCGCTGGCGCGCAACGGCGCGCCGCACGAAGCGGCGCACTGGCTCGAAGTGGTCTACGAAGCAATGGAAGGCGGCGTAGGGCGCAACACGGTACCCGGGCAGTTCGGCGAATGGTTCGACGGCGGCTCGCTGACCAATCGCGGAATGTATCTTTCGCCTTGGACCGGCGCGAAATACCTTTGGGCGGTCGCGGAGACCGTTTGCGGGCTCGACGGTTATCGCACCAGCGGGCGGCTGCACCTGACGCCGCTACTGCCTGCCGATTGGACCTGGACGGCCGCAGTACGCGTGCATTGGGGCGGGCGGCGGCATTCGTACGTGATCGATGCCGAACGCAAGATGGTGGTCGGCGACATGGATTTCGCGTCGGCCGACGATCCCTATCGCGTCTACTTCGCGGGCCGTGACGTCTCCGACGACGTGCGGACCTCGCCGGTTGAAGTCGGCGCGGTTGCGTTCGAAGACGCAGCCGGGGGCGTGCGCATCTACATATGCAACGATCGCGACCGTCCGCGCGAGGTCGTGATCGAGTTTCGCGGACAGACGTTCCGGCGCCGCGTCGACGCCGCGCGCATGGAGGAGATCCGAATCGGCGAACCGATCCTCATCGACGCCATGGCAACCCGCGAAAACGAGCCGGCGGCCGCGTCCGCTTGAGGCGGTCCCGCTCCCGTGCGTAGCCGCCGCCCGGGTATCTCCGCCCTCCTGGTAGCGGGCGCCGTCGTGCTGATGGTTTCGATTCTGATCGGCGAAAAGCTCGGTGACCGCGTCCTGATCCAGACCGCCGAGCGGATTCCGATTGCCGGCGCCGGCATCACGCCGGTCCCCGAGGCCCTCCAAACCGATCGCGGTGATCCGCGGGGCTGGAAACGGCTCCAAGTAATCGCGGTCGCGACCGACCCCGGTTTTCCCGATCCTCGGGTCACGCGGCCGCCGACGCCGCGGCCGACGGCACCGCCGCCGACTCCGAGCCCGACGCCCTCGCCGAAGCGAGCGGTTCCCTACACGCCGCCCCCGCTGCCGCTGCCGCTGGTGTCGCACGGACCGCACGACGTCGAGACCGAAGTGCCCGGCACGCCCGCTCCCTGATCGGTGCGGTGCGAGTGAAGAGCGCAACGGCGGGGCCCTTTCGCCGGTTGCCATCTTTGAGGAGATCGCACGACAGCACGATGGGAACCAACGGAGACGCTCGCCAGACCGGCACCGAGACCGTAAAACGCGGGCTCGCGCAGATGCTCAAGGGCGGCGTCATTATGGACGTCGTCACGTCCGAGCAAGCCAAGGTGGCCGAAGAAGCGGGCGCGGTTGCCGTCATGGCGCTCGAGCGGATTCCGGCCGATATTCGGGCTGACGGCGGCGTCGCGCGGATGAGCCATCCCGAGCTGATCGCCCGCATCAAGGATGCCGTCACGATCCCCGTGATGGCGAAGGTCCGCATCGGCCACATCGGTGAGGCGCGTCAGCTTCAAGCGCTCGAGGTCGACTACATCGACGAGTCCGAGGTGCTGACCCCGGCCGACGATCTCTATCATCTCGAAAAGCACGGCTTCACCGTGCCCTTCGTCTGCGGCGCGCGCGACCTCGGCGAAGCGCTGCGGCGGATCGCCGAAGGCGCGGCGATGATCCGCAGCAAGGGTGAGGCAGGTTCGGGCAACATCGTGGAAGCGGTGCGGCATATGCGCGCGATCCGCGACGGCATCGCGCAGCTCTCGGTGATGCCCAGTGAGGAACTCGTCGCTCGCGCGCGCGATCTCGGCGCACCGCTCGAACTCGTGCGCAGCGTCGCGGCGGAGAAGAAGCTGCCGGTGGTGCTGTTCTGTGCCGGCGGCGTTTCGACGCCGGCCGACGCCGCGCTGATGATGGAACTGGGTGCCGAAGGAATCTTCGTCGGCAGCGGGATCTTCAAATCGACCGATCCGGCCGCGTTCGCGCGCGCCATCGTCGACGCGACGACGCACTGGCAAGATCCCTCCATCGTGCTCAAGGCGCACCGCTCGATTCCCGAAGACGCGAAGGCGATGGACGGTATCGATCTGCGCACCCTGCACGAATCACAACTCCTCGCTAACCGCGGCAACTGACCGTGGCGGCGCCCACGGTGGGCGTCCTCGCGCTGCAGGGTGACGTCGTCGAGCATCTCCGCGCGCTGCGGCGCTCCGGAGCCCGCACGCGCGAGGTGCGCACGCCGGAGGATCTCGCTGCCGTCGACGCGCTGGTCGTTCCGGGCGGTGAATCGACGACCGTCATCCGGCTGCTCGAGCGTTTCGGACTGGTCGAGCCGATCCGCGAACGCGTGCGGGCCGGGATGCCGTTTTGGGGGACCTGCATGGGCATGATCGTAGCCGCGCACGACGTCGCTGATTTGGAACAGGACACCCTCGACCTGATCGACATCACCGTCCGCCGCAACGCTTTCGGGCGGCAGGTCGACTCGGCCGAGGTGCCGCTGGACATCCCCGCGCTGGGCAATCCGCCGTTTCCCGCCGTGTTCATCCGCGCGCCCTGGATCGAGCGCGCGGGCCCCGACGTCACCTCACTTGCCTCGCGCGACGGCCACGGCGTGATGGTTCGTCAGGCGAACGTGCTGGGGACGTCGTTTCATCCAGAATTGACCGGCGACGACCGCGTTCACGCGTACTTTCTCGAGATGCTCGCCGGCGCGGCGGGCGACGAGGTGATTGCCCGCCGCTGAGGCGAAGCGAGGGGGCATGCGGACGGTATCCGGCGCCCGTGCACCTCGGCGCAGGCCAGCGGAATGGAGCGGCTCTCGGAGTCCGCGTCCCCACGTCCCCATGCCGGTCGACAGAAGCGAGGTCACGTCACCTCGCTTCTTGCGTTCCGGCGTCGGCTGCACTCTCGCCCACCGCTCGCGTCCGGAGAGAACGTGAACGACGTCCTGGTACTGAACTTCACCTACGAAGCGCTCAACATCACCTCGTTCCAGCGCGCGGTGAAGCTGATCTTTTGCGGCAAGGCCGAGATCGTCCACCGCCGCGACGAAATCCTCAAGTCGACGTCGTACCAAATGCGGCTGCCGTCGATCATCCGCATGCTGTACTACATCAAGCGGCCGATGCAGAAGGTCGCGCTGACGAAGAAGAACGTCCTGCTCCGCGACGACTACACGTGCCAGTACTGCAACCTCAAGGGCGAGCGGATGATGACGGTCGACCACGTGCTGCCGCGCAGCAAAGGTGGCCCATCGACTTGGGAAAATCTGGTCTGCGCCTGCATGCGCTGCAACAACCGCAAGAACAATCGCACGCCCGAACACGCCAACATGCGTCTCAAGCGCAAGCCGAAGGCGCCCAAGTACATTCCGTGGATCCGGGTCAAGCGCAACACGCTACCCGGCGAGTGGCATCAGTTCTTGTTCCTCTACAACGTCTCGATCGAAGAGAAGGTCGAGGCAGGCTAGCCGAGAGGCGCCCCTAGCCTACCGGAACGCGCGCGCGGGAACAGCCGCCGCGATCACGCACTTCGCGGCGTCGCCGGCCAAAAACGGCAGCACGCCGACCGCCAGCGCCCCTCCGAGGTCGTGGGTGAAGCCGACCGCGAGCCAGAGTGCGCCGGCCACGAAGACGGCGGCGGTGCCGACGGCGATCGCGATCAGACGGCGGAAGTAGACGCGCGCGTAACCGTCGTGGTAGAACGTGCCGATCGCGTACGCGGCGATCGGGAAACCGATCAGGAAGCCGCCGCTGGGGCCTAGCATCGTCACCAGGCCGCCCGAGTGGCCTGCGAAGACCGGCCAGCCGATGATGCCTTCCGCGAGGTAGGTGAGGACAGCCAGCGTGCCGAGTTCGCGACCCAGCAGCGCGACCAGCACCGGGATCGCCAACGTCTGCAGCGTGACCGGGACGCCCCACGTGACGCTGGCCGGTACGGCGATTTGCGCCGAAAGGACCATCAGGCCCGAGCCGGCGAGGACCAGCGCCGCGCGGCGCGCCAAGACGGATAAAAGCGAATCAGACCGAGCGGAAAGCATGGATCGCTCTTGGACGGGCTTGCGGCCAGCCCTTGTGGATAGGGACGATCCGAGTGCGGCAACGTTTTTCTGTTATAATCGCGCCCGTTGTGATTCCCGACCAGACGCCCGGAACGGCGCTCGATCAGACGCGCGCGCCGTACTTCCAAGTCTTGCTCGACTACGTCGACTCCGGCGTGATCCCGTTCCACACACCCGGCCACAAGCAGGGCATCGGCATGGAACGGGCGTTCCGCGATTTCGTCGGCGAGAACGTGCTGGCGATCGACCTGACGCAGATCCGCGGACTCGACGATCTGCTCCAGCCCGAAGAGGCGCTGGTCGAGGCGCAGGAACTGGCGGCGGAAGTCTTCGGCGCCGAGCAGTCGTTCTTTCTGATCAACGGATCCACCAGCGGCAACCAGTGCATGATGATGGCGGCGCTGAACCCGGGCGACAAACTCGCGCTGCCGCGCAACTCGCACAAGAGCGCGATGGGCGGTCTGATCATGTCGGGCGCCGACCCGGTCTGGATGCAGCCCGAAGTCGACGAGGCGCTGCACATGGACCACACCGTGACGCCGCAGACCGTGCGTGCCACGCTCGAACGCGAGCCCGGAATCAAAGCGGTCTACGTCGTCTCGCCGACTTACTACGGCGTGGCGGCCGATCTCGAGGCGATCACCGCCATCGCGCACGAGTACAACGTCCCGTTGCTGGTCGACGAAGCCTGGGGGCCGCACTTCCATTTCCACCCCGCCCTGCCGCTCTCGGCGATGCAAGCCGGGGCCGACATCTGCATCAACTCGACCCACAAGATGCTCGGCTCGCTCTCGCAGACCGCGATGCTGCACGTGCAGGGCAATCGCATCCGGATCGACCGCCTCAAGGCGGTGTACAAGCTCTTCCTCTCCACCTCGCCGAATCTGGTGCTGGTCGCGTCGCTCGACGTCGCGCGCCGGCAGATGGCGCTCGACGGCGCGGCCCTGCTGTCGCGCACGATCGAAATCGCGAACGATGCCCGCGCTCGGCTCAACGAAATTCCGGGGATCTACTGCTTCGGCGAAGAGCTCGAAGGACGGCCGGGCGTCTACGACCTCGATCCGACCAAGATCACGATCACGGTCAAAGACCTCGGCTACACCGGCTACGAAGCCGAAGAGATCCTGCGCCGCCGCTACAACGTGCAAGTGGAACTCGCCGATTTGTTCAACATGGTGGCGCTGTACACGATCGGCACCACGACCGAAGCGTCGGACGCGCTCGTCTACGGCGTGAGCGAGCTCGCGCGCGAGAACCGGCCGGTCGACATCTTCTCGCCGTCGGGCGTGCTCGACCGCCGCATCAAATCCGGCACGTACCATCTCCCGAAGATCCCGCCGATTCGGCTGCTGCCGCGCGAAGCGTTCCTCGCCGACACCGAGTTCGTTCCCTTCAAGACCTCGGCCGGGCGCATCTGCGCCGAGGTGATCACGCCGTACCCGCCCGGGATTCCGGTCATCTCGCCAGGCGAAGAGATCAGCCCGGAGATCATCGATTACTTGGCGCTTGAGAAGAAGGCCGGCGTCAAGATGCAAGGCCCCTACGACGACGACTTGCGCTTCATCCGCGTCGTACGCTAAAGCCTCGGGTTCGTCGCGCCAGGGCCTCTTCGAAGGATGCCTGGGTTAGCGCGTTCTCATCTGTGGATGGTGCGTAAATGATGATGAGATCGGTTCCGAGGGGTAGGTCGTGCTCCCCGTCACCGTTACTGTTCCGGTCACCGTGGCCGCGCTGCCGTTGATCGTAAAGGTGAACGATCCCGATCCGGTCGTTCGGGTGAGGTTCGTGATGGTGATCGAAGTGAAACCATAGGATCCCGCGCCGCCGGTTCCCGGCTCCGAAACGTAACCGGTCTCATTCGGATAGGGAGCCGCGAAGGCCGGATACCCGACGCCATACCCGTCCGCGGACGGCGTCGGCGTCGGCGACGCATCCGGAGCCGGCCGGGCCTCGCCCACCATCCCTCCGAGGGCTTGCGTCGTCTCGAATGCGAAGCAGCCGTCGGTCGCATCGACCGGCGTCCCCGTGCCCGCGTCCGTGAACGCCGGGACGGTGTACTCCCCATAGTAGATGATTCCGAGCGCGCCCGGCGTCATGCTGGGCTGCGGCGTCGCCGGTTGAAGGGGTGCGGTCGTCGGTGCGGGAGTGGGTCCGGGCGGGCCGTACTCGACCATTTGATAGCCGTTGAAACCAGCCCCGGTTCCGGTGTACGTGCTTCCGGTGACGATCCCATTCGTCGTGAAGTTCACGTAGGTTCCGGGGAGGGCGTCGTCTGCGGCCGTGCACGAGATATTCCCCATCGTGTTGTACTGCGAGGTGACGCTCGGCGTCGGCGATGGTGACGGCGTTGGGCTCGGCGTCGCGGATGGTACCGTCGGCCTCACCGTGTTGCTCGAACCGCCGGAACCGCTGCAGCTGATCGTAAGTGCGGCCAGAACGCTGACGCTGAAGGCCAAGCCGAAGAACGACAGACGACGCACGCAGATGCTCCTTCGAGACGGCGAGGCGAAAGGGCAAGCCGTTCCTCTAGCTGCCGAGCTTTCCTGCGAACGCTTTCGCGCGTTTGCGCTCATGCGAACGGGTGATGCGAGGGGTACACGCTCGGTGTAGCATGCGCGCATGGCAATCGAATCGAGCGCGCTGAGCGCGCTCTCCAACGAACTTGCGACGACCGTCGAACGCGTGGCCGCCGGCGTCGTCGCCGTCGAAGGCCGCGCGCGCATCGGCTCGAGCGGATTCTACGTTCGCCCCGAGCTGATCCTGACCGCCGATCACGCGCTGGAAAACGACGACGTCGAGGTCGTCCACGCCGACGGCGAGACCGAGACGGTCACGATCGCGGGTCGCGATCCGTCGACCGATTTGGCGCTGCTGCGGTCGCGCCGTCCCGGCGTGCCGCTGGCGTTCGCGTCGCCGGCGCCGTTGCGCCCCGGCGCGCTGGTCGTGGCGGTCGCGCGCGACGACGACGGTGACGTCGCGGCGACGATGGGCGTGCTGAGCGCGGTCGGCCCCGCCTGGCGCACCTGGCACGGCGGCCACATCGATCAGTTCGTGCGGCCCGACCTCAGCCTCTACCCGCGTTTCTCGGGCAGTCCGCTGGCCGATGCCGGCGGCCGCATAATCGGCTTGAACACGGCCGGACTCTCGCGGCGCCAAGCGCTGACGGTGCCGCTCGCGACGATCGAGCGCGTCGTCGACGCCCTGCTCGTGGGCGGTGGCCGCCTGCCGCGCGGTTACCTCGGCGTTGCGCTGCAGGCCGTCTCCGGCGGCGCCATCGTCTTGGGCGTCGAGGCGGACGGCCCGGCGGCACGCGCCGGCGTGATCGTGGGCGACGTGATCGTCGGACTCGGCGACGCCGCCGTCACCGACGCCGACGACGTGCACGCCCAACTCGGCGCCGATCTCGTCGGTAAGAGCATCGCGCTGCACATCCGCCGCGGCGGCGTGCCGACGACGTTGACCGTTACGGTCGGTGACCGTCCGCAGGACGACCGCTGATGGACGCGCTCGGGGCCGGGGCCGTCGCGGGCGAATTGGCCGCGCTTGCCGAGCGGCTGAGCGCGTCGACGGTCGCGATTCAGGACGGCCGCGCCGGGGCAGGCTCGGGCGTCATCTGGAGTGAGGACGGCGCGATCGTGACCAACGCGCACGTCGTGCGCCGGCACGACGTGACCGTCGTGCTCAGCGACGGCCGGAGCTTTGCGGCCCCGGTCGTGCGGCGCGACGATAGGCGCGATTTGGCGCTGCTGCGCATCGACGCGACGGGGCTGCCGGCCGCCGAGCCGCGCCGCGAGCCCGGGCCGCGGGCCGGCGAAGTGCTGGTCGCGCTCGGACATCCGCTCGGCGTCCCGAATGCGCTGAGCATGGGCATCGCACACGCTGCGGTCAGCCGCCGCGGCGCACGCTTCGTGCAAGCCGATCTGCGGCTGTGGCCGGGAAATTCCGGCGGCCCGCTGGCCGACGTCCACGGGCGCGTGGTCGGCATCAACAGCATGGTCGTCGGCGGCGGACTCGCACTCGCGGTGCCGGTCGATGCGGTGGAGGTGTTTGCCGGCGCGGCGGCCGCACCGGGCCCGCTCGGCGTCACGCTGGCGCCGGCGCGTCTGGCTGACGGACGCGCGGTCGCGGTCGTGGTGGCGGTCGAGCCCGGCAGCCGCGCCGAACGCGCCGGAATTCTGGTCGGCGATACGATCGCCGGCCGGGATGTCGAGCGGCTGCGCGGCGCGACCGCGCTGGCAGTCGGCCGGGGCGGTATGCAGATCGTGGTCCCCATTCCCCGCGACGCCGCGAGTGCGCGCGCTGCCTGAGCGCCCGCGCGTCGCGATCGACGCCCAACCGGCAGCGCAGCGGCAGCTCATCGATCGGCTCGGCGAGCGGGTGCGCGTCGTGCCGCTCGAGGCCGCCGACGTCGTGCTGCGCGAAGCGGTGCCTCGCGCGCCGATCGTGGCGGATTTTGCGGTGCCCACGCTGCTGCTGGTCGATCATCCGGACGCGGCCTTCGTGCGTGCGGCACTGGCCGCGGGCGCGGCCGGGGTCCTGGCGCGCTCGGCCCACCCCGACGAAGTGCTGAGTGCCGTGGAGGCGGTCCGGGCCGGACTGCTGGTGATCGATCCGGCCGCGCGCGAGGCCTTCGAGCCGGCCGCCGTCCGCGGCGGGATCGCCGAAATCGGCGACCTGACCGAACGCGAGCGCCAAGTTCTCGCGATGCTGGCGGCGGGGATTTCGAACCGGCGCATCGCGCAGCGGCTTTCGATCGCCGAAAACACCGTCAAAGCGCACGTCGCGGCGATCTTCGGGAAGCTCGGCGCGACCACGCGCACCGAAGCGGTTACGATCGCCCTGCGGCGCGGGCTCGTCATGCTCTGACGCCGAAACGGGGAGGACGATGCTGCCCGCCGCCCTTTCGAGCGACCGTCTCGCACTGCCCGTGATCGGTGCGCCGATGTTTATCATTTCGCAGCCGGAACTGGTGATCGCGCAGTGCACGGCCGGGGTGATCGGGGCGTTCCCGTCGCTCAACGCGCGCCCCGCCGAAATGCTGACCGAGTGGCTGGAGCAGATCGCCGCGGCCTGCGCTGCGCATGACGCCGCGCACCCGTCGCGCCCGGCGGCGCCTTTCGCAGTGAACTTGATCGTGCACAAATCGAACGACCGCCTGATGCACGATCTCGACGTCTGCGTCCGTCACCGCGTGCCGATCGTCATCACGTCGCTGGGCGCGCGAACCGAAGTCAACGACGCCGTCCACTCGTACGGCGGAGTCGTGCTGCACGACGTCATCAACGTGGCCTTCGCGCACAAGGCAATCGAGAAGGGCGCCGACGGTCTGATCGCGGTCGCGGCCGGCGCGGGCGGACACGCCGGCACCTGGTCGCCGTTCGCCCTGATCGAAGAGATCCGCCGCTGGTTCGACGGTCCGCTGGCGCTGTCGGGAGCGATCGCCACCGGGCGCGCCGTCCTCGCGGCGCGCGCGCTCGGCGCCGACTTCGGGTACATCGGCTCGGCCTTCATCGCGACGCGCGAAGCGCACGCGGCCGAGGCCTACAAGGCGTCGATCGTTGCCTCGAGCGCCTCCGACATCATCTACACCAACCTCTTTACCGGCGTGCACGGAAACTATCTGCGCGCCTCAATCGAGAACGCCGGTCTCGACCCCGAGAACCTGCCGCAAAGCGATCCCTCGAAGATGAACTTCGCCAACAGCGGCAGCTCCGTCAAAACCTGGCGCGACATCTGGGGGTCCGGCCAAGGCATCGGTGCGATCGACACGATTCCCAGCGCCGCTGAGTTGGTCGCACGCCTGCGGGACGAATACGACCGGGCGCTGGAAGCGCTGGCGTTCAGCCGGTCGTTCGCGCGCGGATGATCCCGATCCAGTTCTCGATCGTCATCACCGTCTCGTCACGCTGATTGCGCACCTCGATCTCGAACACGATCGTGCCGCGATCGGGCTTGCTGGTCGAGCGGCGGGACTCCGTTACGCGCGCCGCGACGCGCAGAACGTCGCCGGGCCGGACGGGGAGCTTCCAGCGGATCGGTCCCAGTCCGGGCGAGCCGAGGCTGGTCTCGCCGTCGATGAAGTCCTCGACGATCACCCGCATCGCCATCGCGGCGGTGTGCCACCCGCTGGCGATCAGACCGCCGTATGGCCACCGTGCGGCCGCCTCGGCGTCGACATGGAACGGCTGCGGGTCGTAACGCGTCGCGAATGCGATGATCTCTTCGGCGGTGACGTGGACGCTGCCGAACTCGGCTTCCGCGCCGACGGGGTAGTCTTCGAAGTACTTGGACGCCATGCGGCGGGCGTTCGACGCCGCTCACCCGACTCCACGAGCGAACGCAACGAAAGCGGCGGGGCGGGGTATTTTGGACCACAATGTTCCAGGTATCCAACCAAGCAGGGCTGAAGACTCAGTTCCGTCGCGGATCGCCGACGGCGGCGGCTGCGACGGACAACCGACAGACGTCGACGAGGAGTCACGTTGGCCGTTAACGCCGAGTCATTCGTGCCGAATTGGGAGCTGACGCAGCTCCTTGACATCTTCCCCCTCCCGCTCCGCCAAGCG
>Ga0182024_10002026_pt1 | contig 51033 bp, 38 predicted proteins | sample P32metaG_FD_120480 | JGI IMG/M metagenome (GOLD analysis project Ga0182024, IMG submission 120480) | Permafrost microbial communities from Stordalen Mire, Sweden - P3-2 metaG (Illumina Assembly) | ecosystem: Environmental > Terrestrial > Soil > Wetlands > Permafrost | place: Sweden: Stordalen... | reverse complement strand
TATCGGTCCATCCACCGTAGCCCGCGCGGCGCAACGCGGGCTCTCCCCGGTCTGCGAATCCCTGCCCAGCCCGTTTTTGAACCATCCGATGGCCGCGGCGGCCAACCGATGGTTCAAGCCACACGGCGAGTGGGCGATCCCCCTCCGCTCGTGGAGTCTTCGGGAGCAGGTCCGCTCGCTGTTTGTTGCCCCGAACACGACGGGCAGAAAAGGACCGAAAATGAAACTCCGAAACACCACCGAAAGCATTCCGAACCAAGGCGCAGCCCGAGAGGCTGCAATCCTCCAGGACCTCGATCTCGTAAACAAGATCGCGCGACGTTTCCAGCGCAGGTTACCGCCGTGCGTCACATTCGACGATTTGGCCAGTGCCGGTATGCTCGGACTGATTCAGGCTGTTGACCGCTTCGATCAGACCCGCGGCCTGAAATTCAAGACCTACGCGCAGCACAGAATCTGGGGAGCCATGCAGGATTTCCTCCGCGATGAAGACCCGCTTTCCCGAACCGAGCGACGGCGTGTTCGCGCATCCGCGCCGGCCCTCAGCGCAACGGGCTACGGAATTCCGGGCGCGACGGTCAGCCTCGATCAGATCCCTATGAGTCGCTTGGCATCTCCAGCACAACCCGCATTCACGCTACGCTCCGAAGTCCGGGAGGCCCGCCGATGCCTTTCCCCGAGAGAGAACCGTGTGATCCAACTGCTTTACGACTTCGACTGGAAGAGCCGCGAGGTCGCCGTCGAACTGCACGTCAACGAGAGCCGTGTCTCTCAGATCAAACAGCGCGCGATTGCGAAGCTTCGCCTCCAATTGGAGCCCCGAAACACACGGAGGGCCGCATGAAGCGGCGTTCCTCAGGTGGGCCACCACCGGGTCCAAACTCTAAGTACGTGCCGCCACGGCCGGGCGTGGCGTAGGCCCTCAATACCGGCGGATCACATGACCGCGCGGACATATCGCCAGCACGCTCTTGCCGACAGTCGTGATTGCGTTCAATCGCTAGATTTCGCTCAGCACAATTCGATTCACGTGCCTTTGATCAAAGTCAACGGCCTGAACCACCTTCCAGTCCGTATCCGTGATGAAACTGCACGGACCGTTCGCGTCGGCATTGGCGAGGATGATTCTGGTGTTGTGGCTATGCGGGGGAGGCGTCATGTCGATGTATTCACCGCAACGGGCGTTGGAGAACCAGGCCGTCGAGCTCATTGCAGCGCAAATGCAGATGAATCGAAGAGGCTCCTGCGCCCGCTCGGTTTCTCTGGTCAGACGCGTGGCCCGGCGTCCGTCCTGAATGTCCATGCAGATCATGGCCATCAGACAGGCTCCCCCAAAGTGGATCGGGTTTTCGATATCGGGGACATCTGCACACGGTGCGTATCGGGTTCCAGCGCAGCCGTCCGCTTGTTGCTTCCGGCAAATCCGGCCATAGTTCGTCGCGTGAATCGCGTATGCCGCGCTGAATGGCAGCGCGAAGGGCGGGGCTGGAGTCTCCAATAGGCCGGCGACGAATGTGACGTCGCATCGTACCGCGATTTCCTGTAACTGCGAGATCATCTCCCGCCAGCCAACACAGCAGGCACCGGGCTCGCGGTATTGCCGTCCGAGATTGAAAGCTTCGGGCAGAACGATCAGGGAGTTGGATACGTCGGTCGTGGCGATCTGGGCTTTCAGTGCCGTGATCGGGTCATGGTGCCCCTGCGAGAAATGGAAGAATCCTGCTTTTTGGAACACGGTTCATATTATAGGTAGGGACCCATTGTCACAGAATGGCCTGCGCGCTCGAAGCCCCTCAGGATCCACAGTATAGCCTAATAGCCTATGATATTGTCAGTTGTCGCAAGCAAAACATGATATCCTGTATTACTAGAGAATGACCGATCCCGCTCCCATTTTTTCGCTGGTATCGCGCTCGGAATCCTTTTCGTGGAGTCGCCTTAAGTCGTTGTTGCTCAATGGTATATCATCTTTCCATACGCGACGGGCCTATGCGCACGGCCTCGATGCGTTTCGCGACTGGTACCGTGCGGATGAGTATGGCCCACTTAGCGGAGCGGTTGTGCAAAGATACCGCGCCGAACTGGTGCGCCAGCAGAGGGCGTCGTCGACCGTCAACGTCCAGTTGGCCGCCTTGCGGAAACTGGCCGCAACCGCGGCGGAATGCGGACTGCTCACGGCGGAAGTGGCAGCTGGAATCCGAAATGTCCGGGGAGTGCGGCAAGCTAGCGTGCGTGCGGGAAATTGGTTGACTCAAGAACAAGCCGAACATCTGTTGCGTCTTCCGGATTTAAGCAAGGCAAAGGGAAGACGAGACCAGGCTCTCCTGGCTCTGTGTGTTGGTTGCGGATTGCGCCGTAGCGAACTTGCAGCGCTTTCAATCGAGCACATTCAACAAAAGGATGGCCGCTGGGTACTGGTGAACCTGATCGGCAAAGGCCTAAGGGTTCGTTCGGTTCCGATGCCGTCCTGGGCGAAAATGGCTGCGGACCGGTGGACCGGGCCGGCGGGCATTACCGAGGGACGCATTCTGCGAGCCATTAACAAGGCGGATCGCCTAGTGGGTGACCGCATGACTCCGCAATCGATCTTCGAGATTGTGGAACGGTATAGCCGACTACTTGGTGTTCGCGTGGCACCCCACGATCTGCGGCGGACGTTCGCCCAGCTGGCTCACCGCGGGCAGGCACCCGTCGAGCAGATTCAACTCTCGCTTGGCCATGCCTCACTCCAGACCACCGAGCGATATCTGGGCGTGAAACAAGACCTTGTAGATGCACCCTGCGATCGGCTCGGGGTGGTGATATGAGCGCGACGATGGAACTTCCAGAGCTGCTGGGAGCCCTCGAGTATCTGCATTCGCCACACTTTCTTGTCGGCGATGCGCTCCGCCTCGACCGCGATTTCGGCCATCTATATCGGAAAGCAGAACAAGGATGCTCACTAAAAGGCGTGTACGCTCTTCAGGGAGTGAACCCATCGGCACCGGGCGCCAATACTCCAGTCGTGTATGTCTGCGAAGCGGATTCCGTCGTCGCTGCGGACTTGATCCACCGCCGAGTCTGGAACCAAAACATTGTACCTTTCCTATTGGTTCGATGCCCGCGTCAGGTCAGGTTATATTCCGGGTTCAAATACAAACCGGAAACCGTCGGCGAAACGGAGACCGCTGGGGCAGCCCGCGGCATACTGCGCGCGGCGATTCAATTTAATGAAGTCGCAACCGTGCTTGAGTCTTTTCGTGCCGAGGCAATTGATGATGGCGCACTTTGGCAGAAGTGGAACAAAGCCGTTACGCCTGAAGCGCGTGTTGATTGGCAATTGTTGTCGAGCCTCGACCGCCTGGATCAGCGGCTGCTGGCGGACGGCATTCCAAGCCGGCTGCTCGCGCATGCGTTGATTGGCAAGTTCGTCTACCTGCACTATCTGCGCGCCCGCGATATCCTTTCGGATCGAAAACTGTCGGAATGGGGGCTGAACGCCGACGACGTTCTGAGCCGACATGCGCGTCTGGATCGATTTCAGTCGCTCTTAAACAACCTTGATCGCTGGCTCAACGGATCCGTGTTTCCGCTTTCGGCGCAAACACTGGTTGATATCGGCGAACAGCGACTACAGCAGGTTGCGGGCGTGTTCTGCGGGGATACACCGGAGGGGCAACAGCATCTCGATTTTGACGCTTACGATTTCTCCTACATTCCCATCGAAACACTCTCCGTCATTTATCAACAATTTCTACACGCTGCCGAATATACGCCGGGGCGTTCCGAAGGACGGGAACGTGGTGCCTACTACACGCCGGTTCCGCTGGCAAACTTCATCCTGGATACGCTCGACCGCCGGAGACCGCTTCAGGAAGGTATGCGGGTGCTCGATCCGTCCTGCGGGTCCGGCGTATTTCTAGTGCAGTGTTATCGCAAACTCATCGAGGCGCGCATCCGTCAGCAAAATGGCACAGTTCCATCTCCGGACGAACTAAGCCGCTTGTTAACCCGTCACCTGTTTGGAATCGACAGCGACCCGGACGCGTGTCAGGTGGCGGAACTCAGCCTCGTTTTGACGCTACTAGACTACGTCACTCCCCCTGACTTGAGCGAGACGGATTTTCAACTCCCCACATTGCGCAATCGTAATGTCTTCGAAGGAAACTCGTTTGATTCGAATGCGCCCTGGGCGGGAGATGCTTACGGCACTAAGTATGACTGGGTCGTCGGGAATCCGCCCTGGAAAGAGCTCAAAACTGATTCTATCGAGGATAGGGATCGTCCAGTACAGGAGTGGATGATCGCGCATCGCAAGGATTGTCCGACAGGTGGCAATCAACTGGCCGAAGTGTTCGCGTGGCGCGCCTGTGAATTGGTTGCGGTCGATGGCGTCGTCGGCCTGTTACTGCCAGCAATGACGCTATTCAAGTATGAGTCAGAGGGGTTTCGGACGAAATTTCTCAAGCGCACGCATTTGTGGTCGGTGGCCAATTTCTCGAATCTTGCGGAGATTTTGTTTGCGGGTCGCTCCCGAGTCCCAGCTGCCGCCTTCTTTTACTCTTGCCCCGAACCCGGCGCAGAACGCCAAGCCCCCGAATTTATCGAGTTTTATTCCCCGATGGTCGCCAATCAGGTCGTTCACAATCCTGGCGGCGGCGCTCGCAAGGAGATCTGGAGCATCGTCGTTAATGCCGGGGAGATCCGAGACGTCCCCTATCGGGATGTTCGCGGCGGTAGTTTCCTTCCATGGAAGCTGGCATTTTGGGGTCTCACTGAAGATCAGCGAATGATGACTTCGCTGACTCGGCGTCTTCCCACCTTGGCTCAGCTTGAAGACGCCGGCACTTTGGTTCTGTCCCAAGGGCTTGAATTACGTGAACGCGGACCGGGCGATAACGGCGAGGATGGGCTTGAGCCTCACCCGGAGCTAGCAGGCCGCTTTCTCTTGAATGTTTTGCCGCTGGCTCGAAGACGGTTTCTCTTTCAATTCCCGAGCAACGTCCTTCAACCGCTGCCGGTCGAGCGAACTTTTGTGCGAAAAGGTCGCTTTAGTCTACCAATGAGTGTATGCCAACCTCCGCACGTCATAGTCAGCGCCGCGAGAAACTTTGCCGTCTATACAGACGAGTTTCTCATCGTACCGCCTCGGCAGATCGGGATTTCCGCGAAGCCGGAGTATGCTGGCCTGCTCAAAGCCCTGGCCCTGTATCTGAATTCGGATTTTGTCACCTACCATCAATTCCTGACCACGCCTCAGCTTGGGATCAAGCGGGAGGTAGGAACGTTGCGCTCTCTGAAGATCCTGCCGGTTCCGTTCCATTCGGCTCAAAGGGACTGGACCGCTTGGGAGTCTCTCTACGATCAGTTGCGCCGCACGGAACAACTGGCTGTCCAGAGCGGAGCATCCGAGTGGCACACGGAGGGGCGCGGTGCCGCTTTGCTTGACGAGCTGAATTCGCTAGTGAACCAAACGTTGCGACTGGATAAGGCGGCGAGGGCTGCTATCCATGACCTCGTTCATGTCCGCAGGGCGCTCGTTGACGGACAAGTGGGTCAGGCAGCCGTTCGCCCTCCGGTTCCTGAAGAACTTCTGGCTTACGCAGTCATGCTGCAGGAGGAGCTAGATGATTTTCTCGATGAAGACATCCCAGCGCGTCACAAACTCACGATTATCTATGAATCGAATTCAGCAATAGCGGAGGTGGAGCTGGTGCGCGGCACCTTGGAAAGACAGCCCGTGCTGGTAGAGGCAGCTGATGGCGTGTTGGGATTCGAATTCCGGAAGATCCGCGCGCACTTACGTGAGAAACGGTCGCAGTGGGTGTACTTCGAGCGCAATCTAAGAATGTACGAGGAAACCAAAACCTACCTGTTCAAGCCCATGCAGCGGTTCCACTGGACCGAGAGCCAGGCTCTTGCTGACGCGAGTAGCATCATTGCGGACACGCTTCAGGTTATCCCGACTGAGCCCGCCGTTGCGGAGATCAATGCTCGGTAAGCCTTCCGCTAACGCACCCGAATTTCGACAGGCGTTTGTTCGGAAATGCCATCGGCTGGTCGGACTGGCATACCACACGCTTGATCGGGCGTCGTTGCAGGCGGCGGAGGAAACGGATATCACTGGCGAACTGGCGCACGCCATGGAGGAGATTCTCGATACTATCCCGCCGCCCCGCGGCATGAGAAACCTCGTAGTCTTCGATGATCCACCGCAGAATACGAGAGGGCGCCGAGGCCGAAAGAGGCTTCGCGTGGACATTGAACTTCGAGCAATAGAAGTCGGACCAAAACCGCGCTTCCGATTTGAGGCCAAGCGCCTTACCTCAAGTCGTTCAGCGGCGGCGTATTTGGGGAAAGACGGGCTGCAGATGTACATACGCGGAGATTATGCGGCCGAGCAAGACGATGCTGGCATGCTGGGGTACATGCAGAATGGTGACCCGTCGGCATGGGCGGCTCGGCTGGATGCTCGGATGAGAGAGAAGCCAACAGAAAACGCTCTGCGCGCCGGGGGAGAGTGGAGATCTTGTTCTCTTGCAAGCGAGTTGGCCTTTACGTTTCGATCGACACATGACCGCGCTTCAATCGGAAGACCCGTGACCATCGTCCATACGCTTCTAGCGTTCCAATGATTCACGCTTCGAGCTGAAGTCCGAGAGAATCGTGTGATCGAACTGCTTTACGACTCCGGCTGGAAGAGGCGCGAGGTCGCCGGCGATCTGCAAATCAACGAGAGTCGTGTTTCTCAGATCGAACAGCGAGCGATCTCGAAGCTTCGCCTACAACTGGAGCCGGGAAGCACACGGAGGGCCGCATGAGCAGCTGTTCCCTCTGATTCGCGACCAGCCTCGCGCCAGGACCCGCAACCGAGCGAAGGCGTTATGCGGGAAACCCACCTTGCCGCAAGCAGGGCCGGTTTACCGGCAGGATTGTCAGGCCCTTGAGCGATGGACCGATTACTTTGGGGCCGGGCCGCGCACCACCTGCACGAAGGCCCCGGGCCGAATCCACTTTTCAAACGCAACTCTGATGTCGTCGGCGGAAAGAGCAAAATAACGCTGGGCCGCGCGGATGGGCTCATCGAGCGGCAGGCCGATCAGGGCTCTCGCCACAAGTCCGTGGGCGACTGTCTCTTCGCTCGATTCGCTTAACGTCGTCTGGCGCAGCAGCAAGGCTTTCGCCTGCTGTAGTTCGGCGTCGCTCACATTGGTGGACCGCATCGCGGCGAGGTCCTGTTCGACGAGCAACCGCGCCTTCGAAACATTCTCCGGATCGCAGCCATAAGTCACCGAATAAACGGCACGCGATTCCGTTGCCCGCAATGAATTGTCAACGTTGTAGACATATCCGGCTTTTTGCCGCAGATCACGATACAGACGCGTGGCGTAAAATCCGCCGCCCAATATGTGGTCACCCAGCTGAAGAGCGTAATAGTCGGGATGAAAGCGGTTGATCGCAAGTTCCTCGGCGAGACTGACAGAATCCTGTATCTGAGCGGAATCCGGTACATTGACGACGGCGGGCCCGTTCGGTGGTACTGTCTGGAGAGTGACCGGTGGCTTCGATCCTGTTGCTTTCCATCCGCCGAACCACTTCTCGATGACGGGCCGCGCTTCTTCGGGTGTAATGTCACCCACCACTGCGATTGTCGTCATGTCGGGGCGGAACACTTTCGCATAGTAATCCTTCACATCGACAAGAGTCAGCGCTGTAATCGATTTTGGCGTCGCCTCCCTGAGTGTCGGGTCATCCTTAGGAACGAGGGCTGCCTGCAAGGCGCGTTGCGTCCGGTAACCGGGGCTGGTTATCGTGCCTGCGGTGAGCTCCGCTGCCTGATCGCGAACGGTGGGAAACGCCTCGGCCGGTAACCGAGGGTGAATCTCATTGTCCGCGAGCAGCTCAACGCCTCTCGAAAAATACTGCTTCAATATTTTGATGCTGAAGCTCGCGCCGCCATTCTCTTCGGCTGCGATACTGTCGAGGGCTTCCTGGAACGCAAGCCGATCCAGCTTCTCGGTCCCATAGGAGAATAACTCTTCGAGGACGCCATCGGCGCCCTCTTTGCCCGCGGGCGTCTGCAAGTCCTCATCGTGTTTCACGGAACCGATGACCGTAATCGTGGGGCTGGCTTTTTCAGTTCGGACGATCAGCCGGAGACCGTTCGAGAGCGTGACATCGGACGCCGAAGGCGGGGCCGACGGAACCTTCAGGGACTTGACCGATGCCTCGGCCCAATCGGGCAGGTCGACAGGTTTCGTTGGCGCGGCAGTAGTGACCTCAGCTCCGCCAAATCCCGAACCCGAGACAGGCTCGCCGCTCGACGATGGTTTCAGAACGGCAACGACGGAGGTGTCGACCGCCAGATATTTCTTCGCAGCGCGATTTACGTCGAGCAGCGTGACTTTCTTCATGGCGTCGACAATGTCCGAAGGCGAGGTGCGGCCTTCTCCGGCGATGGCCTGCGACCAGCTCTCGGCAAGGCCGGGAATGGAGTTCTGCTGAAACGCGGCGCTCGATATTTCGGACTTCTTCGCCGCTTCGACGAGCGAGGCAGGAACACCCTTATCCACGTAACCGGCAAGGATCTTCCTGACTTCAGCAGTGATAGGCGCGGGGTCGGCTCCGGCGGGGATCGCCGCCAGTGCATATCCGACACTTGCCTTGGGGTAGGTTTCCGCCATACCGAATTCCGTTCCGAGAGCCTTGCCCTGAGGCACCAGGCCGTAGAGATCGGCACGCTGGCTGGCTATCACGTCGCTCAGAATGCGGGCCGCCGCAAAGTCGGCGCCGGAAGTGCCAGGCAGGCGGAAGGCGACAAAAACGAGTTCGTAGGGAAGATTGCTTTCGAGTGTAAAGCTTTCGGTCCTGACTGGCGGCAAGACGACTATGGGGTGCGAAGGGACGGCATGTCGTTTTATGGGACCGTAGAGCTGCTTCACCCGGGAGAGAACTGCCTGCGGATCGATATCGCCGGTGACCACGAGAATTGCATTGTTGGGCGCATACCAGTCCTGGTAGAACTTCCTGAGCATGGCTCCGGTGGTTGCATCGAAAGAAGCTTTCGTGCCAAGCGCGTCGTGTTCGTAGGACGTCCCGGCGAAGAGATCCTCATTCAGCCGACTGATGAATTTGTAGGTGGGATTCGAGAGGTCGCGTGAGACCTCCTGCTCGATGGCGCCGCGTTCCTCCTCCCATTGCACCTGAGAATCTTCGATATCCTGCATGCACGCGGAATCCAGCCGGAGGGCAAGTTCAAGGTCCTGGGCTGGCACGGTGACGAAGTACTGGGTGATGTTTTGCTGAGTATCCGCGTTGGAACTGCCTCCGAGCTGGGCATAGATTGCAGAAATCTGGTCGCCCGTGAGACCCTTGCACCCGCGGAACGCCATGTGCTCTTGTGCATGGGCCGTTCCGGGAAAGCCACGAGGCGTATCCTGGCCGCCGACAAGGTAGTTCTCTTCCAGCGTGGCAACGGGAGCCAGCGGATCGCGCACGATGACCACTCGCAGTCCGTTGTCGAGGGTCGCACGAAGGATCTTCGTGGGCGAGTCATCGCCGGGAGCGGCCATGAGCGCCATCAGGACAACGGCTGACAGCAGCAGAATTCTTCGCAGCATTCAGATCCTCCAATTCGACTACTCTCGAACACACGAGGGAAAATACACAACCTTTGTCGGTGGACGGCTTGAATGTACAGACAGGTGGGGCCTATCCACGGTTGAATGGACGGTTGAGCGGATGGGTTGAATGGATAGTGACATTGGAAATACATCCACGCGAACGTTCAGAACGCTCAATTGTTAGTGATGCCGCGGTTCGCTGGCAGGTTCCTATCAGATTCTCGGGCGAACCCAGCCCGATTGTGGGCCGAAAGAGGCGTGCCGCCGACATTTTCAACTCGTTCATTACAAATCTGTGATATTTATCCAGTTGAAGGCGCAAGCTTAACTTAATAGGTAGTGATCGGAGGAGAGCCGAGAATGCGGCTTCCGTATTTCGCAATTCTGCTGACCGCCGCTACTGTCGGGCTGTTCGCGCAGGTGGCGGACATCGGCGTCAGCCCCGCTGTCGAAAACGCCGAGATCGTCCCGAGGGTGAGGCTGGGCGAAAACTCCACTGCGTCGGTACCCAAAGCCCACATCCGTGTCGACACAAATGTCGTCTTGGTCCCGGTTACCGTTACAGATCCACTTAACCGCTTCGTCACCGGACTGGATCGGGACACGTTTGAAGTCTACGAGGACAAGATCAAGCAGAACATCGTGTCGTTTGGGAGTGAGGATGCGCCGCTTTCGATCGGTGTCGTCTTCGACACGAGCGGCAGCATGGGAGCGAAACTGGAGCGCTCTCGTTTGGCCGTGGCTGAGTTTTTCAAGACGGCGAATCCGGAAGACGAAGCATTCCTTGTGGAGTTCAGCGACCAGCCCAGATTGTCCGTCCCGTTCACGCATAATCTCGAAGAGATCCAGAACCGGCTGATCTTTGCCTCGGCCAAAGGACAGACGGCTCTCCTCGACAGCGTCTATCTGGCACTGGCCACTATGAAAAAGGCACGCAACCCGCGGAAGGCCCTGATCCTGATCACCGATGGCGGCGATAACAGAAGCCGCTACACGCAATCCGAAGTCATGAACCTGGTCAGGGAGGCGGATGTGCAGATTTACTGTATCGGCATTTATGAAAATGGCGGCGGCCGAACACCGGAGGAGGTGTCCGGGCCAGCCCTCTTGCGCAGTTTGGCAGAACCTACCGGTGGCCGCCATTTTGTCGTTGGAAATCTTAGCGAATTGCCGGATGTAGCCGCGAAAATCGGCGTTGAGCTGCGTAACCAATACGTGGTCGGCTACACTCCTGAAAACATCACCCGAGATGGGAAATATCGAAAAATCGCCGTCAAGCTAATTCAGCCTCGCGGCCTGCCAGCCTTACACGCATCCTGGAGGACAGGTTATTTTGCGCCAACGCAATAACCGGGTGGACTTATCAGCGCTGGTTCTGGTTACGGCTGCCATTCTGCTCGGTGCGCTCTTCGCATTTGGACAAAGGGCTTTGGACCCAGCCACAGTAAATTCCGACTCCATTGCCCCGGTTTTTTCCTCCGAAACCCGGCTTGTGGCGCTGAATGTGACCGTCATCGACAAGAACGGCCATCCCGTTCCGGATCTGCCGAAGAGCGCTTTCCAGATATTCGAAAACAACGTTTCGCAGCCGATGGACACGTTCAACCATGAAGACGTGCCCGTGTCCCTGGCGCTGGTGATTGACAGCAGTGGCAGTATGCGGGGCAAGCAGCCTGGCGTGGTGGCCGCTGCGATCGCGCTGGTGCAGGATTCCAACCCACAGGACGAAAGTTTCGTGGTGGACTTCAACGATCAGAGTTATATGGACGTGGATTTCACCAGCGATATTGCGACGCTGCGGAAAGGGCTCGACGGGATCAAAGCGCGGGGCGGAACGGCGATGCGCGACGCGATTCAAATGTCGATCGATCATCTGCACAACAAGGCGAAGCGTGACAAGAAGGCCGTCATCGTTATCACCGACGGAAACGACAACGCCAGTGTGACGCCGCTCGACCGACTGCTGAAAACGGCGCAACAAGAGGGAGCACCGATTTACGCCATCGGGCTGCTTAACGAAGAAGACAGATCCGAGGCGGCCAGTGCCAGGAAGGCACTGAAGCTACTGACGGAAGGTACGGGCGGGCAGGTCTTTTACCCGAAAGAGGTTAGCGAGGTGGATGCCATCGCGCACGAGGTGGCGCACGAGATCCGGAATCAATACTCGATTGCTTATACGCCCCTCAATGCGAAGCTGGATGGGACGTTCCGGGCGATCCGGGTAACCGTCAAGGGGCCGGGAAATCCGGTGGTTCGCACGCGGAACGGGTATTGGGCAGCGCCATCGCGGTAGGGCAGGTAAAGACGGCGGCGGGCAGTTGTATGAAATCAGGCTATTCCCCCATGTCTGAATCCGTCATCCACAACGCAAGAACAAATTGATAGCGGCGAGAAGAGAAACCGCTACACGCAATCCGAGTTTGATGAGTCTGGTCAATAAGGCCGATGGTCCGATTTACTGTATCGGCATTTGCCAAAGTAGCGGCCGAACGCCTGAGGAGCTATCGGGCCCGGCCCTCTTGCGGACCCGCTAGACGCATCCTGGAGCACAGGCTATGGCCAACACACAAAAAGTGAGCGTGCCGATTCAACAGACATCCGCTCGTGGCTGAATTCAAACCACCCGATCACTTTATATAGCCGCCTGCAAGAATTTTCTGATCGTCGCTATTCCCGGCGACTAGAGTGAAGAGATCGCACAAGACGAACGCTCGACTGCCCGAAAATTGTAACCTGAATCTATGCGGACCCACATTGCGTATCCGTCGTTTCTGCGCAAGCGGCACGGAATAGTGTTGAAATTATTTGCCGCGAGTGCCATCGCGGCGGCGGGCGCCGTTACGGTGCAGTCCGTTTGGAGCGCCCCACAGGAGGAACAAGCCCCGAAGGGCGGCGACATTCCCAAGACCTTCACACCCTTGATGGTCGGCCGGGACTACGACAAGCGCGAGGTCATGATCCCCATGCGTGACGGCGTGAAATTACACACCGTCATCGTGGTCCCCACCGCTGCACGGAATGCGCCTATCCTGCTGACTCGCACACCCTATGACGCATCGAAGCGCGCCAACCGCACTGATAGTCCCTACATGCTCGCCACCTTGCCGCAAGGAGACGAGGTATTCGTCGCGGCAGGTTACATCCGGGTGTTTCAGGATGTGCGGGGCAAGTACAAGTCGGAAGGCGATTACGTGATGACGCGGCCGGTGCGCGGCCCGTTGAATGCGGCGAAGACCGACCATGTGACAGACGCGTACGACACAATCGACTGGCTGGTCAAGAACCTTCCGGAATCGAACGGGCGGGTGGGCATGATCGGTTCGTCGTACGAGGGCTTTACGGTAGTCATGGCGTTGCTCGGGCCGCACCCGGCACTTAAGGTTGCCGCGCCCGAGAGCCCCATGGTCGACGGGTGGATGGGCGACGACTGGTTTCACTACGGGGCGTTTCGTCAGATCAATATCGACTACTTTTCCGAACAGACGTCGGAGAAGGGCGCTGGCTCCGCAGTGGCCCGCGAGGCCTATGACGATTACGATGTGTTCCGCAATGCCGGTTCGGCCGGTAACTACGTTCGCGCTCACGGGCTGGACGAATTGCCTTTCGCGCAGCGCCTGATGGAACACCCGGCTTACGACTCATTCTGGCAGGGGCAGGCGCTGGACAAACTGGTGGCCGAGCATCCCTCGCAGATCCCCACCATGTGGATTCAGTGACTCTGGGATCAGGAAGACATGTGGGGAGCGATTCACAGCTACATGGCGCTGAAGGCGAAGGGGCAGGCGGATTATAACTTTCTTGTTATGGGGCCGTGGCGTCACAGCCAGGTGAATTATGCCGGTGATCATCTTGGAGTTCTGAGGTGGGATGGCGATACCGCACTGCAATTCCGCCGCGACGTGCTCAAGCCGTTCTTCGATCAATACCTGGTCGATAATGCGCCCAAAGTGAAGACTCCGCCGGTGTTCATTTACAACACGGGGGAGAATCACTGGGACCGGCTGGACAACTGGCCTCTGGCCTGTGAATTGAACTGCACATCGCCAATCAAGCCGCTGTATCTTGAGGCGGACTTTGGCCTGGGATTCGACAAGCCCACGGCAGCGGCAGCCACGGACTCTTATGTCTCGGACCCGGCGAAGCCCGTGCCGTATGTGACGCGCCCGGTTCGGTTCGCCGATTCCGACCGCTGGAAGGAATGGTTAGTGAGCGATCAACGCACGGTGTCCGACCGGACTGACGTTTTGACGTATGAAACGCCAATTCTCAAGATGCCATTGCGGATCAGCGGCGCGCCAATCGCGGACCTGTTTTCGGCTACCAGCGGCACCGATTCGGATTGGGTGGTCAAGCTGATCGACGTCTTTCCCGACGTGGTTCCAAGCCAGCCCGAGATGGGCGGTTACCAACTCGCGATTTCGATGGACATTTTTCGCGGACGCTACCGGGAGAGCTTTGAACACCCTTCGCCTATCCCCGCTGGAACGCCGCAGCGCTACCGCTTTGCGCTGCCGACCGCTAACCACGTGTTCCTGCCAGGGCATCGAATCATGGTGCAGATCCAGTCGAGTTGGTTCCCGCTGTATGATCGCAATCCGCAGACGTTTGTGCCGAGCATCTTCCTTGCGAAGCCGTCGGATTATGTGAAAGCGACGCAATCGGTGTTTCGCTCCTCAGATCGGGCCAGCGCGGTTTGGCTACCGGTTGTCCCCCAATAGAGAATTCCCGGCCCGTCAGCCGGGCCGCCTGGGACTCTGTCAACATCAGCCACCCGCTTAGCCGCACTTCCGGCGTCTCTACTGTGCCGCCACTGCACCGCGGCCGCCTCCGCCGCTTCCGCCTCTGCCACCCCGTCCGCTTCCGCCACGTCCACCGCCCCTGGCTGCGGCAGGGGGCGCAACGTAGGCCGCGAGTTCATCCACGGGCTTTCTCCCGGCCCATGCAATGCCGCGCAACAGTGTGCTCTGAATCTGGGGAATCGCGAAATTGGTGAACGCATGGCCCTGCATCCACACAAAAGCCCGCGCCGGCTGGCCACCGGGAACTGTGTGTTCGTAGGTCCACATTTGCGTCACGACCTCGCCCTTGTGTTCGCCACCCGGGATTACGGTATTGACGAGTGGATGCATGCCGGGCGCCCACGTGATCGAGTAGAAACTTTCGTCGGTGATCGTCATATCGCTGAAGTCCTTGAGGATCGGATTCGTTTTGTCCACCACCGTATAGACAATCGGCCCCGACGAGTAGTTCACCTCGCCGTGCTTCTTGGCACCACCCACCAGCGTCGAAAAATACGCCGGATCGGGCCCGCACAGCGAATCGTGGAAACTCACCAGACCGCCGCCGCGCTTCACGTAAGTTTCGAGTATTTCCTTTTCGGCGTCGGACAGAAAACCCGCGTCGCCCTTGTAAATCAGGACGACATCGGTCTTATCGAGATCCGCAGCGCTCGGGGGATGAAACGCGCCATCGACGACTGCCCCGTGCTCGGTCAGGGCCTTGCTCCATTCGGCTAAAAACAGCGGATAGTCGTGGGCACCCTCGCCGTGGGATTTGAGTCCTCCCCACATGTAAATGTGCATCCCGTTAATGTTCTGACCGGGTACCGGGGGAGGCGTGTTGCCGGTAGAGCCTCTTCCGTACTGTGCCCACGCCGATGGCGCGAACGCGATAGTCGCCGCCAGCACAAGGAACAATGCGGCGCGTAGGCTATGCGTGGCTCCGTTATCTGAACGGCTCCCGAGTGCCGAGCCTGACGGGACCGAGTGCATTCGTGTGGATTTCATATGTTCTCCTCTTGCCAGAGTTGTCGCGCGGCCTTTCGTTGCGCCTGTGAGTACGATGCGCCAGCAGTATATCGGATCCGCGCTCAGACAATCCATGATTATTCGGGCAATTGCCTGAGAGTGCAGGCGGGTGAGCTACTTTCACCGATGAGCGGCTGGCGCCCGCAGCACACGGGCGACGCCTTCGCGGTTAGAGTTTTGCGCAGGAGTTTTGCGCTTAGCGGCTGCCGGTCCAATAACCCTGGAGAAGGTACGGTTGGCCTCACCCGGTCGTCGGGTGATACAGTCCGCTCAGGGCTCGCCTGCGCCTCTCGTCGATATTTGCTCCCGGGGCAAGGTAACTTAGCCTAGACTGTCGTTTCATGTCAACGAACTCCAAGACAAGACGCGCCTCCAGGCTGGCTCTGATCTTTGCTCTGGTTGCAATGGCAGTTGCGGGGGCGACTCCATACCCGAGCGCGGGAGCGTCGAAAAAGCCCATCGCGTTCGCCGGACGTGTTGAGAGCGTCGATCTCAAGATGGGGACGGTGGCGGTGAAACATGGCGCCATTCCGGGGTTCATGCCCGCAATGACCATGGATTACATGCTTGACAACGCCGCGATTTTGAAGCAGCTTTCTCCGGCAGACGATATTGCGGCTACCGTGTATGTGGGAGACCCGACGCTCCACGGCGTACACGTGGTGCGCCACAACGCGAGCGACAAACGTCGTTGAACCATTCGCGCGCCGAATGGCCGCTTGCGTAGGATTTCATCCCCTCCAGCAAAGGATTGAGCCGCCTGCGCGAAATAGCTTTCGTCCGGGGGTCAAGTCCGGTTACCGTCAAGTCAGTGTCAACGTTCGCAAAGCTAACCGCATTATTGGCCGTCTCGGCGGTCGCGTTCGGTGCTGGAGACAGCATTGTGCTCGACACCATGAGCCAGGAGTTGCAGCGCAATTTCGATGCGCTCAAAAAGGCGGAGACCCCGCCCTATTTCATGGCCTATGAAATCACCGACCTGAATACCCGAGTGGTCAGCGCTACTCTGGGAGTTCTCGACGGAACCCAGAATAGTCATAACCGGTATCTCGACGTCACCGTCCGTGTCGGCGATCCCGCCATGGACAATTACCGGCGCGCGCCGGGCGAGCAGATTCAGTTCACCTCAGCAGCTCCTGTAACTATTGAAGACGTACCTGGCGCGCTGAAGCAACGTATGTGGCTGGAAACCGACCGCGTTTATCGCGCCTCAGCCGACCGCCTGATACGAATCAAGACGGGCCAGCAGGTCAAGGCGGCGGATCGCGACCAATCGGCCGATTTTTCCAGAGAAGAGAGTTATGTTCACACTGAGGCGCTCTCCGCGCCCGTATGGGATGAGAGCAAATGGGAGCAATCGGCGCGGGACTGGTCGCGCGATTTCCGCAGCTATCCCAATCTGTTGTCATCCTCGGTTTCCGTATCCATTCAGACCGATAACAGATACTTCGCAAATACGGAAGGGACGAAGATCCAGCAGGGACGCGGGTATGCCCGCATTATAATCTCCGCCGGCGCCAAGGCGAAGGACGGAATGGACGTTTCCGATTTCGATTCCTTCGAGGCGTTTGCGACTGATGGCCTGCCGTCGCCCGACAAGGTGCACGCCGCGATTAGGAAGGTGGCTGAACATGTAGAATCCCTCCTGAATGCCCCTGTCGCGGAGCCGTTCGTGGGGCCTGCCATTCTTTCAGGACGCGCCGCAGGCGTTTTCTTCCACGAAATATTCGGCCACCGTATTGAGGGACACAGGCAAAAGGATGAAAGCGAGGGCCAGACGTTCACGCAGAAAGTAGGTGAGAAAATTCTCCCCGACTTTCTTTCCGTCACCTTCGACGCGACGCTCAAGAGCGTGGGCGGCGTGGATCTGAATGGTTATTACGAGTACGACGACGAAGGCGTGAAAGCCAGACCGGTTGTGTCCGTCGATCACGGCGTACTGAAGAATTTTCTGATGTCGCGTTCGCCTATTGACGGCTTCGATCATTCGAATGGACACGGGAGACGGCAGCCTGGCCGCGAAATCGTCTCACGGCAAAGCAATTTGATTGTCAGCAGCACGAATGCGGTTTCAGACGCCAGGCTGAAGCAAATGCTGGTTGAGGAGATCAAGCGGCAGCACAAGCCATACGGCATCTTTTTCGATAACATCACGAATGGATTTACTACCACGCAACGCGGCGGTTTGCAGGCGTTCTCGGTGGTACCGGTGATCGTGTACAAGGTTTATGCCGACGGCCGCCCCGATGAACTGATTCGGGGAGCCGATATCGTGGGAACACCTCTCGCGAGTTTCGCGAAGATTCTGGCAACTTCGGACAAAGCGGAAGTATTTAACGGCTACTGCGGAGCGGAATCCGGGAGCGTACCTGTATCGGCCGTTTCGCCGGCGATTTTGATTTCAGAAATCGAGGTTCAAAAGAAACAGCAGGGCCAGGATTTGGCGCCTCTGCTTCCTTCGCCTCTGTCGGCCAAGGCGTTGCAATAACGGATCAACTCAGGTTCCGTTCCAGCCACTCCAGTCTTTCCCGCTGTGCTTTTTCGTCGTAGATAGCGCACTCCAGGTTGATGTATCGGAACCCGCGCCGTGCGGCCAGCCGGGACAACGACCCGTCGTCTGGGTCCGGCTTCGTTTGCAGGACCACATTGTAAGGAGATCGCTTCAGAATAGCGAAATCCGCCGCTTTCGTGCACAGGAAGAAGTACCGCGGTTTATCCGGCTGTCGGATCGATACGGCATCGCTCGCGGCAACTTCGTCCTGAACCGAATAATCGCGGTTGTTATGCAGCGCTACCAGCCGGCTTCCCCGACCGGGCGTCAGCCGATCGATCATTTCTTGGCGCTCGTCGTCCAGGAACTGCAGTACGGCTGCAATTTTCTCATCGGTGACAACAGAGTTTTGTGCCCTCAGACTCTTCTCCGCCCCCACACGCGACCACATTCGGTTCGGATCGATCTTCGCGCCGGATAGTTCGATATTGCGCTCTTTCCCTGTTGTCAGGTATGCAACGCCATCATGTGCCGACATGAACTTCGTGAGCACATCGAACGCTGTGTATTCATCGCCATGAATGAACAGGTAGCGTTTTGGACTGAGTCCGCGCCGAAGCACCTGGAAGCGCACCCCGCAGTGTTCCTCAAATACCTGTGCGACCACAGCGAGGCTCGCAGGCAGACATCCCGTCGCCAACCCCAGCATGAATCGTCTTCGTGTGTTCAATGCGTCACTCCTCCCGGCCCGTGAGGCTTCCGATGATAGCGGATACGGCTGTCGGGAAGCAATTAGACGCGGAGTAGTTCCGCCGGATTCCTTCCCGCCCATCGGCAGGGCGTGTTCGTTCGTTACGAATCCTGGATCGTTCATCGCATATTTGTAGCGTCTTCGCGGATTGCGGCGCAAGCTTAACACTTGTGCAAATGGGACTGACGCGCCGTTCCACGTGACGACAAATGAACCAACCCGACGCCGCAGAATCTAAATACAATCCTTACCGGGGAGTAGTGATCTTCCTGTTCGCGGCGGCGTTGGCCGGAACGGTAGGTGCCCTCGCTGCCGGCATCAAGCTCGACAACCCGGTGCTGTATGCCGTCGCCATCACTCTGGGAATCTCAACCGGCGTCCTCGCAGGTGTAGTGACTGCTTTGATCCTAAGGGGGAGGCCTCCGAAGAGCGAACCGGAGCTGGCACCTCCGGCGCCGGTTGAAGAGGTGGAAATCATCGACACCGCACCATCTTCGCCTGAAGGCATGCCACCGCCATTGCAGGAATCGGAGACCACGCCGGAACAGCCGGAAAGCATACCCGTCCCGAACAGGAAATTACCACAGTGGGCGGAAGTCGTGCTGCGCGGTTCGATAAGAGGCGGACTTCAGCAATCCGGCCTGCGAATCGGGAAATGGCTCCGGGATCACGGACCGGTCGGAGTTGTCAGGATTGGGACAGCCGTTGTGGGGGCGATCGCCATACTAGACGTGTTGTGGCGCGGCCTCCCCATGACCGCCCCCACCTCCCCGATGGCCGGCATCGAGGCGGCCATTGCTCTTGTGGCGGCCGGGCTGGTAGCCACTGCACTTCGTTATCTCTCGGGTATCGATTCGACAGCTCTCCCTGAAAGCCAGGGACTCGTTCGGGGCGCGCGCATTGTCGCCTGGACACTCGTGCTGGCTGCGTTCTCAGCAGGACTCTCGCGACTCTCACAATGGACGATTCTCCAGATCCTGTTTTACCTGATCCTCGCGATCAATGCAGCCCTGTGTTACGGCCTGCTCACCGCGAGGCGTCCACCTGATGAAGTGGACGAGACTTTCCCGTTGAACATCGCAGTGTTGTCTGTTCTCGGAAGCCGAACCAACATCCTGGCGAGTGTCCAGGATGCGGCCGAAGCCCAACTGGGCATCGACCTGCGCTCCACATGGGCGCTCACCGTTGTCCGCCGTGGTCTGGAGCCTCTCGTTATCGGCCTGTGCCTGGTGGGATGGCTTTCGACTTCTGTGACGGCAGTAGGTCCGGATGAGCAGGGACTGGTCGAGCGCTCGGGCGTCTCGCTTCCAGGGCCACCGCTGGAGCCCGGGCTTCATCTGCACCTTCCATGGCCTATAGACCGAGTTTTTCGAATTCCGGTGAAGCGGGTTCAGGAACTGACGGTGGGGCACGAGGGCGAGGAGGCGGGCGGACCCGAGAATGTGCTCTGGGCCTATAAGCATGCCGAAAACGAATACACGTTACTCCTTGGCAATGGCAGAGATCTGCTCACCGTAGACGCGGGGGTTCAATTCCGCATCGCCGACGCACGCGCCTGGCTTTATCATTCCCAAAACCCAGCCGTCGCCCTCAAGGCTCTCGCCTATCGCGCCGTCACAAGGTCTATAGTGGGCCGCACTCTTGCCGACGCACTCTCGGAAAACGTTGCGGTCTGGACAGGGGAAATGAAAGCTCAGGTGCAGAGCGATGCCGACGCCCTCGGACTCGGCGTCGAAGTTCTGGGATTCACCGTCGGCGGGATGCACCCGCCTGTGAACGTCGCCACAGACTACCAAGCCGTAGTTTCGGCGGAGCTTCGCAAGGTCACGACGGTTGTAATCGCACAGGCATATCGCAATAAAATTCTTCCGGATGCCGAGGCTGCCGTTCTACGTGGGACGAATGTCGCCCGTTCAGATGCCGCCAACTCTCTGGCCCTGGCGGCGGGCGGGGCCTGGAGCTTCCGGGCGCTCGAAGCGCAGTTTCACGCTTCGCCGGAGGAGTTTTACTTTCGACGCCGCCTGGAGACGCTTGAAAAGGCCCTTCCGGCAAGCGCGTATACCGTAGTTGATACCCGCTTCCAGCGGGAAGGAGGTGAGTTGTGGGTGATTCCTTAAACACGCAGCGCTGGCTGAGGGCCATCATCGGTACCTTGGCGCTGGGCGCCATCTTGTTCAATGCAACCGCGGTTGTCGTGAAGGAGGGTCAGGCGGTATTCGTCACACGCTTCGGACGCCCGTTGCGCACGGCGACCGAGCCTGGGTTGCACTGGAAGCTTCCGTGGCCCATCGACCAGACATCTCTCCTGGACATGCGGCGCCGCGTTTATGAGACGGGCCAGACGGAAATGCTGACCCGCGACAAGAAGAACATTATCGCGCGCACGATGGTAGTCTGGCGGATCGGAGACCCGCTCGCCTTCGTGCAGGCAATCGGGACCGAGGGCGGGGCCGAGGGCAAACTCGACGGCCTGCTGACGAATGCCGCCATCGGGACACTGGGGGGCCACGATTTGTCCGCGCTGGTTTCCACAACTCCCGCCGACCTGCAGGTCGATCAGATAGAGTCCGAACTACTGGCTTCTACTGCTCCCGTTGCATCGCGCAATTACGGGGTAAAAGTCGAACAGATCCGCATCGAGCGAATCGCGCTGCCCGAGGAAAATGTCAGGGCAGTCTTCGATCAGATGCGCGCCGAGCGTCGGCAATTCGCGGCGAAGTTCCAGGCGGAGGGTGATCTCGAAGCCAGCAAGATCCGGTCGCAGGCGGAACTGGAGGCGGCGCAAATCCGAGCGAAGGGGGCCGAGGAAGAGGCGCGCATTCGCGGCGAGTCGGCCGCCCAGATCGCGAAGACATACGCCGACGCGCACAAGATCGACCCGGAACTCTACCGGTTCACGCGATCGCTCGAATCTCTCGGCAAGATGGTCAACGGAAGGACATCTCTGATCCTGCGTACCGACTCCGAGCCCTTCTCTCTGCTCCAAAGCAAGGATCAGAAGTGAGGAAAACCGGACCACCCTCGGAGATCGGCCGGCTTGCCGCTCCCCTTGCGCGTCTGCTCGACGCAGCGTGGCAACGGATGCACTGGTGGGTGGCTGCGATGGCGCTGTTGTATGTTCTGTCGGGCATCACGATTGTCAGGTCCGACGAAGTGGCCGTCATCCTGCGCTGGGGCCGTCTGGTCGGAGACACGCCCGCGCTTCAGGAGCATGGCCCGGGACTGCTTTTCGCCTTGCCGCGCCCGGTGGACGAGGTGGTACGGGTACAGGTCAAGCACGTGTCGGAAATCTCGCTCATTACGCTCGACTATTACCCGGTGCCGGAGGAGGAAAAAGGTGAAGATGGCGAAGAGGGGACATCTCAGTTGGACGACAGCACCCTGAACCCCCTATTCCAGGGCTATGCGGTGACGGGCGACCACAACATCGTGCACGTCAGCATGGTTGCCCGCTACCGCGTGCGGGAACCGGCTAAATGGGTATTCTACGGCCCCACCGAGGAAACGATACTGCGCGCCGAGATCACGACCGCGATGGATCGCTCCCTGGGCGAGATGGGCGTCGACCGAGTGCTATCCGACGGGCGCAAGAGTCTCATCGCGATTGCAACACAGCGCGCGCAGGCCGGTCTGGACGCCGCCGGATCCGGCCTTGAGCTTACTTCTCTGGAACTCAGGCGCCTGATTCCTCCTCAGGTGCTTGCAGCCGATTTCGACGCCGTCCAGAGTGCCTATATAGCCGCAGAGACTAACAAAAAAGAAGCACAGGCCTTTGCGGAGACTGCGATCCCGCAGTCGAGGGGCGCGGCAGATTCGGCGGTACAGAACGCGCGAGCCGACGCCGATTCGGGTCTTGCCCAGGCTCGTGGCGAGGCGCAGGCATTCGTGGCGCTGGATAAGGAATATCGAGCCAATCCGGCGGTGGTTCGTGAGCGCCTCTATCGGGACGGCGTAGAGCAGGCACTCAATGCCGGTAACGTCCGATGGGTGCCGCCGCCGACCGATGGCAGCTATCACGGATTCCGCATCACGGTATCGTCTGGTAATTCGACTGGCCCGCGATTCGGGCCGGTGAGTGACGAGCCACCCGATGAGCGATGAGTGAAAAGAAGGATGTGGAGCGATGACTAGCCTCTCGATAACGGCACCTACGCCTCAGGACGGCGGTATGCCGGGCACTCTTGAAACGAGCGAGCGCCGCCGCATCAGCGTGCGGCTTGGTGCAGGGCTCGTCGGGATCGGGCTTCTCGGTCTCGGAACGTTACTGATGCGTCTGGAGCCAGACCAATGGCAAGTCGGTGCGATGCTCCGTGGACTGGCCGCCGCCATCGTCGGCATACCGACATTGCTGTCCGGAATTCGCGGAATTGTGACGGGAGACACACGGCGCGCGACCGACCAACTGGTCGCGATCGCCGTGTTGGCGGCGGCTGCCACCGGCGACTTTGTGACCGCGACGCTGATCCCCCTTTTCCTGGAATTGGGCCGCCTCTTCGAAGAGAGAAGTTCTCTGGGAGCGCGGGCCGCCATTGACGGAATTCGCGCACTCGGGGCGCGGCAGGCCGTAAGGTGGCACAACGGCGTGGAGGAGCGCGTAGATCCGAACACCCTCCAGCCGGGCGATGAGATTCTGGTCCGGCCCGGAGAAAAGATAGCCGTCGACGGCACCGTGCTCGAAGGGCGCGCAGCGGTGGATCAGTCCGCCATCACGGGCGAGTCGCTTCACGAGGACGTCGGTCCGGGCAGCGCCGTGTTTGCCGGCACGATTGCGCTGGACGGTCTGCTCAAAATCCAGGTGCGGGGCGCGGGCGCCGATACCGTTCTGGGGCGCGTGGTTCAGCTTCTGGCTGAAGTGGAACGGACTTCCGTTCCCGTACTCCGTCTGTTCGAGCAGCGAGCCGGTGTCTGGTTGCCCCTTGTGCTGACCCTGGCCGCCAGCACTTTGTTTTTTACGCGCGATCTATCCCGCGCTATCACGCTTCTGGTGGTCGCGACGCCGACGGCTCTTGTGGTCGCCGGACCTGCCGCCGTGGTGGCCGCAATGACAGTTGCGACACGCCTCCGCATCCTTATCAAGAGCGCGGACTTCTTCGAACGCGCTTCGGACGTCGACACTTTGATCCTGGATAAGACCGGTACGGTGACGGTTGGAGCTCCGGTGGTGACGCATATCCGACCGACGGGCGGGGAATCGGAGGAGTCTCTGCTTGCGGTTGCAGCGTCCTGCGGATTCGGTTCCCTGCACCCGGTTTCGCGGGCCGTTGTGGCGGCGGCCCTCGCACGCGGAATCATGAGCCATCCTCCGAAGGATATGCAGGAAAGGCCCGGCCTCGGCGTGGTCGCTGTGGTGGATGGCCAGCAGGCGGTTCTTGGGCGAAGAGCGCTGCTCCGTGATCTGGGCATCGACGTGGGGCCGGAGCAAGACGAAGACGTCTCCCAGGTATGGGTCGCCCGCGGCGGAAAATGCCTCGGCCGTTTTGTGCTGCGCGACCAGCCGAAGCTCGGAGCTCACGACGCGCTCGCCGCGATGCGTGCGATGGGAATAGGCCGATTCATCCTGTTGACGGGAGATCGGGCGGCCGCAGCCCGGGAGGTGGGAGAGGCGCTGGGAATGGACGAGGTAGTCGCGGAGGTTCTTCCCGCGCAGAAACTCGAAGTCGTACGGGCGGAGCAGGCGGCGGGGCGGGTCGTCATGATGGTGGGAGACGGAGTGAACGACGCCCTGGCGCTGGGTGGTGCCGACGTGGGAGTAGCGATAGGCGCCGAACTGAATGAAGTTGCGCTCGGCGGAGCCGACGTGGCGCTTCTGGGAACGGACCTCGGGCGCCTGCCAAAACTCATTGGTTTGGGCGACATCACCCGCAGCGTGATAGGACAGAACGTATGGCTCGCATTCGGACTGTCGGTGATCCTCATTGTTCTTGCCGCCCAGGGGATTCTGGATCCGCTCACCGGCGCGCTTTGTCAGAGCATTGCGGTGTTTGCGGTAGTCGCCAATAGTGCCCGAATTCTGAGGTTCGCAAAACGAAGCTCCCCGGCATCGGTTGCAGCCGTCGTGAGTGGCCCGTCAGGCAGTACGCTTATGGCGGCGAACATCTCGATCATCCCCGATAATCAGCCGTCTGTCGATTAAGACTCGGAGATGACCGCAAAACTTCAGACAATCCGACTATGGTCAGACGTGCGCCGCCTCGGCGCGGAACTGCGCTATTAATTCATGACTAAGACACCATCACATCTTGTCGATCGCATCGCCATGCTTATTGCTGCGGCCTGTGGACTGCACTGCATCTGTTTTCCGTTCCTCCTGGCTCTGACGGCTGCTTCGAGTGTGGTTCATTTCATCTCAAGGCCGCTGGAGATCGGGTTCGTGGCTTCAGCGTTTGTCCTGGGCACGGCAAATCTGACCACCTCCTGTTGGCGGAGGCATCACCGGCCGGAGTGCCTTCTCCTATTCCTGTCCGGCATGACCCTGATCGCAGTGCATGAATTACTGCCCGAGGCGGCGGTTTCAGCCGGAGTCAGCGTGGCTGGCGGCGTCCTGGTTGGCAGCGCGCATTTCCGCAATATTCAGTTACTTCGAAGATGCGGCTGCGAGGTGGGAGTGCCCTGTCGCCACTCAGGCAGTTCGGGAGGTATCAATGAGACCGGTCAGAGATGAAGTCTGTTCCATCTGCCGCCATTCGCGTCGTGCCGTGCTGATTGCCGCCGCCCTCGCGATCACCCTCCGGGCGGCGGACAAAGAAAAGGACCCCGACCAGATCGGAAACCGCGATGTTGGCAAGGGCACGATCAAGGATCCGATTTTCTATTCGATTGAACGAGAAATCGCCATCGGCAAGCAAATGGCACAGGAAGTGCAGCGCATGTCGAAGATCGTCGACGATCCCGTGATTGCCGAATATGTGAATCGCATCGGGCAGAATCTGGTCCGGAACTCGGATGCCAAAGTACCTTTCACCATTAAGGTGATCGACAGCGAGGAAATCAATGCCTTCGCGTTACCCGGCGGCTTCTTCTTTGTCAACACCGGGATCATTACAGCTGCGGACAACGAAGCGGAACTGGCCAGCGTGATGGCGCACGAGATCGGCCACGTCGCCGCACGGCATGGAATGAAGGCACAGACAAAAGGCGACCTGGTGAACTATGCCAGCATCCCGATGATGATATTCCTGGGCGGCTGGACCGGCTACGCCATCCGTCAGGGCGCGCAATTGGCAATCCCGATGGGATTCCTGACATTCTCGCGCGCCAATGAGGCAGAAGCCGACATGCTGGGCCTGCAGTATATGTACAAGACCGGCTACGACCCAAACTCCTTCGTCGACTTCTTCGAAAAGGTCGAGTCGCAGGAGAAACGGAAGCCTGGGTCGATGTCGAAGGTCTTCTCTTCGCATCCGCCAACAGGCGACCGCATTAAAGCCACTCAGAAGAATATTAGTGAGCACCTGAAGGAACGCCCGGAATATGTCGTGAATACGAGCGAGTTCAACGACGTGAAGGCGAGGGTGCTGGCCATGCATGGGAGAAAGGGCGCGTCAGATCCCAAAGATCCAAATAAGCCGACGCTGCGCCGCAATCCGAACGGAACTATCGATTCTAACGGCCAGGAAACCACGCATGCCCCCGACAGTAACGATCGTCCGACACTCAAGCGCCGGGACGATTAGACCATGAAATCAACTTATATCCTGGCGTTGGCCGGTGTCCTGATCACCGTTCCGTTACCGGCTCAGAACGGTAACGCGCGGGCGACTACGCCCGGTGCCGACGCGAACGCCATTGATCGGAAAGTAGACCCGTGCGCGGATTTCTATCAATACGCCTGCGGAAACTGGCTGGCCGAGAACCCAATTCCCGCCGATCAATCGTCGTGGGGAAGGTTCAGTGAACTAACCGAACGAAACCGGATCATACTGCGCCAGATTCTCGAAGAAGCCGCGGCAAAGCGTGCCGCCGACGCCGATACGCGCAAAATCGGCGATTACTACGCTTCCTGCATGGACCAATGGACCATCGATTTTCATGGGTATGAGCAAATCCGACCCGAGTTACTCCGTATCGACAGGATGAAGAGCACCTCCGACCTGGCGGAGGTCATTGCCCGCTTTCATACCCTGGGGGTCAACGCGGTGTTCAATTTCTCCTCGGGTCAGGACTTCAGGGATTCCACCGCGGTTATTGGTCAGGCAGATCAGGGTGGTCTTGGATTGCCGGAGCGAGACTATTATTTCCGCGAGGATGCGAAGGCGGTGGAGACGCGAACAGAATACGTTGCTTACCTGACAAAGACGCTGACGCTCATAGGTGTGAGCCCGTTCGATGTGGCCAAACGGGCGGATGAGGTCATGAACCTGGAGACCGAACTGGCGCGCGCTTCACTCGACGTGACGTCCCGGCGGAATCCCGAAAAGGTTTATCACAAGATGAAGCCTGGTGAACTGGCGGCGCTCGCGGATTCCTTTAACTGGGCACGGTATTTCGCCGTGATCAACGCGCCAAAGATGGATAGCCTGAACGTTGCCGTTCCGGACTACTTCAAAGGCATGGAAGCACTCTTGAAAATCCAGCCTTTGCCGGTTTGGAAGGCTTATCTAAAGCTGCGTTTGATCCACGATTTTGCGTCGGTCCTGCCGACAACATTCGATGAAGCCGATTTCGCCTTCTATGGAAAATACCTGACGGGCGCGAAGGAACAAAAGGCTCGCTGGAAGAGGTGTGTTGCCGCGGTCAACGGCGACCTTGGCGAGGCCCTCGGCAAGGCCTACGTCGAGAAGACATTCGGCGTGGAAGGAAAGCAAAGGACCCTGGACATGGTCGGGAAATTGGAAGCGGCACTGGGGCAGGATCTTGAGCAATTGACATGGATGACACCGGCGACGAAGCAGAAGGCCATCGAGAAGCTGCACGCGATCACCAACAAGATCGGCTACCCTGATCGGTGGCGCGACTATTCCGCGCTAAGGATAGTGAAAGGCGACGCGCTGGGCAATTCCGAGCGGGGCTCGATGTTCGAATTCAATCGGCAATTGCAGAAGATCGGTAAACCAGTAGATCGCGGCGAATGGGGCATGACGCCGCCAACCGTCAATGCCTATTACGATCCGCAGATGAATAACATCAACTTTCCCGCCGGTATCCTGCAGCCGCCGTTCTTTGATAAAGAAGCCGACGATGCGACCAATTACGGCGCAATCGGCGCGGTGATCGGCCATGAGATGACTCACGGCTTCGACGATCAGGGTCGCCAGTTCGATCCCAAAGGGAATCTGGAAGACTGGTGGACCGATGAGGACCTAAAGGCTTTTAACGATCGCGAGCAGTGCCTGGTGGATGAATACTCGGCCTTTCAGGTTCAGGACGGGACACATCTCAATGGCAAGCTGACACTTGGAGAGAACACCGCCGACAACGGCGGTCTTCGGCTCGCATGGATGGCCCTGATGAACGCTCTGGCGAACCGGGCGTTACCGCCGAAAGAAGGTCTCACAACGGAGCAGCGGTTTTTTGTGGCGTGGGGCCAGAGCTGGTGTCAGAACGCAACCAGCGAGCTTGAGCGGATGCAGGCGCAAACCAACCCGCACTCGATTCCGCGATTTCGGGTGGACGGCGTGGTGTCGAACATGCCGGAGTTTAAGAACGCATTCGGGTGCTCCGCGACTGCGCCGATGGTGAGACCGCCGACAAAGGCTTGCCGGGTCTGGTAAGCGGAGCTTCGGGTGACAGAGTCCGAACGCCCGCTCTAAACCAGCTATCTTAAGGAGCAGGATGCCTGATCGCCTGAGTCTCCACGGCCACGTTCTGGTCAATACTATCGGCCACTGTGCGGGAACACTTGCGTTCGGCATTCTTCTCTACCTTCTGCTCCTCGATTGGCGCAGGGCCACTTTTGAGCGCAGCCTGTTGCCGAGTGTCGCGGCCGGGCTGGCCTTTTTATGGAATGTTGGATCGCTTATTGGCATGGCGTCAGCCCCTACGGGTGATCCCGTCGCGGACATAATCGTCGCCGGAAGCTTCTCCGTCCTGAGTCTGCTCCCGGCGGTGTTGCTTCACATCTCACTTCGATCCCGTCCACGCTTTCTGTGGGTGAGCGGCTATGCGGTGAGCGGCATTGCGGTGGTGCTTCATATTGGCGATCTTGCCACGAGCGCGCCCAAATTCCACTATGCAGCCCTTCTGCTGGTGACAATCGGTTTCGCCTGCCTCACCACAGCATCAGTCATACAAGAAGCCTTCAGCGGCCCGCACGATGGAGGGGGCAAACGTCTGGCGGGCGCGATGGTTCTGTTTCTGTTCGCGATCTCATTTGTTCATTTCGAATCAGCGCACGATATTAAGGCATGGTCGGGGGAGGCGGCGCTGCATCACGCGGGAATCCCGTTGGCATTGTTCGTATTGCTTCAGGATTACCGCTTCCTGTTACTTGACGCTTTTATCCGATTCCTGGTTAATGGGCTGTTGGCAGCTTTCGCAGTCTGGATCTCATTGCTTGCGGAGGATAAACTAGGGATCGTCGCTCGCGCAGCTCACAGCCCGTTCTCCGCCGGTCTGGTATTTACTGGCGCCTGTCTCGCACTCAGTCTTTTTGGGTATCTCCGTGTTCGCCTGCAACGTCTCCTGACCCATGCAGTCTTTCTTCGTTCAAACCCCGAAGGAGCCGTATCGGAGCTTCGCAATATTGCCGAGACGACTCATTCCGAAGCGGATTACCTCTCCGAAGCAGCCAAGGCCATTGCCGAGTTTCTCTCCGCCCGCCGGTTTGAAGCGCTAATCGAAGCCGAGCATGGCTTTCAGGTTCCGGAACGGGCGGTCGCAGTCATCGACCCTTCCCGGAGCCACGTAGAAAACTGGGTTCAGGCTATAGCGCCACTGCGCTTCTCGCGCGGGGATGCTCAAACCATCCTGCTGGGCTCCCGGAGAGGTGGCAGGCGTTATCTGAGCGAGGATCTGGAGATGCTGGATCGTCTCAGCACAATCGTGTCGGAGCAGGTCGAGCGTCTTCGCAACTCCGAGATGCAGTCGCTTGTTTCCACGGCGGAACTGCGTGCACTTCAGGCGCAGATTAATCCTCATTTTTTCTTCAACATGCTGAATACGCTCTACGGAGTAATCGCCCGAGAAAACTCCACGGCACGACGCATGGTCCTGAACATTGCTGGTCTGTTTCGGCATTCATTTGCCGTCAACTCCGCCTTGATTCCGCTTGCGGAGGAGATCAGGATCGTGCAGGCGTATCTGGAGATAGAGGGATTGCGCCTCGGTTCGAAGCTCAGCACCCAATTTGACATCGATGATTCGGTCCTGAATACGGAAGTCCCTGTCTTATCTGTCCAGCCACTGGTTGAAAACGCCGTCAAGCATGGTGTTGCCTGCCGCGAGCGTGGAGGATTCGTACGGGTGACAGTTCAAAGACAAGCCGACTCCATCCTGATTGCGGTTTCCAATTCCGGTGCCTTCCGTGAATCCCACAGGAGCGTGGACGGGCACGGTATTGGCATGGCGAATGTTCGCCGCCGTTTGGCTCTCTGCTACGGCAACTGCGACCTGGAAGTCTCAACCACCCACGAGGTGACGACGGTTCGCTTTCGGATACCTGCATCGAAGCTCTTCCCCGTCAGCCAGATTATCGCGTGAATGAGCCAATCCGCTCATCTAATTATTGAGTTCTCTCACCGGCGTATAAAGTCCTTTCATACGGCTTCTCTGTTGAATCAGGCAATACTTGTGTTAGAACCACTCATTAGGCAATTCAATCCTCAATGGCCCTCCGAACACTGATTGTCGACGACGAACCGATTGCCCGCAAGGTCCTGCGCGAAGAGCTTGAACAACTCGACGAAATTGAAATTGTCGGTGAAGCCGCCGACGGGCTACTGGCTCTTCGCGCAATTCGCGAACTATCACCGGATCTCATTTTTCTGGATCTGCAAATGCCGGGGCTGGGAGGGTTCGACGTCATCCGAAAACTTCCCCTAGACGGACAGATTCCGATGGTTGTCATAGTAACGGCATTTGACCAGCACGCGATTCAGGCCTTTCAGGCCGGTGCCATTGATTACCTCCTGAAGCCGATCAGTCAGGACCGCGTTGCCCAGACTGTCGAACGGGCGCTCAAGCTTCGCACCCGCCCCGCCGCCATGGCCGAGCGTCTCGCAAACGCGCAGGAAGTCGCCGAACCGGCACACGCCCGGCCCGCCCGAAAGATCGTCGCGCGAAGTGGCGACGAATACCTGCTTCTGAACGCCGAAGAAGTCCTCGCGTTCGAGGCCGAGGGCGATTTGGTCTGGATCATCACCGGTAAGAAGCGATATCTGGCGACGCAGTCGCTGAAAGTGATTCAGGACAAGCTCCAGAACACGAGTTTCCGCCGTATCCATCGCAAAGCTCTGGTCAATATCGATCACGTCCGAAAAATGAGCACCCTGAGCAGCCAGCGCTGGCTGGTGACTCTGAGCAACAACCAGGAGTTCATTGTGAGCAAGCGTCAGGCTCGAACTGTCCGTCAGATTCTGAGTTGGTAAATTCAGGGCAAGGATCCCGTCGATGACAAAGGCGCAAAGCGGGAGTAAGGCCCGTCTATGGCGTAAACCAGCGGGTAATGTCACTTTGGGCTGCGGGCTCGACGCTGGCATCGATCATGGCATACATGGGATTGCCGTATTTCGGTCGACTCGATATTTGCGCCAACGCTCCTGAAGCCCACACGAGAGTTCGGAATTTGAACGGCGCGGAGTGCTTCAGTCGGACCTCCACCATTTCATCGGGAATGCGATGGGCCGGGTGAAGTATGTGTCCCGCTTCCGGCATCATGATAAACATCTGGACTGGCTTGCCATCTCCCGACGGTGGATACCCATCCATCATGTAACCAAGCATGCGGACTTGTTTTGAAACTTGGCGCTGTGCCAGCATCGTTGATGCCGACTGGCCCTCAGGGACCTCCAGATCTCCCCACCCGATGAGAGTTGTAGCATGATCGTTCGACGCTTGAATTGGCTTCAACTCCGACAAATCGCTGCGCATATCCGCTGCAACCAGAAAAAAGGCAAGAAAGAGCGGTAGCGAAATAGCGCCGATGATCAAAACCAATGCCCGGCGCTCCTCTTTCTTGCGGCGAAGCTGTAACACGCCGGGCTGTCGAATAACACGCGCACCCACGCCGCGATCTTAATCAGGAACTGCAAATATTCAGCGGCTTTATCGATGAGTGGGAACTTCGTTCCAGTAAGTAGGCGGTTTTCGAAGGTGAGTGGTCCCTACAGAATTCACCTTCGGCGTGGCAAAAGGCGCGCCGAGTTCAGGATGAAGGCCAACTCCGATGTCACGTGTATCGTCACAGCCAGGAGCGGGTTCAGAAAGCCGAATGCTGCCAGCGCCACTCCGACAGCGTCCACGACCAGCGTTCCAACGAAATTCGTCATGATGATCCGGCGGCACTGGCGAGCAATCTGGAGAGTTTCGACGAACTTGCCGAGATCGTCACCGAGTAGAAGCGCGTCCGCGCTCTCTCGTGCGATGTCCGTGCCCGAGCCCATCGCGATTCCGATGCTCGCCCGCCGCAGAGCGGGCGCGTCATTGATACCATCGCCCAGCATCGCGACCACCTTTCCGCTTCCGGTGAGGCGCGCCACGTAGTCGCTCTTCTGCACAGGTAGCAGATCCGATTCCACTTTGTCGAAACCCAACTCTCCCACCGTGTGCTGAACGGAGCTCTGGGCGTCACCGCTGAGCAGAATGGTTTCCAGTCCGGCTTTCTTCAGAGCCCTGAGGGCCTCCACTGCCTCGGGCCGGAGCGAATCCGAAATGCAGATCGTGCCCAGAAGTTCACCGTTCTTCGCCACCAGGATTTCCGTCGTGTTCGGCCGCACCTGTGGCATTCGGCTTGGTACCCCAAACTCGGTCATCATGCTACGGTTCCCGGCAATGATTACGTCGCCGCCAAGAGCGACGGTGACACCGCGTCCGGGCGTGTAGTTGAATTTGTCAGGTGCGGGAAAAGAGATACCTCCCAATCGCGCTGACTCGCGTATCGCTCCGGCAATCGAGTGCTCGGAGAGCGCCTCCGCGATTGCGGCCGCGTGCAGAAGGTCCCGGCGCGCCACTCCGGGCTGGGCGATAATGTCCACGACCTGCGGACGGCCCTCAGTCAGCGTACCGGTCTTATCCAGAACCACGGTATTCACCCTGCCGAGAATCTCCAGGAAGAGACCGCCCTTGATGATGACCCCGATCCGCGCGGCTCTGCCAATTCCTCCCAGGATCGCGAGAGGGGTGCCAGCGGCAATGCCGCACGCGCCGGCCACAATGATGACCGATATGGTCGACCGCGCGTTGTGGGTCAAGACGAAAATCAAGACCGCACACGCCAGCGCAAAGTACACGACGTAACCAGCAAGGCGGTCCGCTGTTTTCTGGATGGGCGCGCGCGATCGCTCGGCGGTTTCGACCGCTTCCACGATTCGTCCAAACGCCGTGTCGCTTCCAAGAGCCTGTACCCTAACTTCGAGCGCTCCTGACTGATTCACTGTTCCCGCGAAGACGTCAGATCCACTCGTCTTTTCGACTGGCATAGATTCGCCGGTAATGGCCGATTGATCGACGAAAGAGCTTCCTGACACCACGGTCCCGTCGACCGGTATCCGGCCACCGGGACGGACGATGACGACATGGCCGATTCGCAATTCCCATAGCCCCACCTTGTTTTCTCCGGATGCGGAGCGAACATCTACGGTCTGCGGAAGCAGGTCCAGCAACTCTTTGATTGCGCGGCGGCCGCGGCCGACGGTCAGGCCTTCAATCACTTCCGCGATCAACACGAACAGCACGATCATGAGTGCCGTAAAAACCTCGCCGATCGTCATGGCGGCAACGAGCGCGATCGTCATGGAGAGTTCCATCGTCATGCGCCGCTCGCGTAACGACTCCAAAGTCTCGCGATAAATCGGATAGCCACAGACCAGTACGGCGCAGGCCGCAATCCAGGGGTAGCCGGGAATTGTGATGACCCGCAACAGGGCAACTATTGCCGCAATTCCTATGAGGATGAGATCTGATGTCTCAATCCTGCCGTGCTCTTCCGGAGCGTGCGCAGGATCGTAATGCGAGTGGTCTTGGGCCGGATTTCCCGCAGCGGGTTCGGTTTGTTGGTTCTGTGCCAGGGTACACATAATCTCCCCACAGTGTGCGCCTGTTTGGAGTCGGATTCCAGTATTATTTCGTTTGCGGACGCCCGAACAGGTTAAGCGGGAACATCGCGGACGTGAGCGGTCGCTGGTCGGCCGATTTTGGCCGCTCACGCTGGAAGACACGCCATCCGTCGACAAATTAGAAGAAATCATGACCGATCAGTGTTAAATACCATCAAAGGACTACCCCTGCACAGTGAATGTACTTGTTGTAGAGCAAGAAGACGTGGCGCGCGAAGAGTTGTGTGCAGAACTATCACGCATGAGATTCGTGAAAGACGTCTGGGCTGCCGCCTCGGAGTGCGGCGCGGAAGAGATTCTCACACACTTCACTCCCGACGTCATATTTCTGGATATGCAACTGCCGCAGTGGGGGGCGTTCTATGTGGCCGACCGGCCCTGGACGGGGGGCATCCCGGTAATCGTCTGCATCACCTCGTTTGAACGCCGCCTTGTGGACGCTCTCAGCCGACATCGGGTCGAGTATCTTGTGCGCCCATTTGGCACGTCGGACATGAATTACGTCCTGACGCGGGGCCGGACGTCTGATCCGATCGATCCAGCTCTCAATTTGAAACGCTTGCTGGACGCGGCGATTGGACTTCAGTGTCCGGTCCGTGGACGGATTTCGACCTTACGGCAAGGGAGATCTTACATCGTCGACGGGACGGAGGTCGCAGCCATCCGTTACGACGGGAATCGATTCTATTTGTGGACACGCGCGGGAGTCCATGAAACCCCCGGACCCGCTGGCGAAATCGAGAATGCGATCAGGCCAGCTTCGTTCCGGCGGTTTTATGAAAACGCATTGATCAGTTCAGATAGCGTGCGTTTTGGCCGCGATCTGCCTCGGGCCAAATGGTGGTTGAGACGGCACCATTTGAAAGACATTCTGAAACGCCAGTTCCGGCCGACGCCGCGGCGCGGAACCGATGCCGTGTTCGGGGCCGGGACCCGTTTCCACGATAACGGTTAAGGTGGCTGGGAAATGTCCGCGTCCTCTTCTCAGGATGCCCTCAGTGCCATTCGAATCGGCTCTTCAGGACCACGCTAGAGCCGCGATCTCCCAGGTCGAATCCGACGCCGAAGTTGATGGTGAATCGGGGTGCGGCTTCCCAGTCGCCGCCGACGAACAATTGGTGAGCCTCAGGCTGAAAGCACGGACGTGCGCTGATGCTTTCGATTTGCGCTCCCCGCGCATTCAGCCCGGCCAATTCGAAATTCCAGCCGCCATCGGGTAGACTCACTGGGGAGAATATCCCGACTCCCAGGCGCCGAGGAACATGAAGCTGATGGCGATGTCAGGCGCTGCCGGATTCGCCGGTGACAGTCCTATGGCCGGCTCCTGGAAGATCTCTTTGAAGGTTTGCCTATGCCGATGAGCAGGCCGCCGGTTATGCCGATTGATCGTTCATGATCATGCCCGAAGGTGTATTCGTAGCTCGGTTCACAGTACCATCCGAATCTGTGTTTACCGGATGGCCAGAACATAAAATCCAGCATGGCCTCACCCGCTAACGCGTTGGTCGATTTATTGTCTTGTCTCGTATGAACCCACTCAGGGCCGATGCCAATCATGAATTCGAGTTTCTTCGAGAGAGTCCAGGGCTTCTTGAATAGAAAATCGGTGTCCCATTCCGTTGAGTGATGGGCGAAAAGCGGCGTAACCCCTGCTTCAAGTTCCAGCCAATTCTCTATCGGTGTGATTTCAGCGGCAATGTCTGCGCCGAAGCTCGACCCGCCCTTGAGGTTCCAGCTACCAGCTCCCCCCAACTCGACGATTGCGGCTGGTTCGTCGGCATCGCTATCAGCATTCTGAGAGAAGGCGTTTCCAGAGCAGAGAAGCAAAGATGCTGCCAACCAAAATATTGCAGGTGTGTTGAAGTTGGCTTGCCACATGTCTCTGAGAATACACCGAAAATTCAGCCACAAGTAAGTAAATTCATCTATCCCGTTCACAACTCCAATCGGTTCATTCACCAGCAATACCAATCCGCGTGCCGGAATATCCTGGAGGATCTCAATGTGGACCGTCAAAATCGGGATGAAACCGTTATGAACAAACCTCTAACCTGTTTTGCCCTCGCGTTTGCCTGCTCTGCACTCAGCTTCGCTCAAACGACAAGTTCGAACTCCGGTTCGGTTCGCGGCACGGTTCTCGACCCATCGGGAGCGGCCATTAAAGGCGCGACCGTCGGGATTCAGAACCCGGTCTCTCACTACAATCAAAGCGTTCAGACGGACACTCAGGGAAAATTCGAGTTCGACAACATCCCGTACAACCCCTATCATGTCAGCGCAGTGATGACGGGATTCGAGTCAGCCGGGCAGGACGCGGATGTACGCTCTCCGTTGCCCATCGACGTGACATTCAAATTGAAAATCGGCACCTCGACGACCACCGTCAACGTCACTGACGCAGGCGATTTGCTGGAGACCGATCCGACCGGTCATACCGATGTGGACCGCGCACTCTTCGAACAGCTTCCTTTGGAAAGTCAGTCTTCCTCCCTCAGTTCACTTGTGACGCTTGCGACGCCAGGCGTTTCGGCCGACTCAAACGGTCTCTTTCATGGGCTCGGCGATCACGCTTCCAATTCATTTTCCATCGATGGCCAGCCGATTACAGATCAGCAAAGCAAGGTTTTTTCCAATCAGATTCCGGTTGACTCTGTTCAGTCGATGGAAGTGATTGAAGGCGCGCCGCCTGCCGAATATGGCGGCAAGACCAGCCTGGTGATTGCGGTGACCACTCGTTCAGGACTTGGAGCGACTACGCCCCACGGCGATTTGACGGCTTCTTACGGCACCTTTGGATCCGGCACCGGCGGCTTCGATCTGGCCTACGGCCAGAAAAAGTGGGGAAACTACATCTCGGTGAGCGGCCTCGACACAGGCCGGTTTCTGGACGGTCCCGAATTGAAGGTTATGCACGATCAGGGCAATGAGCAGAATTTGTTCGACCGGCTCGATTTCAAACTGTCCGACGCGGATTCAATCAACCTGAACCTTGGCTTCTCGCGGTCGTGGTTCCAGACACCCAACTCGTACGACGAGCAGAACGCGACTGCGTGGAACGGTCTGGTGGTGGATAACGGAGGCCTCGGTCCCAACGGGGTACCGGTGGGATCGGCGGATCAAAGATCGAAGATCCGAACGTATAACATCGCTCCGGTCTGGACTCATCTGATGAATACCAGCACGGTGTTTACCTTCGGAGGTTTCGTTCGGCAGGACCAATACAACTACTATCCGAGCGGCAACCCGTTCGCCGATTTCGCGCCCGATCTGCAGTCGACGTCAATCGGCCAGAGTCGCCGGTTGACCGATGCGGGCCTTCGGACCAGTCTTTCGTATGTCCATGGCATACACAATTTGAAACTTGGTGCCAACTTCTCAGATACGATTATCACGGAGAACGATTCGTTCGGCCTGGTGGATCCGACTGCGAACGCCCCTTGCCTGAATCCGGACGGGAGCGCCGTCACGGACCCGCTGCTGACCAATCCGGCTGGCTGCGGTGCAGCGTTCGAGGCGAACGTCGGGCAGGGATCGGTTCCGGCGTTCATCCCGCTTCTTGCGTGCTACGACCTGACCAGAACGGCGGCGCTGCCTGGGTCGGACGGCTGCCCGGGTTCAAGAAGCGGCGACTACAAGTACTACGGCCACGCCAACATCCGGGAATTCGCTCTTTATCTGCAGGACGCCATCACTGTCCGCAACTGGAGTTTTAATCTCGGCGTACGGTTTGACAGATACGACGGAATTACCAAAGCCGCGCAGGGTGAACCGCGGCTCGGCATCGCCTATAACATCAAACCAACCAATACCGTCCTGCGCGTCTCCTACGCGCGCACCATGGAAACTCCCTTCAACGAAAACCTGGTGCTCGCGAGTCTGGGATGCAACGACCCGGTGATCGTGGCATTTCAGACCTTGACGGCCCCGTGCGTTACAACGGTACCGCTTACGCCCGGCCATAGGAACGAGTTTCACGCCGGTCTCCAGCAGGCGTTTGGGAAGCACTTGGTGATCGATGGAGAATACATCTGGAAGTACACACACGAGGCATATGATTTCAGCGTTCTGGCCAACACGCCGATCACCTTTCCGATTGAGTGGGCGAGTTCGAAGATTCCGGGATATGCAATTCACGCCACCGTGCCCACCTATCACGGATTATCGGCGTTTGTGGTGATGTCAAGCGTCGCGGCGCGTTTCTTCGGCCCGCAGGTCTCCGGCATTGGCTCGGCCCCGGGAGGAGATGCCGTATTTCGTATCGATCACGACGAGATCTTTAATCAGACCACGCATGTGCAATACCAGCCGTGGAAAAAGGGCCCGTGGTTTAGCTTCAACTGGCGTTACGACAGCGGTCTGGTGGCTGGCCCGGCGCCCTGCGCCGGAGGCAACTGCAACAACGGTCCGAACGGAGACGACACGACCGTGGACGTCTCAAGTCTGACGCCGGATCAGCAGTTCGAGGGCGGCCTCTATTGCGGGAGCGTGCATGCAACGCCGACCACTCCGATCAGCGCCAGCGGCCTGTGCCCGGCATCGCAATACGGTTCGACGCTGGTAAAGATTCCAGCGGCTGGCGCAGAAGACGACGATCATAATCCTCCGCGCATCGCGTCGCGCAATCTGTTCGATCTGGCCGTTGGGCAGGATAATCTGTTGAAGGGTGACAAGTACAAGTTGAGTGCCCGCCTGACGGTTATTAATTTGACCGACAAAGAAGCGCTCTACAACTTCCTTTCAACCTTCAGCGGAACGCATTACGTTACGCCGCGAACGGTCACGGTGACTGTCGGTTTTCACTTTTAGGTCTTCAGGAAAGCCCAAACGGAACGAATATCAGCGCGGTGCAGCTTGTCATCATCGCGAAATCAGTGACGAACTGACGGTCCTCTCCTGGATTCTTCATCCAGCAGAGGATCGAGGTCAGGGTAGCCACAATCAGGAGCCATGAAATCGTCACGATTTCCACGGCGGCAACAACGCTCGCGGCGTGAAGTGTCTCGCGAATTTCGAGACTCAGCGCGTACAGAACGACCAGGAACGCAGGTGAAGGCAGAATGCACGCAATCCAGCTGTGGCGGTTCAATCCTGGGCGCCGAAATACAAAGGCGATCATCAATTCAATTAGCTGGACGGCGATTGCCCCGAGAGCGAACCTACGGTCCGTCCAACCCGACAGAGCGCCCGTTGAGCGGACGAGGGCAGTCATCCCGAGGAGGATGAGCGGCAGGTAGATGCCGAATCGAATGAGGGGGCGTATCCTTCCGTGGGCCGCCAGGACTTGGGCGTCGCGGAACAGGAAGACGACAGCGAATGCGAGCGATACGATTAACATTCGAAACCTTAGTGAATCTTTATCATGGAATGCGAGTAGCCAAGGCTGATGTTTCGATGAATGAACTGGTATCTCGTCTAAATGACCTAATTACGAAGTGAACGGTGTTCGCTGTAGCGATTCGAGGTCACGAGTCTCGAGAGCGCCGTCCAGGCTGCGGCCCTCGTAAAACTTCATAAGCCACGCCACCAGGAACTGCTCAAGTAAGCTACCGGGTGACCCAATGCGATACCATTCGGCGCGCTCTATTCCGGAGGTGCGGTGCTCTTCTGTTGTCGGACGAAATACCGAATTCCGTCTTTCGGAATGAAGAAGGTGCGCAATGTCCCGTCACCGTCGAAGCCCACAAACCAACCTCGCTTCACGTCGAATTTCGTGCCCCCGCCATCTGGCCGCCTGGATATCAGAATATTCTTGCCGGGGTTAGCATCCCTCAAATGCTGAGCCAGGCGCAAATACTGCCCCACGTTGATCGTTCCGAACTGGCTGCCGTATCGAGCAAAGTGGTTCTCCAGAAAAAGTGACGTGCGGAATCCCGGTCCTCCCGCTCTGGCGACGATCGACCCAAGCAGCATGAATACAATCGCCGCCTTACTACTCCGAACTACCGAGTATTGCTTTTCCGGAACTTCCATTTCGGTCCCCGTCTCCTCGCATTCTAAACTAAACTGCCGCCTTTCGGTCCGGGAAATCCAGTTTTTTCGGGGGATATTATCGCCGACTCTACGCCGTATCAATGAGCTCATGGCCGCAGAAGACTGCGATTCGACGAACGGACTGGAATTCCAGGTGGAAGCACTAAATCCGGAGTAGACGGTGACCCCGGTGCACGCAGCTCAGGTGAACCTAAGTGGCTATGGATTTCGCTGGCGTACGCTATTGAACAAAGGGAAATGTAACGATGGGTTTGAAAGAAGATCAAGCCGCCTTAGAGGCGCTGAAGGGAAGACTCCGAATAATTCTTCCCGAGGAGTACCAAGACTGCTACGACGATTTGGAACCCGTATCGATGGGGTCCGCGAGCCTGAAATACGGGAGCGACGGGAAGGTGGCATGGGACGAGATATGGGATCACTTTTGTGACCTGGCAATGGCAGGTGGCCCTCCTCACAAGGGCACGCTTCTTGAACCTGGTTCCCGAGAAGAGATCGATATGCAGTTTGATCGCTATCGACAGGTCGCAGAGGAGATTTGTCGCGGCGTCAGTATGGTTACCGATCTAAAAGTGGAACCCGCTCCGATTCCGGGTTGGATTCGTGTGGACTGCGCGGACGGCGGAATGGCGGGATGGCTGGTTCGCGCCGTCGTCATGGAGAATATCTCGGTTCGTTTAGCGGGTTCCGGGATCGATCTTCCTGCCGGGCCGGGCTACAGGATTGAAAAAGAGATCAAGAACGTTATCACTGTAGTGGCGAAGACTTCCCACTATTGGCTCGAACATATGTGGTCCGGGCAGCAGCTGGAGGTTGCAAATTTGCTCGCAAAGATGGACGCCGAATCTCCGCTGGTACAACCAGCCCTCGCAGGCGATGACTTCCTATCGGATAGCCACCTGAATCTTAGCGGGAAAATGGCCGAGACCATCCGGCGCACAACTGGCCTTACGCAGTCGCGTGTTCAGTACCCCGGTTGGCTCGGCGTGGAATGCCCAGACGTCCACGCGGCAATTTGGATGATGCGCGCGATGGTCGTGAGCAATGTCCTTTCGCGGCGGGAAGGGACCGTACTTTTCGTGCCGGTCAATCCATCGAATGATCCCGACGGGGAAACCGTCGTGCGATCGCTGATCCGGATTCACGGCTTGGCCGCAGCGCGAAATGTTCTTTGATCTCTCATCGTGTTCGAGTCATCCCTTTATGTCCGAGGTCGGTCGAACTGCCGATACCGCCTAAAATTCCCAAACGTGTCTGTCGATGGCTGAAAGAGCGGGTTTGGCCATGCAGCGCTCCCGACCATTCTGACAATAGAGACCGGCGGACTACCTGGCGTCGAAGCGCACCGCGAAGCCGCGTCTCTCCACACTCCTCCCCGAGAGCGGCGCGACAATCTGCAGTGGGCTGCCGATCGGTTTTCTCCGGAGGATGAAAATCACGTTTTTCAGGCAGCTGTGTTATCCTCTTGCATAAATGAGCAAACTGGCCGATAGCGGTTTTTGGCGCCGGATAATCGGCTCATTCATCATCCTGCTTTTCGCGTGGCAGATCGCTGTGCCGCTTGCCTCCGCCGAATCGCCCGGCGCCATGCAGTGCTGTCGGCGGATGCATGGCAAGATGGCATGCTGTCCGCACTCGTCGAAAAACGCTGGTGGGCCAGCCGTCACCGATGCGCGCGGATGCTCGGGCGATTGCGCCGCGGTTGCTCCCCTCACTTCACCTCTGATTGTCCGTCCGGAGCACCAGGTGTCGGGTATTGAGCACGACTCGTTGAGCCCGGTTTTATTAGGTCTGTTTATCCACGCTGCAACCTTTGTCTCGTCGAATTTGTTTCAACGCCCTCCTCCCGTCGTTAGCTGATCCCCGTTTTTTGCTCTTGCGTGAAGTTGAGTGCCGCTCTCTTAGTCGCGGTTCCGCAGGTCTGTGCTTTCATGTCTCTTTTCGTACGCATCCTCGTGTCGTTGGTGCTCGCCGTTTCGGTGGTTATTCCATCTCCGAAAGGCGAAATGGTCTCGTGCTGCTGTAAGGACGCGACCAAATGCACATGCCACCGACACAGGCCTCTGACGAACGGCTCGGGCGCCTCATTCCGCGCCGTTACCTGCTTCGACGGTTGCAGCCTCGCTACTCCGACGAATGCTGTCCGGTTTTCGATTCCCGCCGTTGCTGTTACGCCCTGGCTGAGCGGCATCCTCGCACTCTGTCTTTACTCCTCCATTCTTCTCGGTCTTTTGACCGAAGCGTCTCGTTTTCAACGCCCTCCGCCATTTCGTTCCTGAGTCTCGTCGCAGTGGCGGGTTTTCCACGATGTCAGGCAATTCCAGGAGAGAGAGAACGAATGAAACGCGTATTTGCATGGGCAGTTATCAGCGTTGCAGTGACGATCCCCGTTGTACGGGCACAGCAGACGGTGAATTATGCCACAATCGGCGGGCAGGTCACAGATCCTTCAGGTGCTGTGGTTGATGCTGCCGACGTTACGGTCCGCCAGACAGACACAAATATCTCCGCCACCGAGAAGACCGACAAGGACGGTCGATATCGCTTTCCCTATCTGAAAGTCGGCCCATATCAGGTCTCGGTTCGCAAGACTGGCTTTCAGGAAGCGACGCGACCGGTGACCCTGAGCGTGGGAGCGGCGTTCGACGTGCTCTTTGCTCTGGTGGTGGGGCGCAGCGAGACGAAGGTGGAAGTGAGTGCGGAGGCCCCGGTTCTGGAAGCAGCCCGGACGGAGATTGCCGGGACTATCTCCCAGAGCGAAGTGCGGGATCTCCCGCTGAATGGCCGCAGTTACCTCGATATCGCATTGTTCGTTCCGGGAGTTTCGCCAACCAACACCGCGTCCAATCAGCTTTTCGCCGAAACTTCGGCTATTCCCGGACAGGGGATCTCGGTCGGCAGCCAGCGCAATTTTTCCAACAGCTTCATCATTGACGGAGTGAGTGCGAACGACGACGCAGCTGGCCTGGCCGGCAGCTTTGTCGGTGTTGACGTCGTGGAAGAACTTCAGGTTGTCACGTCCGGCGGGCAGGCCGAGTTTGGCCGTGCGCTCGGCGGCTATATCAATCTGGTGACAAAAAGCGGAGGCAACAGTCTGCACGGGGATGTCTATGGGTACCTTAAGAACAGCCGCTTCAATGCCGCCAACTCGCTCTCGAATACAGTTCTCCCGCTGACGCAGGCTCAGTCGGGCGCCAGCGTTTCCGGCCCGCTGATCCACGATAAGACGTTTTATTTCTCGAATTTCGAGTCGCGCCAGTTGAACCAGTCGGGATTTGTCTCAATCTCTCCCGCTTACGTGGCAACGATCAACGCGCGGTTGGCGAGCGTGGGTTACGGGGGGCCGCAGATATCCACCGGCCAATACCGGAACCCGATCCATAGTCAAACATTTTTGACGAAGGTAGACCACCACTTCAGCGAAAAAGACCAGTTCAGCGCACGCTACAACCTCTATCATGTAGCGAGTCTGAACTCCCGTGGGGCCGGCGCACTGAGCGCGCCCACGGCGTCCGCCAACCTGTTCGACACGGATCATTCCGTGACGGCGAGCAATATTTATACGTTGTCCCCGCGCGTGGTGAATGAGACGCGGATTCAGTTCACCAACAGTAACCTGGCCGCCCCGCCGTCGGACCCGATCGGACCCTCGGTAAGCATATCGGGCGTCGCCTCATTCGGAACTCTTTCCGGATCTCCCACTGCCCGCATCAACCGCCTCTTTGAGGGGACTGACAGCATCTCAATTGAGCATGGCGCCCACGCAATCCGCGTAGGCGTGGATTTTCTCTACAATACCGATGCGATCACTTTCCCACGCACGAATCGCGGCAGCTACACTTTCTCTTCGCTGGCGAATTTCGTGACTGGTACTTACAGCAATTCGGGGTTCGCGCAGACTTTCGGCGTCACGCAGATTCACCAGACGAATCCGAACGTGGGCTTTTACGCCCAGGACGAGTACAAAGTCAGCCGCACCCTTACTCTGAATGCCGGAGTCCGTTACGATCTCGAATGGCTCCAGACGATTGCGACGCAAAAGGGCAACGTGTCACCCCGTGCCGGCTTTGCGTGGACTCCTTTTGCTTCCCGCAAAACCATTGTTCGTGGCAGCTACGGCTTGTTCTACGACCGGATTCCACTGCGCCCGCTCGCAAACGCGCTACTCTCGGCGGGGAATTCGGCCGTGGTGGGGAATCTGCAGCAGTTGAGCATCAGTCTCTCACCGACGCAGGCAGGCGCGCCCGTGTTTCCGAATATTCTGGGAACCCTGACCATTCCCGCCGGCGTGCTGTTTAACTTCACGACCATGAATCCAAACATGAAGAACGCGTACTCAGAGCAAGGAAGCTTTGAGATCGAGCAGCAGATCGGCAAGCGCGCGAGTCTGAGCGTCGGTTACGAGCATGTGCGAGGTTTGCATCTGATTGTTTCGGTCAACCAGAATGTTCCCACTTGCACGGCCGCGGGGACCAACAACGGTTGCCGTCCGAATTCAACCTATGCGAATAACAGCCAGTATTCTTCGCTGGCGGATTCGCATTACGATGGCGCACACATTTCCTTCATCCAGCGACCGGTCAAATGGGGGAACTACCGGGTCTCGTATACGTATTCGAAAGCGCTCGATAACGTGGGAGAAAACTTCTTCAGTTCGCCGGTCAACCCTTACAACATCTGGCAGGATTACGGGAGGTCGGACGACGATCAGCGGAGCAGGCTGTCGCTCGAAGGGGGAATTCATTCTTCGCTTGCCGCGGCAAAAACGAACTGGGAGCGGGTCAGCCACGGCTTCCAGATCACAACGTCGTTCACGGGGTACTCGCCGTTGCCATTCAATATCACGTCCGGAGTGACGACTATTCAGGGCACGGCCGGGCGTCCCACGGTGAACGGCGCCTTCATCGCGCGCAATACGGGCGAGAGCTTCGCCACTTACAACTGGAATGCGCGCCTGAGCCGCACATTTGCGCTGACCGAGCGCCTGAAACTGCAGGCGATGGCCGAAGCATTTAATCTGCTGAACCATACCAACGTGGTTTCGGTCAATGGAAACTTCGGGGCAGGAGCTTATCCTTCCGTCCCGTCGTCTACGTTCCGGCAGATTACGGCTGTCAACGATTCGCGGTCGCTGCAGTTCGGCCTTCGAGTGAGCTTCTGAAGGCACTCCGTATGCGATCCCTTCTCATTGCTTTCTGCCTCACCTGCTGCGCCGGCATTTGTTTGTCGGCGCAGCAGGCTGGCGGCCTCACACCGCCGCCGTTGCCGCGCGATCAAGCGGAAATCTATCGGAATGTGACATCCAGAGTTCTTGCCCCGTGTTGCTGGAGCCAGCCAGTACAGTTCCATCAGTCGGATGCCGCGACAAGGGTGCGCGCCGAAGTGGCTGGCTATGTCGGCCAGGGATTCGGTCAACAGGAGATTCTCGACCGGCTCGCAGCCGAATACGGCGAGCGCATTCTGGGCGAACCCCGTGGGGCGAGAGCCACGATCGCTCTTGCAACCCCTTTGATCATTCTGGCGATTGGCCTCGCGATCACCATATTCGCAATCTCCCGTCTGGCCAGGCGTCAACTACAGCCCCTTGCTTACTACACCGGGTATCTGCCGGACATTTCGGAGTCTGAGCTATGAATAACGCGCTGATTTGCATCGCATCGCTGATCGCATTGAGTATCGGCCCGGCGGCTGACAAGACGCCATATCGTCAGCCACAGTTGGCGGCCGGAAATGGAACCGTCGCTATGGCATTCGCCAACGGGGGTGCTATCATGCTCGCCTTCTCATCCGATGGCGGTCGTTCCTTCGCGCCACCGCACAAGGTCTCGGAAGCGCCCGTCCTCGCGACGGGTCGCCACCGTGGCCCGCGCGTCCTGATCACGGCCCGGGATATCGTGGTCAGCGCCGTCGTTGGCAATACGCTGGCCACGGGCGAACATGCTCATGGACTGCCATCCGACGGCGATCTCGTTGTCTGGAGGTCTTCCGATAAGGGCAAGACGTGGTCGAAACCGTCGATTGTCAACGATGTTCCGGGCGCCCCGCGTGAAGGCCTGCATTCCATCGTTTCGGACGGACATGGGGAACTGGCTGCAGCCTGGCTGGACCTGCGCGAGAAGGGGACACGGCTCTACGGCGCGTTCTCGAAGGATGACGGCGCCACATGGTCGACGAATGTCCTGATCTACGAAGCTCCAGGCGGCACGATTTGCCAGTGTTGCGCCCCGTCGCTGGCGGCGACGGGGCCGGGGAGTTTCACCGTCATGTTCCGCAACGTGCTCGGCGACAGCCGCGATTTGTATTCCCTCAAGCTCGCCGGGGGCAAGGTGATCTCCAAACCGGTGAAGGTGGGTTCGGGTACATGGACGATTAACGCCTGCCCGATGGACGGCGGGGGAATGCTCTATTCGCACGGTGAGATCGTCAGCGCTTGGCGGCGGGATAGCGAAGTCTATCTCTCCACACCCAGCCAGCCGGAAACGAAGATCGGCGAGGGAGTGGATATTGCTTTGGCGGAGAGTAACGGCACACGATACGTGGCCTGGCAAAAGGCGGGAAAGGTGCTGGTATGGATGAACGGCAAGAGCGAAACCCTGGTGGAACAGGGGGGAGGTTTTCCCGCGTTGGTCGGCCTGCCGGAAGGTGGAGCTCTGGCTGCGTGGGAGGCTGAAGGCGCGATTTCGACCCGCCGCCTTCCGTGATGACTTGAGGGAGGGTCTATGTCTAATCTGAAAACTCACGGTTTGTTTTTGTTATTTGCGTGCCTGCTTCCCGCAGCCGCGTCGGCTGCGGTCTTCGGGTCGGTCCGGGGAGCCGTTCACGATCTTGGGCATCGCCCCGTTCAGGCAGCGGAGGTGCTGGTGAAGTCAGACGGTTCAGACTTCGCACAAAAACAGGTCACGTACGCAGAGGGAAGTTTCGAAGCGACCGCCCTCCCTGCCGGTGAGTACGCCCTGACGGTAACGAAAGCGGCATGGGTGGCGGGCGCGGAATGAGCGGCATGGGTGGCATGCAGATGGGACCGGGCCGGTAGATATCGCGGGCATTTGTCGGTCACAAGGGCGAAGAGATCACCGCTATGGCAATGTAACGAGCGACCAGTACGGGCTCGCGGATGTCAAAGAGACAAGGTAACTGAACACCCGCGTCGGTTTCGGATTTCGAGGAACGGAAGACATCTCGATTTGCGTGAGCCATCTGTGCGCGATTCCGGATACCCGCGGAAACCCTGTCAAGTACTTTCAGGTTCCTTCTAGAATGCCCATCCAAGTTGTGCCTGGTATGTGCGCGGGCTCACCCAATGCGTTCCGCCGAACGGTGAGAGGAAGTTGTAAAGAGCTGCCTTATTCGTCACGTTCACGACTGTAAAACGCACAGTAGTGCGGACGTACTCTTTATGAAACAGGTTGTCCGTTCCAAACCCAGGATTCAATATATGCCGCGAATCGGTTCGCGGCGGGTTGTGGTCGTCGTTTTCGGTTCCCGGAGCCAGGACGTGGATACGGCTGGCACCGTAGTCCGGAAGATTGCAACTTGTAATGCGATGCAGAAGCGATGCCTGTTCTTCGCCGCAGTACAATCCGATCATGGTTTGTTGGTCGGCTGTCAACGCCAGGGCATCATGCAGACTATTGACCGCGCCAACCACCAGACCGCTGTCGTAGCGCCAGGTAAGATCCGCCCACCAACCATTCCTGGTTCTTTGATAGTGGATGTTCACGTTTTGCTGATACACCTGATCGTGGTCTTGGCGGTATGCGCCCACGGTCAGATTCGAATTGAAAACGATGCCTCCGTTCTCCGGGCCGAAGAACCGCGCGTTGGCGTGGCCCATGGTCGCGTAGACTCGCAGGCCGTGGATATCCACCGTATTGATGCGGGCGGATACTCCGTCCAGCTTCGATTGCTTCCAGCCAATTGGAAACGTCACAGGCGTGCTGAACAATGCGTCGAAGTCGAACGCGTTACGAGTATATTTGCGAAAATAACTCACGTCCAGCAAAACCAGTCCGCCCAGGCTCTGTTGTACACCGGCATCGTACTGATTTCGGCTGCCCAGTGCGATGGCCTGTTGGTTCGCTGTTCCCTTGAACAGATTACTCGCGAGACCTCCGGAACCCGTGGAACTGGAAACCACCAGATTCTCATTGGTGGGAGTTTCCATGGTGTGGCTGTAGCCACCGCGTATGACCGTCCTGGTTGCCTTCAGCAAGTATGAGAACGCGCCGCGTGGTTGCGCGCCACTACCCTTCGTAAGCCCGTCGTAGCGGTCGAAGCGCAGTCCGAGGTTCAATGTCAGGGCTCCCAGCGTGATCGAATCCTGCCCGAAGAAAGCAATTTGATGGATCGCAGCTTTGCCCGAAAACTGATAGAGTTGCCCCCCTCGGGTCAGGTCGTAAGGGAGTAAACTGCTCAGGAACGCCGGGTTAGGTTGGAAGCCGGCAGCGACGCACTGTGACGGGTTCGTCAGATCCGGCTGCAACACATCAGGACTCAGGCAAGGGGAGTTGTACGCAGGGTCCGTGATCCCAAGGCCGAACTCCTCGTTAAGCCGCGTTTCGGAGGCGTTCAGGCCGATCTTCCAGTTATGGGCCCCCTGGGCGCGCGACAGATCGGCGTGAACGCCATAATTTGCCAGCGAACGGCGTTGAGACACAGTTGCCGGGGAATCGTTTAATGGATCGCGGCTCGGATGGTAATCGACTTGATCACGGCGGAAGAACGCATTCATCGTGAAGAGCGTGTGCGAGCCGATTGTGTGTTGATAGCCCGGCGCAATGTTGAATGAGACGACTTTCTGCCTTTGATCCTGGCGGGACTGATCGTACGTATTGGGGATCTGCATCCAGTTGCGAGCTACCATCAGGTTCAGGTGCAGGGCATCTCTCTCGCTGGGCTGAAAATCGGTCCGGTCGAAGATCGTCCCCGTATTGCCCACATCGTGCATCGGCCAGAACTCCGGCGTATCCAGAAACCGACCGGTCCGCTCCGAGTTGATAGCCAGAAATTGACCCCAGCGAGCCGCGCCCAGACCCAGCGTCGCTTCCTCACCGATGGTGCCGAACGAACCGTATTCCGCGGTCACGCTGCCCGATGGCTTCTCCCCAAGTCCGGACCGCGTGGTCGCGTTAATCACCAGACTGGTCTTGTCACCGTACTCCGCGGCGGGCGAACCGGAAATGACCTCCATCGACTGGATGGCGTTGGCGGGAATCGACGTCGAAAACACTTTGTTTCGCTGATCGGATATCGGTTGACCATCGACGACATAGCTCACCTGCGCGTGGTCACCCAACGGGTGAAAGAATCCGTTTGAATCGGCGGCTACGCCAGGAGTTGTTGAAATGATCGCGTCGTTCAATCCGGAATCCGGGGAAAGAGCTGGCAGATCGGCAAGGAGGAGCCGATCAACTGTATCACTGGGTGTTGCTTTGTTCTCGACGAGACTGGCAATGCTGCCTTCAACCGTCAGCGCAGTAGTCTGTCCGGCAACCTCAAGTTGCATGCTCACTTCGATCGGAATACCGCTTCGGATCGCGACCTCCGCATTGTTCGTTTGGAATCCGGCGAACGAGACGCGAAGCTTATACGTATTGGGAGGAATGTTATTGATGACGAAGGTGCCATCGGGTCCGGTCTTAACTCGCAATGAATAGCCTGTGATGGCATTGGAAAGCTCAACGCTGGCAGTCGGAATCGATGCGCCCGAAACATCTGCGACCGAGCCCTTGAGGGTACCCGCGCCGCCCAGCGACTGCGCCTCAGCTACGGCAAACCCGCACAGAAGGCACAGGAATACCGCAAGTCCCGGCGCGCTACTCTGGGGGCTGCGAGCACTATATTTAGGCATACCTAAATATACGACGAAACTTGTTGAGTGTCCATCGGTTTCACCGTTGCCTACGCGAAGCTATACGAGGGTCAATCCGCTACGATCTGATTAGTGCCAACTAAAAATGTGCCCTCGACTTCAGAGGCGGTGGACGATTACCTGAAGGCGATTCTGGAACTGAGTGGCCCTCAGGAAGAGCCCGTCAGCAGCAATATCCTCGCGGACCACTTGGGTGTCCGGGCGGCATCTGTAACGGGAATGCTTCAGAAACTCGCGGCGCAACACCCTTCCTTCGTGAAGTATGAGAAGCATCACGGCGTGCGCCTGAGCCTGGCTGGCAGGCGCCGGGCTCTGGAGGTAATACGGCATCATCGCTTGCTCGAACGATTCCTGCATGAGGTTCTTGACTACACCTGGGACGAAGTGCATGAAGAGGCGGAGCGGCTGGAACACTACATATCGGAAAAGCTCGAAGATCGGATCGCCGCCAAGCTGGGCGAGCCCGCCACTGATCCTCACGGACATCCTATTCCGGAGCGGAATGGTGCAATCCCATCACGCGACGAGGTTCCGCTACTAAAGTGGGGCTGCGGTGTACCGGCAGTCGTGAGCAGCGTATCCGACCGAAACTCGTCCACGCTACGCGAGATAAAACGGCTGGGAGTGATGCCGGGTGTAGGTCTCGTGGTCGAACCGGGCACACGGGCCGCCTCGGTATTGATCCGATTGAAGACCGCTGGCGAACCGATTCGGTTGAGCCAGAAGCTTGCCAGGGAAATCTCGGTTGTCGCCGATATGAGCTAACAATACTTTCCCAAATTACAAACCCCCTTTGAACCCCCATTACCCGTCTCCACCCGTTCCCAAGACTTCCTTGCGATGCCACTCGCGCTCCTGGTTTGTTTGAGACAGCCGTATCTCTCTACGCTCATAATCCAACGACACCAGGCTCCAGCAGCCCGGGCGATGCGCGGATCTCGACATCGGGAAATAGCCGATCCACACCTGCTGCATTTCCTCTCCTCGCCAACATCGCTGACTATGAATATTTCTACGGGCATCAGGAGACGTTTGCGGGCGCTCTGTGGAATCCAGAGCGCGTGACAAAGCGTAAATAAGGCAACGTCATGGGACGAAATGGGCCAAGGCGCAATGGCAACCATGGCAATCTTGGCGGCGCTAGCATTTTACAATCAGTAACTTACGGAGTCTTCTAGCCACTAAAAGGTTCGACCCCCTCCTCCAGCACCAGTATTTATCGAGGTCGATACGTGGGAATCCGCCGAGGAATTCAAGCGCCAGGTCGAGAGCGGCGACGACTCTGAAAAAGTAGAGACGATAACCACGGTCGGG
>Ga0182024_10002025_pt1 | contig 51057 bp, 36 predicted proteins | sample P32metaG_FD_120480 | JGI IMG/M metagenome (GOLD analysis project Ga0182024, IMG submission 120480) | Permafrost microbial communities from Stordalen Mire, Sweden - P3-2 metaG (Illumina Assembly) | ecosystem: Environmental > Terrestrial > Soil > Wetlands > Permafrost | place: Sweden: Stordalen... | reverse complement strand
CATCGCGGGATCTTTAAGGTGGACTGGGTGTTCACCTTCGCCTGTGCCGCTTACAACCTGGTACGTATGCGGAACCTGAGCCGAGCAGCGGTTCAACCCGGCTAAGTTGCAGAAGACTCGCATCACCGAAACTCGGAACAAGGTTCCCGACATAGCCTAAAGTCCCCTGCACATAAAGAAGAAGAGCAGAGAGAGACAGGAAATAAGCCGTATACATCAATTTTTCAGCAGCCTGCTAGGCTCTAAAGCCCCCGGGCGGGGCGGACCGAGTTTACCCAGCGGGACTACCAACAATGATCTCTGCCAGGCAATTCGTCCGTTTGGCCTTAATTCTCGGTATAAGTTTTCGGTCCCTATCTTTGGGTATTCCTCACCCCGTTAACCTGTCTCCCCCCTCAGAGCCAGTCCCTCAGACTTATTTCGGTTTGCATATTCATCGCGCAGCCACGACAACACCGTGGCCGAGTGTGCCCTTCGGCAGTTGGCGCCTGTGGGATGCGGCGGTTAACTGGCTCAAGCTGCAGCCCGGCCGAGGCGTATGGCAGTTTGTCACTCTGGATCGATGTGTTGAGCTAGCAGAGAAGCACCAGGTTAAGGTCATCCTCACTTTAGGCCGAACCCCGCAGTGGGCCTCAGCCCGGCCTGACGAGGCCGCGGGCTCGCGTCGTAACCCCGCGCCAGGCGGCGCTGCGCCACCTAAGAACATTTCCGACTGGCAGAACTACGTGCGCACCGTGGTGACTCGTTACAAAGGACGGATTGAGGCCTACGAGATATGGAATGAACCTAATCTCGTGAATTACTATTCCGGCTCTCCCGAGCAGATGGTCAATTTGGCTCGTGAAGCCTACGCGATCATAAAAGAAGTAGATCCTGCAGCCTTGGTTGTTGCTCCTTCTGCCGTGGGTCCGACCGGAGCGGCTTGGTTGGACCAATATTTCAAGTTAGGCGGCGCCAGCTATGCAGATATCATTGGTTACCATTTCTATATGGGGGCGGCTGAGCCAGAATTAGTATTGGAACGCATTCGCGAAGTACAGCGGGTAATGGCGAAGAGTAACATCAACAAACCTCTCTGGGATACGGAGAATGGATGTTGCTTTCCCGTACATAAGTCGTTTGATTCCGATCGGGAGAAGTCAGCCTACGTAGCGCGTCTCTATATCCTCGACTGGGCAGCCGGAGTGGGCCGCTTGTACTGGTATTCCTGGGATAATCAGGAACTCAGCATTGCTTTTACGGAGTCCGACGATGCGCGGACCCGCGCCGCCGCTTCGGCATATGCCGAAATTCAGAAATGGCTTGTGGGTGCGCGCCTGCGATCTTGCGGCCAAAACAATCAAGGTATTTGGATTTGCCAGCTAACCAGGGATTCAGGTGATCGAGCATGGATCGTTTGGAATCCCGACGGTCGTGTGCAGTTCGACGTACCTGAGGACTGGACGGTGAATATCCTCAGGGAACTGAACGGCGACGAGCGCACCCTGGACCGCCATGCGAAAGTGAACGTCGATTTCTCGCCGGTCTTGTTCGAGGGAAGTAACGATCGGACTGGAGTAACGCCTGCTCACTAGTTAGGGAACAGTTTCAATTAGGATCGGCTTGGCGCCGATCGTCACGGTCTTGGCGCCGTTCAACTGTGTTACATCTCCATCCAGATCCTGCCAGTCGGTTGAATATCCCGCCGGTATCGTGAACGTCGTTGAGCCGCAAGGGCTGTTGGTGCAGGGGAAAACCGTGGCCGAACTGTCCCAGACAAACAATCCCGCATAGCTACCCGACCGGGTGATGCTGCACTGAAAAATCCCAACCTCGGGCGCCGCTGAACAGTTGGCCCCGGAACACGTACACGCTCCACCGAAGGTCGCCTCTAGCGTCCAATCGTAGACTTGATTCATCGCCAGTCCCGCCGGACATCGGAACCCACCTTGGACTGGATCTACCACAGAACAGCTGTCCGCCATGTTGTTTGCGCCGGAGGCCCAAAACTCCCCCGATCCGCCGTAGGACTCGATAGGGAAGTCCTCTGCGTACCAATTCTCGCGCGCCAGCGCCGGATAATATGATTCCTGCAGCAAGAAGAGCCGCGCGGTTTGGGCGGCCCGCATGTCAGGATCGGTTACGTTCGTCCGGGTACTCCAGCTATATTCTGTATTGATCGCTGGTTTTGAGGACTGCCCCGTGGCATTCATCACATTGACTACGTTGTTCCACTGCACCAGCCAATTTTCCGGTACAGGGCAGTTGGACGGGCAACTACCACCCCCGGTTGCGTAGTATCCATGAAATCCAATCACGTCAAATAGAGCACTGCCGGCCAGGGTCAGGATCTTGTTCATGTACGCGGCAGTCGCCGATCCAAAACCCACAAGGGGCGGTGAGCTGATCAGCACAGTTGGATCGAACGTCGGGATGATGCCGCGCGCGTCTTGTGCCATGCGCACGAGCTGTTTTGCCGTTCCGACACTGGGCCCGCCACCGGGGTTCTGTTTGGTGCAGTCGATGCCAGTCTCATCGCCATGGTTCCATTCTTTACAAACGTTGGGTTCGTTCCACACTTCCCAGTACCTAATGTGTTCGCTATTCTGCTTTAAGTGCGTCATGAAAGCGGTCACGAACCACTTAAAGTTCTGATCGCTGCCGTCTGCGAGCCCGCTGCCCGGAGTAGCGTCAATGTCGGCAGGCGGGTCGCAACCCCAGTTGAAGTTTACTCCTCCGCCGCAACTGTCGATGGGGCCGACGCAGGTTGGGTCCGGTCCAAAGTCTGCTTGCCCGTTTGCCGTGCAGCGGGACCCGCGGACACTTATATAGTCCGGCGTGTAGTAGGCGTCGTACATAAAGTCAACCGAGTTCGCATTAAGCTGGTTCGCGAAGAAATCGAACGTTACCCAGAGGTACGCACAATTCGTCGGATCATCAGGAGCCTTGGCATTCGGAACGCAATTCGCCACGAGCTCACTGTCAGGGCAGGGTGATCCGCCGGAGCCTAGCCCATCCTTGCTGCAACCTGATCCAGGTTCGGGACATACGGAGCCGGTTGGATCGCACTGCGTGATGTCGCTCCACTTTATATAGCTCTCGCCCAACGAGCGTGACCAGGTAAGCGGAAGTCCGGGGAAACTGTGCGACTCTGTGTTGTCACAATTGCTGCCATCCGGCCTGGTGTTCGAAATAGAACAAGGGTCATTGATTGTGAATCCATAGAACGACGCCGGTATGGCATTCCCGGTGGATCCAGCGCTCACAGTCAGAATGCCAGACCCAGTTAGTCCGCTTGCCAACGCAGAGATGTGCGCCGTACCCTGGCTTACGCCAGTAGCCAGTCCGTTGCTATTCACGGTGGCAATCGAAGTGGCGTCCGAACTCCAGGTGAACGTCACTCCGCTGATGACGTGTCCGTTGGAATCCTTGGCAACGGCCGTGAACTGCTGGGTTTGTGTTATCTGGATGGTGGCCGTTGGGGGTGCCACGGTCACGCTGGCGATCGGTGGGTTCACTGTCAAAGTAGCAGTGCCATTTACGCCACTCGTCTTGGCTGTAATGTGCGCCGTGCCTTGAGCTATGGCGGTTGCAAGTCCGCTGCTGTTGACGGTGGCAATCGAAGTCGCGTCCGAACTCCAGACGAAAATTGCTCCGACGATGATGTTTCCGCTGGAGTCCTTGGCAACTGCCATGAACTGCTGCGTGTTTCCCACGCTGATGGATGGCGTGGCAGGTGTCACGGTGACTGTCGCTACTCCCCCTGGAGGCGGCTGGATTGAATTTGTCGACCCGCCGCCGCAGCCAAGAAGCAGAAGAGCGCTCAAAAAGACCAGAGATGTTCCTATGGCCAATCGATTCAGCGCGACACTCAGCATCTCTTTCAGGCTCACAAAGTCAACGTCCCTGGTCTACGGATGATGGAACCCCGCTTCCGATAAATTGTCGCGCCCATCACTCGAGGATCCGCCCATAAAGTTCGGGCAAAGTCTTCTGATTGCGATTTCGTACTCAACCCCCATAGCGTCAGGAGCAGATCGCAGCATGCGAGAACAAACGAACACGGATCGCTTCATGCTCGCTATTGCAATGGGTTACTGGAGGTGGCATAACTAGCACCATCGCCTCAACTTGGCTGCGCTCTGACACGGTTCACAAGGACCTGGTTCACAGCGCTGCTATCCGGTCCTGTGTGGTCGCGACGACGCCGTCCGCCCGGTTGTCTCCTATTCTAGCGACGTTCGGCAGATCCTCGATCAACCATTGGTACAGGCTAGGCCTGACCTTTTGTACCCAACACCCGCAGTCGCGGAGCACGGGACCAGGCGAGCGCTGAGACCTCGCGATGACACGAAGAGGGAGGCCATCACGAACGCCAGCAAGTATTCGTAATAGCTGGCACTATGGATTTTGGTTTTCCAGAAGGATCGGCTTAAGCCCGACCTGAACCGTTTCGCCAGGACTGATGGAAAAGACAGCTCCTGTAATATCCCGGTATTGGATGTATTTAGGATCGGGAGTGTAAGAGGACGTTGTGCAGACTCCTTTGCTGCAGGTCTGCGTGGTGTCAAAGACTGCTCGCGCTTGATAGCCCCCGGATCGCGTCAAGTCGCAGGTATAGACCGCGGCAAAAACCGTGCCTCCATTCTCGGTGCACGGGTAAGGCATAGTAGCCCCTACCATCCACGCTTCCACTACCCCATAAGCAGTGCCGGCCAGCGTGATCCCCTTGGTCGGAGTCCAAAGAGTACCCCACACCGGTTCGTCCCAACCATACCAGAAGGCTCTCTGCGTACCGACCGACCATTGTTCCAAGAGGCTGCGAGCGACAAATGAAGCCCGGTAGTCAGGATCCCGGTTCGCTTTCGGCCCTCCCCAGGAGTTCTCACTGTCCCAGATCGGCTTGCCCTGCAAACCGATGGACGCCAGGGCAATTTTCATAGTCGTGCTTTTGAAGCCAACAATCGCCTCGGGCGAATCATCCTGGCTGACATTCGGATACCCATGGATATCGATAAGATTGACGCCCTTTGGTCCGCCATGCTGGAAATAGCTCAGCAGGTAGGGTGCGTAAGTCGCTGAAGGAGCCGCGATAAGTGCGCCAGGGTCGTTTGCCCGCACCGCATTGTATATGTGCTCCGTCAGCGTCACCATTTGCGCGACCGTCCCGGTGAACACGTTGCCGACATTGGGCTCGTTCCAGAGTTCGTACATCGTGATCTTGCCTTTGTAACGCAGCACCAGGGCCTTGAGAAACTCGTCAAACGCCGCCATCTTGCCGGCCTTTATCGTGCTGGTGCAAGCTTCGAGCTTCGTGCCTTTGTAGTATGAGCAAGTGCTAGGGTTGGCCGCCGCCCACGGTGGAATGTTGGCATTGGTCCAATAAAAGGCGAGCTTATGATCCTGGGCTACGGCTACGTACTCATCCAAAGGTTTCCAGTTGTAAGTGCCCTCGACTTGTTCGAGAAATGGCCACGTAGTAGCGTCACCCTTGCCTAAGTAACCGATCGGGACAGAGGGATAAACACTGTTCTGGTTATAGATCGACATTCCAAAGAAAGTCGCCGGAATGGGAGTAGCCCGAAATCCATAAATATTATTAAATGAGATCTGTATGCTCGCAGTGCTCTGAACAGCGTCGGTGACCTCAAACGTAACCGTGTACAACTGGATCGTATCATTAGGAGTTCCAGCGACTGTGCCCGTAGAACCCGTCAGTTGCAGTCCCTTCGGCAAGACACCGCTCGTGATAGTCCAGGCATAAGGCGGCGTTCCACCAGTCGCTTGCAGGGTGTTGCTATACGGGAATTTGTTGTTGGAGTCATCCATGCCTTGCGTTTTAATCGTCAACGCCTGGGCGTGCACCAGTCGAGGCAAAAGCACAGCAAGAACCGAACAACAACAGAAGATCAGAACAAAAAAGGAATGCTTAGTTCGAGCAGGCGACTTCTTGAGTTCCATTGCAGATGATTCCTCCTTAAGTTCTGCGTGCGTTATCGGCGACCCGGCTTGGAAGGGTACGAGGGACGCGAAACCGCAAACCTACGGGGCCGCGCCATGGTAGCTGCTACCGCCGTAATCGCGCAACGGGGGGAGAAAGACCATATTGTCGTTAGGGAGGAAAGGCTCTACCGCCAGAGTATTTGATTTTTCTGCATTGTGCTTATTCCGGGAAAAAGCCACTACTTGAAGCGCACTCTAACGTCACGGACAAAAAATGAACTTGAAGGACGCTATGTGGCTGCTCCAATCGCTTACCCCGTCCTCTGGGTAATACTGATTGGTATACCAGAAGGTGCAGTCATCTACCGGGTCGATGCTCATGCTGGTGACGTCATTCCAGTAAGGATTCTTGGGTTGCTGGGATCCCCCGCCTTCGATGATGCTCGCTTCCTTCTCAAGACTGTTGGGCGGGTCGATCGGCGTACGGCCACTGTAGCGGATTGCCGGGTGCATAGTACTGCTGGAGACGCTGTAGCCAATCGCAATGTCGCCAAACTTATCCATCCCGATACTTCCCACCCAGCGGAAGTTGCTATCCGGATGAAATGTGCCTTGCTGCTGAATCGTCTGAGGTCCCGCGGGATTGCGGATCACATACCAACGGATCGCCGCGACAGGTGGCGTGCCCACCGCCACGGAGTGGGTTGCCACCAGCACGTCGTAGGTCGTGAAATTGCGATAGGCCACTCGATTCATCAGCCGATCACCGAGCGAGTCCACCAACTCGTTCGTATCCAACTGGGGCACGCAAATCTTGCCGTTGCAGGCCTCCGTGAAGTCGCTCACTGGAAGCAGCTTCGGACCCTTGAAGGTTGAGTTGGTTGGCGTCTCGAAGTCCACATGGAACTTATAGAGGTGTAGCGAGTTGGTACTCAGCCCTAAAAAATAGTTGGGTGCTCCTGCCGGAGGTGGAGTCGCACCGTCCAAATCGGAGGGAAGAATAGTCAGGTCATGTCCCTTGGCGGTAACTTTAAAGCAGATCATAGTGGCCGCAGCACCTGTGAGCATGGAATTCCGGTCAACCGCACAAGGCTCTGCGGCGACAGCTGCATATTGCTTGGTCTGGTTCTGCAGGTTGAATGTCACGTAATAGGCGTCCGGCCACACCCCTACCTTTGGATAGTCGGGCCAGTAACTGGTGGGCAATGGGAAAGCGTAAAGGTAGTAGCTGCCTGTGGCATCGGTAGTGGTGGAAACCGCGAAACACTCGTAGAAGGGGGGGCCGGAAGTGTGCCGGCTCAATACCCAGCGACCCGCGGCCTTGTCATACTGAGTGCTAGGGTCACCGTCGTTCGACGTCTGGCACGGTCCTCCAAATCCCGCGAATACCGTACTAAGCTTCACCGGGCCATACACAAGTGCTCCCGTAGTCTTGTCGTAGACCGCGAACTGGGTGTTTACCGACTGAACGTATTGGGTTGCTCCCACCGCGCCGCTGGTGTCTGCCGTCAACTTGCCTGGAGAAGAAGCGATTCCATCGAAGCTCAACCCGAGCGTTGTCGAAACAGTACCTTTTGCACCCGATGTTGTCCCTGCCGTGGCATGTCCAGAACTTGGAACGATCTGTTGAAGGGGACGCGACGTACCGTGGTACGCCTCAGGAATCACCTCAACTGAACTTATGCCGGGTCCGTCCTGGCATACCGCGAAAGCTCCAAAAGCCATTGTGAAAACGGTTCCGAGAAGCGCAAGCCTCACGGCCGTCAATGACTTCGTGGCGTTGATCGTGACCTGCATTTCCTACCTTCGGTTGCAGTCGCCGCTGTGCCTGGCACACCTCCCTAATAAACCAGGAACATGTACGCAGTAATGTTCCCGACAAGGGGATCGCTGTGTTCGCCTGTGCTCACAGACGTAGCATCCTGGCCATCGGTGGCGTAGGCATAAAGAATATGAACCCCGAACTGTAGCGGCGTCACGATCTTGCCCTGGAAGGTCCCCGAACCCTTATTCTGGGCGGCGCGCCAAGGACCTTGCCAGGTGTCCGCCAGGAACAGGAGATTGTTCACCGAGGTCCCCGTGGGTTTGAAGGTGTCCGTGGTTGAGAAGTTGAAGGTTGGTGTAGTGCTTTGCGTCTTGTTGCCCGCCAACGTCGCGATCGTCGCCTTGACTGGGATCGACTGGACTTGTTGCTCGGCGATCGCTGTCACAAAACTACTTCCCCAGTTGGCCGCATAGATCTGTCCGTTTACTGGATTCACGGCTACGTCAATGACTTCGCTTCCATCCCCATCGCCCACTGTCGAAGTGCTATCGGTGATTCCGTCGATCACGCTGATGTTGTTGCTGAGGTAGTTGCCAACGTATACCTTGTTGGATGCGGGATTCACAGCGAGATGCCATGGCCCCTGTGCATTCGGGTCGGTGACTGTGGTGGTGAGGTTTGTGGCTCCATTGATCACAGTCACGTTACTGCTGCCGTAATTGGCCACATACACCTGATTAGTCGTCGAGTTTACAGCCACACCATACGGTCCCGAGGCGTTGGGATCGGTCACAGTAGTAACCGCATTGCTGCCGCCATTAATCACGGTGACATTACTGCTGGCGCCATTGGCCACATAAATCTCATTTGTCACCGGATTCACCGCCATGCTTACTGGTTCAATTGCGTTCGGATCCACGACCGTAGTAGTGGCGTTGGTCGTCCCATTGATCACGGTTACGTTGTTACTGATTTCATTAGCGATATAAATCTTGTTCGTTGCCGGGTTTACGGCAATGGCCGCAGGTCCCTTTGCATTCGGATCTTTGACGGTGGTGGTAGCGTTGGTGGCTCCGTTGATCACCGTTATATTGTTGCTGAGATAATTCGCGACATAGATCTGGTTTGTAACCGGGTTCACGGCTACGGCAGTCGGCCCTTGCGCATGGGGATCGGTGACCGTGGTAGTTTTGTTGGTAGATCCGTTGATCACGGTTACGTTATTACTTGTAACATTCGCCACATAAACATTGCTGGTCATGGGGTTTGCTGCAAGGGCCTCGGGGGTCTTTGCGTTCGGATCCGTGACCATTACGGCCTTGTTCGTACCTCCGGTGATTACCATGACGTTATTACTACTCGCGTTAGCGACATAAGCCTTGCTCGTAGCCAGGTTCACCGTAACGGCGCGCGGATGTGAGGTCTTCGCCAACGTGACGCTGCTGGTACGGTTGGTAGCGCCGTCTGCAACTGTCACGGTGTCGCTGTTCTGGTTAGCAACGTAAACCTTGTCCGTCACCGGGTTGACTGCCACAAACCAAGGGAACAGGGCGGTGGCGTCGGTGAGAGTCTTCGTGGAGTTCGTCGCTCCGTCAATCACAGTTATGTTGTTACTGTTCTTGTTCGCCACATAAATCTGATTGTTCAGGGAATTCACGGCGACCGCATCGCACCCGGTCGCGTTCTTGTCGTTGATGGTGGTCGTCAGGTTGGTGGCGCCAGCGATCATCGTGACATTGCCGCTGAACACATTGGATACGTAAACCCTGTTGGTCACCGGGTTGACAGCCAGATCGTTGGGGTGACTTGCGTTCGGATCGGCGACAGTCGCAGCGACAGTGTTGGTGGCCCCGTTGATTACGGTTACGTTGTTGCTGCTCCCGTTAGCCACATAAATTATGTCAGTGACCGGGTTGACAGCTACAGCCCAGGCCGTCTTCGCGTTGGGATCAGTGACGGTGGTGATAGTGTTCGTCGCACCGTCAATCACAGTGACGTTATTACTGCCGAAATTTGGCACGTAAATCTTATTAGTCACTTCGTTGACTGCTATAGCGATAGGCTGAACGGCATGTGGGTCGGTGACCGTCGTGGTGGTGTTGGTTGCACCGTCAATCACAGTGACGTTATTACTGTTGTAATTAGCTATGTAAATTTTGTTCGTAACCGGGTTCACTGCCAACGCAGTGGGCCCGTTCGCGTTGGGATCGGTTACGGTCGTGCCGTAGCTGATTCCGTTAATTACCGTGACGTTGTCGCTCTGAAAGTTTGCGACATACAGTTTATTGGTTAGCGCATTAACCGCGATGGCAACGGATCCCTGTGCGTTGGGATCTGTGACGGTGGCAACGACTGCATTGGTAGCCGCGTTGATCACTGTTACGTTACTGCTGGTGCCGCTCCCGACCACATAGACCCTGTCATTCGCGGCGTTTACCGCGATCGCCTGTGGTGAGACGCCGATATTTAGCGAGGCCGTCACCGACTGAGAGTGCATTGTGACGGTAGCGAAACTCAGAAGCAGAGCGAAGCTCAGGACACTCCGTTCGGTTGGTGAGAGCCATCGCCGATCATGCCGTGGGATTTTTATCGATCGCCCGCCTGATCTTGAGTTTCGCAATTCGCACATCGCTTTCTCTCGTTCGCTATCGTGATTTCTGGAATGAGGCTGGGTTTGTGAAGGGAGCGAGCCTGATAAACGCCGCCGACTGCAATTGCTTGGGCAACCGGAAGTCCGAATCCCCTTCACAATATGGGCCAGGGGCATTGCCCTAGTCAAGATGCAATAATTTGCAATCGCAGCCGTGTTTATACGTCACCAAGCGGCAAGCCAGACAAGACAACCAATCGTTAGGGTCGTAAGGCTCCCACAGTTTGAGATTCGCGCTAAACAGCGGTCCTAAGTTCCGTGTGTGCAAATCCTCAGTCCGGTTGACAAAGAAGTTGCAGACATGCAGCGAAGAGTGCCGTTCTATTCTTCCGGGGGTGTCCTCCGTCTCTTCCAGCTTGCGTAACCCATTGTGAAGTGCGGACTTAGAGAGCGACTCCTGGTGTGAATGCCCCGCAGGGCTTGGGGAATCGGCAATCGACCTGCAGGTAAATTGCCAGCTAGAGTTGGTTTCTCCTCTCCCCGCTCCGCGTCCTCAGTGGCTCCGTTAGCTCTGAAATTGTGACGCTTCAACGGAAACTATGCGTTTGGCAGAAAACGAACTTCAAGCGAAGTTTGCTGGGAAACACTCGGTCCTACCGCCGCTCACTATCAGCGCTCGATCGGGAGTAGATGCTCCAGCGTTTCATACTTTCCGCGATCTTAATGATCTCGAGACTCTGCGCTCGATTTGGAAGTCTTGGCCAGGCGCCCGGGAATCTGATTTCGATCTGTTCTTCTCCGCCATAAAATCGACTGCTCAACCCTACGTCATCCTACTCAGCCGGAACGCAAGGCCGGAGTCAATTCTCATCGGACGGCGCGAGCGGAAGAAAATGTCTTTTAGACTCGGTTATCTGACGGTGTGCGGGAGGGAGGTTGAAGTCATCGAATTCGTGAATGGCGCCTTGCGTGGCAATGCATCCGAGGAGAACTGTGCAGATCTAGTGCGGGAAGTAATGCGGTCGCTGGCTGCGGGAGAAGCCGACCTTGTTGTCTGGGAACACCTCGATGTGAAGTCTTCAATGTACCGGCAGGCGATTCGGTTACCCGCCTTCTTTGAGCGCGACCACTCTCGTTGTCTCAAGCAACGTTGGCTTATGAAATTTCCCAACGGACTAGACTCATTCCTGATGAGCTTAGGCAGGAGTCAGCGCTCCAAGTTGCGCCGCAAGTATAAGAAGGTCCCCACGCTTTTTCCGGGGAAGGTCCAGGTCAGGTGCTACCGGTCGATCGCAGAAATCGATACGGTCGTCTCCGACATGGAACTAATAGCCAGCAAGACTGCGAAACGGCAATTAGGGTTCGGTTTTTCCGACACTCTCCGTGCTCGTGAGCAAATGGTGATTGCTGCCGAAAATGGATGGCTGAGAGCATATGTGCTCTATCTTGAAGGCAAGCCGGTTGCCTTCTGGACGGGAATTGTCTATCACCGCTGTTTGCACGCGGATCATGTGGCCTACGACCCGTCCTACGGCAAGGTTTCGCCAGGAATTTTTTTGTTTCTGAGTATCCTGGAGGATCTACGCCACGAAGACGTTGAAAGCATCGACTTCGGCAGGGGAAACACTCAGCTCCGAGAATGTTTCTGTGATGTCCAGCGCGCCGAATCACGCACTCACATTTTTGCGCTCACCTGGCGCGGGCTGCAGTTGAACATTTTGCATACCGCCGTTCATCTGTTAAACGGGGGGGGTGTCGCCGTGCTCCGACACATCGGGTGCCTGGATTGGGTGAGGAAAGCATGGCGGAACAAGCTTCTGCGTGGGCGCCAGCAGCAGCACCGAAGAGGGTTCGAGACCACGGCCTCCGATGCTAATCAGGAGTCGCAGTCCCTGGTCTTTGAAGATTAGGCTTCCTGAGCTTTGGAAGACTCCGCTTCTTAGTCGGCCAATGGAGTGGCCGAGGTAGGGTATTTGGACCTATTGACACCGGGAATGCTGCCGTACAATGCTTGTAGTTTTCGAGTTCCCCCGGCCCGCTATTCGAGCGCTTTCTGATCCTCGACTCACTTACAACCACCAGCGTTTCTTTCGGAGGCACATATGCAAGGCGGCAACGGTCTAACAGCGAACCTCTCAGCGCGCATCCGATGCGCACTTCAACGTAGCCGCTCCCAAGGCCAAGTACGAACTTTGGCGGTTGGGATTCTCATTGCAGGATTGTCATTCGTACTGGGTCTGCCTGAAGCTCGCGCTCAACAGAATACGCCAAAAGACATTACTCAAATTCAGCACATTGTTCTTCTCATTCGCGAGAATCGCACCTTCGACAATTTGTTCGGCACGTTTCCCGGCACTAACGGGGCCACTACCGCAACCATCTCCACCGGGCAGACGATTCCGCTGGTGCACGGCGAAGACCAGTATGCTCGCGATCCAGACCACGGGCCACAGTCTGCGCGAGTCGCCATCGACGGTGGAAAGATGGACGCCTTCGACCTCGTCATCGACGGTAACCGTAATGGCGACTATCTTTCTCTCTCCCAGCAGGTTGAGGCGGATATTCCTAACTACTTCGCCTATGCGCGCTATTTCGCTCTGGGCGACGAAATGTTCTCTTCCATCCCATCAGACAGTTATCCTGCGCATTTGTTCACAATTGCTGCGCAGAGCTTCCAGGCAGTTGACATACCCCGTGGCCGAAAGCCAGGTGGTGATACTTGGGGATGCGACGCTCCGGTTAATTGGTCAGTGCGTTCCGAGACTCCCCAAGGAACCTTCTTCAGCGTGTACCCCTGCTACAGCAACGTAACCACGATGGCCGACTTACTGGACCAAGCAGGGATCTCGTGGAAATCCTATGCACCAACGGTTCACCAGTCGGGTTACGGCTTCAATATCTACGATGCTATTAAGGGTATCCGTGAGGGTCCCGAGTGGACCACGAATATACTTCCATACACGCAGTTTGCCGCAGATGCACAGGCTGGCAACCTGCCGGCGGTAACCTGGCTGGCAGCTGGCCAGGAGGCGACGGATCATCCTCCGCATAGTCTGTGCTTCGGAGAGAACTGGGTTGTGGAACAGCTAAACGCGCTCATGCAGGGGCCGGACTGGGACAGCACAGTGGTATTTATCGTTTGGGACGACTTCGGCGGCGTCTATGACCACGTGCCACCTCCAGCACCCGTCGACGTCTACGGCTTTGGCCCGCGTAGTGGAGTATTGGTCATCTCTCCCTATGCGAAGAGCGGGCTCATTTCGCACGAGGTCTTTGAGTTCTCTTCCATGCTCAAGTTCATTGAGACGCGCTTCAAGCTGCCCTCGCTTACCCAGCGCGACGCGCAGGCCAGCGATATGGTAGACATGTTCGATTTCACCCAATCGCCATTGCCGCCACTTTTCCTTAACACGCGAACCTGTCCGCTCATTGCGTCCAACAGCTTCTTCGGAAATGTCGCTGTGGGGGAGACGCTCACGAATCAGGTCAACCTTTTTAACAATCGCTCGAAGGCTCTGGCAATCTCCAGCATTAAAGCATCAGCCAATTATTCGGTGAACAGCAAGTGTGGCTCCTCCGTGCCGTCCATGGGCCAATGCCTGGTCGACATTGTATTTAGACCGACGGCCGCGGGAGCGAAACCCGGCACGGTGACGATTAAGGACAACGACTCCACGAGTCCCCAGGTCATTCAGTTGAACGGTACGGGCACCAACGTTGCCGTTGACACAGCTCTCTTCGAATTTGGCACGGTGCCATTCGGCAAGCCGAAGCATCACTCTTTCAGTCTCAAGAATCAAGGTTCCACCGCGCTGGAAATCAGCAGCATCTTTACGCAGCGCGATTTCAGCCAGACGAACAATTGTCCCAAGTCACTTCCGGCAGGGAAGAGCTGCAACATCGACGTGGCCTTCTCTCCGCTCGATGGCGGATACCGGGCAGGAGTGCTCACCGTTGTCGACAGCGATCCTGGGAGCCCTCATACGATTTACTACCGTGGCTATGGCACGTCGCTAGTCTATTCTCCGGGCACGTTGACGTTTGCCGCGGAGCCCGTGGGCCAAACCAGCCCGCCGCAAGTTGTCACTCTGACCGCATATGGCTCGTCTCCTGTAGTGTTTGGCAAGATATTTGCCAACGGGGATTTCGGCCAGACTAACAATTGCCCGTCTTCGCTTGCCCCGGGGAAAAAGTGCCAGGTGTCTGTGACCTTTACTCCGACAAAAACGGGTCCACGAACAGGCTCGGTAACATTCGACGACAGCGATCTGAACTCGCCAAATAGTGCCGTTCTGAGCGGTACGGGACAATAAGTCCGTTGGGAGGGCCGCGCGAGGATATCGGGAGAGCCGGCCCATGCCAGCACGAGCCCTGACCTCAGGGTGGACGATCTGACTCCTGCGAACCGGCTCCCATGAACCGGCTCCCATGAACCAGATCCTATGAACCAGGACTACCGCACGCGAAATACTTTGCCGGGGGTCTCTTCCGGGAGGCTGGGAGCCGTATCTTTCTTAGGAAAGGTGTGGGACTGAGTGAGCGGGAGAGTTTTTCGCGGTGCGCTTACCGCCTTATCCGCTTGTGGCGATACCGATGCCAGCGTGTGCAGGACCAGTTCGACCCGGGTGGAGATTCCGAGTTTTTCGAAAATCCGGAACATATAATTCTTTACCGTGTGCTCGGTCAGGCCGAGATCCACGGCAATCTCCCGGTTGGTGAGGCCCTTCGTAACGCCCTGCGCTACGTCCTGCTCTCGTTTGGAGAGCAAACCAGAAACTGCCCCACGCTTCGCGACCGATGGCATCTCGCTAACCATGTCGAGGAGGAAGGCCAATTCCTGGCTGTTAGCCCACACCTGACCACTGTGCACGCTGTGGACACACTTGGTGAGTAACTTGAGAGGCTGGTTGCGGCAAAAGACCCCTCTGGCGCCGGCTCGGAAAGCATCAACCACGGCGCCCCGTTCGGAGGCGTCAAGCAGCATAATGACCCGTGTCTCCCGCCCCGATGCGCGTAATTCCCGGGTGACCTCAAATCCCTTCGAATCGCCATCCTCCAGCTGAGCGCTGACCACCACTACATCAGGCATAGTATCGCTCACGGCGGACAGGATGCTGCCTGACGTGCACACGGTTCCGCAGATCTCAAACCGGCCGTCTTTTACCAATGCCTCTGCCAGCATCTGGCTGTTCATGGCAGTGCGGTCAGCTACGACGACTCGGGCTTGGGTAGGACTCACCGGAAGGATGTTCACCATGTTTCTTTGGACAAAAGAGATACACTTCGCCGCACGGTACTCTAACAGAATCTACGCTTTCGGGGACTACACGGTAAATGGCACTTTCGTGCCAATCCGCAACTCGGGATTACCGCGCCGCAGTGAGCAAAAACGAACTGCTGCACTCCCTCCTGCGCGCTACGGATTGACGGTGGCTGGGTGTGCAACCTCCTGCACTGGAGCAAGGGTCCGGTTGCACGGGTATTCCTACTCCAAAATTAACACATTCCCCATGCCCCTGGCCAGAAAGACAGGGATGGATTATGCAAGTTTCTGCATCGTAACCTACAGGATTCCCCATGCACTTGTGAGTCGGCCCTGCCTCCTTTTCCACTTGGCAATGAGGTATGGTGAACGGGCGGTGTTCGATGGGGTCCACAAAACGATCGACGTGGCTCCTGAAAGACATCGTTGCACTTTCTCTAGTTTTTCCTGAATGGCAAATCCTGTCACGGTGTTTTGGGAAAAAACATCCCGCGGTTTTCTGCTCGGATGCTTGCTGGTCGATCGACGGCACGGATCCGACTAATCGGCCATTTCCCTTGCCAGACGGGGGGTTGCAAAATCTTTCACGTTGACAGTGCCCCACGCTTACGCTAGCATTCGCGCGGTTTTACTTTCAGGCTGGGGGATGAACTTGCATGATCCAGAACTTATGGGTTGTGCGTTTTTACAGCTGGCCTCTTGAAAGAGACCGCAACAGAACTTAGCCCATTTGCCGTACAACGTTACGTTGAAGATAAAAACCTGAAGCAGATCAAAACTTGAATAAGGAGAATTCCATGCGTTTAACCCTGAATCGTAGCTGCGTCGCTACTGGCGTGGCTGTGCTAGCATTGGTGGCGGGTTCCGTCGCCCAGAATGCGTTGCTTGAAAAGACGCACGTGTCGCGCGTCCCTATACAGAAGTCCAACGTTAAGGTTCACCCGTTCGTCAACCACAAGTTTTTCGCAACCGGAGTGCCCTCAACAGTCGCAGTCTCCGACGCGGGAACTAACACTGTAGACATCTTCGATGAGTCCGGCACACTGCAAGCTACGCTAACCGGGTTCGCGGAGCCGCAGGGCATGACGAGCGATCGCATGGGCAACTTGTACATCGCTGATACGGAAGACGGCCAAATTCAGATCTGGGCCCCTCCCTATTCGGGCCCGCCGACGCTTTTGGCCGATCCCGGCCAGTTCCCGGCCGGCGTTGATCAGCGCAATAACGGGGCGTTCATCGCCGTGACGAACATCATCAGCCAGCAAGATGCCCCGGGTAGCGTCTCGTTCTACAGGAATGGCACCCAGGTTGCGACTGTCACCGATCCGAACTTCCTGGAAGTGTTTTTCTGCGCGTTCGATCACACCGGTAACCTCTATTTGGACGGGATCACCGAGAGCGGCACAGTCTTCGTCGCCGAAATCGCCCACGCCAACACTGGCGGCCGGACGGTTGAATACCTCACGACCAGCAACACTATCTCTTTCCCCGGCGGAGTTCAGGTCAACAACGACGGCACCATCGACATCGGCGACCAGAGCGACCCAAGTCAGATCTACACCTACAACCCACCGAGCGGCGGTTCGCTCGGCTCTCCGATCTCGACGACTGCGCTCGTCAGTTCGGTGGATGCAGTGACGTATGCACTGAAGATTCACAACCACAACCTGTACACGGCTGATGCCGGGGCTGCGAGCTCGAAAGAGTACTCGTTCCCGGGCGGAGTTCTCGAGAACTCCATCACGAGCGGCCTCGTTGAGCCAATCGGCGTAGCGCTCACTCCGGCGCAGATGCCGTAGTTTCGTGATAACTTAAACTGTCAACGCCTCACAACCAAAAGGCACAGCCGATTCGGCTGTGCCTTTTCTTCTTCTTCTCGCTTCTTGCGGCGTCATCCTGAGCTGAGCCGCTTTTCAGGAGGAGCGAATGGCAAGGTCGTGTTACGGCTTCGTTGCCAAAAAACTTTCGCGGTTTCCAGTTGGGACGCGTGCAGGTCAACTAAGGCGACGCGGATCCGACGAATCTGACACTTTCCTTGCCAGACGGGCGGTTGCAAAATCTTTCACGTTGACAGTGCCCCATGCTTGCGCTAGGATTCGCGCGCGTTTACTTTCAGGCTGGGGGATCAAGTTGCATTCCTGAACATCGGGTTGTGCGCTTTTAGAGTTGGCCTCGTGAAAGAGATCACAACAGAACTTTGCCCATTTGCAGTACAACGACTTAAGACAAAACTTGAAAAGGAGAATTCCATGCGTTTAACTCTGAATCGTAGCTGCGTCGTAACTGCCGCGGCTGTTCTTGGACTGCTGGCGGGTTCCGTCGCCCAGGATGCACAGCTGCATCTGAAGGCCACGGTGCGCCCTGGCGTGGTCCCGGGTCCAATGAGTGTCCATCAGCCGTTCGTCTCGAAGGAGCTCCCTAAGGTGCTCAAAGAGGCGCTCAATGGAGTTGGAGTGCCGTCAATGGTCGCAATTTCCGACTTTGGCGCTAGCTTCATTGACATCTTCCAAGAAGATGGCACCATTCTCGCGACGCTGACGGGCAACGGCTTGTCGGCTCCCGAGGGCATGGACACCGATCGCCTTGGCAACCTCTATGTCTGCAATGCGGGCAACCGCGATATTCTAACCTATGCCGCGGGCTTCACGGCGCCGCCGACGTCGATTGCCACCAACGACGGGCAATGTGCCAACGTCGCTCAACGAAACAACGGGGGGTTCCTCGGTGTGTCGATCATTGTTGGCAACGGTGGGACGGGCGGTGTCTCATTCTTCCGGAATGGCGTTGAACCTGCTAATGGATTTGCCACCGATCCGACTATCTTGGAAGCGTTTAACGGCGATTTCGATCACGCCGGTAACTTCTATTTCGACGGCTTCACCCAGAGCGGCACAATATTCGTTGCCGAAATCGCCCATGCGACTACTGGCGGCAGGACGGTTCAGTTCCTGACGACAAGCAACTCAATCGCGTTCCCCGGCGATGTTAAGGTAACAAACGCCGGCCTCATCTCTGTGGGCGATCAGTCGTCGAGCCCCCCTGCGATCTACAGCTACAACCCCCCGGTCGGCGGCTCGCTCGGCTCTCCAGTCGACACGACCCCGCTCACCGGTTCGGGCGATCCCGTGACGTTTACCTACAAGGTGCACAACCACAACTTGTACACGGCTGATGCTGTTAATCTTGACTCTCTTGAGTTCAGTTATCCGACTGGAACCTTGGAGAACACCATCGCGATACCCGGCGCCAGCATTCCGATCGGCAGCGCGATCATTCCCGTGCAGATTCCGTAGCTTCGTGTTAAGTTAACCGTCAACGCTTCACAACCAAAGGCACAGCCAATTCGGCTGTGCCTTTTTTTTCTGCTTGCTTCTTTTGGCGTCCTGGAGCGGAGCCGCTTTTCAGGCGGAGCGAATGAGGCACAGCTCACCGCCTCTTTCCCTAAATGGCAAAGTCGTATTACAGCTTTGCTGCGAAAAAACTTTCGCGGTTTCCAGTTGGGTAGCGAGCGGGTCAACTAGGCGACGCGGATGCGACGAATCGGCCACTTTCCTTGCCAAACGGGCGGTTGCCCACGTTGACAGCCCCCCACGCTTACGCTAGCATTCGCGCGGTTTTACCTTCAGGCTGGGGGATGAACTTGCATGGTCCAGAACATTGGGTTGTGCGTTTTTACACTTGGATTCGTGAACGGGCACCACAACAGAATTTAGCCAAGTGCAGCACAACCGTTGTGAAAAAAATTGAAATTTGAACTCTTGAATAAGAAAAAGGAGAATATATGCGTTTAACCCTGAATCGTGGCTGCGTCGTAACCGGCGCGGCAGTTCTAGCATTGCTGGCGGGTTCGTTGCTGAGCGTCGCCCAACAGGCAGTGCATCCGATGAGCGCGACTCGCCCCGGCGTGGTCCCGGGTCCTCCGAGTGTCCATCAGCCGTTCGTCTCGAAGGCGCTCCCTGAGGAGCTCAAACAGGCGCTCAGTGGAACTGGAGTACCGTCAATGATCGCCGTTTGCGACTTTGGCAATAGCGTCATTGACATCTTCAACGACTCCGGCACGGTGCTCGCGACGCTAACGGGCAACGGCTTAACCAACCCCCAGGGCATGGCGACCGATCGCCTGGGCAATCTCTAATGTCGCCAATTCGGGGGCCCACAATATTCTAACCTATGCCGCGGGCTTCACGGCGCCGCCGACTGCGATTGCCGATCCGGACGGGGAACCGGCCGACGTCGCTCAACGAAATAACGGGGGGTTCCTCGGGGTGACGAACATCGTCGGCAACAATGGTGCCGCGGGCAGCGTCACGTTCTACAGGAATGGCAACCACGTTGGGAATGTCACCGATCCGAGTTTCCTCGAAGTGTTTTTCGGGGCGTTCGATCACGCCGGTAACTACTATTTCGACGGCCTCACCCAGAGCAGCACAGTGTTTGTCGCCGAAATCGCCCACGCGACCACTGGCGGCAGGACGGTTCAGTTCCTCACGACCAACAACACAATCGGGGCCGCCTTCGGGGTTTAGGTAACAAACGCCGGGCTCATCGCTATTCTTGACGAGGCCGGCGACGCTATCTTCTCCTACAACCCACCGGTCGGCGGCTCGCTCGGCTCTCCAGTCGACACGACCCCGCTCACCAGTGATGTTGGGGGTGCGCCCTTGCAGTTTGCTTTCAAGGTGCACAACCGTAACTTCTACACGTCTGATGCTACTACTTTTGTCGCGAATGAGTACGCGTACCCGGCTGGCGGAACTGCGGAGAACACCATCACGATCAGCGGCGCCGCCGAGCCGATCGGCGTCGCGATCATTCCGGTGCAGATGCCGTAGTTCGCGGGTAACTTAACTGTCCACGCTTCACAACCAAAAGGCACAGCCGATTCGGCTGTGCCTTTTCATTCTTCTGCTGCTTCTTGTGGCGTCACTTTGAGCGGAGCCGCTTTTCAGGCGGAGCGAAGAGCCTCACCCGGCTGAACTGCGCCGGGTTTCGGAATGACGCCTCACAAAAAATATCTATGCTAGATCAATATTTGACTGCCGGCTCGCTTGCCGAATGCCCGTCAGCACATTGGTGCGCGCGGTGGCGTAGCTTTTGGCCTGCCGACCTATTGTCCGGCAGCCTTGAAGGTAGCTATCTGCATTACCCAAGGACCCTTTGCTTTCAAAGGGGCCGTCGCACTATAGCTGCCCGTAACACTCGAGATGTTGTCTTCCGCGATGTCGCCGTCAGGGGTGACGACGCGCGAAGTGTAGCCTGCGCCCGGTCCCGAAGTGGTTGCTGCCATATCAGCCCCGAAAAGCAGCTCGGAAGAAAAGTTAGTCGTTACCGATCCGCTGCTCGCAAGCAGTGTGTTCGAGTGTGCGCCGGTGGTTACGTCGAACGGGCTTACAGGGTCGAGACCGCTATATTCGAGAACCCGGATGTCGGGGGTAGCCGCCGCCCGGCTGAACGTTACGGTGACGGTGTTGGCGCCGGAGTGGGTATTCGGCGCGTAGTAAATCGATTGCCTCAGTTTATCCCCGGTGGTCGGACCAATCGCCAGGCTGTAGGTATTGCCAAGACTGTCGGTTACTGATTTCACGGTAGAAACAGCATCATGCCAGCCGACGGCAACAATGTTCATGTTGCCCTGAGTCTGGGCTAGAGGGTAGGTTACCGTGACTTTGGATTGATTCGACGAGGGCGTGGCATCCGCCACTTGAACAAAGTTAATCGGCGAGATTTGGGATCCACAAGTGGGAATCTTGAAATTCGCGATCCTGGTATTGCGATTCGGAGGAGGGCCGGTCTCGTTGGTGGGAAGATACTCGTTCACATACCAGAACGTGCAATCGTCAACGGGGTCAACCGTCATACTGGTGTAGTCGCCCCACTCGGTAGTATTCTCCTCATCTCCTTTACCCGTCTGGATTGAGAGTTCGATGGGCGAGAATTCTCTCTCGAGGTTCCACCAGGCGGCTTTGATCCCAGGATGTGTGGCCGCCCCGTTGGATACGCTATAGCCGACGGCGGCGTTGCCATCCTGATCCTGAGCTATGCTCGGCATGAAGCGGAAGAGGGTCGTGTCGGGAGCCAGGTTTCCTTCCTGATAAACCGCCGGGGTTCCGCTGCCGCGGAGTTCATACCACCGGATTCCGGTCTGCGTATTGGTGTTCTTACCCGTCCGGATGGTGTGGCTTACCAGGAACGATTCGTAGGTGCCGAAATTACGGTAGTCCAGACGCGGCATGAGCCGATCGCCCACTGTATCCACGTGATAATGAGCATGGTTGAGCGGGTTGACTGCCGGTTCGGGAGCGCAATAAGTGTTGAAGATCCCTGTCGCCGTATAGCACCCCGGCGTATAAGTCGTCACTGTGAGCGGAATACTTGTGAAAGTCGAGTTGGTCGGAGTGACCCAATCGACATGAAAGTCCCACAAGTTGATGGTGTTGGATGTGGTGGACTTTCCGTCGTTAGGCGGATTCTGGATGCTTACCAGGAATTCGTCGCGGCCGACGGGGGGCGGAGTCGTGCCTTCCACATCGGCAGGAATGAGGCTGTGTCCAAGAAACAGCGCGCCGTTCTGGTTTGGATTGGCGCTAAAACATTGCATTGGGTCGGGAGTTGGGTTTCCAATCAGCATGTTTGTTCGATCAAACGCACAAACCATGCTGCCGATGTTGAGATGCTTCTGCGCTACGTCCTCCAGGTCGAAGGCAACATAGTAAGCGTCTGCCCAGGTGCCAATCTTAGGCCAGTCAGGGAAATAAGTTTGGCCCTGCGGATTGGTGCCCAGTACTGGATTCAGGAAGAACGCATACGTATACCACGCAAGGGTCGGAGACGTTAAATCGTCGGTACTGGAAACGGCGATGCAATAGTAGTACTGAAGGCTAGCGGGGGAAGTGTGGAACGCAATCACCCATCGTAAAGCCAGGCGGTCGAAGATAATGACGCCATCGCCGCCCACAGCCGAGCAATTCGGTATGCCGTTATTCACCCACGGCGTGATGCCAGGCTGTGGAGTGGGCCATAATGGAGCGAATGTGACCTTATCGTAGGCCTGATAGTAAACGTTGATCCATTCCATGTATTGCTTGGTGCCCACGGCTCCATTGGGATCGAGGTCTAGCTGCGGAGTGGGCACCTCGGAATCGTCGATCCCCTCGAATGAAGTGACCGTTTGGGCATGGGTAAGGCATGAAGCTAGGAATAATAGGAAAGACAGGATTGCGTATCTCATCGTGTGTCCCGGAGTAGGGTCTTTTAGGCAGGCCAAGTGCCAGGCCTTGGGGGGAACACTACGTTAGCATTGGCTGAGTCGCGACTGATAGAGACAAAAGTCCAGAAGAAAAGGGGCTCCAATTTTCTTCAGTGGGAGGCGGGTTCGCGATCAGGGTGCGTTGTAGTATCCATAGAGCTCGTCTTGGCAGGTAGCGCCATTTCGAGTGTCACAGGCGGCCATGTATAGTTTTGTGCCGTACCATGAGTTGCCCGTATAGTCACCCATGAAGTAACCGTTGAAACCGTCGTCGAGCGGATTCGACGCGGCGGTCGCGAGATTCTTGTTTGTCGAAAAAGTGACGCCGCCGTTGGTCGAAAACGAGGCATACGCCTCGTAGTCAATATTCGCCGGGTCATTCCGGCGATCCAGCCATGTAACTCCCACGACTCCCTTGCTGCTGACGTGGATCCAATTGAAAAACTGATCGTGTTTATCCGAAGTCGGTGTTACTCGCACTGGTTTCGACCAGGTTATGCCGCCGTCCATGGAATGAGCGACCTCTTCCTCCATGTAAGTGTTAAGGAGGGTATAGAAAGCAGCATAGATGGTGCCCGCGTAGGTACCGGTGCTGTTGTCTATCGCGATAACGGGAATCTCGCTGACGCGCTCGTGCGTGTTTGGCAGACAGCCAAAGAACTCGCCGCAGCTATCTTTTGCGAGCGTGGGGGTTGCGATCGTCGTCTCCGCGGACCAAGTCTTGCCACCGTCTGTGGAGCTGGAAATCAGCAGGGTTGCTACGGTGTGGCCGCAGTCGCTCTGGACGCTGTTGGCGGTGCAGCGCATCCATGAGACATAAATCGTTCCGTTCTTCGCGATGGCAAGGTCGCTGAACTGATCGATTATAGGGTAGATCTGTTCGGCGTCGACCGGAACGGTGGTGAACTTCGCTCCACCATTGGTGGAAGTCGAGACGGTGATTTCCGAATCGTTAGAGGGGTCGAACTGCGTGGCGGAGATATACAAATGGTTCTTATGGGGGCTGGATCCGTTGGTGTCAACCTGTAGCCAGGGTTTGTCGACGGAACCTCCACTGAAGAGAGCGGGCACCACGATGGTGGCGGCGCCGGAATTCTTCTGGATCGCGACGGCTCCGTTCCCCAGGGAGTCAAGCTGTATTCCCGCGATGTATTTGTTGCTCTGCAAATCGTAGGCGACACTAGGTTCACCGGCGCCAGTGTAACCGGGGGCGGCCTTCATGCATGTCTTGGTAAAACTAGTTCCACCATTGGTGGAGGTATAAAGTCCGATCAGAGTCGCGCAGCTATAGTCATTGGCGCTAGACAACAATTGCTGACTGTTCGAGGGATTGGTGACAATCGCCGTTTCGTTGCGTGGATTCGTATCCGGAGTTGGCGAGATTTGTATGTTTGGCAGCGTGCAGGGCTGCGGACTGCAATTAACCGTTAACTGTCTGGTTGCCGAGGCAGCGAGAGCCGAGTGGCCGGGACGTTCCATCTTACCGCTGGCAATGGCGCGCCCAACCAGCAGGCCACCCGAGTAGGGAAGCCGGTCACCATCGGGAATTTGGGCGGCAGCGCCGACAACCAATGACAACAAAGTTATTGCCAACAGCGCAAGCTTCGGGCAGGGACTTGTTTTCATGTTTATCACCACGGGATTTCTCGAAGAACCGAAACGTCAGGCCAGCAGAAGAAATTCTCGTCCGCGCATCATCGCTTGTCAATATGAATGATCTTGCATAGGCAAGCGATTCCACTGCCGTGGAGGCGCTTTACGTCCGGCTCGTCGAAAGACGACCTGAAGAACCTGGCGCTGCGTATGAGAGACCTAATGCCTATGGCTCGACGAGGATTTTGTGCATCATGCCGAGATCCTCATGCAGCAGGATATGGCAGTGAAACACGAACGTACCTGCGACCACCGGGGGCCGAAAATCCATCCGCACCTTAATACTATGGAACGGTCCGGTACCTTCCCAGAACGGAACTTGGAGGGTATCGCGCAGGTCCTGATTCGCAACGGGTTTTCCATCGACCTCCAACACCAGGAAGTGAATCTGGTGCATATGGAAAGCGTGGGTCTCAAGGGCGCGGTTTTCTATCGTCCAGTCCTCAACCGCTCCTATTTTCGTGGTAATGACGGGTTTTTCGTTGGCTTCGAAGACTCTTTGCTTCTGTCCGTCTACAGTAATGTAAAACTGGATCGGCCCGTTGGTGCCGCCAAATTCCTCCGAGAAAAACAGCTTTCGCTGTGCAGTCGGGGTCTGATTCGCAAGGTCGGAAGAGATGGTGGTTGGGGATGCGGGCGCAATAGGCATTACCGGGGAAGAAGCGTTGTCATTGAGTTGGATATCGGCGAGCGTTTCCTGGATGTCTGGGTTCCCGGTCGGTCCGGTGGAATAGGCTTGGGTGAAAAAGACTCCGCTTTGGCCCTTCGCGGGCGCTTGCACGATAAACTCAGCTCGTCCCGCCGGCGGAATCAGAATCGTATCCTGGTTTCTCGTCTTACTGAGGGGAAAGCCGTCGAGCGCAATCACTTCAAGCGGCTCCGCTTTGCCGTTGACTTGCACCTGCAGCGAAAGGAAATCCTGGATCGTGGCGTTGGCTACACGCCAGAACTGTTTTTCACCAGGCTTCATCTGGATGATCGGATGAGAGCCACCAATGGAAGGGGCAACTTGGTAGTTAAGCGTCAACTCGTAAGGCCCGGGGACCCACGGAACCAAATATTGCTGGCGAACAATCAAGACCTTTTCGGGAAGCCCCGAAACCTCGGGACGAACCTTTTCCATTCCTTCGACAATCAACGCTCCGGCGGCGCCGCCGTTTACCTGGAACTCAGTAAAGCCGTGAATATGCGGGTGGTACCAATACAACCCGGGCGGCTGAACTGTGGGAACCTGAATATTGAACTTAAACCCAGCTGAGCCGGGCTGAATCACAGTGTTAATCACATCGTCTTGATGGCAGGTTGGAGGCACCTCCATGCCATGGAAGTGCACGTTCGTAGAGCTGACTGTTATGGGTCCGCCGTCGCCGCAGACAGCTTCTTCCGGAGACGCCATGTTCATCGTCGAGTCGTCTTGACTCTTGATGCGGTTGAGGATTTCGAGGTTGAGCGTGTCCCCTGGATTGAGACGCCAGGTCGGGGACTCGACGACCCCACTGGGCGCGGTGTATTTGTAACAATAGTGCGTATAACCGGCGCTATCGACCGAGTGGGCCAACGTCATTTGCGCAGTAAAAACGCCTTTTTGCGAGCTAATGCTGAAGGGGTTGGTCACTACGGTACCGGAATCGGGACGAGCAGGACACTGCGCCGCAAGCTCCGCAATAGAAAACCCGCATATCATGATCGCTAACAACCATCTCGACACCGAGCGCATATCCCACTCCTTCATGCATGTTCGCAAGATTAAAGCCAGCAACGGGTCAACTCTATCCCGTCCTTACACTTCCTAGAAAGATCGAGGGGGGAAATTGCCAATCGACAGTAACCCGGGACTGGTGGGATCTGCGACCGGCGATTTCGGATCTTCTTGCAGAGTACATGTTGCTCCCGACACCTTCAGTCGGACGATCCCGATGGCGGAGGGCGCGCCGAACTCGGCAACATACACTCCGCCGCCATTTCCGCTTTGACTGATCAAAGCCAGACCTCCGAGATATGACCAATCCGCGGATATGCCTCTGATTGGGCCTGAGGTGCACCCGGGGGACAAGGCGCCCGTGGTCTTGTCAAAGAAAAGGGCGGTAATTGCGTCACCCTCTGTGTCGGCCACGTAGAGCACTGTTTCGTCCGCACTCAGCATCACGTTGCCGGAGTTGATGCTCGTCTTGGAATTGTAGACCACCGTTTTGGTCAACTTGCCCGAGGAAATATCAGACACCTCCGCCACCACTGAGGTGGAAGTGTCGCCGAAAATCGCAAAGTGCCCGTCGCTGGTAATGTCGACAGAATTTGGATACATAGCACCCTGCGAATTTACGGTCGCAGTGGAAACCTGTTCGTCACCATTCGACACCGGGGTGCCGCTTGAAATGCTAAAGGATTCGATAGAGCCATCGGTGTAGGTGGCAACCAGCATGTTGCCGTGGACCGCCATCCCGTTGATGATGCCGCCCTGCAAACCGGCAACGGACGTATCATTTAGAAATGTGAGACTACAGCCGGACTGCACCGAAAACGTTCCGATCGTATTGGAATCAGTGAAGCTGGCGTACAGGTATTGGTTGTTCATCGCCAGGCCGATACCGTTGGAGGTGCCTCCGTCATTTTTGGATCCCTTGGCGCTGCCGCCAACCTTCAGCGTGCTGACGACAATTCCAACAACGTCGCCAGTTGTGGCTTCGGAGGAATAGACGCAGCTCTGGCCCCCACTTTTGAGTGTCCTGATCCGGTCTGCCCCAAAATATCCACCCGAGATGCCGAAACCCTCAGTGTCCACCTCTTTCTTCCGAGTCAGTTCGCCGTTTGTCCCTACGGTGTAAAAGCTGACTCCCTCGTGGACGACACCCGACTGGTCGTCGTTGGCAACGACGTAGTTGGTTTGACCCGTAGCGGGTCCGCTCGTGGCAAGAATGCCCGCGATCAGCGCCGCCGCACGCAACAAGCGGGAATCTAAAAGTCTCTTCATAACTCTTTATCCTTCGGGCAGACAAGTTGCACGACGTACATTACACAGTGGGCGTTCGTACTACCAGCAATGCGACTTAATTTTTACATTATTTTTTACATCTTTTGTCGCAACTGAAGATTTTGTGCCCACCTTTGGCAATGCGCAAGAGCTTGCACATCGGCTCGGTCGCCGGTTTCATTCTGAATTTTCCTTGGCCCAAGCGGCAGCGATTATCCCCGCGATCCGAGCGCGTGTCAATGTGAAAGAATTTTCATCCCGGATGACTGGCGAGATTGCGAGACGGCAAAGCGGAACAGCGGCAATTCGCAGAGAGACAGACTTCGCTCCCGGGCTGAACACGATCTGTCGATCATGCTACTGCGGGCGGTGGCGCGACTCCGGACGCATACCGCTCTGCTGGTTTTCGACCAAGATGGGCTTCATGCCGATCGGAACACTCCCACCAGTAATCTGGGTTACGATTCCTGACAAATCCCGGTATTGGAGGTACTGGGTACCGACACTGTACGGGTGCGTTTGGCAAGTTGGGTTGCATGGGGGCGAAGTATCCCACACCACGAGGCCCTGGTAGCCACCCGGAGCGGTGAGAGTGCAGTTCCATATTGTCGTCGTTGTCAGAGAGCACGGAGACGTCATGCTGCGGCCCACCATCCAGTTATAAACTTGCTGGTAGGCTATGCCGGCCTCGGTAAGGCCCGGCGGTTGCTGCAGCAGTGAGTACAAGGTTCCCTCGTTAGGATTGTCGTATTGATACCAGAACTCGCTGGCGATACCGAGCGACCAGGCAATCATGTGATACCGGGCCACAAAAGCAGCCTGAGGATCCGGATTCTTAAATTGGCCGATGTTGTTGTTGGTTATTCCCCAGCTGTCTTCGCCGCTCCAGAGTGGTTTTGCCAGTTCCGCGGGCTGCAGGCTCGGCCTGACCCCGTTCAAGCCTCCGCCACCATTCACGTAGTCCATCAACAGTGTTTCGACGGGTTCCTGGTTGACGTATAGGTGGTAGTTGATGATATCGACCGCGCTCGCACCGGGGGTGCAAGCTGATTTCGGATTGTCGTTACAGTAGAGGAAATTCTGCGCCACTGCGAGCGCACCGTTCGTATTTGCCACACTCGATGGCATGACAATCTGCGCCGCCGGATCGATCGGAGCGCACGGTAGTCCATTTACCGAACCCTGCCCGGTGATCACGCAGCGGGCATCTTGCGTCAACCGCGTCAGTTCAGCGTAGGTGCCTTTAAACGAATAACAACAGGTGTTGCCGTTAGGCGGTATGTAGTTCGAAAGCGTATGGCTACGGTAAACCTCGTTCCAAATCTCCCAATACTTGATGTGCGCGTGGTTTTGCAGGTAACCGGGATCATTCACATGATTGGCGATTGCGGCCACCCAGTAAGTCCAAGTTTGGTCGCTCGTGTCGACATCCGAGGGCAAGTCACAAGACCCGTAGTAACCAGGAGCTGCATAATCGCAGGACGCATCTTCCATGTTGCTGGAAGCCCACTGCGGCACTCGTCCAAGAGTGTAAAGAACATCATTTACGCCTTGAGCTTTGAGAGAATGCAAGTAGTTATCCAGTGGTTGCCAATTGAAATTATTCCCGGTCGAAAGTTGGAGAAATGGCCAATTTACCCCATCATCCCAAAAACGAAACTGCCCGAAGGGAACCAGAGGAGGCATATCGGTATAGCTGCCGACGATCATCCCGAAAAACGAAGGAGATACCGGCGGCGTGTTCGCGAACTGTGTGGCGCCGGAAGTGGATACTTGCCCAGTGAGGCTCACCTGCGCGGAGGCCGTCGCGCTCGCGATCCAAAGCAGAGCTAGGGCCGCCAACAGCCTCGACCTCATTTCGGCGCCCATGCGACCGTTCCCTGCGCCGTTCCTTCGCAGACATAGAGCGTTGATTGGGCTCCGCCATCAATGCGGGAGTACAAACTTCCGACAACGCACGGCGTATTTGGCACGCCGCTGCCCAACGTCCAGGTCACGTTTATTGCGCCGGACGAAATCGTCACCACTCCGGCCCCGGTCCCACTTGTGCTGACTGAAGGTGCGGAGATCGGCCCGGTGGATGTCAGAGTTCCGCTTGTGATCGAAGGTGCGGAGATCGGCTCGGAGGAGGTTAGAGTTACGCCATTATCCGTAATTGGGGAATTGCCCACGGTATACGGTGGTGTCGTCCCTGTCCACTCTGCCAGCGCGCCCGGCGCGCCGCCCCCCGCGCTGAGCAGTGGAACCTGCGCTGTATTCACACTCAGGGTGAGACTGCCCCCGAGCGGCACTGAACCGCCGCCCGTCAGACCTATACCCGGATTGATCGTGGTGGATGCATTAGCCAGCATTGCGTTGCTGACGCCGCCGGTGGCGATGCTCAAGGTTCCGCTCGTCGTGATCGGGCCGCCCGTCAGTCCCGCGCCGCTGCCTACACTGGTCACCGTGCCAATGCCGGAAAAGGTTTGTCCCGTGGCGAAGGTGATCAGGCCATTGCTGGCGATGCTTAGTCCGGTTTCGGTCGGCGTCGCGCCATTCTCCCCAAACAACAGGTCGAGTTTGCCGGACGGGGAACTGGTGTCATTACCTACGGGTTCGGCCAGCCATTGGAAATCCTGATTCTGTGCGCTGAGCGTACCGCTGTTGAACGCAGAAGCTACCGAGTCCATTGGCTGCGAGTTATAGCCCTGCGTCTCCGTCGCTGGAGCACTGGCCGGCAGCAACGCGCCCCCTGCCTCGTTCAACACCCCTGTGAAGTTTCCCGCTGCGCCCGAGACCGACCCCGTTGCAGTCACATTTCCCGTGACGCTCTGAGCGCCGGTGAAATTGTTGGTGCTGAGTGTGGCGTAGGAACCAGCGGTTTGGAACGCGCTGGCGGAAAATCCGTTTAGCAGACCGGCGTTCAGGTTTGTTACCTGAGTGGTTGAATTCACTAGCAGGGGAGCCGTGCCTTGCGGCGCTGTGGAGTTCAGTTGCGTTGCGCTTACGTTTCCAGTCACAATCTGGTTGCCGGTAAAGTTATTGACTCCGCTTAACTGCGGCACCTTGGTGATGTCCAGATTAAGCGTGACCACGCCGTTGGTCCCGCCACCGGTCAGGTCGGTTCCCGCCGTTACACCTGTGATTGTCCCAGCTCCCGGGAAGGTTTGACCGCTGGCGAAGGTCACGACTCCGGCCTTGCTTATGCCGAATGCCGACCCCGTCATCTTCAGAGCCGATGCTCCGGAAGGAGAGAGTGTGAGGAGTCCGTCAAGCATGGTCGCGCCGTTGACTTCCAATTTAGCCGTCGGGCTTTTCGTGTTAATTCCGACATTACCAGTAGTAGTCTGATAAAGAGTTGAACTACCCAAGTTCGTGTTGGACGTCCAGATTGGAATGTACCTGGGCGTACCGCCTCCGGTGATGGCCGGGCTCGTCTTAGCGCTAAGAGAGGGCGTAGCAGTCCGAGTGCCGGTCTGCGAGGTAGTTCCTGACGGAGCATTTGGCGCCGCCAAGGCAAACGCCGATGCGGGCTTTCCACCCAACGTCTCGGCATCCGCTGCCTTGAGAGCGTACGGAACGGCCACCAATAGAACCCGAGGTTGTTCGGATTGCCCCTCGACCTGAACCCCAAGCCAGCGGGCCTCACCTTCACTGAACAACCCGATTGGCAGACCGCCGGCCGTCATCGAACCAAGAAAGACCGCGTAATGGCCGGTCGCGTCCGGGTTAACATTCTGACTTTCTATCCAGAGAGGCGCTCCGCCCTGCTGCTCTTGGTAAAGAGCGAACGTCACGCCCGCAATAGTTGAGTATGGATTGCCGGTGGAATCAACCAGGTGGCCGCCGAACTTAATGAGACTTGGAACCACGGCTTGGCTGGGCTGTTGGGCGTAGACTCCGGAGGCGCACAAGAGCGCCAGAACGAGATGGGCAACCAAGGAGCGTTTCACACGCTACCTCCAAGCTAACTGAAATCAGGGCCCGTGGTCAGTACACCCAAACCCAATGAGATATTGAGAATCAGGTCGAGAGATTGTCGTTCTAAATCCGGGAAACCATTCTGGATGTGCTGAAGCTGCGTGTCAACGTGAAAGAAATTGCAACATATCGTGTGGCTTTTCAGAAGATCGCAGCGCTCAACGTCCTGAAATCAGCCGGCAAATGATACGTCTCAGTCGTCATCTCCGTCATCATCCGGATCAATGGGTGGGGCCGAGTAATTCAGGAAATAGTTTTCATCATACAGGGCATGGATTGAATGAAACGGGCGCGAGTGCTGCAGAGTGAAGAAGTTGTCGAGATCGTTGGCATAAGCGTCGGCGTAGCCTCCGGGTCCGATCAGACCCAGCGACTGCCCGAAAGAGCCAAAGTTGTTTTCGATAAATACCAGAATGCTGCCAAAATCGTAGATCGAGTCATCCACGTATCCTTGAGGCGTATAGGCTGAGACGACGATCAGCGGTACGCGAAACCCGTACACGTAGCCAGTACCCCAGCCGTTCGATTGTCCGATCTGATACGGCGGAACGTGGTCGTACCAGCCTCATCAATCGTCCCAGGTAATCAAAATGGCGGTGTCCTGCCAGTAACCGCAGCCGCCATTGCCGATTGCGTTGACGATAGACGCGACCCACGCCGGCCCTTTACCCTGATTGATTCCCGCGTGGTCCGAATCTGCCCCGTCGGGAGTCACCCAGCTCACTGGAGCCAGTTTGCAGTCATCGATGTCCTTCAATATCTTCGTCTGCGGCAACACGACATGGTCAACAAAATCCGATCCGGTGCACACACGTGATCCGTGCCGAAGCGTAGGTACACACATGTGCTGGATTGCGTTGGGTGCTGTCCAGAGGGAGGAGGCGTTGTTAGTGTAGTAGCGCCAGTCGATTGCACCATCCGGGGCATTATCCAGTAGGTCCGTCAAGGTCGGATGTTCGAAGCATGGATACTGCTTTGAATTCTCATGGCCCTGAGGGTCGATCAGTCGCACAGTTGCATCCGCAGGTGGTACATCCTGAAGGAGCGAATTTCTCTCCTTTCAGCACGACATTCTCGGCAACGAACAGGGAGCTGTTTCTTGTAGGCGCTGAGGTCCCGGAAAGAAGGAATTGATGTGCCGGGAAGCTTGGTCCCTGGTTTGTCTGGAACATCCGATTCGCCCATCCGTACTGTGAAGCCAGGTCGAAATACGGTTGAACTGTTCCTTGAGAGTTATCGACGTACTTAAATTGGGTATCTCCAGGTACCTTGCACCCCGGATTGGGTTGCACCTGCACCTTGTCCGCCCCGTCCATTTTTCCTTCGTCATACATCTGTACAAAGGCTGAATGCATATGGTTTAGGTCGTAACAACCTGCCAGCGCGGTGGCCTTCAGCGGGATATTTTTGCCCTTCGAGTTTAAGCCACTGGTAGCGATGTCCACGCCCGGCTCGAAATTAGGATTGCTTCCGAAGAGGTTGTCCGGGGTGCGATTTTCCTGAATGATCACCACTACGTGATCGAATCTATTCCGCTCCTGCTGGGCGCGAGCGAATGTTGACCCAAGCAAAAACAGGATAGCAATAGCTGTCGCAGGTGGCTTCATCGGCGGGACTCCTCGTTAGGGTAGGCGGCTACAGCACGCGGCCGTTCTGATTTTTGCGCACGCGCTCTAACCTCTCAGAGGCGGAGTGAGAATTCTCGTCGCAGCGGATTTAACTGTCAATATGAATGATCTTGCATAGTCCAGTCCATTTCATTGCAGGAAATAGGACTTACTGCCAGCTATAAATTGAACAATATAGTGACTTTGCGGATTTCTATTCTATCTACCGACCGTCGTCGAAACCTCGTCGCTCTCGGTAAAGGTGAATTCCCACGAATTCGTTGACAGGAGTGCACATCAGGCCCTGTCTCAGGAGACAGACGCTTTAGAGTTCGAGCGTACCGTAAAGGTACAAGCGTGCCTTGCCAGCGATCTTGACGCGATCGCCACTAATTGTGCACCGCACGGTTCCACCGCGGGCACTGAGTTGTTGCGCACGAAACGTGTCCTTACCCAGCCGACCCGCCCAGTATGGAGCCAGTGTGCAGTGTATCGAGCCGGTTGCGGGGTCTTCATCGATGCCGGCCGACGGTAGAAACATTCGGCAAACGTAGTCCACGTCACCCTCCCCGGCAGCCGTAACAATCGTTCCGTTCCCGGCATCCAGTTTGGCAAGAGCGGCAATATCGGGCGAGAGCGTTCGCACTTGCTCAGCCTGATCCACCACCACGAGGTAGTCGCGCGATTTCATTACCAGCGCCGCTTTCAAACCCAACGCGGGTAAGAGGTCGACTGGCGTCTCGCATCGTTGGGGTGGCTTGGCGGGAAAGTCCATTTCAAAGCTGTCTCCGTTTTCCGCGACGGTCAACACGCCACCCCGGGTATGGAAGCGAACCGGCCATATATTGTGCTTCCGCAGCGCGAGCACGTAGGCGGATGCCAGAGTCGCGTGCCCGCATAAGTCGTCCTCGACTTTGGGTGTAAACCAGCGCAAGTCGAAATCGCCATCCGCGCGAGGGACAACGAAAGCGGTCTCACTGTGCCTGTTCTCAGCCGCAACTTTCTGCATGATGCTATCCGCAAGAAAAGCGGGAAGGATGCAGACCCCCGCCGGGTTACCCGCAAAGAGATCATCCGAAAATGCATCAACGTGGTAATACGGAATTGCCATGTCGTGTCCCTTTAAGCGATTCGATCACTCTGAGAAATGGGCCATCGGATCGGGAACCATTGCAAATCTGCATAAATACAAGGTACATCGTAGGCAGGTTAGCCCGTCCGCCAGAAGGCGATCACCAGGGCAGCCCGCTTTTTATGTGAATGACTCTTCACTTAGGTAACCTTTTCAGGATACGGGATACGCGCGGCAATACGCGCGTAAAGTAAAATCGGAGAGTGACCATTCGCCATTCATCAGTTATCGGGCCAGGGATCAAAGTGATCAAGATGACAGTTGGGATCATTCTAGTGCTATCGGTGGTTCTATTGGCGCAACCCGCGTCCCAGCAGGGCCAGGCAAACAACGTAGTGGCCCGGATTGATGGCACGGACTGGACCGCCGATGCGGTGAAAGCGTGGGTAGCCACTCTTCCGGTCCAGGTTCAGAACGCATACGAACGAAACCCTGCGGACACAATGAGCAGGACCTTAGTGCTGCAACACCTCGCGGCACTCGGAGAGCTTCATCACCTCGACCAAGAACCTTCCGTTCACCAGAATCTCACATGGGCTCGGGAGGATTTTCTTTCACAAGCGGAATTGAACTATGTTCGTGACAGTTATGAACCCCCGGCCGGGGAGACGAGGCGATTCTACGAGAACCATGCGCAGCGATGGGAGCAAGCTTCGGTGCGAGCCATTTACATTTCTGTCGCCCCTGGCGAAGAGCGCGCCCAAGCTAGAATCGAAGATCTGCGGAAGCGGCTCGAAGGCGGCGCCGACTTCGCTCAGTTTGCAGCGGAGAACTCCGACGATAAGAACTCCGCGGAAAGAGGCGGGGCTTGGAGTCCGTTGAGCCGTTCGAGCGCGTATCCCGACGCCGTGAAGCTGGCGATATTCGCGCTGCGGCCCGGTGAAGTCAGCAAGCCGGTGCGCCAGCCCAACGGCTTCTACCTGTTCAAGATGGAGTCGATCGAGAAACAGCCGTTTCAGGAAGTCGAACCCAGAATTGTCGGAGAACTTGCGCTCTCCCACTTCAATCAATGGCTCGAGGGGTTGAAGACAAGATTCGCAGCCGAAGTGAAGGTACCTTCGTATTTTCCCCCAGTCACCGAGAAAGAAGAAGTGAATGGAGATGGGGACGATGATGACGACACCGGTCCCGGCGCGGAATCAGAGACGGAGCCGCGCACCCGCACTCCGCCGAATAAGATTGTGGTCGAAATCGATGGCAGGAATTGGACCGCAAGCATGGTGAAGAAGTATGTCTCCACGTTTCCGCAGCAGATACGGGAGGCTTATGTTCGGAACGCTGTCAAAACGTTATGCAATAGCTTGATGCTACAGTATCTCGCCAAGCAGGCAGAGCAGCATCATTTGGACGACGACAGTCAGCTAAGGCGGAACATGGAGTGGTCCAGAGTCAATCTGCTGGCCGAAGCCGAATCGAAAGAGTCACGCACCAGCTACAAGCCGCCGATCGAGGAGGCGCAACAGTTCTACAGCCGAAATGTCGAGCGTTGGGAGCAGGCGAGAGCACGGGCGATCCTGGTGTCATTCTCGCCGGCAGCGCTCGAGGGTGCGCCCGCGACATCGCCGGCCGTAACTACCGTTCGGAGCGAGACGCAAGCCAAGGCCAAGGTGGAAGAGCTCCGACAGAAGCTGGCCGCCGGCGCGGATTTCGCAGAACTCGCCCGTCTGAATTCCGACGACCAGCCCTCGGCTAGAAAAGGCGGTGAGTTGGATCCCATGAAGCGCAACAGTCCTTACCCGAAAGCGCTAAAGGACATTGTCTTCGCGCTCGCGCCGGGGACAGTGAGCGAACCCATACGCCAACCAATTGGTTTCTATATTTTCAAGCTGGAGTCATTGCAGAGGCAGCCGTTTGCGGAAGTCGAACCCATTGTCGTTTCCGAACTCCAGCAAAGTCATTTTAACGAATGGCTGCGAGAGATAAGATCGCGGTTCGCGGTCCAGGTCGAAGATGCGCAATTTCTTGCAACTCATCCGTCCCGCTGACAAGCCGCGCCAGGCGAGCGATTCCCTCGAATATCCCGTTGACGGCTGTACCCGCAGAACGTAAACTTCAGTGGTCATGCAGTACGCAACTAGCAGGAACACACTCTTCTGTTCGCAACTTCGATTCAAAATCCCCCGAGTTCTTCTGATCACGTTGGCTGCATGGTCGCTCGGGCTGGCCGTTTCGCCGGCACAGACAGCGCCCACCCCAGCTAAGAAACATCCCGACATTACACAGATCGACCACATCGTATTCTTGCTTCGCGAGAACCGCACGTTCGACAACTTGTTCGGTCTGTTTCCCGGTGCCGATGGCGCCACTGAGGCCACCATTTCCACCGGAGCCGTGATCCCACTGGGACATACCCCGGACCAAATGACGCGCGACATCGGCCACTCAGGCCAGGCTTCGGATGTGGGAGTAGACGGCGGGAAGATGGATGCCTTCGATTTGGTCAACTCGGGACAAGACCGGGCAGCGAACCTTAACGGGGACTACCTAGGTCTTTCGGAGTACTCCGAAGAGGACATTCCCAACTACTACGCTTATGCCAACTACTTTCTGCTCGGCGACCGCATGTTCTCTTCCGTGCATTATTCCAGTTTCCCGGCGCATCTTTTCGCCGTAGCGGCCACGACTGACGGCGTGATTGACATCCCCAGGTCACCGCTCTACCCCAACGGTCAAGGCAACGACAACAAATGGGGATGCGACGCGCCTCCCAGCTATGCCGCGCGGCAAGTGAACGCAAAAGGCATCATCGCGGCGCACTTCCCCTGTTACGACTTCACCACATTAGTCGACAGCCTCAATAGTGCGGGCATCACCTGGAAATACTATGCGCCTCCCGAGGGCATGGCGGGCTATATTTTCTCCGTCCTGGACGCGATCAAACACATTCGCGAGACCCCGATGTGGCAGGAAAATGTTGTGCCGGACACCCAGTTCGCCAGTGATGCGGCCAGCGGCAATCTGCCACAGGTGAGCTGGCTGGTGACCGGGGAGGACTACAACACGGATCATCCACCGTTCAGCATTTGCGGCGGCGAAAACTGGGTCGTCAATCAGATTAACGCGCTGATGCAGGGACCGCTTTGGGGATCGACCGCGCTTTTCCTCACCTGGGACGATTTCGGAGGTTTCTACGACCATGTTCCACCGCCCTACATTGATCCGAGTGGTCTTGGAATCCGGGCACCCCTGCTCGTTATTTCGCCGTATGCGATCGGTGGAACCGTGTCCCACAGCCAATACGAGTTTGCATCTATTCTGAAGTTCATCGAGACGCGCTACGGGATTCCTCCGCTCACCCAGCGCGATCAGAACGCCAACGATCTTACGGACGCATTCAACTTTGCCCAGACGCCGCTCGAACCGCTGGTCCTGCAGGAGCGCACCTGCCCGCTAATGGCTTCCAGCAATTATTTCGGGCCTTATGCGGTTGGTTTCTCCAGCCCGAACGCGAACGTTCGTCTTCTCAACAACCGCCGGGTGCCGCTCACTATCGACAGCATCACCACAACCGGAGATTATGTTGCCAAGAACACTTGCAAAAAGACACTGGCGCCACAGGAGCTTTGCAACATACCGGTGCATTTTCACCCCACTCAGCTCGGCTCGCGGCCCGGCACACTGGTGGTCACCGATAGCGATGATACAAGCCCGCAAACCATGAACTTATTGGGCTTGGGAAGCGCGGTGAGGCTCACTCCGATGGAACTCGGGTTCGCGCCCACCCCTGTCAACTCGCCACTCGTGAAGACCGTCACATTGAAGAACATCGGACAAACCGTTTTGACGATCAACAGCATCGTCACGAACCGGGACTACACGGAAACAGATAACTGCACGCCACAGGTTGCGGCCGGAGCGTCTTGCGTCATCTCGATCACTTTCACGCCGAGTCAGGACGGGCCGCGTCCAGGAGTAATCACGATAACGGACAGCGATCCGGCGAGCCCCCAGACCGTAAACTTCGCAGGGACCGGAACATGGATCACCTTGAGCGAGACTTCACTTGTTTTCGCTGCGCAGAAGGTTGGAACTTCAAGTAAGCCCCAGACCGTCGAGATTACTAGCGACGGCAATCCTCTGCTAATTGGCAACATTCGGGCAAGCGGAGATTTCAGCGAGACCGAAAACTGCCCCGCGTCTCTGGCTTTGGGAAAGTCGTGCAAAATTCAGGTGACGTTCAAACCCACCCAGAAGGGCGCAAGAACTGGAACGCTCACGATAAATAACAACGACGCCAATAGCCCGCACACCGTGGCCCTCAGCGGCACTGGCGATTGATCTTGTGGCGTATAGCGCCGGCATCCTTGCCGGCTGTCCCGAGAGCTTGCCCTGAGCTTGTCGAAGGGGCGTCCTCGCCCTCGGCGCTGCGAGCGAGATGCCCGCCCCTTCGGCTTCGCTCAGGGCGAGCTCCCAGCCGCCGGGACGGCGGCGCTACAATCGCCGCGCGCTAGCTCGGACACTCCCGAATATTAGCCGCCGTTGTTACAGATACTCCGAGACCCAGACAGGGTCAGCTCCGGCTACAGGCCTAAACAGCACAATGCCCGCCCACTTACGTGGGCGGGCATTATGTTCATTTCCTCACAACGTCAACAAGACTGTCTGCTGAAGGTTAGCCACCGTTGTTGCAGATGCCGAGGTGAAAAGGATTGTTGTGGAAGGTCTCCCACCCAGCAACGGAAGTAGTCTTTGGAGCGCCGAAGTATTCAAGGAATACCAGATCCTGCAGAACATAGTTAAATCCGTTCAGCGGATAGGTGAACCCGCCGTAGTTGGCGAAGCCTTCCTCGGGATCGCCGACTTCGAGAATTCCGCAAGCAACGGGATTACCGTTCGGGTTTACCACGAGCGGATCGTCCATCCACTCACCGATTTCGTGAGAGAGAGCCGACGAATTTTGGGAGAAATCGCCCACCGTGGTGATAAAGGTGAATTGCGCATAGGCCTGAGGGCCGGTCGCGCTATGGTAGCCGCCAATACAGCATCCGCCTGAGGTCAGGTAGAGGTTGTCGGTCACGAAGATCGGCAACGAGTCCGGTACGATCTGGCTGTGGGCTGCGATGTAAGAGTTGGCCTGGCCGTCAAAATAGTTGATGTCCATTAGACCAACCGTGGGGCCAAACGGATTTCCGCAGCTGCTCCCCGGAGGCGTCAAGGTCAGCTTGGGCAGAACCGTTGGGGTGGCGCTCACCAGGACGTGGTAACCCTGGTGAGCCTTGACGGCGGTCTTCCAGAAATTGGCGCGCTGGAAGGCGTCCTCATACTGCGTGGTGCCGATGACCTGTCCGGCCAGGGTATACTTCAGGTTTTTGAAAATCGGGGAGTGCGTGGTCAGATATTGAACAGTGTGACCATCCTCGGAGTCTACCGTGGGATCGGATGTGCAGCCCGTGATAATTGTTTTCACAGGGATAATGAAAGTCTTGACGGTGGTGGATTTGCCTGTGCTCGGAGCAGTGCCGACCATGTTGTAGTTATAAGTTGTTCCGTTGTAGGTGAACGAGCCGTTCCAGGTAGGTAGCGGCGCGCTGGGGTGCGCAATTTGGTCGGCGGTGGCGGGTTTCGCCGGCAAAGTAACGTACCGGGGAACCACATGGTCCATGTCGATTGAATCCTGAGCGACCGCAGATCCTGCCAAGCAGCAGGCGAGCGCGGCCACGCTTACAATTAATTTCCTCATGGTTTTTCCCTTCTTCTCTGTGTTGATTTGTTTGGGTTACTCAATCTGCCTGCCTTAATGGCTTTATTACGTGGAAGTTCGAGGCGCCAACATTTTGATGGCTCCGAACGGTGTTGTCAATATGAATAAATTTGCACCCTGCCGGAAAAGACAACCTGTTGCCCGTCGTAGCCGAAATGAGGAGCCGCGCTCGCTGTGGTTCGCACAAACGAGCGCGGTGTCACATGAGATTAACGCGTCGCTAGTTCACCGTGATGCTGACGGCCTTGGAGGGAATCCCGTTCGCCACTACTTCGAGCGAACTTTCTCCCTTCTCCGCGTTGGCAGGAACATCAAAGTGAGTAAAAACGATCGCGCTGCCCGTGGCTACCCCCATGGTGCTGTGATCGTGCGTTTTGAAGTAGAAAACGTGCTTGGAGGCGTTGTTCGTGACCCGTACCAGGGGATAATTGGTAGCGGTCTGAAACTCGTCACCAAACGCAGCGGCCTGCGATAACCCATTGAACTGCTTGCCGGAAATCTTGTACGTGCTGCCATGAGTGACCGTGTGCGGGTAGGTGGTGATCACCGGAGCCCAAGAGGCTGATGGCTTTCCCGGGGAAGTGTAGAGGGCAACGTAGGAGCCGATGCAGATCGTCTCGCCCGTAGGCAGAATCAGAAGCGGCGCAACCCCGCCGACTGGTTCATCAGTCAGCTTTGTTCCGTCCCACTCATAGAGGGCGCCAGAAAGTCCGGCTACCAGCACGTGACCGCTCGGTAGCAGCACCGCATACGAATCGCCGGCGGCGTCACCGTTCGGGAAATCAGGTCCTGCTGTCCATTTGCCATCGGAGGGATAATAGATCGCCGTATGCCCGGGCCCGCTTCCTAAATCCGAGTAGGCGCCAGTGGCGAAAACCGTCCCGTCAGGACGAAGGATTCCAGGTCCAACCTCGCCGGGAGGAGGGTAGCAACCGCCTCCGTAGGGAAGACACGAGCCTTCGTATGGCGTGTGCAAGTCGACGATCGTGCTGCCCGCACTTACCCATTCTTGTTTCGCAGGGATGTATCTCTCTGAGTGAGGAGCGTGTCTCACATCGTAAGTGAGGACGGAGCCGTCCGGCATCAGCGTCCAGCCTTCCTCCGCGTTGAAATCGCTCTTGCCCTTGGACCCCACTTCGGTCCATTTCAAAGTTGCGGGATCGAGCGTTGCCATCCGCTTGTCCAGTTTCCTGCCGATCAGGTACTTGCCGTTCGGCAACACTACCGAGGGCGAGTCTCCGATATAGCCCCAACCATCCGGATGCCCGAGTGCCGTCCAGGTGTTGGCTGCTGGATCGTAGATCGCGCCCAGGTTGGTCAGCGAAAAGTTAAAGTTAGGGTTGTATTCTCCGCCCATCGCCACGACCCGGCCATCGGCCAGGACGGCGGAAGAAAAAGCATAAGGCAGGTACCCGGATGGGAAGCTGGCGATTTGCGACCAGGATCCGTTGACGTAGCTCCCCGTGTTATCGGGAGTAAGTTTCCACCAATCGGATTGTTCGTTGCCCTGAAATATTGCTGTGCCGTCGGTCAGCAAGAAACCAATCCCACTGCTGGTACCATCGGGCGGTTGTTGATTGAGTGCTGTCAGCGTCTGCGCCAGGGAAACTGCGGAAACCGCAAATAGAAACAGGGTTACGATGAGAAAGAACTTTTTTGACAAGGCGAACCACCTCTCTCTTTGAAAGTCACACAGGAAGCACATTCGAGCGACAACGGTAAGCAGCGGCGACGCCGCAATCCTACCAAATAAACGCGACATTTGGCAAAGAACTGGTAGATTGGTGACACTTTTCATTCCTTTTTTTGAGATGAGGCCCGCAGCAGGAACTGCTGGGGGTGAGGTAGCCGAGGGACTGCTGAGGGCGCACGGTATTGTAGATTTTTCCCACTGACGGAGTTCGCGATTGAGTTTTTTCATCTCCAGCGAGCAGAGGGTGACTTGGTAAAACTCCTCGGTGTGAGTGCGGTCGGCGCGTTCGACCGCGCCGTTGAGTTTGGGAGAAGGTGGGGGAAGTCCGAACAAGCGTGCAGCTATTACAGTCCTAAAAGCATAGTACGTCCACTAAAGTACACGGGACGATGAGTCTGGAGCCGAGGTTTCCGTTCGAATCGATCACGACCGGCACAGCGTTGTTGATACTTGGTAGTGCGCCGTAGATGCCCGCAACGAGACTTGGTTTGGTTCCCGCGGTTCCGATGCGGATTGCGCCGCTGTCGCCGGCTGTACTCTGATTTTCGAAGTGCGCCGCGATTTCTTTGTTCCCGTCCAGAATGATTAGTGACGCTCGCATAGAGTGTCGAAATGCAAGTTCGTGGTGGAGAACTTCCCCGTGCGCGCCAGGTGGCGCGCACGGGGAAAGAGTTGAGCCGGCAACCGCGGACTCGTCTTGCCTGGATGGATTTCTATCGTCGCAGCCGGCAACGTGGCGCACACCTGCCGCCATTTCGGAAATCAGCCGCCAGACCTTCTACCGTTTGGCAGCGCCGCTACGATCCCAGAACCTGGCGACGCTGGAGGAGCGTTCCCACCGTCCCCATCCCTCCTGGTCGTCCTCTCTGGCCGAGTCGCGTCCTGGCCTTGCGCTTGCGCCACCCCCCGCTGGGGCAAGGACGAGCTGGCCTTCCTGCTGCATCAGCAGCGCTTCCATGTTGTTTCTGTTTCCAGGGTGGGTCGTATCCTCACCCAGCTGAAGCGGCAGGGCGACTGATCCGAAGCGCCCCGTAGCGGCATCATCGGCAGTTGCCGCGCTCTGCGATCGCGTCCCTATGCCACCCGCAGACCCAAGCAGCACGCGGTTTCCCAGCCTGGCGATCTGGTGCAGGTCGATACCTTGGACGTGCGTCTCCTGCCGGCGTGGTCTTCAAGCAGTTCACCGCCCGCGATGTGGTTTCGCGCTGGGACGTGATTCACGCGCACACTCGCGGGCCACCGCCGCCCTATTCCTCGACACCTTGCTGCCCGCATGCCCTTTCCCATCCGCGCCGTGCAAGTCGACGGCGGTAGCGATTTCGTCGCCCAGTTCGAAGCCGCCTGTCAGTAGCGCGGCCTGCGCTATGCGCAATAGTTTCATTCTTGTCGTTCGCCGAAGTTCGAGACGCGTGTGCGTGAAGTCTTGACGAGGGATAGCGGTGAACGGACGCAAGATCGACACCCCAATTAGCAGCCCATTCTTCCGCGCCAACTGTGCATCGCTACTTGACAGTCTTCACTAATGCTTCTGTGGCGTAAGCTTAAGCATGACTACGTCAAAGGGCGGGACGGTTGTCATGTAACCATCGCTGATCACTCCCAGGTTCTTCCCCGACCACATATTGATCGCATCGACTTGTCCGCTCACGCCGATCAGACTGAACGGCAAAGCTACTGGCGCAGATCCGCTGACGTGATTAAACACTCCCACCGTAGTTGTGCCATCGGACATATGCCTTGCCCAGATTTCCTGTGGTCCGACTTGCCACACCCGTGTACCCGGCGTACTGCTGGCGTCCTGGTCCACGGCGATGATGTAGGGGTTCGTCAAAATATCCTTGACTGTGGCGTTCATGTTTCGTAGATCATTGCCGGCTATTAGCGGCGAAGACAGAATTGCCCACAAACCCATTTGTGTGTGACAGTAACCCAGAGCTTCCGCGGTCTTCGGAGTCGTACAAAGCATTCCTGTCTGGTTGACCCCGCCTGGGTTGCCGATCTGGAGCATGTCGGCGTCGTTCCAGTGTCCCGGCCCGGCATAAGACCCCAGCCCATTATTAATGAAGCCTTGTTCCGCCATCCTGAAGTAATCTGCTTTTACATCTAGCGCCACGCGCCACATATTGCCGCCCACCGATTCACCCCACGTCCAGACCTGCATCTGTCCAATCAGAGAAAGTGAATAGACCATCGGGCGGCCCGTGGCTTCCAGGGCGTTGCACATGGCGGCGAACTGCAGCTGCATGGTTTGGCCGTTTTGCGCCCCGTTACACCAGTCGTATTTCAGAAAATCCATTCCCCAGGAAGCGAAGGTGTTAGCGTCCTGTTGAACGTGGCCCTTGCTGCCCATATTTCCAGCGCAGGTTTTCGCAGCAGGAGATGAATAGATCCCAATCTTGAGGCCCTTCGAGTGGACGTACTCAACGACAGGCTGCATTCCGTTCGGAAAGTAGTTGGGATTGGGCTGGATATTGCCATGACTATCGCGCTGTTCGTCCTGCCACCCATCGTCAATGTTCACGTAAGTGTAACCGGCGGCCGCCATCCCGGAGGAAACCATAGCATCGGCTTCTCCCTCGACAACCTCCGCTGTGATGGACTTTTTTTGTAGTCCGAATGCGTTCCAACTGTTCCATCCCATCGGCGGAGTTAGCGCAAGCCCGTTGGCCGGGCACGTTTGTGCATAGGAGACATGTAGCAATACGACTGATAGCAGGATGCTCAGAACTCTCATGTTTCGCATAGTTTCACCCGGAATCTACTTTTCGTTCAAAAACACCAACTGATCATACGCCTAGCCCACGTTCGCTGACAGTGTGAAAAATTTTTCGTCCGGAGCACATCGAATCAGTATGTCATCCGTCCCAGCCCAACCATTTAGGTTTTGCAACACCGGTCCTCTACTCTAATCCGCTGCAGACTACTTCCCGCTGCAGATCTGAAGCACCGCCTATCTATCAACCGCAATCTAAGTTGGACTAACCTTACTCCACCGCGAAATCGAAGGCGTCATCGTTAAGTGGCCAGCCGAATGGCCCGTCAGCGCACTTGCTCCTAGAGGAGACTCTTGAGGGTCTGCTGACCTACTGTCCGGCGGCCTTGAAGGCAGCTATCTGCATTACCCACGGACTTTTGGTTTTCAAAGGGGCTGTTGCGCTGTAGCTGCCGGTAACACTCGCGATGTTGTCTTCCGCGATGTCGCCATCAGGAGTAAGGACGCGCGAAGTGTAGCCCGCGCCCGGCCCCGAGGTGGTTGCCGCCATGTCAGCCCCGAAAAGCAGCTCGGAATTGAAATTGGTTGTTACCGATCCGCTGTTCGCCAGCAAGCTGTTTGAGTCTGCACCGGCAGCTACATCGAACGGGCTTACAGGGTCGAGGCCGCTGTATTCGAGAATCCGGATGTCGGGATTCGTCGCTGCCACGTTGAATGTTATGGTGACCGTATTAGTGCCGGCGACGATGTTCGGGGCATAGTAAATCTTTTGCCTGAGTTTAGTGCCGGTGGTCGGACCAATCGCCAATTTGTAGGTGTTGCCCAGACTATCGGTTACCGATTTCAAGGTAGCCGTAGCATCATGCCAGCCAACGACAACGATGTTCATGTTGCCCTGCGTCTGGGCTTGAGGGTAGGCTACCGTGACTATGGTTGGCTTCGACAAGGGCGTAACTGCGGCTACTTGAACGAAGTTGATCGGCGAAATCTGGGATCCGCAGGTAGGAATCTTGAAATTGGCAATCCTGGTGTTCCGATTCGGAGGCGGGCCAGTCTCGTTGGTCGGAAGATACTCGTTCACATACCAGAAAGTGCAATCGTCGACGGGATCAACCGTCATGCTGGTGTAGTCGCCCCATTCATTCGTATTCTCCTCATCTCCTTCACCCGTCTGGATCAAGAGCTCGGTCGGTGAGAATGGTCTTTCGAGGTTCCACCAAGCAGCTTTGATCCCTGGATGCGTGGACGTGTTGGATACGCTATAGCCGACGGCGGCGTTGCCATCCTGATCCTGAGCGATACTCGGCATGAATCGGAAGAGAGTCGTGTCGGGAGCCAGGGTCCCTTCCTGATAAACTGCCGGAGTTTCGCTGCCGCGGAGTTCATACCAGCGGATTCCCGTCTGGATATTGGCGTTCTTACCCGTCCGGATGGTGTGGCTCACTAGAAATGATTCGTAGGTGCCGAAATTTCGGTAATCCAGGCGCGGCATGAGCCGATCGCCCACTGTATCCACGTGATAATGAGCATGATTGGCCGGGTTGACTGCCGGTTCGGGGGCGCAATAAGTGTCGAAGATTGCTGTGGCCGTGTAGCACCCCGGTGTATAAGTCGTCACCGTAAGCGGAATATTCGTGAAAGTCGAGTTAGTTGGAATGACCCAATCGACGTGAAAATCCCACAAGTTGATGGTGTCGGATGTGGTGGACTTACCGTCGTGAGGCGGATTCTGGATGCTTACCAGGAATTCGTCTCGGCCGACTGGCGGCGGTGTGGTGCCTTCCACATCTGCAGGAATGAGACTGTGCCCAAGATACAGCGTGCCGTTCTGGTTTGGATTGGCGCTGAAACACTGCATCGGGTCGGCCGGGTTTCCCAGAAGGATGTTCGTTCGATCAAACGCGCAAACCATACTGCCGATGTTCAGATGCTGTTGGGCAATATCCTCCAGATCGAAGGCAACATAGTAAGCGTCTGCCCAGGTGCCAATCTTGGGCCAGTCAGGGAAATAGGTTTGGCCTTGCGGGTTGGTGCCCAGCACTGGATTCAGGAAAAACGCATATGTGTACCACGCAAGGGTTGGAGACGTTAAATCGTCGGTACTGGAAACGGCAATGCAGTAGTAGTACTGAAGGCTAGCGGGAGAAGTGTGGAACGCAATCACCCATCGTAAAGCCAGACGGTCGAAGATAATGACGCCATCGCCGCCCACAGCCGAGCAGTTCGGGGTGCCGTTAGTCACCCACGGCGTGATGCCAGGCTGTGGAGTGGTCCACACAGGAGCGAATGTGACCTTATCGTAGGCCTGATAGTAAATGTTGATCCATTCCATGTACTGCTTGGTGCCAACCGCTCCATTGGGATCAATGTCTAGCTGCGGATTCGGTACCTCGGACTCATCAATTCCTTCGAATGAAGTCACCGTTTGGGCTTGGGCAAAACATGAGCCCAGAAATAAGAGAAAAGACAGGATTGCGTATTTCATGGGAGTTCCAAAGTAGGGTTCGTTGGACAGGCCAGATGCCACAGTCCCTTAAGGAAGACCACAGTAGCACGCTGAGCCGTTGTATCGGTAGAGACAAAACACCACAAGCCGAGTGACTCCAATTTATTCAGGGGAGACAAGCTTCGCGCTCAGGAATCCGCTGGGGCGAGATTCGGAATTCTCTGCGGGTGCTCGGCTAAATCGATGTTCGCTTAAATGAAATACCTATCCCGCCTCCGGGATACCAATGGTCAAGAGGCTCCTCCTTGAAAAATATAAATTCTCGGCCTCTCTCACGAGAAAACCTCAACAATGCATCCGTAAGATGGCTATTGTCACCGAGCACGAAAGCACTGGGAGAAAGCTTCTCTGCGATGGTAAGGTATTCGCGGTACTCGTAGTCCGCCGAATGATCACTGTCATTTATAAAAATGTCGATCGGCTTCTGTATTTTCTTGAGGGATTCGATCGAGTCCCCGTAGCTTATGGTCCCGAATTGTGAGTAAGGAGGCCGCAGGAGTAAACCGGCTCTCGGATTGATATCCGTTCCCAGGTATTCTCCCTCGTAGCCCGCTTCGGCATTTCGCATCAGGGCTGAGCACAAGAGAACTGAACCCAAGCCTTTGTCAACGCCGGTTTCGACCACCAGTCGCGGGCGGAGGTGCCTGACGAGGGCATACCAACCCAAACGCCTGCCTAATCGGCACTCCGCGTCCACGGTTTGACTATCCCGTAGTCGCGACGTACGGCAAACAAACTCGCCTAGAGCTGAGTCTTGCAGCGGTTCATGCAAGTAAGCTTCGATAGTTTGTACCGGTGCCCCTGTCGCTACAGAAAGAGTATCTGCGAGATACTTAAGATTAAGGTCGGTGAGGTGGTAGGAATGGTTCGTGTGCTCGCGGGAGCGTACCAGCCAGCGGAAGATCTGTTTTATTTTCGGCACGTAATAGCGGCCGGCTATGTAGGCGCGATAGGGCATCACCGCAAACCGGCCTAAGGGTACATTCTTAACCTTGTTCCCAATACCGCTGGATCTGAACACGGGCGCACCTGACGGGTGAGGGGTAGCACCCGTCAGCGGAAACGATGTCTCTTCGGCCGTGCCGACGCCTAACTCGCTGGTCTTCATACGGTACCTTTTAAGGATTCTGATTTTCCAGAAGGATGGGCTTCAGGCCAATTTGAACCGTCTCTCCCGGAGAGATAGGGAAAACTGCTCCAGTGATGTCTTCATATTGTACATATCTGGGATCAGGAGTATAGGACGACGTTGTGCAAACACCGTTCTTGCACGATTGCGTCGAATCCCAAACCGCTCGCGCCTCGTACCCGCCGGACCGCGTCAAGTCGCAAGTATAAATCGCCAGGTAATAGGTGCCGCCATTCATGGTGCAAGGATAAGGCATGGTGGCTCCAAGCATCCAACCCTCAGCGACCCCATAAGCAGTACCCGCCGCTGTAATACCCCCAGTCGGAGTCCACAGGGTGCCCCAAACAGGTTCATCCCACCCGTACCAATAAAACCGCTGGATGCCGACCGACCAGTGCAGCAATAGACTGCGAGGCACATACGACGCTCGGAAATCAGGATCCGTATTTGAGGCGTCGCCTCCCCAAGAACCCTCGCTGTCCCAAATTGGTAGGTTCGTCAAACCAAGTTGGCCATTCGTCAGCTTCACATTGACCGAGCGGAACCCGTTTATCGCCTCTGGGACGTCGTGGTTGGCCACGTCTGGATATCCATGGATGTCGTCAAGATCTACGTCCTCAGGTCCCCCGTCCTGGAAATAAGTTTCCATCCAGTCTTCACCACTACTCGAAGGAGATGCGATCAGCGCCGCGGGGTCCCCAGCGCGAACGTCGTTGTATATATGCTGCGTGAGCTCGACCATTTGCGGTATGGTGCCGGTGAAAACATTGGGTACGTTGGGCTCGTTCCAGAGCTCGTACATGGCGATTTGGCCTTTATAGCGCGCGACCAAGGCATTGATGAAAGTGTCCAGATAGTTAATGTTATTCACCATGCTGGTGCAGGCCGCGATATTCGTACCCTTGTAGAATGAGCAGCTCTTAGGATTGGCAGCAGCCCACGGTGGAATGTTGGCGTTAACCCAGTAAAAGGACAGGCCATTTTTCTGGGCTAACGCGACGTATTCGTCTAGCGCCGTCCAGTTGTACACCCCCTGCACCTGTTCAATGAATGGCCACGAAGTACCGTCGCCCTTGCCGAGAGCTCCGAACGGTACGCTCGGGTAGTCGTTGTTCTGGTCATAAATCGACATGCCGAAGAACGTCGCTGGAATTGGGATAGGCTGAAATCCGTAAAGATTATTAAATATCATTTGCTTGGTGACGGATTGTTTAGGCGTAGACGAGTCAGTCACCTTGAAAGTCGGCGTAAAGGTATTGATCTGATCATTGGGAGTACCAGAGACAATGCCGGAAGTGGACAGAGTCAATCCGCTCGGCAACTTGCCGGAGCTGACAGTCCAGGTCAGGGGCGGCTTTCCTCCAACGGAGTTCAGTGTGTTGCTAAAGGGGAAGTCGTTGTTGCAATCATCCAAGCCCTGCGTGGTGATGCTGAGAAGGTAGTTATAACCGTTGTTCACAGTGTACTTGCCTTGCGGATTCTGCACCGTGACGTTGGTGCTGCCCGCACCGCTGGGGGCTATGACATCCACTTCACTTGGGCCGGTGGACTGGATGGTCGCGGCCGAGGTGCCGAACAGAACCGAGGTGACCGACTTCAGATTCGCCCCATCAAGCTTCACAACATTGCCGCCCGCAGGTTTACCAGAATTTGGCGAAATCGTGTAAATCACGGGGCCAGTCGTGTAGGTATAAGCGTTGGGAAGACTTCCGTTGCCGCTGGAATCGCTGACAGCGACCGCGACACTGCCGCTAGCATGGGCGGGCGTGATGGCTGTCAATTGCACGGATGAAACGAATGTGACAGAGGTTGCGGCATCACCACCGAACTTCACCGACAGCGCGCTATTTACGAAGTTCGTCCCTTTGATCGTGACTTTCCGGTCTCCCCCTGTGGGTCCGATGTTCGGCGTGACGCTAGTGACGGTCGGTGCCTGAGCATATGCAAACTGGGACAGGGCAAGCGCAGCGGAGAAGGAGCATAAAACAAAGGTCCGGGAAAGAACGCTTCTCAAAAGGCGGGAACCTGGAAGCCGAGTCATGCTGATAATCCCCTTAATTGAGGCATTTTCTGCCCCATGTTCTGAATCGACTGGTTGAAGCACAAGGTAGTAAGGCGGTAAGCGCTGCCTTCAGCCGTTCGCTCGCATTCGTCGTCCAGATTCGTCGCAACCAGACGCTCACGAATAAGGCAATTTCCATTGCACTTTGCGGCAATCGCATAAACGGCCTGTAGTTCACAGTTGAAATTTGAAACTTTCGTACAAGCCGTGCAAAGACTGCGATGGAAAGGCCTCGCCGCGAGTGATTTTCATAAACGTTCAGCACAGCTGCCACATTCGTTCTCAAGGGCCGGCTGTCTACCGTTGGGGGGGGAATCCCTGCTCAGTGCAGCGCCTAGCACGTGACCGGCGTGTCCTAACCGCGCGACTTGTTGCACCTAACACTATCCGTAGCTACCAGATGGCTGCAAGTGGTAGAAAGACCTTTGGTGGCAGAGTAGAAAGACTCCCCTACCTGTGGGGTGCGTACCAAGAAGTCCATCAGTTTCCCGCGTTTGACGAGATTAGGTCGTAAAACTGTAGTAGTTCCATGTTCAGAACGGAGCAAAACGGATCCCACTGTGGAACTCAAAGTCCGCCGCAACTGAGTACCTCGGGGGCGACCTCCACCGCCTTCAGAACCCCAGACGCGTATCGCGGTTGTTGGGAATTCCTCAGTGCTGATGTGCCGCGGCGTGGCAAGAAGTGCACGTCGTGATCAAGTTATCCTCCGAATCACTGCCGGAGTGACTGCGAAATTCTTTGTGATGAATTTCCAGGTTCGCCATCGTGCCGCAGGATTGACACCGCCAGCCATCCGACGCAGCACCTGCTGCCGCAAAATCTCATAGGACAACGGATCCAGCCGCAGGGGCGAGAGTTTCGGGCCAATCAGGTTCATGATGCCTTCTCGCTCAGGCCTTCAAGAAAGGCCTGTCGCTGCTCGCCGGGTAGGAATCTGAAGAACCGCGTCATCGAGAACAGCAGCATCTCCGGATCGCCATGGTCCAGGTTGGCTCCGGCCAGAAAGTCCGCACAGATCATTTCCAAACAGTAGCCTCGGGATCGGTCGCTTCCGAGCATCAGAGCTGCCGTCTCGATCGCCCGCTCAATGACCGGCATCTGGCTCTGGTACAGTTTGAAGTAGACAATCTCCCACGGTTCCGTT
>Ga0182024_10002024_pt1 | contig 51093 bp, 43 predicted proteins | sample P32metaG_FD_120480 | JGI IMG/M metagenome (GOLD analysis project Ga0182024, IMG submission 120480) | Permafrost microbial communities from Stordalen Mire, Sweden - P3-2 metaG (Illumina Assembly) | ecosystem: Environmental > Terrestrial > Soil > Wetlands > Permafrost | place: Sweden: Stordalen... | reverse complement strand
GAGGTGGCGGGCGGCGAGGTCACCGGCGGCGACGTCACCGGCGGCGAGGTGGCGGGCGGCGAGGTCACCGGGGGCGCCGTCGCGGGCGGGGAGGTCACCGGGGCGGGCGCCCCGACGTTGGTGCGCACGATGTGGCCGCTCGAGGACACGACGTACCAGACGCCGCCGAAGCCCTGCCCGTGGGCCTGGTCGACCCCGTGGTCCCCGGAGAACGTGTAGAGGGGGTGGCCGTTGATGCTGACCTGCAGCCGGTGGCCCCGGCGGATCGTGCCCAGACCGACCAGGTCGCGCGGACCGTGGACCGTCTTCACCCCGGTCGCCAGCAGGTAGGGGGGCCAGACCTTGGCGCAGGCGCCCGAGCAATTGCTCCGGTTCTTCGCGTCGGCCCCGTACTCGTAGAGCACGAGCTGTCGCTGGGTCACGAGCACCGTCCCGAGAGAGGCCACCCGGGCCGTGTGCACCTCGAGCGGGGGGCTGGCCCCGGCCCCTCCGGCCCACGGGGCCCCGGCCAGCAGCCCGACGGACAGGGTGCCCACGAGGGCTCCGAGCCCGCTCGGTCGGCCCCGGCCCGAGGGCGGTCGGGGGTCAGCTGCCGCGGCGGTCGGGTCCATGGCACTCCACCTCTTCGGGGTCGTGGCGTCGTGCAGTTGTACGGACGGGGCCCGAGGAGAGATTCCCACAGCGGCGGGCGGGCGGGGACCAATCCGGGCCCCCCGCGTGCCTGGAGACCCGCCGACCGGCGCGCCCGACCCCACCGCGTCGAGCCTACTGGGTGCCCCGGGGGACCCTCAGCCCCGTTCGCCGGCTCGGTGGTCGGGAGGCTGAGGTCGTGGTCAGGGAGCGACCGTCAGGCTGAAGGGCTGTTGGGTGGTACCGGCCACGCTCGATGCGATGATCGTCACCGTGTAGGTGCCGGCCCCGACCGTGGGGGTACCGGTGATGGTTCCCGTCCCGTTGTGGTTGTCGGTCAGCCGGAGGCCGTAGGGGATGCCGGGTCGGAGTGTCGGCAGGGGGTACCCGGTGTCGGTCACGGTGAACGGCGTCATGGCGGCTCCGGCCGTGACCGTGTCGTGGGCGGCGCTGGTGATCACCGGTGCCTGGTACACCCGCAGGGTGAAGGTCTGGTTGACCGGAGACCCGACGCCGTTGTTCGCGGTGATCACGACCACGTAGCTACCTCCGGCGTTGGGCCCCGGGGTCCCCCCGAGGGTGGCCGTCGAGTTGTGGTTGTCGGTCAGGGTCACCCCAGCGGGCAGGGTGGAGGTCGTGGTGAACGTCGGCACCGGGTAGGCGCGGGGGGTGGCGACGACGAAGCTGAAGGGGACCCCGGTGTGGGCGGTGTACTTGGCAGCGGACTTGAAGGCCGGAGCGTGGTCCACCGTGACGGCGAGAGATTGAGTGGCAGTCGGCTGTGCCTTGACGGCGGCCATGAGGGTAGCGGAGTAAACGCCCGAGTCACGGGTGGAGGGCGTTCCCGAGATCGTCGCCGTCCCGTTGCGATTGTCGACCAGGCGAAGGCCGGCCGGCAGGAGTGTCCCCTTGATGGTGGGCACCGCAGCGCTGCACGTCTGTACCGTGAAGCTGAACGGGGTCCCGGCCACCGCCGTCGTGGAGCTGGGGCTCGTGATCTGTGGGGCCGCGCAGATGTAGGTGAAGGCGCCGCTCCCGGTGGCCGTGCCGCCCGGGGCGGTCACGCTCACATCGACCGGTCCGGCACTCCCGGGCGGGGAGGTGGCGGTGACCTGGGTGTCGGACACCACGGTGAAGGACGACGCGGCCGAAGAGCCGAACATGACCGAGCTGGCCCCGGTGAAGCCGGTGCCGGTGATGCTGACCACCGAACCACCGGTGCTCGGACCACTGGCGGGAGTGACCCCGGTGACGGTCGGAGCGGGGAGGGCCACAAACTGGACCGCCGGGATGTAGTAGTCGTTGTTGTTCGAGGGGTCGGGGTTGCCGGCGGAGCTGTCCGTGTTGGCGACGCAGCCGAGGTTCGCCGGAGATCCGCCGGTCACCTGGGTCACCGAGTCCCAGCGGAAGGATCCGGTGCCGTTGGCGCCGTTGTCGCAGTAGGCGCCGCTCCAGGAGCTGTCCAAGAAGTCGCTTCCCGGCAACGGGTCCGACCCGACCGAGGGAGTCTGGGCCAAGGACAGCCCCACGTTCAGCGAGTCGTAGCCACAGCCGGCCGAGGTCTGAGCACAGGCCGTGGCATAGCCGTAGGGGGTCGTGCCGTAGCCACTCGTGTTGTAGCTGATCCCGTAGACGACCGAGTCGGGCACGGTCACGTTCCCGAGGTTGAAGGTGATGTTGACCGCCAAGCCGTGGGCACATTTGCCGTTGCTCGCGAGGTACTCACCGTTGTTCGGCGACGAGCAGCTTGGCGTGTCGGACGGCCGGTAGGGGATGTTGAACGTCTGCGTCGTGGACGCAATCTGCGGGCCCACTGTATTGCCAGGGCCGACCGAGTAGAGGCTGAGTGAAATGGGTTCGGGGAACGTCGCCCCCGGGGTCGTCACGCAGTCGTTGGCCGGGTGGGCCCAGCCGCCACTCTGGCAGGCCCAGCTGTCCATGGTGACCGTCGCCCCGGTCAGCACCCGCTGACTGGTGGCAAAGTTGATCTCGTTGCCGAACTCCGCCGTCGACGTCGCCTCGAACGACTGGCTGGGCATGGGCACGAGCGGGTTCGTCGTGGCGTCGTAGACGACGGCCGGTGCCGGAGGGTTCGCCGATGCCGGGACTGAGGGCCCGGCCACCATGGCGACGATCGGCAATGTGATCGCCGACGTCAGAAGTAGGGTCTTTTTGATCATTTGGTTTGGCTCTCCCGCCTGGAATTTCGCCTACGCGACTAGCGCAGATGGGTCAGTATCTATGTAGGCCGGTGCAACGTGGGGGTAGCCGGGTTGCGGTTGGGTTGTTTGCATCGACGTGCAATTGTCTTGCGATCGGAGCCAACCGGTGACCAATGGCCGGCCCGGGGTCGCGGCGTTCCAGTTCCGCGCCGGAGAGGTGGGTGCGGGCGGCTCCGAAACTGCGGCACGCCTGTCGCGGGTGATCTGACAGTTCGGTCGAGGGGGAGGGCCATCCCAACGCCGGCCGACGGACGTGATCAGGCGTTTCGTTCTGGAGCGGGCGACGGGAATCGAACCCGCGTTCTCAGCTTGGGAAGCTGATGTTCTGCCTCTGAACTACGCCCGCGAGCGTCCGCCACACTATCCTCTGGGCCGCCATGGTTCTCTCCGACCCGACGATCCCAGACGAGTTCTGGGACGTCGCCGAGCCGCCGGGAGCCCGAACGGGGGGTCAGCGGCGACGGGGGCGGGCCCCGGGCCGCGACGCCGGGAAACACCGCCCCTGACCAAGGGAGCCCCGTGCCGTGGCCGGCGGCCCGACCGCTGGGCGTCCGTGACACGTTCCAAGCACAACTGATCATCTGACTTCGAGCCCGAGGAGGACCCGTGCCCGTCAGGATCGTCATCGGCATTGCCGTTACGGTCATCGCCCTCGCCGTCGCGGGGCGCCGCTTCCACTGGTTGTCGCGCCTCATCCGCTCGGGCCGGCCCGCCCCCGAGCGCACCCGGGGTCCGCTCTCGCCCCGGGCCGAGGCCGAGATCACCGAGGTGGCCGGCCAGCGCAAGCTGCTCCAGTGGACGGTGCCGGGCACGGCCCACTTCTTCACCATGTGGGGCTTCACGGTCCTGCTGCTCACGATCATCGAGGCCTACGGCGACCTCTTCAACAGGTACTTCCACATCCCGCTGATCGGGACGTGGTCCTGGGTGGGCTTTGTCGAGGACTTCTTCGCCGTCGCCGTGCTCGCCGCCCTGGTCGTGTTCTCGATCATCCGGGTCAAGAACGCCCCCGTTCGCCGCCAGCGCAGGTCCCGCTTCTACGGCTCGCACACCGGCGCCGCCTGGCTGGTCCTGGCGATGATCGCCAGCGTGATGGTCACCCTCCTCCTCTACCGGGGGGCCCAGGTCAACACCAACCCGGGCCAATTCCCCTACAACGACTGGGCCTTCGCCTCCCACGCGGTCGGGGCCTGGCTGGCCCCCCTCGGGAGTGGGGTGAACAGCGTCCTGGTCACCGTCTTTCTGATCCTCAACATCGCCGTGATCATGGGCTTCCTGGTCTTCGTGGCCTACTCCAAGCACCTCCACATCTTCATCGCCCCCATCAACGTGGCCTTCTCCCGGCGCCCCCGGGCCCTCGGGGCACTGGACAAGACGCCGGACATGGACATGGAGAACGTGAGCGAGGACACGGTGTTCGGGGTGGGCCTGGTTGAGCAGTTCACCTGGAAGCAGATGCTCGACTTCGCCACCTGCACCGAGTGTGGCCGCTGCCAGTCGGCCTGCCCGGCCTGGAACACCGAGAAGCCACTCTCCCCCAAGCTGCTGATCATGGGCCTGCGGGACAACATGTTCTCCTCGTCGGCCCGGCTGCTCGGCAAGGCTCTGGTGACCGACGAACCGACCGACGAGAAGGCGGTGGCGGCCGGGATCGAGGCCGAGACCCTGGTGCCCTTCACCATCGACCCCGACGTCCTGTGGGCCTGCACCACCTGTGGGGCCTGCGTGGAGGAGTGCCCCGTCGACATCGAGCACATCGACGCCATCGTCGACATGCGCCGCTACGAGGTGCTGATGGAATCGCGGTTCCCGAGCGAGGCCGGGCTGATGCTGCGCAACGTCGAGAACCAGGGGGACCCGTGGGGCCTGGGTCAGTCCAAGCGGACCGAGTGGACCCAGAGCCTGGACTTCGAGGTCCCGGTGGTGACCGGGACCATCCCCGACGAGATCGAGTACCTCTACTGGGTCGGCTGCGCCGGGGCCCTCGACGAGCGGGCCCGCAAGGGGGTGCAGGCGACGGCCCGCATGCTGCACCGGGCCGGTGTGACCTTCGCCATCCTCGGCCCCAAGGAGTCGTGCACCGGTGACCCGGCCCGCAGGTTGGGGAACGAGTACCTCTACCAGGAGCAGGCCAAGGCCAACATCGCCACCCTGCACGAGGCCGGGGCCAAGAAGATCATCGCCAGCTGCCCCCACTGCTTCAACTCGATCAAGAACGAGTACCCGGCCCTCGGCGGAAGCTTCGAGGTGATCCACCACGCACAGCTCCTCGAGCACCTGGTGGCCGCGGGCCGGCTCGTGGCCGGGGGCGGCTACTCGGGCAAGGTGACCTACCACGACCCGTGCTACCTGGGCCGCCACAACCGGGTGTTCGACGAGCCCCGGTCGGTGATCGACGCCATACCCGGGGCCACCCAGGTCGAGATGAAGCGATGCCGCGAGCGGGGGTTCTGCTGTGGGGCCGGCGGGGCCCGGATGTGGCTGGAGGAGAGCATCGGGACACGGGTCAACATGGAGCGCACGGCCGAGGCCCTCGGGACCGGGGCCGACGTGGTCTCGACCGCCTGCCCCTACTGCATGATCATGCTGGACGACGCCGTACGGGCCAACGCCAAAGAGGACGAGGTGCGCGTCCTCGACCTCTCGCAGCTCTTCGAGGAGTCATTGCTGGCGGGGGCCGCGGCGACGGTGCCGGGGCCGGACGCCTCGACGGCCCCCGGCGCCACCCCGGCCGGCGAGGGGGACGAGGCTCAGCCGCCGAGCATCCCGTAGGCCCGCTCGGGTCGCAGGCGGGCCACCAGGCGACCCTGGTTCACCATCTCGGCCCGGTACTCGTCCCAATCGGGGTGCTCGCCCTGGATCTGACGGTAGAGGGCCACCAGCTCGTCGACCGTCGCGTCCTCGGGGTCGGCGGCCACCGGGGCCAGCTCGGCCGTCGCCTCGACCACGGCGTAGGCCCAGAACGTGTCGCCCACCACGTAGAGCGAGGCCCGGGGGTCCCGCCGGAGGTTCTTGGTCTTGGCCCGGTCCACGGTGACCGAGATCCGGACCAGGCCGTCGTCGCCGACGGTGTAGATGATGTTCGAGAGCTGCGGCCGGCCGTTCCCCCGGATGGTGGTCAACACCCCCTGGTGCCGGGCGGCCACGAAGGTCAGGGCGTCGGTGAGCTCCACCGGCCCAGGCTACGCGGGCCGCCGGACGGCCGCTCGACCGGTGCGGGACAGCTCAGTGCGAGATGACCGAGGCGGCCCGGGAGTCGGCCTCCCGCAGGCGGGTGGCCATGGCGGCCAGCAGCTTGCGCCCGAGGGCGGGCACCGCGTCGAGCATGCCGTTGAATTGGCGCTGGCCCAGGACCAGCAGCCGCATCTCGGTCTCCGAGATCACGGTCGCCGAACGGGGACGCCGGTCGAGCAGGGCCAGCTCGCCGAAGTACTGGCCGGGCCCGAGGGTGGCCAGCCGGCGTCCGTTGCGGCGCACCGAGGCCTCGCCCTCGACGATGAGGAAGAATTCGCGTCCGATGGTGCCCTCTTCGACCAGCTGCCGGTGGGGGGGCACGGTCACCTCCTCGAGTGCCCGGCGGATCATCCGCAGCTCCCGGGCCGAGCAGGTCGAGAACAGCCAGATCTTGGAGAGGTCGAGGTCCTGAGCTCTGGGTGGCATGCCGAAAAGGGTAGCGGCCGCTCCCAGTCGACGCGGGGGGACGGGCGCCCCCGACCCGACCGGTCGGCGAGGCGGCGAGGGGCGCCGAATTCACCAGCTGGTAACACGACCCGTCGACCGCCCGATGTTCGCGGTCGTCGTGCTCGAAGCGGGGGACCGGCAGGCTCTCCCACCAGCGACGATGACCGTATGACGGGAGGGCGTTCCCTCCCGGCGCCGTCCGCTGTCGGTCGCCGGGCAACTCGGCGCGCCATGATTGCTCCGGAGCGCGGCGCGCTACCCTTTCCGGGTGCCTGGAGAGGGAAGCAAGGAGCCGATCATCGACCGGCTGAAGCGCGCGATCCTGAAGCCGGCTCCCGAAGCGCCCCTGGGCAAGGACGGGGAGGCCCAGCCCGCTCCTGCGCCGACGGTCGAGGAGCTCCAGGACCAGCTCAAGGCGGCGGATGACAAGGAGCGGGCGGTCGGGCTCATCGCGGCGCCGCTGGCCGGGGGGATCGGGATCCTGGTCATCAGTGCGCTCATCTCCAAGGACCCCGCCGCGCCGAGCAGGCTCCACGTCAACGTGTCGACCTACCACGAGCTCACCGGCGTGCTGGTGGTGCTGGCCCTCCTGATGATCGTCATGGCCCTGCTCCGCAAGCGGCTGTACCTCGGCATCGTGCTCGCCCTCTACGGGTTGGCCATCTTCAACCTCCACTACTGGGGATTCGGGGTTCCGTTTCTCCTGGCCGGCGCCTGGTTGCTCGTCCGGGCCTACCGACTGCAGCGGGACGTGAAGGAGGCGACCGGAGGTGGGTCCCGCACCGGATCCACCGCCGACGGGGCGTCACGGCCCACGCCGAGCAAGCGGTACACCCCGCCGACCGCGCCGCCCAAGCGGCCGGCCGTCTCCAAGCCGGACAACGGGCGAAAGGCCAGCTGACCGGCCGCTTGGGTTCATCGGGGCGGCGTCGGCGGCCCGGTCCCGAGCCCGGTCCGCCTCAACCCCGGGCGCGGTGCCGTCTCACCAGGGCGGTGGTCACGAGCAGCGCCAGGACGCCCACGAGGATCGTCGGGAGGACGAACACGTTCCCCGACGGGTGCTCCCGGGCCAGCTGACCGACCGGGGTCATGAGGGACGGGTCCGAGGGGACCGTGACGGCCCGAAGGGTCGCCCCGGGCGGGTACAGCACGTTGCCCGGAATGGGCCCGCCGTACCGCCGGCCCCCGACCGTGAAGGTTCCTCGGCACGCGTAGCCGACCGGGTTGGACCCGCTCCCCCCCAACAAGCCGGTGCAACCGGTCACGGTGACGGTCACCGGAACCCCGTGCTGATGGAGACGGGTGATCTGGGCGTTCTTCTTCCATCCGGCGACGAAGAGGACGATCACCAGCACGGCCAAGGCGACGAGGCACACGCCGACCGCCACGCGACCCACCCGGCGGACGTCGACGCCGACGCCGGCCCCCCGCAGGGTGCCGACGGGCTCATCGGATCCACCACCCGGTCCTCTCGGTGCGGCGGTCGCGGGCGCCGACTCGGCCAGTGGTTCGGACTCCGTCACCATGGTTCTCCTCGGGATCGACCGGGTGCCGGACGTGGCACACCCACCTTCGTACGCGGGTGTGCCGGACGTCGTGCGATCCGCCGATCGTAGATCGGCCGACCCCCCCGGACGTTGGGCCGGGGTCGAGTGGTCCAGTTCACACGCTGGTAACACGGAGGTGACTGTGGCGAAATGATGAGCCTGCATGCTTTCGGTCGGCAGGGGCGATCCGCCCCCAGGGACCGGCGAACCCGACTTCTAGCGCCCGGTCCATGGTGCGGGTCGTCGTGAGGCATTGACCGCACGAGAGGAGCACTGAGGTGCTACACGCAGTAGTTTCCGTTCCGTATCCCAGTTGGCTGAATACGGGGGACAACACGTGGCAGATCGTGGCCGCCACGTTCGTCGGCCTGATGAGCCTCCCGGGCCTGGCGGTCCTCTACGCCTCGATCGTCCAGAAGAAGTGGGCGGTGAACGTACTGGCCATGATGTTCGCCGGCTTCTCCCTCGTCCTCATCGCCTGGGTGCTGTGGTCCTACAAGATGGGCTTCGGTGTCCCCTCGGTCGGGAAGGGGATCACCGAGGTGAACGGGGTCGCGGTGCAGCACGACCTCACCGGGGTCGGATGGGTGAAGCACTTCTTCGACAACTTCATCGGGTCACCCGGCGCCATAACCAACAGTTCGGCTGAACAGGGTCAGGCGGTCTCGGCGGCCAACACCGCGATCCCGTTCCACTTCCCGACCACGTCGCTGGCCTACTTCCAGTTCGTTTTCGCCGCCATCACGCCCCTGCTCTTCCTCGGGAGCGTGCTGGGCCGGATCAAGTTCAGCGCCTGGTGCCTCCTGGTGCCCCTGTGGTCGACCCTGGTCTACTCGGTGGACGCCTTCTTGCTGTGGGGCGGCGGCTACTTCGCCCAGGAGGGTTCCCTGGACTTCTCGGGTGGCTACGTCATCCACATGTCGGCCGGGGTCTCCGGCTTCGTGGCGGCCTGGGTGCTCGGTCCCCGGCTGTTACGAGATCGCAAGAACGCCATACCCAACAACCTGGTGATGGCGGCGGTCGGGGCCGGCATCCTGTGGTTGGGCTGGAACGGGTTCAACGGCGGTGACCCGTACTACGCCGGCGTCGACGCGGCGGCTGCCGTGGTCAACACCAACCTGGCCACGGCGGCCGGGGTGCTGGTCTGGATGGGGATGGACGCCTGGCTCTCCAAGGCCAAGAAGCCCACCTTCCTGGGTGGTGTGAACGGGATGATCTGCGGCCTGGTCGGGATCACCCCCTGTGCCGGCTGGGTCAACGGCTTCGGTGCCATTGCCGTCGGAGCGACCGCCACGGTGGTCGTCTGGATCGCCTGGAACTACCTGTCCAAGGTGCGGCCGTTCTCGAAGGTGGACGACGCCCTGGGTGTCATCTACACCCACGGCATCGCCGGCCTGACCGGCGGCATGCTGCTCGGCCTGCTGGGTGACCCGAACATGGTCGAGTACGGCTGTGGGCACCTGGACCCCAACGGGCAGGTCATCGCCACCACGAACAGCGTCTACACCACGGCCCACGGTACGTGCGTGCCGTTCTCGGTGAACGGGCTGTTCTATACCGGCTCGGCCCATCAGCTGTGGGAACAGTTCCGGGCCGCCGTCTGGGTCATCTTCTGGTCGGCGCTTGTGACCTTCATCCTGATGAAGCTCATCGGGCTCGTCCTGCGAGGGGCCCGGTACAAGGACGAGATCCTCGAGATCGGCGACCTGGCCATCCACGACGAGGAGGCGTTCCCCGAAGAGACGCTGGCCCACCGGGTCGGAGGGGAATTCGCCATGGCCGGCGGCTCGGTGCCGTCGGTAGGATCGCCGGTACCCGATGACCAACCTCCGCCCGGTCCGGCGGCGAGCTGACCCGACCCTACGAGCACAAGGAGAACTCATCATGAAGCTGGTCGTGGCGGTGCTCAAGCCGTTCAAGCTGGACGACGTGAAGGAGGCCCTCAAGAACGTCGGGGTGCAGGGCCTCACCTTGACCGAGGCACAGGGCTTCGGACGCCAACGGGGACACACCGAGGTCTACCGGGGCGCCGAGTACGAAGTCGACTTCGTGCCCAAGATCCGGATCGAGGTCGTCGTCGACGACGCCCAGGTCGACGAGGTGGTCAATGCCGTCGTCACGACGGCGGCGACCGGCAAGATCGGCGACGGCAAGGTCTGGGTCATCCCGGTCGAGGCCATCGTCAGGGTGCGGACCGGTGAGCGGGGAACGGACGCCATCTAGGTCGTCCCCGCCAGCGGACATCGTTCAGGGCCGGGGCTCGGCGAGGGGCCCCGGCCCTGGCGCGTCCGGCCCGCCCCCCGGCCGGCTCAGCCGGCCTGTCCCCTGACCGCCGCCGCCCCGGCCGCCGCCGCCTCCGGGTCGAGATAGGCGTCGTCGACGACCGAGAGGTCGTCGTGCAGCCGGAAGCGCCAGGGCACGCCGGTCGGGATGTCGAGCTCGGCGATCTCGTCGTCGGGGATGGCCTTCAGATGCTTGACCAGGGCCCGCAGGCTGTTGCCGTGGGCCACCACCAGCACCGCCCCCCCGTGGGCCGCCTCGGCCCGCAGGTCGGGCACGATGACGTCGTCCCAGTACGGGAGGAGGCGGGCCACCACGTCGCGCAGGCACTCGGTCAGCGGCAGCGCGTCGACCGGCACGTCGCGGTAACGGGGGTCGGCGGCTGGGTGGTGCTCGCTCCCCGGCTCGACCGGCGGCGGCGGGATGTCGTAGCTCCGCCGCCAGAGGTGGACCTGCTCGGCCCCGAACCTCTCGGCGGTGGCCTTCTTGTCCAGCCCGGTGAGGGCCCCGTAGTGGCGCTCGTTCAGGCGCCAGTGCCGGCGCACCGGCAGCCAGCTCCGCCCGGCCTCGGCCAGGGCCAGTTCGGCCGTCCGGATGGCCCGGGTCTGGACCGAGGTGTACAGGATGCGCAGGTCCAGGTCGCCCTGTCCGGCCAGCAGCCTTCCGCTCCGCCGGGCCTCCTCCTCGCCCCGGGCGCTCAGGCCCACGTCGCACCAGCCGGTGAAGCGGTTTTCGGCGTTCCAGGTCGACTGGCCGTGGCGCAACAGGACGAGGTCGAGCACGGCGGGATCGTACCCCGGGCCCGGGCCCAGGCCCCGCCCGGTGGCCGTGGACCGCCCCCCACCTGGGGGAACGCCTTTCCCGGCCTCCCGAGAAAAGTTGGCATGGAGGCACTCAACTTTGTTATAGTGATGACAGGAAACCCTATCGACGGGGCCCCGGTCCCCAGTGACCGGCGGTCGCCGAGCGATCGATCGACCGTGACCGGCAAGGGTCCCGGGGCGGCCCGCCCCGGGGACAGCACAAGAGAGGCAGGAACAGACATGGCAAAGGCCGTAGGAATCGACCTCGGGACGACCAACTCGGTGGTCGCCGTGCTCGAGGCCGGGGAACCGGTGGTGATCCCCAACGCCGAGGGCGGACGGACCACCCCGTCGGTGGTTGGGTTCTCCAAGACCGGCGAGGTGCTGGTCGGCGAGGTGGCCAAGCGCCAGGCCATCACCAACCCGGAGCGGACCATCCGCTCGGTCAAGCGCCACATGGGCACCAGCTGGAAGATCGACATCGACGGCAAGGACTACACGGCCCAGGAGATCTCGGCCCGCATCCTGGGCAAGCTGAAGCGGGACGCCGAGGCCTACCTGGGTGACACCGTCACTCAGGCGGTGGTCACCGTGCCGGCGTACTTCGACGACGCCCAGCGCACCGCCACCAAGGAGGCCGGCCAGATCGCCGGGCTCGAGGTGCTGCGCATCATCAACGAGCCGACCGCGGCGGCGCTCGCCTACGGACTGGACAAGGAGGACAAGGACCGGACCGTCCTCGTCTTCGACCTCGGCGGCGGCACCTTCGACGTGTCGGTCCTCGACATCGGCGAGGGGGTCTTCGAGGTGAAGTCGACGTCGGGGAACACCCACCTCGGCGGGGACGACTGGGACGAGAAGGTCATGGACTGGCTCGTCAAGACGTTCAAGGACACCGAGGGGGTCGACCTCTCCAACGACAAGATGGCCATGCAGCGCCTGAAGGAGGCGGCCGAGAAGGCCAAGATCGAGCTGTCCTCGGTGCAGGAGACCCAGATCAACCTCCCGTTCATCACGGCGACCTCCGACGGGCCGAAGCACCTCGACGTCAAGCTCACCCGCTCCAAGTTCAACGAGCTCACGGCCGAGCTGGTCGAGCAGTGCAAGGGCCCATTCGAGGCGGCCATCACCGACGCCGGGCTCAAGACCTCCGACATCGACCACGTGGTGCTGGTCGGCGGGTCGACCCGGATCCCGGCGGTCCAGGACCTGGTCCACAGCCTCACCGGCAAGGAGCCGCACAAGGGGGTCAACCCCGACGAGGTGGTGGCCGTGGGTGCCGCCGTGCAGGCCGGGGTCCTCAAGGGCGAGGTGAAGGACGTCCTGCTGCTCGACGTGACCCCGCTCAGCCTGGGCATCGAGACCAAGGGTTCGGTCATGCACCGGCTCATCGAGCGCAACACCACCATCCCGACCAAGCGGTCCGAGATCTTCACCACGGCCGAGGACAACCAGCCCTCGGTGGAGATCCACGTCCTCCAGGGTGAGCGGGAGATGGCGATGTACAACAAGACGCTCGGCAAGTTCCAGCTGGTGGACCTCCCGCCGGCGCCCCGCGGGGTCCCCCAGATCGAGGTCACCTTCGACATCGACGCCAACGGGATCGTGCACGTCTCGGCCCAGGACAAGGCCACGGGCAAGGAGCAGTCGATGACCATCACCGGCCAGTCATCACTGGCCAAGGATGACATCGACCGGATGGTCCGCGACGCGGAGTCCCACGCCGACGACGACCGCCGCCGGCGCGAGGAGGCCGAGGTGCGCAACAACGCCGACACCCTCGTGTACCAGACCGAGAAGCTGCTCAAGGACCAGGCTGAGAAGTTCGAGGGCACCGAGAAGGACGACGTGACCTCGGCCCTCCAGGGGGTGAAGGACGCGCTCAGCGGTACCGACGTGGAGGCAATCAAGACGGCCACCGACACCCTGATGTCGGCCAGCCAGGGCTTCTCGCAGCGCCTCTACGAGCAAGCGTCCCAGTCCTCGGACCAGACGTCGCCCGGGGGCGCCGAGGGCACCGAGGACTCCCACGCCGAGTCGGAGGACGAGGTGGTCGACGCCGAGATCGTCGACGAGTCGTGACCCGGCGCCCCGACCCGGAGTTCGCGGATCGGGCGGCCGGGCACCGGGACCGCTGGACCACCCGGGAGGACGACATGCCCGACCCGGTCGACGACGGCGTCGCCGTCGGCGTGCCGCCGGTGCCCGAGGACCCCGGTGACCGCCCCGACCCGGCGGGCGGGCCAGCGGGCGGCGGGACCATCCTGGCCGACACCGCCGCCCTGGCCGCCGAACGCGACGAGTACCTCCTGGCCCTCCAGCGGCTGCAGGCCGACTTCGAGAACTACCGCAAGCGGGTGCTCCGCCAGCAAGAGGAGCAGTCCGCCCGGGCCGCCCTCGACCTGGTGGGCAAGCTCCTCCCGGTCCTCGACACCCTGGACCTGGCCCGGGCCCACCTGGCCCCGGGGGCCGAGGGCGAGGAGGGCAAGGCCCTCGACCAGGCGCGGGCCCAGCTGCTCGACGCCCTGGCCAAGGAGGGACTGGACCGGGTCGACGAGGCCGGCGTGCCCTTCGACCCGGGGGTCCACGACGCCGTGGCCCAGGCCGACCCGTCGAACGGCGGGGAGGGGGCCGACGGGGGCCAGGTGGCGGTCGACGAGGTGATGCGGGCCGGCTATCGCTGGCGGGGCCAGGTGCTCCGCCCGGCGATGGTCCGGGTCCGGGGGTGAGATGGCGCCCCAGCGAGAGTGGTTCGAGAAGGACTACTACCAGGTCCTAGGGGTCGCCTCCACGGCCACCGACAAGGAGATCACGAAGGCCTACCGCAAGCTGGCCAAGCAGTACCACCCCGACACCAACCCGGGGTCCGAGGACCGGTTCAAGGAGATCTCCGCCGCCTACGACGTCCTGGGTGATCCGGACCGGCGCAAGGAGTACGACGAGGTGCGTCGGCTCGGCCCGATGGCCGGCGGCTTCGGCGGCGGCGGCTTCGGCGCGCCCGGCCAGGCCGGCGGGTTCCGGGTCGACGACATGGGTGACCTGGGCGACATCTTCGGCGGCCTCTTCGGCGGCGGCCGGACCTCGCGCCGCCGGCCCCGGGCCCAGCAGCGGGGGACCGATCTCGAGACCGAGCTCCACCTGTCCTTCGAGGACGCGGTGAAGGGCGTCACGGTGACGGTCAACCTCCCCGAGGACGCCCGCTGCCACACCTGCGGCGGCACGGGCGCCGCCCCGGGGACATCGACCCACCCCTGTGACCGCTGCGGGGGCAAGGGCATGCTCGACGACAACCAGGGTCTGTTCTCGCTCAGCACCATCTGCCCGAAATGCAACGGTCGGGGGACGCTCGTCGACACCCCGTGCCCCACCTGCCACGGGACCGGGACCGAGCGGCGCACCCGGCGGGTGAAGGTCCGGGTCCCGGCCGGGGTGGCCGACGGCCAGCGCATCCGGGTGAAGGGGCGGGGTTCGCCCGGTCAGGGCTCGGGTCCGCCCGGCGACCTCTACGTGGTGGTCCGGGTGGGCCGCCACTCGACCTTCGGCCGGCGGGGGAAGAACCTGACCCTGACCGTCCCGGTCAGCTTCCCCGAGGCGGCCCTGGGCTCCACCGTCACCGTGCCGACCCTCGACGACAAGGTCACCCTGCGGGTGCCGGCGGGCACCGCGGGGGGCACCGTCCTACGGGTCCGGGGCCGGGGGGTCCCGGCGGGCAAGAACGGCGACAAACCGGGCGACCTCCTGGTGAAGGTGGACGTGGCCGTGCCCAAATCCCTGACCGACGACGAGCGCACGGCCATTGAGGCGCTGGCCGAGGCCACCGCCCGGTCGGCCGGGGCCGGACCGGCCGACGGGGCGTCCGAGGCCGAGGAGGCGGCGCCGTGACCGCGCCGGCCGGCCGGAGGGACGCCGGGGGCACCGGAGGGAGCGACGACCAGGCCCGCCGGGCCCTCTACGTGATCTCGGTGGCGGCGGAGCTGGCCGGCGTCCACCCCCAGACCCTTCGGGTCTACGAGCGCAAGGGCCTGGTCGACCCGTCGCGCACCCGGGGTGGCAGCCGCCGCTTCTCCGAGCACGACCTGGCCCGGCTGCGTCGCATCCAGGAGATGACCAACGCCGGCCTCAACCTCGAGGGGGTGCGCCGGGTGCTCGAGCTCGAGTCCGACCTCGAGCGGCTCCGCCAGGAGCTGGCCGACGCCCGCTCCGAGGCCCGCGACGCGGTCGAGCGCACCCACCGCCAGTACCGACGGGACCTGGTGCCGTTCAACCAGTCCCCGGTGCCCTACGTGAGGGTCCGCCGTTCGCGGACCAGAGGGTGAACCCGGTGCCCCTCGATCCCGAGCGTTGGACCACCAAGACCAAGGAGGCCTTCTCGGCCGCCACCCAGCATGCCGGCGCGGCCAACCACGCCGAGGTGACCCCGGCCCACCTGCTCGACGCCGTGCTGGCCCAGCCCGACAACATCTCGGCGCCCCTGCTGGCCCGGGTGGGGGCCGAGCCCTCCGAGGTGGCCCGGCGCCTCGGGGCCGAGCTCTCGAGGCTCCCCCGGGCGGTCGGCGGCTCCGAGCCGACGCTCGCCCGCACCACCCGCGACGGGCTGGAGGCGGCCGACGGGCTGCGCCGGGACATGGGCGACGACTACCTGTCGATCGAGCATGTGCTGCTGGCCTTCGCCGACGAACTGGGGGTGACCCGGGACCAGCTGCTCGAGGCCCTGCGCGACGTCCGGGGCAGCCACCGGGTGACCTCGCCCACGCCCGAGGACACCTTCCAGGCCCTCGAGAAGTACGGCCGGGACCTGACCGAGCTGGCCCGCCAGGGCAAGCTCGACCCGGTGATCGGCCGGGACGAGGAGATCCGGCGCACCATCCAGGTGCTGTCCCGGCGGACCAAGAACAACCCGGTCCTGATCGGCGAGCCCGGGGTCGGCAAGACGGCCATCGTCGAGGGCCTGGCCAATCGGATCACCGACGGCGACGTGCCCGAGGGCCTGAAGGGCCGCCGGGTGGTGGCCCTCGACCTCGGCTCGATGGTGGCCGGGGCCAAGTACCGGGGCGAGTTCGAGGAGCGGCTGAAGGCGGTCCTGAAGGAGATCACCGACGCCGAGGGCGGGGTCATCACCTTCATCGACGAGCTGCACACCATCGTGGGCGCCGGCGCGGCCGAGGGGGCGATGGACGCCGGCAACATGATCAAGCCCCTGCTGTCCCGGGGGGAGCTCCGGATGATCGGGGCCACCACCCTCGACGAGTACCGCAAGTACATCGAGAAGGACGCCGCCCTCGAGCGCCGCTTCCAGCAGGTCTTAGTGGGTGAGCCCTCGGTGGAGGACACGGTGGCCATCCTGCGCGGCCTGAAGGAGCGCTACGAGGTGCACCACGGGGTGCGGATCCAGGACGCCGCCCTGGTGGCGGCGTCCGTCCTGTCCGACCGCTACGTGACCGGGCGGTTCCTCCCGGACAAGGCCATCGACCTGGTGGACGAGGCGGCCAGCAAGCTGCGCATCGAGATCGACTCGCTGCCGACCGAGCTCGACGTGGTGACCCGGCGCATGCGCCAGCTCGAGATCGAGAAGGTGGCGCTCGAAAAGGAGTCCGACGAGGTGTCGGCGGGGCGCCTGGAGCGGCTGGAGGCCGAGCTGGCGGAGCTCAAGGAGCGGTCGTCGTCGATGACCGCGCACTGGCAGGCGGAGAAGCAGGCCATCGCCCGCATGCGCGAGCTCAAGGAGCGGCTCGAGGAGCGCAAACAGGCGGCCGAGCGGTTGGAGCGCGAGGGCGACCTCACCGGGGCCTCGGCCATCCGCTACGGCGAGGTCCCCGAGCTCGAGCGCCAGATCGACGAGGCGACCGACGGGCTGGCCAAGCTCCAGGCGGGCCAGCGCTTCTTGAAGGAGGAGGTCGACGCCGAGGACGTGGCCGAGGTGGTCAGCCGCTGGACCGGGGTCCCGGTCACCCGGCTGATGGAGGGCGAGGTCGACAAGCTGGTCCGGCTCGAGGACACCCTCCACGCCCGGGTGGTGGGACAGGACGACGCGGTGCGGGCGGTGGCCAACGCCATCCGTCGGAGCCGGGCCGGCCTGGGCGACCCGAACCGGCCCATCGGGTCCTTCCTCTTCCTCGGCCCGACCGGGGTGGGCAAGACCGAACTGGCCCGGGCCCTGGCCGAGTTCCTCTTCGACGACGAGCGGGCCATGGTCCGCATCGACATGAGCGAGTACACGGAGAAACACACGGTCTCGCGCCTGGTCGGCGCGCCGCCCGGCTACGTCGGCTACGAGGAGGGGGGCCAGCTGACCGAGGCCGTCCGGCGCCGCCCGTACGCGGTGGTCCTCCTGGACGAGATCGAGAAGGCCCATAGCGACGTCTTCAACATCCTGCTGCAGGTGCTCGAGGACGGCCGGCTGACCGACGGCCAGGGCCGGACGGTGGACTTCACCAACGCGGTGCTGATCATGACCTCCAACCTGCCCGGCGACCCGGCCGCGTTCTTCAAGCCTGAGTTCATCAACCGCATCGACGAGATCGTGCCCTTCCGCCCCCTGTCCGAGGCCGACCTGGCGGTCATCGTGGGCATCCAGCTCGGCCGCCTGCGGACCCGCCTGGCCGAGCGGCGCCTGTCACTGGAGGTGACGTCGGCGGCCGAGGCCAAGCTGGCCCACCACGGCTACGACCCCGACTACGGGGCCCGTCCCCTCCGACGGGTGATCCAACACGAGGTGGAGGACCCGCTGGCCCTGGCCCTCCTGGAGGGCCGTTTCCCCGACGGCTCGACCGTCATCGTGGACGTCGTCGACGACCGCATCGTCATCGGGTGAGGCGGGACCGGCGGTCAGGGTCGGCGGAAGGGGGGCAGCTGGCGGAAGTGCCAGGTGCCCACGAAGTTCAGAACGCCGAAGATCACGCCGACGGCCAGCAGGGCCGGCGCGTCGCGGACCAAGGGGATCACCGCCATCGCGGTGGATGGTAGGGCCGGGCGGGCCGGCCCGGCGGCCGGGGTCCCGGCCCGCTCCCGGCGGGGGGTCGGGGGGCCGGGGCGACGAGGTAGAGTACGGCGTAATCCGCAGCCCAGACGGAGGATTTGGCGTGCCTGCAACCGTGGTCGTCGGGACCCAGTGGGGCGACGAGGGCAAGGGCAAGCTGACCGACCTCCTGGCCGGCGAGATGGACCTGGTGGTCCGTTACCAGGGCGGCCACAACGCCGGGCACCGCATCGTGGTCGACGGCGAGGCCTTCGCCCTCCAGCTCGTGCCGAGCGGCATCCTGTACCCGCACATCACCCCGGTCATCGGGAACGGCGTGGTGGTCGACCCGGCGGTGCTCCTGGCCGAGGTCGACGCGCTGGGCGAGCGGGGGGTCGACACCAGCCGGCTGGTGGTCAGCGGCAACGCCCACCTGATCATGCCGTACCACCAGGAGCTGGACCGGGTGACCGAGCGCTACCTGGGCAAGAACTCGCTGGGCACGACCCGACGGGGCATCGGCCCCGCCTACGCCGACAAGGCGGCCCGGGTCGGCCTGCGGGTCCAGGACCTCTTGGACCCCAAGATCTTCCGCCAGAAGCTGGACGTGGCCCTGAAGGAGAAGAACGCCGTCCTGGCCAAGGTCTACAACCGGCTACCGCTCTCGGCCGAGGACATCGCCGGGCGCTACCTCGACGAGTGCGCCCCCCGCATCGCCCCCCTGGTGGCCGACACGGTCGGCATCGTCCACGAGTCCCTGGCCGCCGGGCGCAACATCTTGATGGAGGGGGCCCAGGCCACCTTCTTGGACCTGGACCACGGCACCTACCCGTTCGTCACCTCGTCCAACCCGGTGGCCGGTGGGGCCTGCACCGGGAGCGGGCTGGGCCCGCGCGACATCGACCGGGTGATCGGCATCGCCAAGGCCTACGTCACCCGGGTCGGGGCCGGGCCCTTCCCGACCGAGCAGGACAACGACGTCGGCGACCTGCTGATCGAGCGGGGCCACGAGTTCGGGACCAACACCGGCCGCCGCCGCCGTTGCGGCTGGTTCGACGCGGTGATGGCCCGCCAGGCCGTGCGGCTGAACTCGCTCTCCGAGATCGCCCTGACCAAGCTCGACGTCCTCGACACCTTCGAGACGGTCAAGGTCTGCGTGGCCTACGAGGCCGGGGGGGAGCGGTTCATCCACCCGCCCTACCACCAGTCGACCCTGCACCAGGTGACCCCGGTGTACGAGGAGCTCCCCGGCTGGCGCACCGATCTGACCGGGGTCACCTCGCTGGCCGACATGCCGGCCGCCGCCCGGGACTACGTCGCCTTCCTGGCCGACCAGATCGGGGTGCCGGTGCGCCTGGTCGGCGTGGGGCCCGGGCGCGAGCAGTTCGTGTCGTTCGCAGCGGCGTGACCGGCGGTTCCCCATGACGGTCTGCGTCGTCGGCGCCGGCGGGCGCGAGCACGCACTGGCCCGGGTGCTGGCCCGCAGCGGCGACGTGGTGGTCACGCCGGGGAACCCCGGGATGCCCGGGGTGAGCCCCGAGGGACACCGGATCACCGTCACCGGCGCCCCGGCGGCCGAGGTCGAGGCCGAGCTGGTGGTGATCGGGCCCGAGGCCCCCCTGGTCGATGGCCTGGCCGACCGATTGCGGGCCGCCGGCCGCCGGGTCCTGGGCCCCGGGGCCGACGGGGCCCGTCTGGAGGGGTCCAAGGCCTTCATGAAAGAGGTGCTCGAAGAGGCCGGGGTGCCGTCGGCCCGCTTCGGGGTGTTCGACCGGGTCGACCCGGCGCTGGCCTTCCTGGGGGGGATGGACGGCCCCTGGGTGGTCAAGACGGACGGCCTGGCCGCTGGCAAGGGGGTCCTGGTGGCCGACCGCCTGGCCGACGCCGAGGCCGACGTGGTGGCCAAGCTGTCCGGTCGGGCCTTCGGTGACGCCGGGCGGCGGGTGGTCATCGAAGAGGCGCTGGTGGGCACCGAGTGCTCCCTGATCGTGCTCTGCGACGGCCGGCGGGTGGTCCCACTGGCCCCGGCCCAGGACTTCAAGCGGATCGGGGACGGCGACGCCGGGCCCAACACCGGGGGGATGGGCGCCTACTCCCCGGTCCCCGGGGTCGGCGAGGGCCTGACCGCCGAGCTGGTGGACCGGGCCGTCGAGCCGTTGGTGGCCGCGCTGGTCCGCCGGGGGATCGACTACCGGGGCGTCCTCTACGCCGGCCTGATGCTGACGGCGGACGGACCCCGGGTGCTCGAGTTCAACGTGCGCTTCGGCGACCCCGAGGCCCAGGTCGTCCTGCCCCGGTTGGCCTCTGACCCTGTCGCCCTCCTGGGGGCGGCGGCCGACGGTCGTCTCGGGTCCGACCCGCCCCGCTTCGCTGACGAGGCGGCGGTCTGCGTGGTGATGGCCGCCGCCGGGTACCCGTCGGCACCCCGCACCGGCGATCCGATCACCGGACTGGCCGCCGACGGCCAGTTGGCGGCGCCGGTCCCCGGCGTGACCGTGTTCCACGCCGGGACCGCACGGGGGGCCGGCGGGCCCTTCACCGTGGCCGGGGGCCGGGTGCTCGGGGTGACCGCGCTCGCCCCGTCGTTGGCCGAGGCCCGACGGCACGCCTACGCCGGCGTCTCGGCGATCGGCTGGCCGGGGGCCCAGCGACGGGACGACATCGCCGAACGGGCGGCCGGGGCGGCGGCGGCGCGGGTGGCCCGGTGATCCCCCGCTACTCCCCGCCCGACATGGCGGCCCTGTTCAGCGACGAGGCCCGGATGGCCCTGTGGCTGGAGGTGGAGCTGCTGGCCGCCGAGGGGCTGTCGGGCGTCGGCGTGGTGCCGGCGTCGGCGGCGGCCGCCCTGCGGGCCCGGGCCCCCAAGGTGGACGGGGACTTCGTCGCCGCGGTCAACGAGCGCGAGCGGGTGACCGACCACGACGTCGCCGCCTTCGTCGACGTGGTCCAGCAGCGGATCGGGCCGCCCGAGGCCTCGTGGATCCACTACGGGCTCACCTCCTCGGACGTGGTCGACACCGCGCTGTGCGCCACCCTGACCCGGGCCGCCGACCTGCTGTTGGTGGACGCCGACGAGCTGGTGGCCGCCCTGCGGGCCCGGGCGGTCGAGCTGATCGACGTCCCGGTTGCCGGCCGGACCCACGGCATGCAGGCCGAGCCCACCACCTTCGGGTCCAAGTTCGCCCTCTGGGCCCTCCAGGCGGACCGGGACCGCCGCCGTTTGCGGGCCGCCCGGGAGGCGGTGGCCGTGGGCAAGCTCTCCGGCGCCGTCGGGACCTACTCCAACATCGAGCCCGAGGTCGAGGCGTCGGTCTGCCGGGCCCTCGGCCTGACCCCGGTGCCCGCCACCCAGGTCGTCGCCCGGGACCGCCACGCCGAGTACCTCTACGCCTGCGCGTCGGTTGGGGCCACCATCGAGCTCATCGCCACCGAGGTCCGCCACCTGGCCCGCAGCGAGGTCGGGGAGGTCGAGGAGCCCTTCGCCCCGGGCCAGAAGGGCAGCTCGGCCATGCCCCACAAGCGCAACCCGATCCTGGCCGAGCGGCTCTGCGGCCTGGCCCGGGTGCTGCGGGGCTACCTCGGGGCCGGACTGGAGGACGTGGCCCTGTGGCACGAGCGCGACATCTCCCACAGCTCGGTCGAGCGGGTCGTCCTCCCCGACGCCTCGCTGCTCACCTGCTACATGCTGCGCAAGGCCACGGGCCTGGTGGCCGGGCTGGTGGTCCACCCGGCCCGGGCCCTGGCCAACCTCACCGAGGGCTCCCGGGGTCTGGTCTTCAGCCAGTCGGTGCTCCTGGCCCTGGTGGCCGCCGGGTTCGAGCGGGACGCCGCGTACCGGATCGTCCAGCGCGACGCCCGGGCGGCCTGGGCCGAGGGGCGTCACTTGCGGGCGGTCCTCGAGGCGGACCCCGAGGTGACCCTCAGCGCCGGGCAGCTCGACGACGCCTTCGATCTCGGGCGCTCCCTCCGCCACACCCACCGCGCCCTCGACGCGCTGGCCGCCCTGGATGGGCCGGCCCGGTCAGGAGGGGGACCGGCGTGACCCCGGGAAGCGGAGCCCCGGCCCTGCCCCTCGTGCATTCCGGGAAGGTCCGCGAGCTCTACGACGCCGGTGGGGGCCTGCTCCTGATGGTCGCCTCTGACCGGGTCAGCGCCTTCGACGTGGTCTTCGCCGAGCCCATCGCCGACAAGGGCCGGGTGCTCACGGCCATGACCGCCTACTGGTGCGACGAGCTGGCCGACCTGGCCCCGGTCAGCCTGGTCACCGCCGACCCGTCCGAGATCGCCGACCGGGTCCCGGCCGCCGCCGGCCTGGGCGACATCGCCGGGCGGGCCATGCTGGTGCGCCGGGCCGAGATGCTCCACCTCGAGTGCATCGTGCGGGGCTACCTCGCCGGACAGGCCTGGGCCGAGTACGAGGCTCGGGGCACCGTCAATGCCATGGCCATGCCCGGCGGCCTGCGGCTGGCCGACCGCCTCGAGGAGCCGATGTTCACCCCGTCGACCAAGGCCGACGAGGGTCACGACGTGAACATCGACTTCGCCGCCGCCGTCGACCTGGTGGGGGCCGAGGCGGCGCTGGCCGCCCGGGCCATGTGCGTGGCCCTCTACGGGCGGGCGGCCCAACGGGCGGCGGCCGCCGGCTTCATCCTGGCCGACACGAAGTTCGAGCTCGGCTACGTCGACGGGGTCCTCAGCCTGTGCGACGAGGTGGTCACCCCGGACTCCTCCCGGTTGTGGCCGGCCGACCAGGTGGTGCCCGGGACGACCCCGCCGGCCTTCGACAAGCAGCCGCTGCGGGACTGGGCCGAGGCCCAGGAGTGGGACAAGCGGCCACCGCCCCCGACCCTCCCGGCCGAGGTGGCCGCGGCCACCTCGGCCCGCTACGTGGCCGCCTACGAGCGGGTCACCGGACGCAGTCTGGGTGACTGGTACGGTGCGGCGAAATGAGGTTCGTGGCGCGCGTGGAGGTCAGCCTGCGGCCCGGCATCGCCGATCCGGAGGGCGAGACGATCGAGCGGGCGCTGCCCGCTCTCGGCTTCGACGAGGTGCACGACGTGCGGGCCGGCCGCTCCTTCCGCTTCTCGGTGGAGGCTGACGACGAGGCCGCCGCCCGGGCCCGGGCCGAGGAGCTGGCCCACCGGCTGCTGGCCAACCCGGTGATCGAGCAGAGCCACCTCGAGCTGGCCGTCGGGACGTCCGACTGATGGCCACCCGGGTGGGGGTGGTGGTGTTCCCCGGAACCAACTGCGAGCACGACGTGGTGGCCGCGGTCGACGGCCTGGGCGGCCGTGGTGAGCTGGTGTGGCACGGCCAGGAGCGCCTGGACGACTTCGATGCGCTGGTCCTCCCCGGCGGCTTCGCCCACGGGGACTACCTGCGGCCGGGCGCCCTGGCCCGCTTCTCGCCGGTCATGGGGGCGGTGGCCCGGTTCGCGGCCGACGGCGGTCCGGTGGTCGGGGTCTGCAACGGCTTCCAGGTCCTGACCGAGGCCGGACTGCTCCCGGGGGCCCTGCAGAAGAACGTGCGGCTGCGGTTCCTGTGCACCCCGGTGGCCCTCGTGGTCACCTCGGGGCGGTCGGTCCTCACCCGAGACGTCCCGGTGGGCACCACCCTGCGGGTGCCGATCAACCACTTCCTCGGCAGCTACGTCTGCGACCGGTCCACCCTCGAGGAGCTACGGGCCGAGGACCGGGTCGTCCTTCGGTATAAGGAGAACCCCAACGGGTCGGTGGACGACATCGCCGGGATCACCAACGGGGCGGGCAACGTGGTCGGCCTGATGCCCCATCCCGAACGGGCGACGAGCGAATTGCTGGGCTCGACCGACGGGGTGCCGCTGCTGCGCTCACTCCTCGACTCGGCCACCGGGGCCCGGGCGGCCTGAGCCCGCCCTCCCGAGCCCCCGACGCCGCCAAGACGACGCACCCGGACGTCCCGCCGGGACGACGCACCCGGACGACGCGCCCGGACGACCCGCCGGGCCGACGCGGTCAGGACCGGGCCCGGGGGACCCCGGCGCGCTGGAGGACCGCGGCACTGACCCCGGCCGTGCGCCAGGTCCCGTAGCTGATGCCCTTGCGCTCACCGTAGGACCGGGCCACCTTCACGAACCGCTTCTCGAGTTCGGAGATGTCGACCGGGTCCCCGGCCTTGACCAGCTCCTCTTCGAGGTCCTTCTTCTCCTGCAGGAGGTGCAAGCGGGTCAGGGGGTCGGTCGCCGCCAACTCGATCTCGATGGCCGCCAGCTTCTTCTCGATCGAGGCCGGGGTGCGCCGGCGCCCACGCCGGGGCCGGGAGGACTCGAGGGCCTCGAGGTAACGGCGCACTGCCAGGCCCTCCTCCCGCCCTTTGGCCAGTGCGGCCTTGTGCTCATTGCTCATCCCGCCACGGTTCGACTTTTTCGAATTCGCCATGGCCTCATTGTCTCCTAGATCGGGGTGGACCACCCGCCACATACCCGAAAATAGGCCCCTTCACCGCCCGGCCATTGCCCGATACCCGGCCGGGTCGTGCCCGGGGCCACTGGCTAACGTGGCCCGCGGTGGCCCTCCCCTCCCGTACCGAGCCCCCGGGGGCGCTGTCGCCGCCGGCGGCGGGCGAGCGGGACTGCCGGCGGATGGCCCTGCTCCTGGCGGTGGCCGCCGCCACGGTGATCACCTACTGGGCCCTGTGGTACGGGCACCGTTCGGTGGTGGCGTCGGAGACCTCGGCCGGCTACGTGCAGTTCGAGGACGCCTTCCCGCTGGCCGACGGGTGGCTGCTCGTCTGCCTGGCCCTCGGCTCGGTGACCCTGCTGGCCCGCCGGCCCTCGTCCCTGCTGTTCTTGGTGGCCGGGGCCGGGGCCGGGCTGTACCTCTTCGCCATGGACGTCCTCTACGACGTCGAGCACGGCGTCTGGGGGAAGGGGGCCAACGGCGTCGTCGAGCTGGCGATCAACCTGGTGACCCTGGTCCTCTCCCTGGCCGTGCTGCGCTGGGCCTGGCGACGCCGGGCCGACTTGCTGGCCGGCCGCTGAAGCGCTGCCCCCGACGCCCCGACCGGTCCGCGCCCGACGCCGCCGGGCATCTCGGCCTCCGGGCGGCCGCCACTAGTTTGTGACCATGGCCCCGACGATGCCCGCGACCGAGCCGCTGCACCGGGCGCTCGGGTTGACCGACGACGAGCTGGCCCGGATCGTTGGGGTGCTCGGACGCGACCCCAACCACCTCGAGCTCGCCCTCTACGCGGTGATGTGGAGTGAGCACTGCTCCTACAAGTCGTCACGCCTCCACCTGCGACGGCTGCCGACCGAGGGGGAACGGGTGCTGGTGGGGCCGGGCGAGAACGCCGGGGTCATCGACGCCGGCGACGGGATCGCGGTGGCCATCCGGATCGAGAGCCACAACCACCCCTCGGCCATCGAGCCCTACCAGGGCGCGGCGACCGGGGTGGGAGGCATCCTGCGGGACATCTTCACCATGGGCGCCCGGCCCCTGGCCGTGATGGACCCCCTCTTCTTCGGTCCCCTCGACGAGTCCCGCCAGCGGTGGCTCTTCGAAGGGGTGGTGGCCGGGATCTCGGGCTACGGCAATTCGGTGGGGGTGCCCACCGTCGGCGGCGAGCTCACCTTCGACCCCTGCTACGCCCAGAACCCGCTCGTCAACGTGCTCTGCCTGGGTGCCCTGCCGGTCGAGCGCCTGGTGCTGGGCGCCGCCTCGGGGGTGGGGAACCTGGCCGTCCTGCTGGGCTCGTCCACCGGTCGCGACGGCATAGGGGGGGTGAGCGTGCTGGCCTCGGCCGGCTTCTCGGGGGACGGGGGGGACCCGGCCGACGACGCCAAGCGCCCGAGCGTCCAGGTGGGGGACCCCTTCGAGGAGAAGCGGCTCATCGAGGCCTGCCTGGCCCTGCTCGACGATCGGCTGTTGGTCGGGATCCAGGACCTGGGGGGCGCCGGCCTGGCCTGCGCGACCAGCGAGACGGCGGCCCGGGGCGGGGTCGGGATGGACGTCGACGTCGCCGCCGTGCCCCGGCGGGAGGAGGGCATGGCGCCCTGGGAGGTGATGACCAGCGAGAGCCAGGAGCGGATGCTGGCCATCGTCACCCCGGCCGACTGGCCGGCGGTGGCCGAGGTCTGCCAGCGCTGGGAGGTCCGGGCCACGGTGGTCGGCCTGGTCACCGGCGAGGCCGGACACCTGCGGATCCGCGACGGGGTCGAGGGCCCGGTGCTGGCCGACGTCCCGGCGTCGTCGCTGGCCGACGACGCCCCCCTCTACGACCGTCCGCTGGCCCCGCCGGCCGACCTGGCCGAGCGCCGGTCCGACCGGCCGGTCATCGACGGGGGGCCCGCCGACTGGTCGGCCGACCTGCTCGGGATGCTGGCCGACGCCCGCTGGGTCTACCGCCAGTACGACCACCAGCTCTTCTTGAACACGGTGGAGGGTCCGGGCGGTGACGCCGCCCTGTTGCGCCTGGCCGGCCCCGGCCTGCCGCCGAGCCGCCGCGGCCTGGCCGTGTCGACCGATTCGAGCCCCCGTTGGTGCGCCCTCGACCCCCGGGCCGGGACGGCGATGGCGGTGGCCGAGGGGGCCCTCAACCTGGCCTGCGTCGGCGCCCGCGCCGTCGCCGTCGTCAACTGCCTGAACTTCGGCAACCCCGAGCATCCCGAGGTGATGTGGCAGCTGTCCGAGACGGTCGACGGCCTGAGCGAGGCCTGCGTGGCCCTCGGCCTGCCGGTCATCGGCGGCAACGTCAGTCTCTACAACGAGAGCGGGGGGACCGACATCGATCCGACCCCGGTGATCGGAACCCTCGGGCTGGTCGACCTGCTCGCCCACCGCCCCCCCGGGGTCGGGTGGACCGAGGGGGCCAGCGTCCTCCTCCTCGGCGCCGCCGCCGCCCCGGGCCCCTCCGACCCCCACCCGCTGGGGGGCAGCCGCTGGGCGGTGGAGCGCCGGGCCCGCCGCGGCGGCAGCCTGGGTCCCTTGGACCTGGCGGCCCACCGCCGGCTTCTCGACCTGGTGACGGCGCTGGTGGCCACCACGGTGGGCGGCGGTGACGGGCCGGCCTGCGGGGTCCACGACGTCTCGGCCGGCGGCCTCGCCGTGGCCCTGGCCGAGATGGCGGTCCGGAGCGGGATCGGCCTGGCCGCCGACGCCCGGCCCGGCCCGGCCGAGCTCTTCTGCGAGCTGCCGTCGCGGGTCGTGGTGGCCACCCACCGTCCGGCCGAGGTCATGGCCGCCGCCGCCGCCGCCGCCGTCCCCGGCCTCGTGCTGGGCGTGGCCGGGGGGGACCGGCTGGTGGTCGGCGGACTGGACCTCGTGCTGGGCGAGCTGCGGACGGCCTGGGAGGGTGCGCTGCCCTCCGCCGTCGGGGGTGGGATCGAAGAAGCCCCCTGAGCGGGGGGCCACCCCGCCGGGGCCCGCCAGTGAGCCGGTGCCCTCCTCGACCCGGTAGACCAGGAGGTGTGCACCCCGGTCCCACGAGACCCAGGACATCTCGCAGCCGGGCCCGTTGGTGAGGCCCAGCCCGGGCCCGCCGGGCGATCCCGGGCCCGGGCCCGGGGTCGGTCCGGCCCGGGCGGTCCGGGCGCGATCGGTCCGGGTGGTGGTGCCGGTCGACCGCGCCGGCCGGGGTTATCGGCGCGTCACCCCGCGCGGGCCTGTGCGAGAATGGGGGGCAGCGACCAGGGGAACCCGCTCCGCGCACCCTTGCGCCGGGGGTCCGGGCCCCAGAGCAGTGAGGGCCGGACGGTGAAGGAAGCCTGCGGGGTCTTCGGGGTCTACGCACCCGGGCGCGCGGTGGCCCAGCTCACCTTCGACGGCATCTATGCCCTCCAGCACCGCGGCCAGGAGTCGGCCGGCATGGCGGTGAGCGACGGCGAGACCATCACCGTGGTCAAGGACATGGGCCTGGTGACCGCCGTGTTCGACGAGCGCACCCTCTCGAGCCTGCCCGGGGGCCTGGCCATCGGCCACACCCGCTACTCGACCCACGGATCGTCGGACTGGACGGCGGCCCAGCCCGTCTACCGGCCGGTGGGCCGGGCCGGCTTCGCCCTCGGCCACAACGGCAACCTGACCAACACCGCCACCCTGGCCGAGCGGGCCGGGATGCTGCCGGGGATGGTGGCCACCGACAGCGACGTGGTGGCCGAGCTGCTGGCCCACCACCACGGGCCGGCCGAGGTCCCGGCCGGCCGGCCCGAGGCCGGGCCCGAGGACCTGCGCCCGGCCCTGCGGGCCGTACTCCCACTGGTCGAGGGGGCCTTCTCGTTCGTCCTGCTCGACGCCGGCCGCCTCTACGGGGTGCGCGATCCCCAGGGCTTCCGGCCGCTGTGCCTGGGGCGGCTGGGACCGGTCGACCGGCCCGAGGGCTGGGTGCTGGCCTCCGAGTCGCCCGCCCTCGACGTGATCGGGGCGGCCTTCGTGCGTGAGCTCGAGCCGGGCGAGCTGGTGATGGTCGACGGGTCGGGGGTCCACTCCGAGCAGTTGTTCGACGCCGGGCGGCTCCAGCCGCACCTGTGCATCTTCGAGTTCGTCTACTTCGCCCGGCCCGACAGCCGCCTCTACGGCCGGGAGGTGCACGGGACCCGCCGCCGGATGGGCGAGCTGCTGGCCGAGCAGGCCCCGGTGGAGGCCGACCTGGTCATGGGGGTCCCCGAATCGGGTGTCCCGGCGGCCGAGGGCTACGCCCGGCGCAGCGGCATCCCCTACGGCCAGGGACTGGTCAAGAACCGCTACATCGGCCGGACCTTCATCTCCCCGGACCAGCAGGCCCGGGTCGACGGGGTGCGGCGCAAGCTCAACCCCCTGCGCGACAACATCGCCGGCAAGCGCCTGGTGGTGGTGGACGACTCGATCGTGCGGTCGACGACCATCCGGGCCATCGTGCGCATGCTGCGCGACGCCGGGGCCAAGGAGGTGCACCTGCGCATCTCGTCGCCGCCCTTCCGCTGGCCCTGCTTCTACGGGATCGACACCCCGAACCGGGACGAGCTCCTGGCCGCCCACCTGTCGGTCGAGGAGATCGAGAAGGTGCTCGGCGCCGACTCCCTGGCCTACATCAGCCTCGAGAACCTGAAGGCGGCCATCGACGCCCCGGGGGCCGGGTTCTGCGACGCCTGCCTTACCGGTGACTACCCGGTGCCGGTCCCGGTGGACTTCCCGGCCGGCCGGTCCGGGTCCGGCCCCCCCGGCTCGCCGGGGGAGTCCGAGCCGGCCGTGGCCCTGCAGGCGGCCCTGCCGGGGGTCTGACCCCGACCGTGGCCCCTCCGAGCGAGCCCCCCGGTCCCCCCGGCCCCGGGGGCGCCACCTATGCCGGGGCCGGGGTCGACATCGCGGCCGGGGACGCCGCGGTGGAGCGGATCAGGGACGTGGTGACGTCCACCGCCCGGCCCGGGGTGCTGGGCGGGATCGGCGGCTTCGGCGGCCTCTTCGCCCTCGACACCGCGCGCTTCCCCCAGCCGGTGCTGGTCTCGTCGACCGACGGGGTCGGCACCAAGCTGCTGGTGGCCCGGGCCACCGGCCGTTACGACACGGTGGGCATCGACCTGGTGGCCATGTGCGTCGACGACCTGGTGTGCGCCGGGGCCGAGCCGCTCTTCCTGCTCGACTACGTCGCTGTCGGCCGGCTCGTGCCCGAGCGCATCGAGGCGGTGGTGGCCGGGGTGGCCGAGGGCTGCCGGCGGGCCGGCTGCGCGCTGCTGGGCGGGGAGACGGCCGAGCACCCCGGGGCCATGGCCCCCGACGACCTGGACATCGCCGGGTTCGCCGTGGGCGCCGTCGGGCGCGACGCCATCCTCGGCCCCGAGCGGGTCGGCCCGGGCGACGTGCTGGTCGGCCTGGGCTCACCGGGTCTGCGGTCCAACGGCTACACCCTGGCCCGTCACGTCCTCTTGGAGCGGGCCGAGCGCCCGCTCGACGGGCCGGCCTGGCCCGGGGCCCCGCACTCGCTGGCCGACGAGCTGCTCCGACCGTCGGTCATCTACGCCCCGTCGGTCCTGGCCGCCACCGCCACCGGCGGGGTGCACGCCTGCGCCCACATCACCGGGGGCGGCATCGCCGCCAACCTGGCCCGGGTGCTCCCCGAGGGCTGCGACGCCGTCGTCGAACTCGGCGCCTGGGAGGTGCCGGCGATCTTCACCGAGATCGCCCGGCTGGGCGAGGTGGCCGACGACGAGATGTCCCGGGTGTTCAACCTGGGCCTGGGCATGGTGCTGGTCTGTGCCGCGTCCGGGGTCGGCACCGTGCTCGACGCCCTGGGCGCGGCCGGGCGCCCGGGCACGGTGGTCGGGGCGGTCACCGGCGGGGGCGCCGGGTCGGTGCGGCTCCGGTGAGCGGGCTACCCGAGACCGCCTTCGGGGCCCTACGCGAGCACCTGCTCGCCCACTCGGTGCGCCGGGGCGAATTCGTGCTCAAGTCGGGCCGCACCAGCAGCTGGTTCATCGACTCCAAGCAGACGGTCTGCCGGCCCGAGGCCATGCTGCTGGTGGCCGACGCGGTGCTCGCCGTGTCACCGCCCGACGCCACGGCCATAGGGGGGCTCACCATGGGGGCCGACCCGGTGGCCTATGTCACCGCCGCGGTGGCCGCCACCCGGGGCCGGCCCCTCAAGGCCTTCAGCGTGCGCAAGGAGGTGAAGGACCACGGGGGCGGCGGCCGCATCGCCGGGGCTCTCGACCCGGGCGACCGGGTGGTGGTCACCGAGGACACCGTCACCCGGGGGACCTCGCTGCTCGAAGCGGCCCGGGCGATCCGCGAGGTCGGGGCCGAGCCGGTGCTGCTGGTGGCCGTGGTCGACCGGGGGGGGACGGTGGCCGAGCTGGCCGCCGCCGAGGGCCTCGGCTTCCGGGCCGTCCTCACCGCCCCGGACCTCGGCTTCGACTACGAGGGGGCCTGACCGGGTCGCACCCTCAGCGGACCGAGGCGAAGGCGGCCACCACGTCGGCCCGCCACTGGGCCAGCTCGGGGTAGCGATCGGCCGGGGTCTTGCCCAGGCGGACCACCACCAGGTCCAGGGCCGGGCAGACCATGATGCTCTGGCCCTCGTAACCCGAGCAGCGGAAGGTGCCGTGCCCGTCGTCGGTCACCCACCAGTGGGCGCCATAGAGGGCGCCGCTGGCCGGGTCCACCGAGCGGGGCCGCCGGGCGAAGTCGACCCAGCCGGCGGGGACGACCCGGCGGCCGTTCCAGCGCCCACCGCGCAGGTAGAGCAGCCCGAAGCGGGCGAAGTCCCGGGCCGTGGCGTGCACGAAGGAGGAGGCCACCCAGGTGCCGGCGTCGTCGAAGGTAGCGGTGGCCGAGGCCATCCCGATCGGGCCGAGCAGCCGCTCGGTGAGCAGGCGCCGGTAGGGCTCGCCGGGCCCGACCTCGCGGGCCACGATGCCCGAGATGATGTTGGTGGTGCCCGACGAGTAGTTGAAGCGCTCGCCCGGTACCGCCGCCAGCGCCCGGTCGGCGGCGCAGTGGGCGGTGTCGGGGCGCCCGGCACCGAACAGCATCTCGATCACGTCGGAGGTCCGGGCGTCGACGTAGTCCTCGGCGAAGTCCAGGCCGTCGCGCATGCTCAGAAGGTGGTCGAGGGTGATGGCCCGCCTCGGGTCGCCGGCCGCCGACCACTCGGGGACCGGCGCCGGGCCGTCCAGGGAGAGCCGCCCCTCGGCCACCAGGGTGGCCACCACGGCCTGGAGCATCGACTTGGCCATGGACCAGCTGAGCAGGCGGGTCTCGGGGCCGATGTCGACGGGCGGCCGTCCGAACCCTTCGAGCTGGCCCTGGTAGCGCTCGGCCACCAGCCGCCCGTGGTGGACCACCACCGCGGCGAAGGTGGAGGAGAGCGGTGCGTCGTCCTCGCAGACCTGGTCGAGGAGGCGGTCCAGGTCGACGCCGGGCGGCGGCTCGCCCTCGGGCCATCGGTCGCCGGGCCAGGGCGTGCCGGCCGGTTGGGCCGGGAGGTCGACCAGGGCCTGGGCGGCCACCGCCTCGGTCCGGTCGGTGTCGGGCACGCACCAGTCTGGCCCAGGCGGCCCGGGCCCGACCTTTCGGTGCGATGCCGCCCGGGCCCGACCGGTCAGAACGGCCCCGGGCGGCCCCCCGGCCCCCGGTGTCGCAGCCGTTTGGTCCCCCGGGTCCGGGGGCGAGGGACCGCATCCCGCCAGGGGAGCGCCCACTTTCCACAGGGGGCGGCCGCCTTTCCCCAGCTGTTCCCACTTGTTGCCAACAGGTCGGACGTGGTTGGCTCGCCCCATGGCCCTCGCCTGCCCCCCCGCCCCGAGGTGTCCGATCGGGGGGGAGGGACGGTGACCGCCGCCGCCGGCGAGAGCGTGACGTCGCTGCGGTCCTCGGCCCCGGGCCCCAAGGCCTCGCGGGCCCACGGCAGCCCGCTCGGGCTCCCGACCGGCGGGAGCGGCGTGCTCCCGGGCCAGCATCTCGAACACGCCATCCGCGCCGGGTACATCGAGGCCGGACGCTTCAACATCCCCCCGGAGAACATCCAGCCGGCCAGCCTCGACCTCAGGCTGGGCGAGCGGGCCGTGCGGATCCGCTGCAGCTTCCTGCCCGGGCCCGAGACCGTCGAGCACAAGCTCAAGGAGTACACCCTCGACGAGATCGATCTGCGGGGCGGGGGGGCCATGCTCGAGGTGGGCCATCCCTACCTGATCGAGCTGAAGGAGCGGCTGCAACTGCCCGACGGGCTCCGGGGGAAGGCGAACCCGAAGAGCTCGACCGGCCGGGTGGACGTGTTCACCCGGGTGATCACCGACCACAGCGAGCGCTTCGACGAGATCGCGAACGGGTACCGGGGCGCCCTCTATCTCGAGGTCGTCCCGCTCTCGTTCGCCATCCGGGTCCGGGAGGACCTGACCCTCAACCAGTTGCGGCTGGCCATCGGACGCCCCACCCTGACCGACGCCGAGGTCAGGGACGTCCACGCCGCCCGGCCGCTCCTCTACCGGGGGGGCGAGGCGGTGGCCACCGGTGATCTGGTGCTCTCCGACGGCCTCTTCGTGGGGCTCGACCTGCGTGGCGACCGCAACGGCCGGGTCGGCTACTCCGCCCGGGACCACGCCCCCCTGTTGGACCTGATCCACTCAGGCGAGGTGGCGGCCGAGCCCTTCTGGGACCCGGTGATCAGGGAGCAGGGCGACCGGGTCGTGCTCTCCCCCAACCGCTTCTACCTGCTCATGTCGAACGAGGCGGTCTCGATCCCCCCCGACCTGGCGGCCGAGATGACCGCCTACGACCCGACGAGCGGGGAGCTGCGGACCCACTACGCCGGCTTCTTCGACCCCGGGTTCGGATTCGATCCGGCTGGCCGCTTCCACGGTTCCCGGGCCGCCCTGGAGGTCCGGGCCCATGACGTGCCGTTCATGATCGAGCACGGACAGGCCGTGTGCAAGCTCACGTTCGAGCGGATGCTGGAACCACCCGAGATCCTCTACGGGCCGACCATCGGCTCCTCCTACCAGCAACAGGAGGAGACCCTGAGCAGATACTTCCGCCGGGACGCCCCCTGAGCGGACCTCTCGGTGGTCGGGACCGGCGTCGATCCGGTGACCTCGCGCTTTTCAGGCGCGCGCTCTACCAACTGAGCTACCCGACCGTGTGGGCGGCCAGGCTACCCGCGGGTGCGAGGGGCCGGCCTGGTGGCGGACCTGACGGGATTTGAACCCGCGACCTCCGCCTTGACAGGGCGGCGTGCACTCCAGGCTGCACCACAGGTCCTCGGTTCCCCGACCAGAGGTGTCCTGACAGTCGCCTGGCCGGGGGCCTCCCACTATAGGTCACCGCGCCGGGGTGGCCCAGGGGCGCCCGGGGGCGGCCCCCGGCTCACGGGCGCTCAGCCGAGCAGGCTGGCCACCACGTTGATGGCCATGGCGATGATCATCGCGCCGTAGAGGTACGACAGGAGGCCGTGGCCGAGGGCGATCCGCCGGATCGGCTTGGACGTGAGGTTCGTGTCGGACACCTGGAACGTCATGCCGATGGTGAACGAGAGATAGGCGAAGTCCAGGTAGGTGGGGGGGTCGGCCTCGTTGAAGTCGATGCCGCCAACCGGAGCGGCGTAGTAGCCGCGGGCGTAGCGCAGGGCGTAGAGGACGTGCACCGTCGTCCATGAGAGCACCAGGGTCAGCACGCCGAGGGCGATGAGCCACGCCTTGGCCGCCCCCCCGACGTGGCCGGCCTTCACCAGGGCCAGGCCGACGGAGGTGAGCATGGCGATCCCGGCACCGAGCACGATCGCCTCGGTCAGCCGGAGGCTGGGGTCCTCCCGGCTGGCGTGGGTCTTGGTCGCCTCGACGTCGAGGCGCCGGACGGCGAGCAGCACCCACGCCACGAAGAGCCCGGCGGCGGCGTCCCAGCCGATCATGCTGGCCGCCTGCCAGGACACGAAAGGGGAGACGACGGAGCCGACGACGATCCCCAGGGTCCCGCCCACGGCGACCCGGAGACCCGCCGGCGCGACGCCGAGCCGACGACGCACGGACGGCCTGGGACCCATCCGCCCCCACTGTACGCGTTGGGCACTCGCCGCTCCGAACGTCCCGGGTGGCACCGTGACCTCCAGCGTCGCCGCGCCGTGGCCGGCGCTGCCCGTAGTCTGGGGAGTCATGTTGGCCGGACGGGTGGCCCGGTGGGCGCCTGCACAAGGAGTGGGACCGTGAGCTCATCGAGAACGTGTCGCCGCGAGGTCAACGGGGTTCGACCTCTCCCAACCCGGCGCGGCCCCATCGACGGACGGATGCCGCGCCGGCTCCTGGTGGCGGTCGCCGTTGGGTGCCTGTCGATCCTCGTCTCGGGCTGGGCGCCCGTCGCCTCGGCCAACCCCTCGCCGAGCCGGCCCTCGGCCCCCCTCGGCGTCACCTGGATGCGGGGGTACTCCGCTCCGGGCACTCCGGCCCTCTACGACAAGGTCGGCGTGATCAAGATCGGGCCCTCGGGGGCCAAGAACGTCCTGGTCCTCGAACCCGGCACCTCTGCGGGGAGCGCCTACTTCGTGCCGCTCGCCCGATGGATCGTCGCAAGGGCCAGCGGCTGGCAGGTCTGGTCGGTGGAGCGTCGGGAGAACCTCCTCGAGGACCAGTCGGAGCTGAACCTGGCCAAGGAGGGCAAGGCGACGACGACCCAGCTCTTCGACTACTACCTCGGGTATCTCAAGGATCCGAGCATCCCCCACCACTTTCAGTCCATTCCGACGTCGAGCGTTGAGTTCGCCAAGCAGTGGGGCATGAACGTCGCCGTCCAGGACCTCCATATCGTGATCACTGCCGCCAAGAGGCTCGGCGGGAAGGTGGTCCTGGGTGGCCATTCACTCGGCGGATCGGTGGTGACGGCCTATGCGACGTGGGACTTCGGCGGAAAGGCCGGGGCCAGTGCCCTGGCCGGTCTGGTCTACATCGACGGCGGCAGCGAGCCGGGGGCGGTGAGTGCCCAAGAGGCGAGCCAGACCCTGCAGGCACTCAACGTGCCGAGCGTCAGCCCCTGGCTGGCCTTCGGCGGCATCACCGCGCCCTACGCGGGACTCTTCAACGCCACCGGATCCCTGGCGGCGCTGCTCACCCCGAACGATCCGTCACTGGGCCAGACGTCGGGCCTTCTCCCATCGGACATCGTGCCGGCGGTCCGGGTCACCAACGTCGGCCAATACGGGTACGCCCTCAATGCCTCGACGTCCCCGCCGAGCCTGCTGGCGGCGCAGGCGCACCTGGGTACGGGACTGACCGCGAGCGGCCCGGTCCACGGTTGGAACGGGGCCGGAGCGCTGACTCCCATCACCCGGTTCGCGACGATGTTCTCGGGCTATCCGATGATCGGCGTCGACGGCACAGAGTGGTACTTTCCGCAGCGCCTGACCGACGATACGGGCGCGGTGGACAACGGCAACGCCAATCCGGCGCAGGGAGTGCTCGGTCTCGCGGCCACGATGGGCCATGCGCTGCCGAAGAGCTTGTTGATCTACGCCTTCGGCGCCCGTCTCGGTGGAGCGAGCGTGCTTGCCGACGCCCAGCTGCTGGCCCGGCAGTCCGGCATACCCCAGGCGAACCTGACCCTGGTCAACCGCCAGAGCACCTACTCGCACAACGACCCGGCCGGCGCCTATCCCAAGAACGTCTTCTTCGCCAACCTCGTGCCGTTCTTGAAGAGGGTCAGCTCGCAGGGGTAGGCGGTCGACCGGCACCACACCGCCGCCCTTCGAAAGCGAGACTCATCCCCCCCCGGACCGTCCGCAACCCGGGGGTGTCCCGGAGCTCCGGTGCTGCGCGGTGCGATCGGCCCGAGATACATGTCGCCGTCGGTCTGCGAAGACCTGTCCCGTCGCCACCCCCTGGTACCATCGACGTTGAACACCCTTTCTGGTTTGCGTGATTGGACTCAGAAGCCCAGTCTTTCCTACTCGGAGCGCATGTCCGCAAGGACCTTATTGAAAGTCAGGACGAGCGCGTGGGTCATTCCGACGACACGCAACAGTTATCCAATTCGATGCTCGGAGCCCTGCTCGGCGCGGTACACCAGACGGCCGGGGACGTCGGCATCACCGAGGTCCTCGCCGAGGCGGGCGAGCGCCGATCGGTCACTGAACTCCAGAGGCCCGGTGGATGGAGTTCATACCGACAGGGTCTCGCCCTCTTTCGAGCGGCGGCCAAGGTGCTTGGTGACCCCGATATCGGACGAAAGGCTGGTCTGCACGTCTTCCGCCAGTACTCGGGCACCGAGGTTTTGGCACTCTTGCGGTCCATCGGGTCGCCGGCGGAGATGTTTCGTCTCTACCCGGCCATCTCAGCCAAGCAGTCGACCATCACCCGCACCGAGGTAGTGGAGGTCGGGGATACTCACAGTCTGATCAGCGTCGTGACGCCGGATCACAAAAGGGATCCTCTCTTCTGCGGGTACACCGTGGGTGCGCTTTCTCAGTTTCCGGTCCTCTGCGGATTGGAGCCGGCCAGCGTCGAAGAGGTTGAATGCCAGGCCCGGGGCGATCTCCGCTGTCTCCTACGGGTGAGTTGGGATCCCTCGTCGTCGGTGGAGGTCGGCTCGGCGGACGAAGTGGCGTTACTGAGGGAGCAACTGGTCGTACTGACGAAGCGCTTCGAATCTCTGGGGGCGGTAGCCAAGGAGCTCTCCTCGACACGCGACGTCAACTCAATGCTCGAGACGATCACAAGAGAGGCCGGCGTCGCAGTTCGAGCTCCTCAATACCTACTCGTCGCTCGACTCCCGGGGGACGCGACACCCCGGATCCACTACGTGGGCTTCACCCGGGACGAGGCCGAGGCCGCCGCACAGGACATTCTGCGCTCTGACCCTGACACCGTCGACCGTTCCCGCTTGGTGGTTGATATCGAATCGACCCGTGGTCACTTCGGACGTCTCGCCGCCTTCTATCCCGAGAACTATCACTTCTTGCCCCAGGAGCGGTCGCACTTGATGGCGTACGCCTCGCATGCGGCCGCCGCCCTGGACACGGCAGCCGCCTTGGACGAATCTCGTGACCGCAACACCACCCTCAGTGCTCTACTGGCCTTGGGAAAGGTGCTTGCCGAGGAGTCCACCAGAGCGGAGGGGGCGCAGCGGCTGGCGGATGCCATACCCGAGATCGTGCACTGTAACCAGGCGCACGTGCTGTTGTGGGACCCTGGTGACGCCATCTTGGAGCGGGTGGCGTCAAGCTCACGGGCCTACCTCGACGTTCCCCCAACAGCGCCGACGGCTGTGCGTGATGCCAGCTTGGCGAATCGATTGCTCGAGATGACGACACCGACGCTCGTCTCCCCGACATCCGACCCGGTCCTGGCTTCCATTTTGAGATTGACGGGGCTCGTCTCGGGTGTCCTCCTACCCATCACCGCCCGCAACACGCTGTTCGGCGTGATCGTCGTTGGGCGCGATGGTCATGAGCTCAGTGGCGATGCCACGCTGCGAGAGCGCCTGAGCGGTGTGGCCAGCCTGGCGGCCACCGCCCTGGGCGGCCTCGCCCTGCTCGACGAGGTGCGTCACCAAGCTCTCCATGACCCGGTCACCGACCTCGCCAACTCACGACTCTTCGAGAACCGGGTCAAGTACTCGATGTCCATCGCGCGTCGTAACGGGAGTGGGCTTGCACTGCTCTTCATGGATCTCGACCGGTTTAAGCCCGTCAACGACACTCACGGACATAAGGTCGGTGACGAGCTGCTCCGGGCCGTCGCGGAGCGGCTTCTCGCGACCGTCCGCGATGAGGACACCGTGGCCCGGATCGGGGGCGACGAGTTCGGTATTCTCGTCCAGGGAGTCGGCAGCCGTGGTGACGCTGAGGTCGTCGCCGGAAAGATCGTCTCGGCCCTCGGGAAGCCATTCGTCGTGCGGGGGCGTGCCCTTTCGGTCGGGGCGAGCGTCGGAGTCACCGTATTCCCCGATGTAGCCGATACCTACGAGTCGGTGGTCGCTCGGGCCGATTCCGCCATGTACAAGGCCAAAGCGGAAGGCCGTGGACGCTTCAGCACTCACGAGTCGACGGCTGAGTTCCCCATGCGACCCCCGCAGCCATAGGTTGCCTTCGCCACGACGACGCTCGGTTTCGGAGTCGCGCCGGGGCGCCGGAGCCCGCGCTCCCACCACTTGGAACCGGTGGGGAGCGATTGGGCGCCCTGGCGCCACGCTCCTCGGACTCGCTCCCCAGCCCCAGCGCCTCCCCTCGTTGAACCAGCGACACCTCTCCGTTCCCGACCGCGGGGACCGGCCCGGAGCCGCCTTGCAATGTTCACGTGGACGACAGGCCGCCGAGGTGGCGTGGGCGCTCCAGCGCGGGCGTGCGCTCGCTGGAACGCCCGCCCGCCGATCCGTCGTCGCCTACAGGGCGATCAGAGTTGGAAGTTGCTGACCCTCGGGAGCAAGCTCGGGGGAAAGCCGGGGGAGCCTCGCCCTGGAGAGGACCTGGGCCTTGTGTTCCCCGGGATGCCAAACAAGGATCCGGGTGGATCCGTAGGCGGTGTAGAACAGCCATCCGGTGTTCGACCAGGTCGCATTGAATGCGCCGTAGTTGGGTGTGGGCTTCTGTTCGGAGCCGGGGAGGAGGCCGGCGGCCTTCGTCCGGAGGTCGACCAACACCAACGCGGTGGGATGTCGACCCGGCCAGGCGCCTCCCAGCCCGACTGGGACGGCAAGCGTCGCGCCGTTCGGCGAGAACGACCCTTCGTCGATGCTGACAGCCCCGATGGGTAGTGTGACGTTCCGCTCGATCCCCGTCCGCACGTTCACGAGACGCAGCGTGCACTTGGGAAGGCAGGACCCCCCGGCGACCGACGCGACCAGGTTCCCCCCGGCGGCGATGACGCCGCCGGGGGGAAGTGTCCGGATCACTCGGTTGGCGGTAGGGTCCCAGACCTCCCAATGTCGCGCACCGTAAATCGGAGCCAGAACGAGACCGGTGTCCACGACGTCGCCGGTCGGGAACCACGCCGTACCCGGTGTGCCGAGAGGCGCTCCGGCAGGCGGCGGGCCGAGAGGCAGCGGAATCGGAGCGCCGATCGGGTGCCCCGAAAAATCGACCAGCTGTACCTCACCCTGCCCGTAGTCATTCTCGGCACCCGAGCATCCTGGGGCCCCGGCCGGGGCCTCGGCGCACGGGTCCGTCCACAACCACACCTCGCCTGGAGCGGGCCCGGGGATGATTCGCAGGGATGGGCCGAGGTCGACCGGTGCCCCGAGGAGTTCCGGCCGATAGAGCCACGCCCGGTCGCCCCGGTTGAGCAGCAGCGAGCCTCCAATCCGCACCATGGCACGGTCGCTGGCCCCACCCGCCGGCGCCGGCAGTCGCAATGTCCGGCTCGCCCCGGTGTCGGCGTCGATCACCCGGAGGTTGTTCAAGCTGTAGACGAGCGTCGCCCCGGTCCGGGGGTGTGACACCGGCGCCAGCCGCGAGCCCGAGGGATACGCTCCCGGACTCGCGGGTTGCGAGAGGTAAAGGCCGACGCCCAGAACCGCCGCCGCCACGGCGACGATCGTTGCGGCGCTCACAGCTCGGATACGGTGCCGGCGTCGGCGCGCCTCTTTGAAGAGCACCTTCGTTTCCTGTTGTTCAGCCCGGGGTGGATGGTCGCGTACGAGCGTCACATCGGCCCCTGACCGTCCGATGTCCACGGCATCATGGGAGGGTCTCGATCATGGCGATCACGTCTTCGCGTCGGTAGCCCTGGCGGCGAGCGAAGTTGACGAGCTCGCGGACCTGCCGAAGGACGGCACTCTTCTCCGGCGTGCCGGCCACGGTGATCCCCCGCCCTCTGGTGAATTCGAGAAGACCCTCATCTCGGAGAATGTGCATCGCCCTCAGCACCGTGTTCTTGTTGACACCGAGTACCGCAGCAATGTCCTTCACCAGGGGGAGCCGCTCGCCGGGGCCAGCCTCTCCTTCGGCGATCGCCCGGCGAATTTCGGCCGCCACCTGGTCGTGCAGGAGGACCGGGTCCGACCGGTCGATGTTGACCGTAAGCATGGTACTAGTTATAGTAGTCCTGCGCCGCCGGGATTGCGAGGGTCCCGTGGCGGTCAGTGCGCCACCGTCGGTCAAGAAGCCTGGCGTGGCGTGGACGATCCGCCGGACCCTGTGGACAGCTCTGGGGAGGGAACGGGGTCTCTCTCGAACCCAAGTGCCTCGCTCTATCCGTCCGAGCGACTCGCCGTTGACGGGCACCGCGGAGACCCAGCCATGCCGATGAGTTCTTAGCGAAAACCTCACCCACTCGTACACCACCGGCGGACCCAACTGAGGCGGTCCCTCGACCCGCGGACCCGGTGGAATGGCATCATGCAGTTCCGGGACACCCCCTGATACGAGGTAAGGACGGTGCGCGGGTGGGCTTTCGTGTGATCCAGTGGGCAACCGGAGGGGTGGGCCGGGCCGCCATCGAGGGCGTGCTCGAGCATCCTGACCTCGAATTGGCAGGGGCCTGGGTCCACAGCCCGGACAAGGTGGGCGTCGACCTGGGCACCCTGGTGGGACGGGAGCCCGTTGGCGTGACCGCCACCGGTAACCTCGACACCCTGCTGGCCACCGAGGCCGACTGTGTTCTCTACAGCCCGTTCATGGCCGACCCCGAGGTAGTGGCGGCCATCCTCGCCTCGGGCAAGAACGTGGTGACCCCGCTGGGCTGGTTCTACCCGCCGGCCGGAGAGCGGGAACGCTTCAACGCCCTGGCCCGCCGGGCGGGGGTGACCTTGCACGGCACGGGCATCCACCCGGGCGGGATCACCGAGCGGTTCCCCCTCATGATCTCGGCCCTGTCGGGCTCGATCACCCACGTGCGGGCCGAGGAGTTCTCCGACATCCGCACCTACGGGGCGCCCGACGTGGTGCGCGACTGGATGCTCTTCGGCAAGACCCCTGAGGAGGCCCGGGCCAGCATCATGACCGACGCCCTGGGGGCCGGGTTCCGCCAGTCCCTGTTCATGGTGGCCGACGAGCTGGGGTTCGACCTGGACGACCAACTGAGCACCACCCACGAGATGGCGGTGGCCACCGCCCCCATCGACTCGCCCATCGGACCGATCCAGCCGGGCACGGTGGCCGCCCAACGCTTCCGGTGGGAGGCCACGGTCGACGGCACCCCGGTGGTCACCGCCGCCGTGAACTGGTTGATGGGCCAGGAGCACCTGGACCCCCCCTGGGCCTTCGGTCCCGGGGGCGAACGCTTCGAGGTGGAGATCACGGGCGATCCCAGCTGCCTGACCACTTTCAAGAAGCTCCACCCCGCGACGGTGGCGGAGGGTCTGGTCCGTAACCCCGGCGTGGTGGCCACGGCCATGCACTGCGTCAACGCCATCCCCTACGTCTGCGGCGCCCGCCCCGGCCTCCTCACCTACCTCGACCTCCCGGTAGCGGCCGGCCGGGCCTCCCTGGGTCTGCACCGGGCCCGGGCCGCCGGGGGTGGGGCCGACCGATGATTCTCGATCGGTTCCGCGTGGAGGGCCAGGTAGCCATCGTCACCGGGGCCGGGCTGGGCATCGGCCGGGGGATCGCCCTCGGCCTGGCCGAGGCCGGGGCCGATGTGGCCCTGGCCGCCCGCACCGAGTCCGATCTGGAGGAGGTGGCGGGGGAGATCAGTGCCCTCGGCCGGCGGGCTCTGGTGGTGCCGACGGACGTCCTTGCGGAGGCGGCCTGCGAGCACCTGGTGACCGCCTCGGTGGAGCACTTCGGCCGGCTCGACATCTTGGTCAACAACGCCGGCGGGGCCATGCCCCGGGCGGCCCTGGACACCAGCGAGGGCTTCATGGCCCGCACCTTCGCCTTCAACGTCACCGCCCCCCTGACCCTGACCAAGTTGGCCGCCCGCCAGATGGTCGACACGGCGGGTCAGGGTGCGGTGGTCAACATCTCGTCGCGCTCGGCCAGCATGACCCAGACCATGTTCGTGGCCTACGGCGCGGCCAAGGCCGCCCTGGACCGCATGACCCGCAACATCGCCCCGGAGCTGGCCCCGAGGGTGCGGGTGAACGCCATCGACGTGGGGGGCGTGGCCACCCGCTCGCTGGAGATCGTGCTGACCGACGACGCCCTGCGCCAGCAATTCCTCGAGGCCACGCCCATGCACCGGCCGGGCCAGCCCGAGGACATTGCCTGCGCCGTCCTCTACCTGGTGTCCGACGCCTCCTCGTGGGTCACGGGCAAGGTGTTCGAGATCGACGGGGGCACCGAGGCGCCGGCCATCACGGTGCCGGCCCCTGCGTTGGAGCCGGGCTCCCCCGAGGACGCCCAACCGTGACCGGCCGGCCGGCCGCTGGGCCCGAGGCGCCCCTGACCGGGCTTTCGCACGTCCAGCTGGTGGTGTCGGACCTCGAGGCCAGCGTCTGCTGGTACACCGCCGCCCTGGGACTCGAGCCCTATGACGCCCACCCCGAAAGGGGCTACGTCGCCCTCCAGCACCGCGGGTCCAAGCTAGTGATCGTGCTCAGCACCAGCCCGGAGCCCGGGGAAGGCGGGGACCAAGACCCCCGGTCGTCCGAGGTGGCGCCGGCGGCACGCCGCGACACCGTCGACCATGTGGCCTTCGCCGTCCCTGACCGGGAGGCCCTGGCGGCCTGGGCCGAGCATCTGCGCGCCGCCGGCGTCGAGCACCAGGGCGTGGTCCCCGAACTGGGCAACCTCTCGCTGCACCTGCGGGACCCCGACGGCCTGGCCATCGAACTGGTGGCGCCCGGGCCCCGTTAGGAAGGCGGAAGGGCCGCGTAGTCACCGGAGAACGGCATGCGCACCACATCCTCGTCAAACAGGACTTCAAGGTCGTCGGCGCCAAGTAGCCGCCGAGGGAGAGCATGCACCAGCTCGGGCGGCTCTTCGAAGTTGGCCAGGGACGTTGCCCGACCAGCAGGTGTGGACTTCGATCACAACACCGTCATCCGGTGGTGACGCCAGATCGCCGTCTGGCACGGGTCCCAGGTCACTAACGAGCCACTGGAGCGGTCAACAACCTCATCAAGCCCCCAACGGGACGCTATTCGAACTCTCCCCCCAGTTCAGAGCACCCGTCGCCCGCGAGACGGTCGGGATCGACTCAGTAGCCATAGTTGCGACTCGACGTGCTGGTTGAAACTTTGGTGGTCGGTGAAGTCCCAATCGCCTTCAGATGCGGCGTGGCGACAAAGAAATTCTGTACGCCCTCACCGGTGACGTGTCCCGGGGCGTCGTCAACGAAGGTGTACAGAAAATGGCCGTTGTAGGCAACTTGCTGGCCGTTGGCGTCCTCACGACGGTGACCTTCCCTTGGGCACCGATGGCTGTCGGAGACCCCGAGACCAGTGGCGGCCAGAGTTGAGCGAGACCTCCGGTAACTAGAGATCTCTTCGCGGTGTCGGGCTGGTAGTAGTAGAGGGGGAGACCCTTGGCGTTGACCAAGATCGCTTCGGTCTTTCCGTTTACCGCCGCCGTCGCCGCCCGAAGGGTCGTCTGTTTGGGGGCGCTCTGCGTGCCGATCGACTGCGTTATTGCCACCGGCGGCGACGAGGTCTTCATCGAAGAGCCGGAGACCGTGGCGGCGCCCGCTCCTATTCCACCGCCTAGGGCAGAGAGGGCCGAGACGGCGACCGCTCCACCGATGATGGTGATGACCTTGCGTTGGTAACCCATGACCGGATTCTCCTTGTGTGAGTCGTGATGATGAGTCTCGTGTCGGATCGTCCACGAACCATTGGGAAGGCCGGTTCCGTCGTTCCAACTTTGAGACTTCGTTTCAGTGATCTATACGGCCGCGGGTTACAAACAGGTGCTTCACGTCTCGTCGAGAGCTCAACTCGAGCTCATGGGTGGTTCCAACCAAGTCAATTGCAGATTGGCGTAACACCGGTGGCTATCAGTGAGATGAGAGAAGGGAGTTCGATGAGAACCATTGGCAATAGTGCCCCCCATCGATCCGAAATAGACCGCCGTGTAGTCAGGCTTGTGGGTCAGATGCTGGTGGTCGGAATATCGCTTGAGTTACGCTTGATGAAGACGATGTCACCGGTCGTGACGCCATTTCCAAAGGTCGGCGCGCTTCTGGGCCGGGGCCGCGTTCCGGCCGGCTCCGGAAATACTCTTTGTGCGCGATCCGAGTTCACTCCTCGCCTCGGCCCGGCCACCGAACAACAGATCGAAGAGCCAGAGTCGATTGTTATGCTCGGAGACGTGCACTACCGGGGCGTCGAGTCCCTATGCATTGGGGAGGCGGCCTGATCTGGCTCGTCAGTTCGCGAGGGTTGCGAGGGTTGCGGGGTGCATACTCGCTCCGCGGTCTGGGGCGCAGCGGGTGCACTTTGAGCAGGCCGCCGATGCGATGTGGCAAGACCTCTAAGAAACCGGACTGGCCCGGCGCGAGAGAAAATTCCCGCCCACTCGTGGCGCCTCGCTTGATGACATGAGCCGAAGGGTGAAGGTCATCGCCGGTTATGCCAGAGCGGTTCCGCCACCCTAATGATCGGTAGTCGAACTATCGCTTTGACCTGGGCACGCAGCACCCCCAACGGGATTCGAACCCGTGTTACCGCCTTGAAAGGGCAGCGTCCTCGGCCGCTAGACGATGGGGGCCAGCCCAGCGGGCCGTGCCCTCGCCGGGAGGCGACCCACGGTATCAGCCGCCGATCACCGCCCTCTCGGTGGCCACGGCCGGATCGCCCACCGGTGCCGGGCGCGGCTGCCCGACCGGCGCGTCGCCCTGATCGCCGGTCTGGCCCTCGGTGGGGTGGGCGCTCAGGGCCAGGAGGAATTGGACGGCCGCGATCACCAGGGCGGTGGCTCCGAGCACATGGACCTCCACCAGCAACGCCGGGAGGTGGGTGAAGTACTGGGTGTAGCCGACGGCGGCCTGGGCCACGAGGATGACGATCAGGATCCGGGCCGCCCGGCGGACCCGCTCGGGGCAGTCGATGGCGTGGAGGGCGACCGCCAGCGACAGGCAGAGCCCGATCAGCAACAGGGCCAGGCTCGAGTGGAGCTCGGCCATGTCACGCAGCGAGACCGGGATCCGCTTGGCCGCCAGCTGGCCCTGGGCCGAGCCGGCGTGGGGCCCGGCGCCGGTCACCGCGGTGCCCGCCGTCACCACGACGCTGAGGAGGGCCAGCACGCCCCAGGCGAGGTGGCGGATCGGACGGGGGACCAGGAGTCGACCGGTTCCGGGCCCGTAGCGGCGCGAGCAGCGGTGCAGCAGGACCACCGCATCGACCACCAGAAGCATCGAAGCCACGAAATGCACCATGACCAGGTAGGCATTGAGCTTGGTGTACACGACGATGCCACCCATCACCGCCTGGAGGAGCACCCCGGCGATCAGCCCGGCGGCCAGCCAGGTCAGGTCGCGTCGGTAGGGGCGCCGGCGCAACGCGGCCAGGAAGGTGACCCCGACCACCACGGTCACGATCACGGTGACCATCCGGTTGCCGAACTCCACCAGCGCGTGGAAGTGCAGCGGGGGGGTCAGGTGACCGGTCGAGCAGCTCGGCCAGTCGGCACAGCCCAGTCCCGATCCGGTGAGGCGCACCGCCGCCCCGGTCACCACGATGAGGGTGACGACGACCAGGGAGGCCAGGCACAGGCGTTCGAACGCCATCGGCGAGACGGTCGGCAGGCGGCCCGCCCGGCCCGCGCCGCCGGGAGGGGCGGGATCGGCCACGACCGCCCATCGTACCGGCGGGGGGCCAGGGCCGGCCAACGGCGGGTGGCCTGGTTCTCCCCGGCCACCCGCCGTAGGCTCGCCCCGATGGCATCCGAGGCGCCCACGCTGGGCGGCATCCGAGCAGGCTGGCCGCGGGTCGGCGCCTACGTGGCGCTGACCAAGCCCCGCATCATCGAGCTGCTCCTGGTGACCACGCTGCCGACGATGATCGTCGCCCAGCGCGGGGTGCCCTCCGTCGGTCTCATGGCGGCCACCCTGCTGGGCGGGGCTCTCGCCGCCGGGGGGGCCAACGCCATCAACATGTACGTCGACCGCGACATCGACCGGCTGATGAACCGGACCCGCAAGCGGCCGCTGGTGACCGGGGCGATGACCCCCCGGGCGGCCCTCACCTTCGCGTTGACCCTGGAGGTGCTGGCCTTCGTCGAGCTGTGGACGCTGGTCAACCTGCTCTCCGCCGCCCTGGCGGTGTCGGCCACGGCCTTCTACGTCTTCGTCTACACGATGTGGCTCAAGCGCCGCTCGACCCAGAACATCGTCATCGGCGGGGCGGCCGGCGCCGTGCCGGTGCTGGTCGGATGGGCCGCGGTGACCGGCTCGCTGACCTGGACCCCGGTCGTGCTGTTCGCCATCATCTTCATCTGGACGCCGCCCCACTTCTGGGCCCTCGCCGTGCGCTACCGCGATGACTACCGGGCGGCCAAGGTGCCGATGCTGCCGGCCGTGGCCTCACTGGTCCGGACGACCACCGAGATCGTGCTCTACACGGTGGTGCTCGTGGCGGTCTCGCTGGTGTTCAGCGTTGTCGCCCACATGGGGCTCGTCTACACCGTGAGCGCGGCGGTGCTCGGGACGGTCTTCCTCGTCATGTCGGCCCATCTCTGGCGTCTGGCCCGGGTCGACCGGGTGACCGGCCGGGAGGCCATGCGGCTGTTCGGGTACTCGATCACGTACCTGACCCTGCTCTTCGTCGCCATGGCCGGTGACACCCTCATCCGGTACCACTGAGGTGCCGGCCGAACCCGGCGGCCCGACCGCCGGTGGCCCGGGCCCGGCCCCGGCCAGCGGTCCGCTCCCCCGCCGTCCCCGCTTGGTCTTCTTGGTGATCGGGCTGGTGGCGGCGGCCGCCCTCGGGGTGGGGCTCTTGCTCACCGCACCCGGCGGCACCTCGTCGTCCCCCGCCGGCGGCCCGGGTCCGGGCAGCCCGGTGCCGTCGTTCTCCCTGGCCCGGCTCGGGGGCGGCCCGCCGGTTGGCGTGCCCGGAGCGGGCGGAGGGAGCGGCCACCCGGCGGTGCTGGTGTTCTTCGCCAGCTGGTGCGGCCCCTGCCAGGCCGAGGTCCCGGCCCTGGCCGCCATCTACCGCGCCCAGACGGCGGGCGGGGCGACGCCCAGGGTGGCGGTGGTCGGTATCGACGGGAGCGACCCCACCCACAACGCGCTGGCCTTCGTGCACGCCGCCCGGGTGACCTTCCCGGTGGCCGCCGACCCGGACTACTCGGTCACCCAGGGCCTCTTCGCCTTCACCGGGCTCCCCGAGTCGGTCATGGTCCGGGGCGACGGCACCATCGCCCACATCACCTACGGCGCGCTCAGCCCGGCGGACTTCCGGGCCTGGGAGCGCCGGCTGGCTACTCCCACCTGAAGGTGAGGGCGGCGGCCACCGGCGCCGCCACGGCCCACACCCCGAGGACGATCCACGACTCGGCCGGCACCGCGGTGCCCGAGCCGAGAGCGGCGTGTAGGCCGTTGGAAAGGGCGGCCGGCGGCAGGGCCCGGGCCAGGGCGGCCAGGCCGGCGGGCAGCCGGACCACCGGCACGATCATGCCGCCCAGGAGCAGGAACACCAGGTACAGGCCATTGGTCGCGGCCAGGTTCACCTCGGCCCGGAGCCGGCCGGCCAGCAAGAGCCCGATCCCCCCGAAGGCGGCGGTGGCCAGCAGGGCCAGGGCCAGGGCCTGGCCGCCGGCCGCCCCCGCCCCCCCGGCCGGCCGCCAGCCCAACCCGACCCCGACCGGGACCAGTACCGCCGCCTGGACCGCCTCGACCAGGAGGATCGTGGTGATCTTGGCCCCGAGCAGCCGGGGCCGCCCGAGGGGGGTGGCGCCGAGGCGCTTGAGCACCCCGTAGCCGCGTTCGAAGCCGGTGGCGATCCCGAGGGACACCATCGCCGTCGACATCACGGCCAGGGCCAGGATGCCCGGGAGGATGAAGGTCACCGGGTCGGCCGTCCCGGTGGCCACCACATGGACGCTCGAGAAGAAGACCAGGAACACCACCGGGATGCCGATCGTGAGGAGCAGGGTCTCCCCCCGGCGCAGGGTCATGAAGGTCTCGGCCCCGACCTGGGCCCCGAGCGCGCTCACCGCCCCGTCCGCCCGGGGCGCCGGCCCCCCGCCCTCCGCCCGGCCCGGGGCCCGGGGCCGCCGTCCCCGCCGTCGGGGTCAGCGCCCACCTCGCCCACGATGGCCAGGTAGGTGTCCTCCAGGGACCGGCCGGTGCGCAGGTCGCTGAGGGGGGCGTCGTGGTCGGCCAGCCAGGCGGTGAGCGCCGCCGTGATGGTCGGGGTGGCGTCCCCGGCGACCAGGTAGCGGCCCGGAGGTCCCTCGGTGACCGCCGCCCCGACGGTGGCGCCCAGGGCGGCCACGTCGAGCCCCGGTGGTGCCCCGAAGCTCAACGCCGAACCCGAGGTGAGTTCGTCGGGGGACCCGGCGGCGGCGGCCCGGCCGTGGTGGACGATGACCACCTGGTCGGCCAGCCGCTCGGCCTCGGCGAGCTCGTGGGTGGTCAGCAGCACGCAGGCGCCGCGTTCGCGCAGACCGGCCACGACGGCCCGCACGGCGATGCGACCCTGCGGGTCGACGCCGGCCGTCGGCTCGTCCAAGAAGACGACCTCGGGCCGGCCCACCAGGGCCAGGGCCAGCGAGAGGCGCTGCTGCTCGCCCCCCGACAGGTGCCGCCAGGGGGTGTCGGCCACCGCCCGCAGCGAGACCAGGTCGAGCAGGGCCTCGGGGTCGGCGGGATCGCGGTAGTAGGCGGCGAAGAGCCGGAGGACCCGCCGCGGCCCCAGCATCGGGTAGACGCCGCCCCGCTGGAGCATGACCCCGATCCTCGGGGTGAGGGCGCGGTGGTCGGCCAGCGGGTCCCGGCCCAGCACCCGGATCCGCCCCCCGGCCGGGCGGCGGTAGCCCTCGAGGCTCTCCACGGTGGAGGTCTTGCCCGCCCCGTTCGGCCCGAGGAGGGCGAGCACCTGGCCGGCGTCGGCCCGGAACGAGAGGCCGTCGACCGCCGTGACCGACCCGTAGCGGACGACCAGGTCCTCGCATTCGATGGCCGGCGCCCCCGGATCGGCGCCGCCGGGACCGGGCGCGGACGCGGGCGCGGTGGGGGCGTCGGCCGGCATACGGGCTGCACGCTACCGTTGGCGCCCAGATGATCGACATCCGACTCGTCCGCGACGACCCGGACGCGGTCAAGGTCGCGCTCGGGCGGCGAGGGGTCGACCCGGGCGAGATCGACCGGTTGGCCGAGCAGGACGCGGCCCACCGGCGCCTGCTGGGTGCGCAGGAGACCCTGCGGAGCCGGGTCAAGGCGATCTCCCGGGAGGTGGGCGAGGCCATGCGGGCCGGGGACCAGGCGCTCGCCGACGAACTGTCGGCCGAGAGCCGCCGGCTCGGTGAGGAGGAGCGGGCCGCCGCCGCCCAGGTCGACGCGCTGGCGGCCGGGGTGCGGGCCGTCCTGCTGGACCTGCCCAACCTCCCGGCCGACGAGGCCCCCGACGGCGCCGGTCCCGAGGACAACGTGGAGCGCCGGCGCTGGTGGCCCGGGGCCGAGGCCGGTGAGCCCGAGCCGGTGCCGGCCGAGCACCAACGGGTGCCCCACTGGGAGATCGGCGAGGAGCTGGGCATCTTGGACATGGAGCGGGGGGCCCGGCTGGCCGGGTCGATGTTCCCGCTCTTCGCCGGCGACGGCGTCCGCCTCCTGCGGGCCCTGACGTCGCTGGCCCTGGCCCGTCACGCCGACGCCTACGAGGAGATCCGCCCCCCGACCCTGGTCCTCACCGAGACCATGACCTCGACCGGCCACCTACCGAAGTTCTCCGATGAGGCGTACCACGTCGTCCGTGACGACCTCTGGGCGATCCCGACGGCCGAGGTGCCGCTCACCTCGATGCGACGGGGCGAGATCCTGAGCGAGGCCGAGCTCCCGGTGCGCTACTGCGCGGCGACCCAGTGCTTCCGCCGCGAGGCCGGGGCGGCCGGGCGGGACACCCGGGGACTGCTGCGGGTGCACGAGTTCGAGAAGGTCGAGCTCTTCGCCTACGTCACGGCCGAACAGGCCGAGGGGGCGCAGGCCGACATCCTTTCGAGGGCCGAGGCCCTGCTCCGGGAATTCGGCCTGTGCTACCGGGTCCTCGACCTGTGCACCGGGGACCTGGGCGGCCCGTCGGCCCGTACCTTCGACCTCGAGGTGTACTCGCCGGGCTGCGACCGTTGGCTGGAGGTCTCCTCGGTGAGCTGGTTCCGCGACTACCAGGCCCGCCGGGCCGGTGTCCGCTACCGCCCCGGGACCGGGGGTCCCCCCCTCCTGGTGCACACGGTGAACGGCTCGGCCCTCGCCTGGCCTCGCATCTGGGCCGCCCTGGTCGAGAACGGCCGCCAGCCCGACGGCCGGGTGCGGCTCCCGGACTGCCTGGCCCCTTGGTTCGGCGAGCCCGTCCTCGGGCCGGCCTGACGCCGGCTGCCTAGGGCTCGGCGTCGAAGCGGTAGCCGACGCCCCGGATGGTCGTGATGAGCGACGGCTTGGAGGGGTCGACCTCGATGCGCGAGCGGAGCCGCTTGATGTGCACGTCCAGGGTCTTGGTGTCGCCGATGTAGTCGGT
>Ga0182024_10002023_pt1 | contig 51101 bp, 50 predicted proteins | sample P32metaG_FD_120480 | JGI IMG/M metagenome (GOLD analysis project Ga0182024, IMG submission 120480) | Permafrost microbial communities from Stordalen Mire, Sweden - P3-2 metaG (Illumina Assembly) | ecosystem: Environmental > Terrestrial > Soil > Wetlands > Permafrost | place: Sweden: Stordalen... | reverse complement strand
GACCGCGTGGGCGAAAGCGATCCCATAGGCGACGGTGCTGTCGCCGGAGGTACGGGCCGCCAGCCGCGCCGCCCGCTCGATGCTCGCGCCAGCCATCAGCGACTCGATACCCTTGTGCGCGTAGCCCAGGCGCTGTTCCAGCCGCACCACGATCTCGCCGCCGGCGGTAAAGCGGAAATGTCCCGGCTCGATGATGCCGGCATGTACCGGCCCAACGGGAATCTGATGCAAACTCTCGCCCTCGACCGGTAGAAACGAATAGGCAGGTCGCGCCGCCGGCGCCGGCGTGCGCGCGCCGAGCGGATGCTGGACCTCCCAAAAGCCGAGATCGAGCCACGGCCGCGCGTCCGGCGCGCCAATCGGTTCGAGGCCATAGAGGCTGCGAATGGCGCGCTCCAGCCGGATGGCAGGCGGATGCAGCGCGCCGACCGAGGGAAACATTCCGTCCGGACATGCGAGGCTGACGACCGCGATGTCGCCTGCGCCGTCGTCGATGATCGCCATGTGTACCCAGCGCACGGCGTCCGCATCTCCCCAGAGGCCGAGCAGCGTGGCACGGCCAGCGGCAACTTCGCTCACAACAGCGCGCCACACGGCCGACGTTACGACCAGACGCGGCCAAGGGCGATGTGCGTCGACTCGCTCGCCCTGCGGAATGATGTCGATGAGTGCGGGCATCGTCCTAACCGAGCAGTCTGGCGACGTTTTGGAACCAGGCGACGAGCGCCGGCGGCATGTAGATGCCAGCGACGAGCACGAGGGCCAGATGGGTGAACATCGGCACGTAAGAGGCCTGCGCCTTGGCGCTGGGACCGCGCGGCTCGCCGAACACGATATTGTTGAGCCGCAGGAAGAGGCCGGCCAAAGCGACCAGGATGCCGAAGACGAGGATGATCGCGAGCAGCGGAGCGCGTGCGAAGGTCGAAGTTACCACCAGAAATTCGCTCATAAAGATGCCGAGCGGCGGCAAACCGGCGATCGCTACAACGCCGAGGATCAGACCCCAGCCGAGCACCGGATGGGTGACGGTGAGGCCGCCCATGTCGGCGATGCGCTGCGTGCCCTTGACCTGCGCGACATGGCCGACGGCGAAAAAGATCGCCGACTTGGTGAGGGAATGCATGGTCATATGCAGCAGGCCGGCAAAATTGGCGATCGGACCGCCCATGCCGAAGGCGAAGGTGATGATGCCCATGTGCTCGATCGACGAATAGGCGAACAGCCGTTTGATGTCGCGGCGGCGGTAAAGCATGAACGCCGCGAAGACGAGCGAGAGCAATCCGAGCGTCACCATCAGCGGGCCGGGTGCGAGCGCCGCCGCGTTTGCCGCCAGCAGCATCTTGAAGCGCAACAGCGCGTAGAGCGCTATATTGAGCAGCAATCCCGACAGTACCGCCGAGATCGGCGTCGGACCTTCGGCATGCGCATCGGGCAGCCAGGCGTGCAGCGGCGCAAGGCCGACCTTCGTGCCGTAACCAAGCAGCAGAAACACAAAGGCCACATCGAGGAGCGCCGGATCGAAGGCGCCCGCGCGGCTGACGAGTATGGTCCATTCCATGGCGTCGAGGCCCTCGCCGATCACCGGCCGGGCAGCCATGTAGACCAGAATGGTGCCGAACAGAGCGAGCGCGATACCGACACTGCCGAGGATGAAATATTTCCACGCCGCTTCGAGCGCCTCGTGGGTGCGGTAGATGCCGACCATAAGCACGGTGGTCAGCGTGGCAAGCTCGATCGCCACCCACATCAGGCCGATATTGTTGGCGACGAGCGCGAGATTCATCGCGAACATCAGCACCTGATACATGGCGTGGTAGAAACGCACGAAGGGCGGCGTCAACCGCCCGGTTTCGAGCTCGTGGCCGATATAGCTCGCGCTGAAGATACTCGTGGTGAAGCCGACGAACGTGGTGAGGGCGATGAAGGTGCCATTGAGATCGTCCACCAGAAGATACGAGTTCGGCCGCGGCCGTCCGAAGAATAGCGAAAGCGCACAGATCAGAGTGAGCGTGGTCGCCAAAACGTTGAGCCGGGCGGTCGCCCGATAATCGGGCAGCACCGCAAGCAGTGCGGCCGCGACGGCGGGAACGACGAGCACGCCCGCCAAAGCATCGGATGCTACCGCATTGAACGTCATCGGCGCTCTCCGCGGAAACGGTCGAGCACCTGCACGTCGACCGTGTCGAAGCGCTCGCGGATACGGAACAGAAAAATTCCAACGACGATGAAGGCGATGAGGATGGAGAATGCGACGCTGATCTCGACCACGAGCGGCATGCCCTTGGCGCCGGTCGCCGCCAGCACGAGGCCGTTTTCGAGCGACATGAAGCCGACCACCTGGCTCACCGCATTGCGCCGCGTCACCATCATCAACAGGCCAAGCAGCACCACGGAGAGCGCGAAGGCGAGGTCCTCGCGCGCCAGCGGATCGGCATCCTGCGTCACGCGCAGCATCACCACCATCGAGAGCGCCACAAGGCCGATGCCGGCGAGCATGGCGGGACCAACGCCCACTGCTTTCTCGATCTCGCGGTGAATGCCGAGTCTAACGATGATCCGATGCAGCGCTACCGGGATGACGATCGCCTTGAAGACGAGCGCAATACCGGCGGTGACGTAGAGATGCGGCGCATCCTGAATGAAAGCCTGCCAGGCGACCGAAGCCGCCAGCACCAGGGCATGCACGGCATAGATGTTGAGCAGCGAATAAAGGCGGTCCTGATATAGCTCGAGGAAGCTGATCAGCACCAGCGAGCCGGCGAGCAGATGGGCAATGTCGAAATCGATGCCGTTCATCAGAAGCTCCCCGACACGAACCGCAGCAATGTCGCCAGCAGCCCAAGCATCAGCGCAGCGCCCAGAAATTCCGGCACGCGGAACACGCGCATCTTGGCGATCGATGTTTCGAATACCGCGAGAAGGAAGCCGCCGATGGCGAGCTTTCCCGCATAGGCGGCAATTCCAACGGCGAGTGTCGGCAGCCCCGCGCCGCTCGATGCAAGGCCCCAGGGCGCGAACAGGCAGGCGATCACGGAGACGTAGAGGATGAGCTTGAGCGAGGCGGAAAGTTCGATCAGCGCCAGGTGCCGGCCGGAATATTCGAGTACCATGGCCTCGTGCACCATTGTGAGCTCGAGATGCGTCGCCGGGTTATCGACCGGAATGCGGCCGTTCTCGGCGATCGCCACCATCATGAGCGCGACAAGCGCCAGGCCGAGCGAGACACGCAGCCCGACTTCCGAAGACGCCATGAAAGCGGCCATGGTGGAGAGTTGGGTCGAGCCGGCGATCAAAGCGAGCGTGAACACGATCATGATCATCGCCGGCTCGGCGAGCGATGCGATCATCACTTCGCGGCTCGATCCGATGCCGCCGAAGCTCGTGCCGACATCAAGTCCCGCCAGCGCCAGGAAGAAGCGCCCGCTGCCGAGGAGCGCGATGATGGCGATGAGGTCGGCCGACCATGAGAACAAGAGCCCGGTGCGGAAGGTCGGCACCAGCGATGCCGCGACCCAGGTAGCGGCGAAGATCAGATACGGAATGACGCGGAATAGCCACGAGGCGCTGTCCGCCAGCACCACGTCCTTGCGCATGAGCCGCGCGAGATCGCGATAAGGCTGGATCAGCGGCGGGCCTTGCCGCCGCAGCAGCCGCGCCTTCACTTTGCGCACGAAGCCGGTGAAGAGTGGCGCCAAAAACAACACCAGCAGCATCTGCGCGCCCTGCACGGCCACGTCGAGAATCATGTCCATATCGCGAGCACCAGGAGCAGGATAACCAGGGCGCCGAACACGAGGCTCAAGAACTGACGGATGGTCAGGAATTGCAGACGGTTGAGACGATCGGCGGCGAAGCCGATGCCGACGATGATCGGGGCATAAATCGCGTCCCAGATGGGATCGCGCAGTTCCACCGTCAGCCGCGCCGGCCGCGTGTCGCCCGGCGGCGGCATGAAGCCCTCCTCGCGGGCGCGAAAGACGACGGTGCCGAATACGCGCCGAATCGGCTGCGCAAAGCTCATCGCCGAATATTGGGTCGCCGGGCTTGCATCGGGATAGCCGCAATCCCAGGCCGGCGCACGGCGCAGTCGGTCCGAGGCAAGGCGGTGGATCGCGAATGCCGCGAGCGTGCCCGATATGATCATGAACAAAAAGACGAGCAGGCCGTCATAGGAGCTGCGGCTTGCGGCGATCGGAACGATGGAAAGCCACTGTGTGCCGCCCTGCACCGGCATGTGAGCGCCGATCAGAGCCGAGCTAACCGGCGCCAGCGCATCGATGAACAGGCCGGGCAGAATTCCAGCAAGAAGACAGAGCGACGCAAGAAGCATCATCGCAGCGAGAGAAAAAGAATCAACTTCTGTCGCGCCTTCGGCGGCGGGCGTGCGCGGGCGGCCGAGAAAGGCCACCCCGTAGACCTTGACGAAGCAGGCGGCGGCCAGCGCGGCGGAGAGCGCAAGCAGCGCGCCGACGGCCGGCACCAGAAGCTTGAGCCCCCAGGACGGGATTTGCGGACTCAGCAGGATCGCTTGGAAGGTCAGCCATTCGGAGACGAAGCCGTTGAGCGGCGGCAGCGCGGAAATCGCGACGCAACCGACGAGAAAAACAAAGGCGGTCTGCGGCATGCGGTGGATCAGGCCGCCGAGATGCTCCATGTCGCGCTCGCCGGTCGCGGTGAGCACCGCGCCGGCGCCGAAGAACAACAGGCTCTTGAACAGCGAATGGTTGAATACGTGAAGAAGTGCCGCGGTGAACGCCAGCGCCGCGGCGAACAGCATGCCGTGCGCCTTGAATGCCAGCGCAAGTCCAAGCCCGATGAAGATGATCCCGATATTCTCCACCGTGTGATAGGCGAGCAGCCGCTTGAGATCGTGCTGCATGAGGGCATAAAGCACCCCCATGACCGTCGTCACTCCGGCGAATGCGAGCACGACGATGCTCCACCACCAAGCCGGGCCGCCGGCGAGGTCAAAGACGATGCGCACAAAGCCGTAAACGGCGACCTTCGTCATCACGCCGCTCATCAGGGCCGAGACGTGGCTTGGCGCCGCCGGATGGGCGAGCGGCAGCCAGACATGCAGCGGCACCAGGCCGGCCTTCGAGCCCGCGCCAATCAGAGCGAGGATCAGCGCCAGCGCGCCAAGGGCAGCGGACGGATGCGCGGCGCGCATTTGCGCGAACGCATAAAGGCCGTCGGGGCCGGCAAGCAGGCCGAAGGCGAGCAGCAAAGCGAGCGTCCCGAAGCTCGCCATCACCAGGTACACGTAGCCGGCGCGTACATTCTCAGGCACGCGATGATGAGCCATCACCATCGCCCACGACGTGAGCGACATGAATTCCCAGGAGAGCAGATACGTGAAGGCGTCATCGGCGAGCACGACGAGCGTCATCGCGGCAAGGAAGGCGGGATAGAACGGCAGCACGCGCTCGGGCGCCGTCTCGTGTTGCCCATAGCCGAGCGCGAACAGACTCGCGCTCATGGCGCCGAGGTCGACCACGACCAGAAAAAAGGCAGAGAGCGAGTCTATGCGTAAATGCGCGCCGAGCCAGGGCACGCCCACCGGCAACGTGATGCTTTCAGGCACCCCGGCGCAGAGAAGATGCGCCATCGCTGCCGTGAGCGAAACCGCGGATGTGAGCATGCACGCGCCGTAAACGAGGCGCGTAGCCGCGCTGGAACGCCCGAGCGCCACCGCGACCGGAGCGAACACCAGCAGGACCACGGCGCAAACAAGGACGATCGTCAGCGTCACGAGGTTGCCCCCTTCAGCCGCACGCCACGGCCGCCACTTTGGCTTGCCGCGTTGTCGGAGATCAACTCGACGCCGAGCGCATCGAGCGCGGCTACAAGCTTCATCAGGGAATCGACGTTGCCGCGGATCACCCCCTCGCTTGCCTCCATACGCTGGATGGTCGGTAGCGACAGCCCGGCCGCTTCAGCGAGCTTGCGCTGATCGATGCCGACTAGTGCGCGCGAGGCCTTAAGCTGGCCGGCGGTGATCATGAGCCAACGTCAAAAGTGATGTTTAGAATCTCTATTTCTATCAATAAAAAATCTATTTTGATATTTCAATCACTTATTTTCAAGCCCGGACGAGCGTAGCTGAATCCCTATTTTTGGCTTTGTCGTCGGCCCGCAGGAAACCGGAGGAGGTTACTTCAGGACAGTCTCCGTGGGCGGTCCAGGATCCACCGCCAAAGACCCACGGCTTCCAGCGAATTGCTCTAATTGCCGACGTTCGGCCGCGGCGGCACCCTGATCGCTTTGCTGGACATATAGGTTCACTTCTTCGCTCGGCGGCGCGCCCACGCCAAGTCGCAAAGGCAGGCACGTTCGCTAGAGCGTAGCGCGAAAGCGGCCGATTGTCAGGCTACTTTGATTTTTTGCTTGCGCTCGGCGAACCGCTCGAACTTGAGGTCGGCCGCGGGGCATGGCCGCCCAAACAGGAAGCCTTGCGCGTGCGTGCAACCGGCGGCATGGACGAGAACGAGCTGATCTTCCGTCTCAATACCCTCGGCGACGGTTCCGATGCGGAGGCTCCGGCCGAGGCCCGCCACCGCCGACACGATGGCGGCGCAATCGGCGTTCTTCGCGAGCTCGTGCACGAACGAACGATCGATCTTTATTTTGTCGAATGGAAACATGCGCAGATAGCTGAGGGAGGAATATCCCGTGCCAAAATCGCCGAGCACGATGGAAATCCCCATGAGCCGGAGCTTATGCAGCGTCTCGACGTTTTCCGTATTGCCGTGCAGCAGGACCGACTCCGTGATCTCCAGCTCCAAGCGCTCGGGCGGCAGGCCGGAATCCTTCAGCGCTTTGCAAAAGTTGTCGATCGGACTGATCTTTCGAAACTGAACGGCCGACAAATTGACGCTGACTTTGATGTGCGACGGCCAGCGCACGGCGTCACTGCACGCCTTGCGCAAGACCCAATCGCCGATCGGGTTGATCAGACCGGTTTCTTCCGCCAGCGGGATAAAGTCGACAGGCGCAATCATCCCGCGTTCCGGGTGTCGCCAACGGATCAGCGCCTCGACGCTGGCCGTTTCCGTGGTCTTGATGTCGACGATGGGGTGGTAGTGTAGTTCGAACTCATCGTTCGTCAGTGCGTTGCGCAGCTCGATTTGGTGGGCGCGCCGCGTGCGAGCCTCGACGCCCATGGCATCTTCGAAAAAGCGATAAGCGTCGCGGCCCTCGGACTTAGCCTTGTACAGCGCAAGATCGGCGTTCTTCACGAGCTGGTCGACGTCGGCGCCGTGCTCGGGCGCCAGCGCGATGCCGATGCTCGTCCCGATGTTGAGCTGATGGCCGTCGACGTCATACGGTGCCGCCACGGCCTCCAGGAGCCGATTGGCGGTGGCGACGGCGGCTTGCCTTTGATCCTCGTCCACCATCGCCAAGATGGCAAATTCGTCGCCGCCGAGCCGCGCTACCGTGTCGGTTTCGCGTATGCAAGCCGACAGCCGGCCCGCCACTACTTTCAAGAGCTCGTCGCCGACCGGATGTCCGAGTGAATCGTTGACCGTCTTAAAGAGGTCGAGATCGAGCATAAAGACCGTGAACCGGTTGCCGTGGCGCCGTAAACGCGCGCGAGCCTCCTCCATTTTCTCCAGCAGGACCGCGCGATTGGCGAGGCCAGTGAGATCGTCATGGCGGGCCATATAGGTGATCTGCGTTTCGGCGCGCTTTTGCGCCGTAATATCCTGGTGGATGGCGACCCACCCGCCGTCCGGCATCGGCCGGTGATTGACGGCGAATGTACGCCCATCGCGCATGCCGTTCTCGGCATAGTATGGCTCGCACCCGCGGACTTCCGCCAGACGTTGCTCAATGTAGCTATTGGCATCCTGCGGACTGTGACCCGCCGCGACCCGAGCCTCCAGAATGGAACGCAGCGTCACGCCGCGCCTAGTCTGATCGGACGTAAGTCCGTACATCTCGCTGTAGCGCTCGTTGCAAACGATCAGGCGCTCGTTACGATCGAACATGCACAGACCATGCGGCATGTTCTTCAAAGCCGCATCGAAGCGCAAATTTTGGGCCTGTAACTCAGCCTCCCGTTCGCGCAATGCGGCGGTTCGCTCCTGGATGAGCTGATCCAGCCCGCGATTGAGCTGCTCAAGCTCTTTGATCATCAAAGAAATCGAGCGATCGGTTCGGTGGCGATCGTTGTCAGACTGCTCGTAGGCCTCGGATACGAGCGCAAGCAGCGCCGGCAGATCGACCTCGCCGGAGCCCTTTGCCGCTTTCGCGAGCTGTCTGGCGAGAAGCTTATGCACCAGCGCTATCCGTCGCCTCAGCAATCGTGGTGACGGTCATTGTCTGGTTATGGAGCTCACAGACACCGGACACGCGATGCGGCGAGATTTCCCCGTAGGAGTAGAATCCAAGTTGCGATATCCGCGGTCCGAATTCGGCACGCGCGGCCTCGAGTTCGTCCGCGGTGTGCTGTCCCATCAGCAGGCGGCGTCCAATACAGCTCACGAGGATTGCGACTTGATCGCCGGATCGGTTTTCACCGACGCCATCGACAGCCTGACGCGCGGCCAGGGCGGCGCCGGCGGCGAGGCGATCGAAATTGCCGCGCATGAGTTGCGCGGTCCAGCCCTCGGGAACGTCACCCGCAAATGTCATGGAGCGTGCTTCACGGTCCACGGCAAGGATCGTGCGGACGATGTCGTGGTCCGGCCGTTCGAGATCGAAAATACGCAACGGAAACAAGAGGCCAGACCCCGGGAGACCTTGCACCTCTTCTTCGCCCAGATAGCGCTCGTAGAGATCGAGAGCCGGCTCATCATCGAACTCAAACAGCACATTGCCGCGCGATCGGGTGATTTGACGGCGCGGTCCAAATTCGTCCCAGCCCCCGGCGCTGCCATGACCGATGCGGATCGCCGGACCATAGAAGCCGACCGCCCCTACCACGTGCTTGCACGGCGCACAGTCAGCACCCACCAGGGTTTCCCGAAAGTCGGCGCCGTCGCCAGCCAACCCACCAGTGACCGAGACGCCCTTGCCAACCGCGCCGGTGATTCCGGCGACCAGTTCGCTGCCATTGACATTCAGGCCATCCGAAAGGACGAAAATACCGGCCAGATCTGGCGCCGCCAAAGCCCGGCCAATCGCGCCGCCACACGCACGCGATCCTTCCGGCGAGGACGCCGGCTCGCACGCCACGCGCAGCTGCGTGGTATCGAAGCGAATGGCCGCGGCAGCGATCTCGTCGTCGGTCACGTCGTCGTTGTTAATCTGACCGCCGGTGCTGCAGCCGAGAATATGCGCATCTGGAAACATCGCGCGCAGTTCTTGATACCGAGCGCCGCACGCCAGCGCTTGCCGCGCGCCGAAGAAGAAAACAAGATTGGCGTTGCTGCGATCGCCGGAAGCATTGGCCCAGCCGGCGGTGTCGCTCCAGGACAATTGAGCCACGCGCATGGCAATTTCCCACCGTGGGGTGAAGCGGTGTTAAGTGCGAACTTTTAGCTGTGAGACCTGAAAATTCGGTTTACCCCATGTACAATTACGTATTTCATCGTTCACAAACCGTATTCGCGCGGCCGAATTGGCAAAAAGCCGCGTAAAACAGCAATTCGTGGGATCGCTGCCGGCTGCAAACCGGTAGCAGCGGCGCCAAGTTCCATCGGTACTCAACTCCGCAGCGCGATGCTTTCCGAGACGAAAAGATTTTGCGACACTGGATTGTAACTGACGGGGGCCTCGACATTGCTGAAGCTTAAAAACCGAACGGCCGTCGTCACCGGCGCCGCCAGCGGGATTGGCCGGGCGATCGCGGCCTCGTTGGCGCGCCGCGGCTGCCATCTTGCGCTCGCCGACATCGACGACGCCGCGCTCGCCCGCGCCGCCGGAGAGATTGCCGAACCGGGCATACGCATCAGCCGGCATCATCTCGATGTGTCGGACCATGACGCCGTCGCCGCTTTTCCGGCGCGCGTGATCGCGGAACACCACGGCGTCGATGTCCTCGTCAACAATGCCGGCGTGGCGCTCGGCGGCACGTTCCAGGAGATCACGGAGGGCGATTTCGACTGGCTGTTCGCGATCAATTTTTTCGGCGTCGTACGTATGACGCGGGCTTTCCTGCCGCTTCTGTACAAGAGCGAGGAAGCGCGTCTCGTCAATATTTCGAGCCTGTTCGGACTGATCGCACCGCCGGGCCAAACCGCCTATGCCGCGAGCAAATTCGCGGTACGCGGCTTTTCGGAATCCTTGCGGCATGAGCTTGCGCGAACGCGCGTCGGCGTTACCGTCGTCCATCCCGGCGGCGTTGCGACGTCGATCGCGAAAAATGCCCGGCTGCCGAGCAGTCTCACCGCCGAGGAAGTTACGAAGAGACGGAAATTCTTCGATTCCCACCTTATAATGCCGCCCGAGGCCGCCGGGGAGACCATCGTTCGCGGCGTCGAAAACCGTGAAGCGCGCATCCTGGTCGGTGCCGATGCCAAGATGGCCGCGTCGATCGAGCGGCTGATGCCTATCAATTACTGGAACCTGCTTGGGCGGAGGGTGAGGAAATGAGCGTTATCGCAGGGCATACCGGAGCGCCGACATCCAGACTGCCAAACGAGGCGAGCCGATGATCGCCGTCACCTGGATCGTCGGCATCGTCCTCGTGCTTGTCATCCTCATATTGGGAGGGCTGGCCGTTTTCTCGGCGTGGACGGCGCGGCAGGTCGAGAAGAGATTGCCGCCGCACGGACGCTTCATCGATGTCGATGGTGCGCGCATCCACTATCTCGATGAAGGCTCGGGGCAGACGCTTCTGCTAGTTCACGGGCTCGCCGGCCAGACGCGTGTTTTCACGCATTCTCTGCTCGATAAGCTGAAGCGCGATTACCGAGTCGTTATTCTGGATCGACCGGGCAGCGGTTATTCAACGCGACCGTCGCGAGCCTCGGCGGCGATCGGCGCTCAGGCGCACACCATCGCGCGCTTCATAGAGGCGCTGGGACTAGAGCGGCCGCTCGTCGTCGGTCATTCATTAGGCGGCGCGATTGCGCTTGCGCTGGCTTTGAACCATCCCGAGCAGGTCGCCGGCCTGGCGCTGCTCGCGCCACTGACTCATGTGGAGGACGAGGTGCCGCCCCTGTTCCGGGGGCTTGCCATCAGATCGCCGCTGCTGCGCGGGCTCGTAGGCTGGACCTCGGCAATTCCCTTGTCGATCAGGAACCGCAACTTCGTGCTCGAAGCGGCGTTCGGTCCGCAGCCAATCGCGGCCGATTATGGCACGTTAGGCGGCGGACTATTGAACCTGCGGCCGCACAGCTTCATCAACGCTTCGCGCGACTTAATGGCAACCATGGAAGACCTGGCGCACATGCAGGAGCGCTATCAGCGCCTCACGATTCCGATCGGTGTGCTGTTTGGAACAGGCGACCGTTTGCTCGATCCTGCGAAGCATGGCGCAACGATGGCGACAAAGGTGGCCGGCCTTGATCTCGAACTGATCGAAGGCGGCGGACATATGGTACCTATCTCCTCCGCCGAGCGCGCCGTCGCGCTCGTTGCGCGCATGGCGCACCGCGTTGCGGCAAATGCCGGGCGCACGTTGACCGCCTAAATTTCAAGTAGACTAAAGCATGACGCAGGAACATTTTGACGTCATCGTCGTCGGCAGCGGATTGTCCGGCATCGACGCTGCCTATCATGTGCAGTCGTCGTGCCGCGCCAAGTCCTACGTCATCCTTGAAAGCCGCGATGCCATGGGCGGCACCTGGGACCTGTTCCGTTATCCCGGCATTCGCTCCGATTCGGATATGTTCACGTTCGGTTATCCGTTCCGCCCGTGGCAATCGAACGCCGCGATCGCCGACGGCGAATCGATTCGCCGCTATATTCGCGAGACGGCGGAAGCCTACGGCATCGACCGCAAAATTCGCTTCGGGCATCGGGTGAAGAGGGCGTCGTGGTCCTCCGCCGACGCATCGTGGACCATCGACGTGGAGCGTGGGCCCGAGCGCGAGCCGCTTCGCTTCACCTGCAGTTTCCTCTTCACCTGCACGGGCTATTACGACTATGCATGCGGCTACACGCCTGAATTTACCGGCGTCGGAAAATTCCGCGGCCGTGTTGTCCATCCGCAGCAATGGCCCGAAGACCTCGACTATGCGGGCAGGCGCGTGGTGGTGATCGGCAGCGGCGCGACCGCGGTGACGATCATCCCCGTCATCGCCAGGACCGCCGCGCATGTCACCATGCTGCAGCGTTCCCCCACCTATATTGTTTCGCGGCCGTCGGAGGATGCACTCGCCAAATGGCTGCGCTGCCGTTTGCCGACCCGGATCGCCTACGGCATTGCGCGCTGGTATTACGTGCTTTTCGGGCTTTATTTCTACAATCTCTCCCGGCGCAAACCGGACGCGGTGAAACGCTGGATCGTAAGCCAGGCGCGGCAGCAGCTCGGCGTCGACTACGACGTCGATTCCCATTTCACGCCGCGCTACAATCCTTGGGATCAACGTCTTTGTCTCGCGCCGGACGCCGACTTCTTCCGCGCCATCAAGGCCGGCACGGCGGACGTTGTGACCGACCGGATCGAAACTTTCACCGAAACCGGCATTCGCCTGCAATCGGGCCGCGATCTTGACGCTGACATCGTCGTCACCGCAACGGGCCTCAAGCTGCAATTGCTCGGTGGCATCGACGTTGTCGTCGACGAACGGCCTGTCAAGTTTTCCGATACGATGAATTTCAAGGGCGTCATGTTCAGCGACGTGCCGAACCTGTTCACTGCGTTCGGCTACACCAACGCGTCCTGGACGCTGAAGTGCGATCTGACCTCGATCTATGCGGCCCGGCTGATCAACTACATGGAAGGGCGCGGCTATGTTTCCTGCGCGCCGCGCCAACACGATCCTTCCGTCAAACCGGAGCCATTGCTCGATTTCTCTTCCGGCTACATCCAGCGCGCGATCGATCAATTTCCGCGCCAGGGTTCTAAAAAACCCTGGAAGCTCTACCAGAACTACATGCTGGATATGGTCAACCTGCGGTTCGGATCCGTGAACGACAGCGCCTTGGAGTTCAAGGGGCGAGGCGTGAGCACAAAGGCTGCCTAGACTGCCCACGGTGCCACTCAGCGATCGAACACCACGACCCCGCGGAGATTTTTGCCGGCCTCAAGGTCGACATAGCCGCGATTTATTTGGTCGAGCCGATAGGTTTGGGTGATCAGCTCGCGCAGCTTCAACGAGCCTTTGCGATACAGCGCGAGAAGCTCGGGGATTTGCACGCGTGGGCTGGCGAAGCCGTAAACAGCGCCCATGATCGCCTTTTGCGTGACGAACAGTTCGAGCGGCGGGATTTTGATTTCGGCTATGGTGTCCGGGGTGAGTGCGGTCACGACGACGTTGCCGCCCTTCGTAGTCGCGCGGAAGGCGGGCAGCAAGGTCTCCGGCGGATTGATGCAGACGAAGGCGTGATCGACGCCGACCCCGTCGGTGAGTTCCAGAACCGCGCGGGTGAGATTTTCGTCCTGCGCATTGACACCATGGGTCGCGCCGAACTCGCGCGCCCAATCAAGTTTGGCCTGGACGATATCGGCGGCTATAATTTTTGCGGCGCCGCTCAGAGCCGCGCCCTGAACCACGTTCATGCCGTCGCCGCCGCAGCCGACGACCAATACGCTTTCGCCCGGCCTCACCCGCGCCCGGTGGCGCGCAGCTCCCACGCCCACCGGGACGCCGCAGGCAACGAGGCTGGCAAGATCGAGCGGAATGTCCTTGTCGATCACCACGACCGACGCCTGATCGACCACGGTGCGCTCGGCAAAGCCGCCGATCATGCAGAATGCGCCGACGGCAGCTTCCGCTCGGTCGCGGCGGTGATACGTGTCGTCGAGCTGTGGCCCCTGCGTGATGCGGGGGCCTTCTACGCAAAAATGGTGCAGGCCCTTGCGGCACCAACGGCAAACTCCGCAGGCCGGAATGAACGTGAGCACGACGTGGTCGCCCACTTTAATTCCGCTGACCGCGTTGCCGATCTCTTCGACCACGCCTGCGGCCTCGTGGCCGAGCACCATCGGTCGCATCGCCACGCGCCGCTCGCCGCGCATCACGTGATAATCAGTGCGACACAATCCTACGGCGGCTACACGCACCAAAACTTCGGTCGGATCCGGCGGATCGAGCGTGATGCGCTCGATCGCTAACGGCGCGCCGATTTCGAGAAACAGGGCCGCTAGGGTGTCCATAGAATATGTTGCAGGGGGCTCATATTCCCCCGGTTACGCGTCGTAAGCCCGCCGCTTAATGCCCCTCGAAGCTGACGAGCGTACGCACCGGCACGCCGAGCTTCCTGATTTTTTCCGCGCCGCCGAGGTCGGGCAGATCGATGATGAAGCAGGCGGCCAGCACATCCGCGCCGATCTGCTTGAGAAGCTTCACCGCGGCCTCGGCGGTGCCGCCGGTGGCGACGAGGTCGTCGACCAGAATGACGCGCTCGCCCCTGATCACCGCGTCCTCGTGCATCTCCATTTCATCGATACCGTATTCGAGCGAATAGCCGATGGTCACGCGCTTGAACGGTAGCTTGCCTTTCTTGCGGATCGGCACGAAGCCGGCCGAGATCTGATGGGCGACCGCCCCGCCGAGGATGAAGCCGCGAGCCTCGATGCCGGCGACCTTGTCGATCTTGCTGCCGGCCCACGGCTGCACCAGCCCGTCGACCGCGCGCCGGAAGGCCCCCGCGTCGCCAAGCAGCGTGGTGATGTCGCGAAAGATGATGCCCGGCTTGGGGTAATCCGGGATGTTGCGGATCGCGGCCTTGAGGTCACTCTCTAACGTGACGGTTGTCATGGTCGGAGCCCTATCTCGTCAGTCGACATGCCTGTAACACACCCGCGCGTTGGGGCGAATGGCAGAGAGCTTGCAGCCGGCCTCACCGCGACGGCGCGCTGACGTCTCGGGCGGTGGTCGTTCAGGTCTTCGGCTGTCCGGTCGGCGGCCGCGACTCGAGCTCGGGGGGATGCTTCACATCGTGCCAGACCCTCTTCTTGGTGAAGTAGAGGAGGCCGGTGAGCACGATAAGGAACACGAATACCTGGAAGCCGAGCCGTTTGCGCTCGTCGAGCTTTGGCTCTGCAGTCCACATCAGGAAGGCGGCAATGTCCTTGGCATATTGATCCGTCGTGGCCGGGGTGCCGTCGGTGTATTCGACTTGCCCGTCGCTGAGCGGCTTGGGCATGGCGATCGCGTGGCCCGGAAAGTATTTGTTGTACTGCGCGCCAGGCGGCAACGTCACGCCGGCCGGCGGCGGATCCTCATAGCCGACGAGGATGGCGTGAATGTAATCCGGGCCGTCTTCTTGATATTGCGTGAACGCGTCGAAGATGAACCAGGGAAAGCCCGCTTCATAGCCGCGCGCCTTCGCTAGGACGGACATGTCCGGCGGCAAGCCACCGCCTAATGCTGCGCGGGCAGCCTGATCGTTCGGGAACGGCGGCGGAAAGCGGTCGGCGATCTTGCCCGGCCGCTGAAACATCTCGCCCTTATCGTTCGGGCCATCTGTGACTTGGAAGCCGCTCGCGATCGTCACCGCCTGGGGCTCGGTGAAGCCGGGGCCGCCTGGATCGGAGAGATTGCGGAACGCCAGAAGCTTCAAGCCGTGGCAGGTGGAGCAGACCTCGCGATAGACTTTGAAGCCGCGCTGAAGCTGCCCCGTGTCGTACGTGCCGAATGGCCCGTGGAACGACCAATGCTCCCGCGACGGGGCCTCGGCCTCCTGCGCGGACGCTGCGTGCATGGCCGCCACCGAAAGCGAAGCGGCGAGCGTAACGGCGAGAACGATGCTGCGATGAGCGTTCATTGGCCGGCCTCCTAAACCTTGGCGCCCGAGGGCGGCGGCGCCGAGGCGCCGGCGGGCAAGCCTTCACGCAGGACCGATTCCGAGATCGAGTTTGGCAACGGCTTCGTTGTCTCGAACAGCCCGAGCAGCGGCAGGATAATGAGCAAGAACACGAAGTAATAAGCGGTGAGGATACGCGCGGCGATCACGTAGCCACCCTCCGGCGGTTGCGAGCCGAGATAACCAAGGCCGATCACCACCAAAAAGAAGACGATCAGGAACTGCCGGTAGAGCGGCCGGTAATTCGCCGAACGTACCCGCGAGGTATCGAGCCACGGCAGGAAGGCCAGAAGGACGATCGAGGACAGGAGTGCGATGACCCCGAGAAGCTTGCTCGGAATCGCGCGCAGAATGGCGTAGAATGGCAAATAGTACCATTCCGGCACAATGTGCGTCGGCGTCTGGCCGGGATTCGCCGGGATGTAGTTGTCGGAGTGGCCAAGATAGTTCGGGATGTAGAAAACGAACCAGGCAAGGAACAGGCAGAACACGCCGATGAAGAAAGCGTCCTTGATGGTCGCGTAGGGCGTGAACGCCACCGTATCCTTCTCGGCCTTCGGCTCGACGCCGGTCGGATTGTTTTGTCCGACCATATGCAGCGCCCAGATGTGCAGCACCACCACGCCGGCGATGACGAACGGCAGGAGGTAGTGCAGCGAGTAGAAACGGTTAAGCGTCGGATTGCCGACGGCATAACCGCCCCACAGCCAGGTGACGATCGGATCGCCGACGCCCGGGATCGCTGAGAACAGATTGGTGATGACGGTCGCCGCCCAGAAGCTCATCTGGCCCCACGGCAGCACGTAGCCCATGAAGCCGGTGACCACCATGAGCAGAAACAGGATAACGCCGAGAATCCACAGCACCTCGCGCGGGTCCTTGTAGGAGCCGTAATACATGCCACGCATGATGTGAGCATAGACGGCGACGAAGAAAAACGAGGCGCCGTTGGCATGCAGATAGCGCAGCAGCCAGCCATAATTTACGTCGCGCATGATCGATTCGACGGAGTTGAAGGCCAAATCCACATGCGGCGTGTAATGCATCGCCAGCACGATGCCGGTAACGATCTGCGCGCCCAGCATGAAGCTGAGAATGCCGCCGAAGGTCCACCAGTAGTTCAGGTTACGCGGCGTCGGGTAGACGATGAAGGACGAATAGACGAGGCCCGCGATCGGCAGCCGCCGTTCCATCCATTGCATGAGGGGGTTTTGCGGCTTGTAGATCGAATTTGCGCTCATGGTCGAACCTTATGCATTAGCGGGCGCGGTTTCGCCGATCCGGATCTTGGTATCGGAGACGAACTGATAGGGCGGCAGCGGCAGATTGAGCGGCGCCGGTCCTTGGCGGATACGGCCCGCGGAATCGTATTGCGAGCCGTGACACGGACAGAACCAGCCGTCAAAGTTGCCTTGATGCGGCAGCGGAATGCAGCCGAGATGCGTGCAGATGCCGACGACGACGAGCCATTGCTCGTGGCCGTCTTTCACGCGCGCCGAATCGGGCGCCGGATCGCGTAGCGTCCGCCAATCCACCGCTTGGGCGCGTGCGATGTCCCGCTTGGTGCGGTGAAAAATGAAGATCGGCTTGCTGCGCCAGAACGCCTGGACAATCTGGCCCTCGGCAAGCGGCGACAGATCGACGTCGACGGGCGCGCCGGCGGCGATGGTCGAGGCGTCGGGGCTCATTTGCCCGATGAGCGGAGCCAGCGTGGCGGCCACGCAAACGGCGCCGACGGCTGCGGTCGCAATGTAAAGAAAATCACGCCGCGAAGGCTCCGCTGCGGAGATTGTGGTCACCCGTCTCACCCTCTTCCGTCTTGCCGGTAACTCATCCGCGCTGCGAACCGCCCCCGGAAGGCCCGTTCGGCGGCGGAAGGCCCGGTCTCATCCGACCTGGGGGAGGTCAGAGGCGACGCAATCCGGCGGCGTTTTATTGGCACCCTTACCGGGAGAGTGCAAGTGTGCCATCGAAGACGCCCCCAGGCCGCGCCAGGGGCGCCCCGGCGCCTTTTCTACGGCTCAGCGAAGGCCAGAATCGGCGGCCCAGCAGCGCCCAATCGTCGTCCCAACTGCCATCTGATCCAACCCATGCGCATCGCCCTCTACGAACCCGACATCCCGCAGAACACGGGGACGATTCTGCGTCTCTGCGCATGCTTCGGGATCGAAGCGCATATCATCGAGCCAGCCGGATTTCCGACGACCGACCGCGCCTTCCGCCGCGCCGGAATGGACTATCTTGATGCCGTGGAAATCGTACGCCATCGCTCGTGGCAAGATTTCGAATCCTGGCGGCGCGAGGAGCGCCGTCGCCTCCTGCTGTTCACGACCAGCGCGCCCCTGTCCTATCTGGACTACCGCTACGACGCCGACGACATCCTCTTGTTCGGCCGCGAGTCCGCAGGCGTGCCGGCGGAGGTCCAGCAAGCGGCCGATGCCCGGCTTCGGATTCCGATGCGCACCGGGCTGCGCTCACTCAACGTCGCGGTCGCTGCCGCGATAGCGGCCGGCGAAGCGCTGCGACAGACCGGCGAATTACAGCTATGTTAAACTGATTATTCGTACGATTCTCGAGATCGTCATGGCTACAAAAGAAGATGTTTCGCGCCGCAGGTTTCAAATTAGACGACACGACGAGCGTTGTCTTACCGAGAAAGCGGAAACAGAATAAGGACGTGCAGCCGCGTTACGCCGCGACCACACCTGGCCGGCCGCCCTCGACCGCGAACGTCCGCAGCGTCGAAATGTCGGTCTTGGGGTCTTTCACGTCGGAGACAATCCGCATGCGCGCCTGCATGTGGGCGCGTTCGAGATCGACGCAGACGTAGCCGCGCTGGCGGCTTTCGAAGAAATGCACATGCGGATTGTCCGGCAGCGTCTGCGCGATCACGTCGTAGGGCGGCCCGTAGGACGAGATCGAGGTGCCGACGAATTCCGTCGCCACGATCGGCGACGCCGGATCGTCGAAATCGAGTTTTAGATCGTTGGCGAAAAACGAATGGATATCGCCGCCGACGACGACGGGATTGGACACTTGCGTCTCGTGGATGCACTTGAGCAGCCGGGCGCGGTTCGCCGGGTAGCCGTCCCAATCGTCGGTCGAGAAGCCGTAATCGTTGTTCTGCTTGACGCGCACCTGCGCCATCAGCACGTCCTGTGCGATTAAATTCCACTGTGCTTTGCTGTGAGCGAGCGCCGAGAAGAGCCAAGCTTCCTGACCGAACCCCATCATGGTGCGGCCGGCCTCGCGCCGCTCCGGACAGCTCGCATCGGTTTCCAGATGCATCCCGCCCTTGTTCGGCGGCGCGTAGCAGGCTTCCCGCGAACGGTATTGCCGCCCGTCGATCATCGAAATTTCGATGAGATCGCCGAAGGTGAAGCGATCGTAGATCCGCATCGCCGGTCCTTCGGGCCGCGACAGGATCGGCCGCACCGGCATGTGCTCGTAGAACGCGCGGTAGGCCGCCGCCCGCCGCAGCAGGAACAGCTCAGGATCGTCGAAATGCTCCGACCATTTGTCGGCGTAATCGTTCTGCACCTCGTGATCGTCCCAGGTGACCAGCGCCGGCGCCTCGGCGTGCAGACGTTGCAAATCCGGGTCGAGTCGATATTGCGCGTAGCGGTTGCGGTAGGTCGGCAACGTCGCCGCCTCGATGCCATCGGAGTGGCGGCGCACGATCGGCCGTCTTTCTTCGATGGTTTCGTAGACGTAGTCGCCGAGATAAAGCACGAATTCCGGATTTTCGTCGGCGAGATGGCGGTAGCCGGAGAAATAGCCGTGCTCGTAATTGGAACAGGACACGAAACCGAAACGCAATCGATCGAGCGCTACGCCCGGCGCCGGCAATGTGGCGGCCCGTCCGATCCGGCTCGAGGCATCGCCGCTAATGAAGCGATACCAGTAAGACCGGCCGGCCCCTAAGCCGCGCACGTCGAGATGGACCGAATACGCAAATGCCTGCTCCGCAATCGCCTCGCCGCGCCGCACCACATCGCGCATGGCGGCATCGGTCGCGATCTCATAGGCGACAGTGACGTCGCTGCCGCGCATACCGCCTGGCGTTTCCGGATTGCTCGACAGCGGCTCGGGCGCGAGCCGCGTCCACAGCACGAAGCCATCCGCGCGAGGCGCGCCCGAAGCAACGCCGAGGCCGAAGGGGTCTCCCGCGCGCCAGCTTTGCGCCGCGGCGTAGCGCAACAAAGCGGGCGCCGCGACCACGGCAAGGCTGGCGCCGGCGGCCCCTTTCAAGAGGCGGCGGCGCGAGGGACGGCTCAACGGCAGCTCAATCGGCGTCATGAGGCCCCGGCAGGCATTTGAGACAGATCAGTATAGTCGCGCAGGGATGTGACAGTCTCAACAAATGGCAGTAATGCAGGGCGGACCATGGACTTGAGCCTGATCGAATCACGCAAAGACCGCGCCGGCGCGTGGTTCGAAACCCTGCGCGACCGGATCGTGGCCAGCTTCGAGGAGGTCGAAGACGCCCTCCCCACGGGCGCGTCGCTTGCGGACCGTCCGGCCGGGCGCTTTGTGCGCACGCCCTGGAACCGTGCCGATCACAGCGGCGCGCCGGGCGGCGGCGGCGTCATGTCCATCATGAAGGGCCGCGAGTTCGAGAAAGTCGGCGTCCACGTCTCGACCGTTTTCGGTGAATTCGCGCCGGAATTTCGCAATGAGATACCCGGCGCCGCCGACGACCCGCGCTTTTTCGCCACCGGCATTTCGCTGATTGCCCACATGCAGAATCCGCACGTGCCGGCGGTGCATATGAACACGCGCTTCGTGGTCACGACGAAGTCCTGGTTCGGCGGCGGCGCCGACTTGACGCCGGTACTCGCGCGCCGGCGCACGCAGGACGATCCCGACACGATCTCATTCCACGCGGCGATGAAGGCTGCCTGCGACGCCCACGCCGCCGTCGCGCCTTACGAAAAATTCAAGACCTGGTGCGACGAGTATTTCTTTTTAAAGCATCGCGGCGAGATGCGCGGCATCGGCGGCATCTTCTACGACTGGCTCGATAGCGGCGATTTCGAAGCCGATTTCGCTTTCACGGAAACCGTCGGCCGCGCCTTCCTGGCGATCTATCCCGAGCTGATCCGCCGAAATTTTGCGAAGCAATGGACCGAAGCGGAGCGGGAGGAACAACTCGTGCGACGGGGACGTTACGTGGAGTTCAATTTGCTCTATGATCGGGGGACGGTTTTTGGCCTGCGGACCGGTGGCAACGTCGAGTCGATTTTGTCGTCGATGCCGCCAGTGGTGAAATGGCCGTGAATGCGGCAAGGGAAGGCGCACGGAACGTAAGCGTATGGACCTGGGAATCGCCGGCCGCAAAGCGATCGTCTGCGCCTCGAGCCGCGGGCTTGGGCGCGCTTGCGCCAAGGCGCTGGCGGAGGCTGGCTGTGAGGTCGTGATCAACGGCCTCGACCGCGACCGTCTTACCGCCACCACCGCAGAACTCCGCCAGGCAACCGGCGCCAGGATCATTCCGGTCGCGGCCGATGTCGCCTCGCCCGACGGCCAGAAGGCGCTGTTCGATGCCTGTCCTGAGCCGGATATTCTGGTCAACAACAATGTCGGGCCGCCCTTCCGCGACTTCCGCGAGCTCGACCGGCAAAAGATGATCGACGGCGTCGTCGCCAACATGATCGTGGCGATTGAGCTCATTCAGAAAGCGATCGAGCCGATGGTCGCCAAAAAATTCGGCCGCATCGTCAACATCACCTCGGGATCCGTGAAAATGCCGCTGGCGGGGCTCGATCTTTCCTCCGGCGCGCGGGCGGGCTTGACCGCTTTTCTCGCCGGCATCGCCCGCTCCGTCGCCGCCTCCAACGTCACCATCAATTTTGTTCTGCCCGGCGTGTTCGCGACCGACCGCCTGCGCTCCTATGTCGAGACAACGGCGAAGATGAAGGGCATCGGCGAAGATACCGCCCTCGCCGAGCGCGTCGCCGCCGTACCGGCGCGGCGCGTGGGCGAGCCCGCCGAACTTGGCGCCGCTTGCGCGTTCCTCTGCTCGGCGCAGGCGGGCTACATCACAGGCCAAAATCTGCTAATCGATGGCGGCGTTTTTCCGGGCGCCTTTTAAGGGCATTCCAACAAGGAGATTTTCATGAAACTCGTCCGCTTCGGCGCCCCGGGGCGCGAAAAGCCCGGCATGCTCGATGCCCAGGGCCGCGTCCGCGACCTGTCGAAGATCGTGCCCGACATCGCCGGCAGCGTGCTTTCATCCGGCGGCCTCGCCAAGCTGCGCAAGCTCAAGGCTGACAAGTTGCCGCTGGTACGCGGCACCCCGCGCCTAGGCCCGTGCGTCGGCCAGATCGGCAATTATATTGCCATCGGGCTCAATTACTCGGATCACGCCGCCGAAGCCGGCATGCCGATTCCAAAGGAGCCGATCATCTTCAACAAGGCGCCGAGCTGCATCTGCGGGCCGAACGACGACACCATGAGCCCGAAAGACTCGACCAAGCTCGACTACGAGGTCGAACTCGGCATCGTCATCGGCAGCCGCGCGCGTTACCTCGCCACGAACAAGGCGATGGACGCGGTCGCCGGCTATTGCCTCGCCAACGACGTATCGGAGCGGAATTTCCAAATCGAACGCAGCGGCGGCCAATGGGGCAAAGGTAAGGGTTGTGAAACCTTTGGCCCGCTCGGCCCGTGGCTCGTCACCAAGGATGAAATCCGCGACCCCCAGCGGCTCGACATGTGGCTCACGGTCAACGGCGAAACCCGGCAGAAGGGATCGACACAAACGATGATTTTCGGCGTCGCGCACCTCGTCTGGTATTGCTCGCAATTCTTCGTGCTGGAACCTGGTGATGTGATCATCACCGGCACGCCGCCCGGCGTCGGCATGGGCTTCAAGCCAACGCCAAAATTTCTGAAGGCCGGCGACATTGTACGGCTGGGCATCGACGGGCTGGGTGAGCAGCAGCAGAAGATCGTGCGGTTTAAGGCGTAGTCTCTCACCCCTCCCTCGCCCCCAGCACCGCTTGCAACGAAATGCGCGACTAGGCGGCGATACGGTCGCGCAAGCCGACGTAGGAATCGTGCGCCTTACGCGCGGTGGGTAGGATGAACGGGTCTGACGATCCCCAAGACAACCATGGCCGTGCGCCTATTCGAATATGGCGGGCCGGACAAACTCGTCGTCGGCGAATACGATCTGCCGCCGCTGGGCGAGTGCCACGTGCTGGTCAAAAATTTCGCCGGCTCGGTGTCGCGCTGGGACGTAAAATACCGCTCCGGCGCTCTCGCCCGCTACCAGCTCCCTGGCCGCGCCGCCTTCCCGTTGCCGCAGCAATTGGGCCGCGAGGCGGCAGGCGAGGTGATCGCCGCCGGACCCGCGGCGACGCGGTTCAAGCCGGGCGACCGTGTCATCGGCGTCACCCATCCGGAAGATTCCGCTGCGTTGGAGACCGCGCGCGGGCTCGGCAATTTGTCGCGCAACCTCGCCATCCCCGGCCACCAGGCGCCTGGCTCCTACGCGCAATATCTCGTCCGCGACGAGCGCATGTGGCTGCCGCTGCCCGACGGCGTCGATTACGAGCAGGCCGGCGTTGTACTGTGGCCGTTCTCCTCGTCGCACCGGGTGGTCCGCGACCGGCTTCGGGTGCGGCTCGGCGATACCGTGCTAATCGCCGGAGCCTCCGGAGGCATGGGTCAGGCGACGCTGCAGCTTTGCAAGCTTGCCGGCGCGCGCGTGATCGCGACCACGCGCCATGTGGGGAAGGCCGCGGTCCTGCGTGAGCTCGGCGCCGACGCGGCCGTCGTCACCGCCGATGCCGAGCGCGCCCGCGCCGAAGTGCTGGCGCTGACCGGCGGCGAAGGCGTCGATCACGCCGTCGATTATACCGGCAGTCCCGATCTGCTGGGTTTTCTGGGCGGCGTGATGCGGCTGGGCGGCAGCATCGTCGTCAGCAGCGAGCAGGGCCGCGAGCCGGTGCCTTTCACCGCGGCCGATCTGATCCGGCTGGAATTGAACCTGCTCGGCATGCGCGGCGCGCGCATGAACGACATGCTGACGGTCCTCAAACTGATCGGCGAGCGCCGCATCCGGACCCGCATCGCCGCGCGCTTCCCGCTGGCGCGGGTCGGCGAGGCCCACGCGCTACTGGAGAATTCGCCCGACCTCGTCGGGCGAATTGTCGTCCTGCCTTGGGCCTAACGCCACGAGAGCCGGCGTTCGCGGGCGGCCTTACTTGACCGCCTGCGGATTGAGCGGTGAGCCGGTGCCGCCGGTGATGATGAGCGGCGAGCCGCAGAAGAAGAACTCGTAGATGCCGTCGGCGTCGCAATCTTCCGCCAACTCCTTCACGTAGAACATCTCGCCCATGGTCAACCCCATGGCCGGAATGACCACCCAGTGCCACGGCTGGTTGACTTCCTTGGTCTCGTTCGGCCGCACCTCGACGCCCCAGGTGTCGGAGCAGATCGCGGCGATCTGTTTCTCCTGGCACCAGTAGCAATTCTCGAACCGCACGCCGGGCGCATCGCCGCCGGCATAGGCCCCCCACTTCTTTTCGGAAAGGCAGCGCTCCATCTGGCCGGTGCGCAGGATCACAAAATCACCGCGCCTGATGTCGACGTTCGCCTCCTTGGCGCATTTGTCGAGCTCGTCGTTGGAGATGGCTTCGCCATCCTTGAGCCATTCGACGCCGCGGAAGCGCGCGACGTCCAGCAGCACGCCGCGGCCGACCATCTTGTTCTTGGTATGCTCGATGCCGAGCTTGCCCAGCCCGCCGCTATCGACTTCGCGCGCATCGTAACCGTTGTACATCTTGTCTTCGTAGAAGATGTGGCCGAGCGAGTCCCAGTGCGTCGCGGCCTGCACCGGCATGTTGATGGCGTCGTCGGCGTAGCGGACGCCCGGCACCTTGTCCTGGCGTCCGGCGACCGCATCGGTGCCGGTTGCCAGCATAGTGTGGATCGGATTCCAGCGTCCGCCGAACAACCCGGTCTGCGGGCCGTTACGGTCGAGCGGAATGCCGAGCGCGAACACCTTGCCGGTGCGGATCAATCCCGCCGCCCGCACGATGTCCTCGGGCGTGATGTGGTTGAGCGTACCGATCTGATCCTCCTTGCCCCAGCGGCCCCAATTCTTGAGTCTCTCGGTCGCCTCGGCGATGGCCTTTTTTCCTACGTTGATATTCATCGCAACGTTTCCTTCCCACTTACGAAATGATTCGTGACATAAACTTTGAAAATCTGCGCTCGTGTCTTTGCCGAAGCAAGACGACAATGGAACGAGCGATACGCCGCGCATCGCGCAGAAGTTGCGTGCAGAATCGAAATCAAGATCACCGCACGCCGCGCATGGGGCGTGGATAAAGATAAAATAATTATTTCTCCGCTCGCTCCCGCGAAAGCGGAAATCCAGCGCGAGGGCAAAGAGCTGGGTCTCCGCTTCCGCCGGGACGAGCGGCAGCTGGTGTCACGCCTCGGCGTCGGCGAGCTGTGGGACGGAGGCCGGAGCCTCCGCCGCCTTCATTGGTTCAAGCGCGCCGGCGATCGCCTCCTCGACGCGTTCGAGCCAGATAAACTCGATCTGCTTGCGCGCAGTCTCGGGAATGTCGTCGTAATCCCTGCGGTTGCGCGCCGGCAGCATGATGCGCGTGATGCCGGCGCGGTGCGCGCCGACCACCTTCTCCTTGATGCCGCCGACCGGCAGCACGAGGCCGCGCAGGCTGATCTCGCCGGTCATGGCGGTGTCGCTACGCACCGTCCGCTCCGTCATCAAGGAGACGAGCGCCATGAACATGGCGACGCCCGCGCTCGGTCCATCCTTCGGAATCGCCCCCGCCGGCACGTGGACATGGATGTCGCTCTTCTCGAAGCGGCTGGCGTCGATGCCGAGCGCGGCGGCGCGGTTCTTGACGATGCTCAGCGCGGCCTGGGCACTTTCCTTCATCACGTCGCCGAGCTGGCCGGTAAGGATCAGCCGGCCGGAACCGGGAATGCGCGTCGCCTCGATGAAGAGGATGTCGCCACCGACCGGCGTCCAGGCAAGCCCCGTTGCAACACCCGGCACGCTGGTGCGCATCGCCGTCTCGCTCTCGAATCGCGCCGCGCCGAGGATGGCGGTGAGATCATCGCGGGTAATGCGGATCGGGCCGCTCTGGCCCTCGGCAATGCGCACGGCGGCGTTACGCAACGCCTGCCCGATCTGCCGTTCCAGGCTGCGGACGCCGGCTTCACGCGTATAGTTCTGCACGATATCTTGGAGCGCATCGTCGGCGATCTCGACTTGGCCGGGCTTCAACCCATTCGCCTCCATTTGCCGGCGCACGAGATAGCGATGGGCGATCTCGAGCTTCTCGTCGGCGGTGTAGCCGGCGAGGCTGATGATCTCCATGCGGTCGCCCAGCGGCCCAGGAACGGTGTCGAGCATGTTGGCCGTGGTGATGAACACCACCCGGCTCAAGTCGAACGGCACGCCGAGATAGTTGTCGCGGAACGTGTTGTTCTGCTCCGGATCGAGCACTTCGAGCAACGCCGCGCCGGGATCGCCCTGGATGCCGGCGCCGAGCTTGTCGATCTCGTCGAGCATCATCACGCAATCGCGCGAGCCGGTCTTGCGGATCGCTTGAATGATGTTGCCGGGCAGCGCGCCGATATAGGTGCGGCGATGACCGCGGATTTCCGCTTCGTCGTGCACGCCGCCAAGGCTGACGCGGACGAACTTGCGGCCCATGGCGCGTGCGATCGACTGGCCGAGCGACGTCTTGCCGACGCCGGGCGGCCCGACAAAACAGAGGATCGGCGCTTTACCTTGCGGCGCGAGCTTGCGCACGGCGAGATATTCGATGATCCGCCGCTTGATCTTATCGAGGTCGTAGTGGTCCTCGTCGAGGATGCGCCGCGCCTCGATGATGTCGATCGGCTTTGCCTCGGGCAAGGCCCAAGGCAGCTCGATCAACCAGTCGAGATAGGTCCGCACCATGCCGTATTCGCCGGCCGCTTCGGGCATGCGTTGCAGCCGGCGCAATTCCTTGCGCGCCTGCTCCTCGATCTCCTTCGGCATACCGGCTTTGCTGATAGCGGCATCGAGCTCGGCCATCTCGGCAGCCTTGCCCTCCTCGCCTTCACCGAGCTGGCGCTGGATCGCCGCCATCTGCTCGCGCAGCAGCATCTCACGCTGACGCTCGTCGAGCGAGGCCTTGGTTTGCCGGCCGATCTCCTGCGACAACCGCAAAATCTCGATGCGGTGGGACAAAAGGCGCAAGACCTTGTCCATGCGTGCCGAAATGTCGATCGTCTCGAGGATTTCCTGCTTCTCTTCCGGCTTGACATCCATGTAGGCGATCGCGAGATCGGCGAGCGCCGCCGGCGTCTCGATCGACTGGATCGCGCTAAGAAGTTCCGTCGGCGTCTGCGGCAGCAACTGGATCGCTTCCAGCGTCTGCGCCTTCAGATTGACGAACCGCGCCTCGATCTCGGAAGTGCGCGTATCCGGCTCGGGGATTTGCAGCACGCGCGCGACCAGGAACGGCCAGCCGCTGAGATATTCAACGATCTGGAACCGCTGCTCGCCCTGGCAGACCAGATGATGGGTGCCGTCCGGCGCGGTGATGTAGCGCACGATATTGGCGAGCGTGCCCATGCGATGCATGTCGATCGGGCCCGGCTCGGCGACCTCGGCGGCGCGCTGCAACAGGATGCCCACCTGGCGCTGGTCGCGCACGGCCTGTTGCGCGGCGGCGATCGATTTCGGCCGGCCAAGCGTGATCGGCAGCACCAGGCCCGGAAACAGCACGGTGTTGCGCACCGGCACGATGATCTGCGCGTCGGACGGCAGCGGCGGCAATGTTGAAGCGCCTCGTGCAGCTTCGTTCGATGACAGCATTTCCATCTCAGCCATGGCTCGCCCCCGCTTTTTGCAAGGTGACCACGAGGCAGCCGTCGACGATCGCTCGCCGCACGCCGCTATAGCGACCGGCCGGGAGCCGAAGTCGCCGATAGAAGCGGCCTTGCGGAAGCTCGAGACGATGAATGGTCGCGGTGCGCAACGCCGGCGGATAGGTACGCGTCCCGGCGATGACCAGTTCGTCGTCCTCGATGACGGCTTGGGCGTTTTCAACGTCGACGCCTGGTAAAGCAACCAAAACAAGCACCTCAAATTCGGTTTCGAGAATATCGACCGGCGGCTCCCACGCGGGTTGCCGCGCCTGCGTCCCCGCGGGCCGAAACAGCACCCGGTGCATCCGCTCGGCGCGCGCCAGCATCTCGCACGCTTCCGACCACATCCAATCGCGGGCAACGTCACGGGCCATAGGGTGCCCCTCCAGCTTTGGAGGGGATATGTGTGCAGCCGGTCGGCTAAATTCAACGTCCGAGCGTCCCTTCCCGTGCGTTGCCCGGGCATGTAGCTTTTTGCAGGGGCAGCGCTCCAGCCATATGGAGGCAGGGCCTGGATGATTAGGGATGGTTTTCGGCGTGGCGGTTGGATTTGAACGATCGAAATGCAGGCGACGAACACCACAAAACTCGGAGCAAAATCATGCGTGCTCTTTTGCTACTGATCGCATTTCTGAGTGGCTCTATCGGACTCGCTTATGCCGACGAGGAGGTCGCCGCCGGCCAGTCCGTCATCCAGTCCCAGGAAGAGGCCTTTGGCCGTGACGACGCAGCAGCGGCCTACACCTTTGCCTCTCCTTCGATAAAAAGCTAGTACCGAAATCCAGACGTCTTCATGTCCATGGTCCGCAACGGTTATGCCCCGGTCTACCGTCACCGGAGCTTCGAGTTTGGCGAGGCCACGATTTCGGACGGTAAGATCGTTCAGCAAGTCCACATCGTCGACGCCGACGGCGTGGCTTGGGAAGCGCTCTACACTTTGGAACCGCAGTCGGACGGAAGTCTCAAGATCAGCGCCTGTGTCCTAACCAAGGCGGTGACGTCTTAGGCGGATTGTCCGAGAAGCGCCGTATCTCGACGCCGACCCATCTTGAGGCGTCCACGCATAGCCAAACCCCCGCGCAGCGGCGCGGGGGTTCGCAATGACGAAAAGGCCAGGGCAGGTTGGTTTAAGCCGCCGCACGTCCTCGCCAGAGGTGCTTTGTGGCGAGCGCTGCGCCTGCCGAAAGCGCCTCGAGCTTCGCCCAGGCGATCTGCGGGTGCACGCGGCCGCCGAGGCCGCAGTCGGTCGAGGCAATGACGTTTTCAGGGCCAACCGCCTCGGCGAAGCGAATGATCCGGTCGGCGACGAGCTCGGGGTCCTCGATCAAATTGGTCGAGTGGCTGACGATGCCGGGCAGGATTTTCTTGCCCGCGGGCAGCTTGATGTCCTTCCACAGCTTCCACTCATGCTCGTGGCGGGCGTTGGCAGCCTCGAAGGAATAAAAGTCGCAGTTGACCGCCAGCATCAGGTCGACCAGGTGCTTCATCGGGATGTCGGTGGTATGCGGGCCGTGCCAGCTTCCCCAGCACAGGTGGAAGCGGATCTTGTTGGCGGGCAGCCCCTTGATCGAGTGGTTGAGCGCGTCGATGCACATTCTTGTATAGCGCCTGTAGCCTTCGACGCTCGGTTCGGTCTTCTGCTGGTCCCAGTTCTCACCGATCGCCGGATCGTCGAGCTGCACGGTCAGGCCGGCGTCGATGATTGCCTTGTACTCTTCGTGCATCGCATCGGCGCAGGCGTACAACAGCTCCTCTTCGCTCTTGTAATGCTCGTTCGGCATGCGCGCGCAGCTCGCCGGCGCGATCGAATTCATCCATGCCCCTTCGGTTCCGACCCCCGCCGCTTTGAGGCCGGCTTTGAGGTACGCGATATCGCGCTGGATCAAGTCTTGGCCCTTGTACTTAATCGGACCTTTGACCACAGGGCTATGCTCGGTCATGAACTGCTCAGGTAGCCCGCACCCGGAATGCGGGTCCAAGTAGGCCTCCTGGAACTTGGCCATATCCCGGCGCTCGCCCCAGTCGCCAACCACGAAATCCTTGGGCGCCATCGGGGTTTTGGTGTGCGCCGACAATGTCGTAAACCAGAGCCCGGTCTTGATGACCTCAACGCCGGCCAGTCGCCGGATCACATACGACCACCACGAGCCGTAATCGTAGGCCCAGCCCATGGTGTGGCCGAGCTCGCCGTCATTGATGAGATCGACGCCGACCTCTTTCTGGCGGCGGACGACATCGGCCACCGCGCTCTTGAGCTCTTGGTCGAAAGCGGCCTCGTCGAACTTCTCGCCAAGGGTGCGCTGTTGGCTGAATTCGAGAAGCTTCGGCGGGCGCGGCAGGCTGCCGACGTGAGTCGTCAAAATCCGGTTAGTCATTTTTTTCCTCCCAATTTTCTACGAGCGTTGCGCCCGGATGCACAGACTACGACAGCGCGCCACCCGTTGCGTTTTTTTAAATCTATCAAAAGCCACTCACGGTTCACAAGGCGTGGGCGGTGTATTTGTTGGAAGGCTGGTGGGACACCATCGCCCGCGGTGGGCGAATGGGCAGGCGCCGGCATGGCCCGCGCCTAGCCAGTACTCCCCGCCTAGACACGGCAGGCCCCGCGCAAACCTTCGGTAAGAGCGCGTACAAGATCGACGACCGACGGCACGGTTGCAGCCGTCGCCTCGGCGTCGGTGCCGAGGCTCTTGCGGACCGCTTCGACCAAAGCAGAGCCGACCACGACCCCGTCGGCGCCTTCCGCGATCGCGCGCGCCTGCTCGGCGGTGCGCACGCCGAACCCCACGCAGACCGGCAGCTTGGTATGGCGCTTGATGCGCTTGACCGCTTCCGCGACCTTGCCGGTATCCGGCGCGGCGGACCCGGTAATGCCGGTGATCGACACGTAATAGACGAAGCCGGAAGTGTTCGCGAGCACGGCCGGCAACCGTTTGTCGTCCGTGGTCGGCGTAGCGAGGCGAATGAAATTAAAGCCAGCCTTGAGCGCCGGCAGGCACAATTCCGCATCCTCCTCGGGCGGCAGATCGACGACGATCAGCCCGTCGACGCCAGCGCTCCCGGCGTCGGCGAGGAAGCGCTCGACGCCATAGACGTAGATCGGATTGTAGTAGCCCATCAGCACGATCGGCGTCGTCTGGTCGCCGCCGCGGAATTCGCGGACGAGGCTCAGCGTCCGCTTCATATTCTGTCCGCCCTTAAGCGCGCGCAGCCCCGCGGCCTGGATCGCCGGACCGTCCGCCATCGGATCGGTGAACGGCATGCCGAGTTCGATCACATCGGCGCCCGCCCGCGGCAGCGCCTTGAGGATCGCGAGCGAGCCTTCGTAGTCAGGGTCGCCAGCCATGATGAAGGTGACCAGCGCCGGGCGGCCTTGCGCTTTCAGCTCGCCAAAGCGGCGATCGATACGCGTGGTCATGGCGCCGTGCTTTGCAGATGCGCCGCGACGCTTGCGAGGTCCTTGTCGCCGCGCCCGGAGAGATTGACCACCATCAGGTGATCCTTCGGCTTGCGCGGCGCGAGGTCGAGCACCTTGGCGATGGCGTGCGCCGGCTCGAGCGCCGGGATAATGCCTTCAAGCTTGGAGAGGAGCTGGAAGGCGTTGAGCGCCTCGTCGTCGGTCGCCGACAGGAAAGTGACGCGCCCGACATCGTTGAGCCAGGCGTGCTCAGGACCAATGCCCGGATAATCGAGGCCGGCGGAAATCGAATGCGCTTCGTCGATCTGGCCGTCTTCGTTCATGAGGAGATAGGTGCGGTTGCCGTGCAACACGCCCGGCCGCCCGCCGGCGATCGAGGCGGCGTGCATGCCGGTGTCGAGGCCGCGCCCCGCGGCCTCGACGCCGTAAATCTCGATTTGCCGCTCGTCGAGGAACGGATGGAACAGACCCATCGCGTTGGAGCCGCCGCCGATGCAGGCAACGAGCGAGTCCGGCAACCGGCCTTCGGCTTCCAGTATCTGTTCGCGGGTCTCACGACCGATGATCGACTGGAAATCCCGCACCATCATCGGATAGGGATGCGGCCCCGCGATGGTGCCGATGCAATAAAACGTCGACCCGACGTTAGTCACCCAGTCGCGCAAAGCCTCGTTCATGGCGTCCTTGAGCGTCTTCGAGCCGGATTCCACCGGCACGACCGTGGCGCCGAGCATGTGCATGCGAAAGACATTCGCCTTTTGCCGCTCGACATCGACCGAGCCCATATAGACGATGCATTCGAGACCGAAGCGCGCGCACAAAGTCGCCGTCGCGACGCCGTGCATGCCGGCGCCGGTCTCGGCGATGATGCGTTTCTTGCCCATGCGCCGCGCCAGCAAGATTTGGCCGAGCACGTTGTTCACCTTGTGCGCGCCGGTGTGATTGAGCTCCTCACGCTTGAGATAGATTTTAGCGCCGCCGCCCGAAAGGCCGGAGGCCATCCCTCTACAATACTCGGTGAGCCGCTCGGCGAAATAGAGTGGCGACGGCCGGCCGACATAGTGCGTGAGGTAGCCCTCCATCTCCTTCTGGAATTCGGGATCGGCCTTGGCTTTCGCGTAGGCTTGCTCCAGCTCGAGAATGAGTGGCATCAGCGTTTCGGCGACGAAGCGGCCGCCATAGATGCCGAAATGGCCGTTCTCGTCCGGGCCAGTGCGGAAGGAATTGGGTTGCTGGACGGTCATGCCGGACTCGTCACTGGCTTGGTTGCAAGGCGCGCCGCCGCGTCGCGTGCCGCGCGCACGAAAGCGCGAATCTTATCAGGACCTTTCTTTCCGGGCGCGCGCTCGACGCCGGAGGAGACATCGACGCCGGGAGCGCGGGTGATCCGTAAAGCCTCGCCGACATTGCCGGGGTCGAGCCCGCCGGACAGCATGAACGGGACGCCGGGATCGAGATTTTGCAGAAGCCGCCAGTCGAATGACTTGCCAAGACCGCCTGGCCGCGTCGCCTCGCGCGGCGCACGCGCGTCGAACAACAAGCGATCCGCAACCCTGGCGTAATCCACGACGGCAGAGAGGTCACCCCTCTCCTCGACAGGGATCGCCTTCATCAGCGGCAGCCCGAAACGCTGTTTGAGCGCGGACAATCGCGCCGGCGATTCCTTGCCGTGAAGCTGAAGCATGTCCGGCCGCAGCGATTCAACAACCGCGTCGAGCAGCGTGTCGTCGGCATCGACTGTGAGCGCCACTTTCTGCGCGCGCCCCCGCACGCGCTGGCCGAGCGCCGGCGCCGCATCGAACGCAAGATGGCGCGGCGACAGCGGGAAGAACACGAATCCGACCATATCGGCGCCCGCGTCGAGCGCAACGTCGAGGGCGTCCGGGGTCGAAAGGCCGCAGATTTTTACGATGAGCGACATCACTTGTTCCTAGACGCCGCCGTTCTACATCGCGGCGCGCAACTTGTCTTGCGCAGAGGCGAATCGTTACCGCGCCGGCGGCTTGAGACGCAGGCGCTGCGGAGGGTTGTCCTCCTGCGGAATAACCGCAGGCTTTTCCGCAGTACCCTCCAGGGTGGCGACTTTGCCGCGCAGGTGGTGCAGTTCGCGCTCGAAGCGGCGCGCGGTCTGCCGCCACTTGCCCTGCCGCAACCATGACGCCAGTCCGCCGATCAATACGCCGACGATCAGCAACAGGATGACCAGCACGAACAAGGGCAGCGTCACCGATGCGGCCGGCTCGCCGGCGCTGAACGGATCGAACGAGACCGTCACGATCTGCCGGTTCGCGACCGCAAAGGCGATAATGACGACGGCGAGCGGCACCAAGACGATCGCCGCGACGATCCTGCGCAGCAATTTTTAGACCTCCGGCCGACCGGAACGAAGGATCAGGCCTCGGCGGCCTGATTAAGCCGCTCGCGCATTTCCTTGCCGGTCTTAAAGAACGGCACGCATTTCTGGTCGACCGAGACATGGGCGCCGGTGCGCGGATTGCGTCCGGTCCGCGCCGGGCGCTGCTTGACGGAGAAGGCGCCGAAGCCGCGTAGCTCCACTCGGTCGCCACGCGCCATGGCCGCGATGATCTCGCCGAGAATGGCGTTGACGATTTTCTCGACGTCGCGTTGATAAAGGTGCGGGTTTTGTACGGAAATGCGCTGAACAAGTTCGGACTTGATCATTGGTCCCGCCTTGGGTCGCCCGCGAATGGCGTCGGTCAAAGGAACGAGGCAGCGGAAAGCCGAAGCCAACGCCCCGCCTAGTTGGCGCTGGCAGGGTGCCAAAGGGCCAACAAACCGTCAAGATTGAGCCGCTCGACCGCCTGCATGGCTCCCAAATCGTCAATGCCGCGGGCGAGCGTGCCGAGCCCGGCGGCGTCGAGCGCCGCAGCGGCGGCGGCATGCAGGAACGGCAGATCGCTGAAGCGGCCGTGAAGCTGATAATCGCGCACCGGCAGTTTGGCGTCGATTTTCTTCTCGCTCGCCAGCCAAGCGATGCCGGCCCGCTCATCGCCGATCTCGTCGACGAGCTTCAACCCGATGGCTTGATGCCCGGTAAACACGCGGCCGTCGGCGACGGTTTGCAGTTCATCGTCGTTGAGATGGCGGCGGTCCTGCACCATGCCGCGGAACCAAGCATAAGAATCCTTGATAATCGATTCGATCGCCGCGCGCGCTTCCGGCGAGGTCGGCTCGAAACCGTCCGGCGCGGCCTTAAGCGGCGACGATTTGATCGTCTCGACCTTGACGCCGATCTTGGTCAGAAGATCGGCAACGTTGGGATACTGAAACAGAACGCCGATCGAGCCGACCAGCGAGGTCTGCTTGGCCACGATGTGGTCGCCAGCGAGCGCCGTGATATAGCCGCCGGAGGCCGCCAAGCCGTCGACGACGATGACCAGCGGCTTCTTTTCCTTCAGCCGCATCAGTGAATCGTAGAGCTGCTCGGAGCCGGCGGTGGTGCCGCCGGGGCTGTCGACATGCACGATGACGGCGCGCGCTGTGGTCGATCGGGCAAGCCGGTCGAGCTGCTGCACCCGCTCCTGATCGTCGCGGATCAGTCCCTGGATGGTCACCCGCGCGATATAGGCGCCGGCACCGGCAAATCCGGTCCGATTGCTCAGGGCGCCGGCCAGCCCGACAATGGCGAGAACGATCACGACGACGGCAAGCACGCGCCAAAAGGTAAGCTTGCGCCGCATGCGGCGGCGGTCGACGATCGAGTCGGCATCAAGCGACATGGCCGGGCTTCCTTTCGCTTACTCCCCTCCTCCCCCCGATATCGGGGGAGAGGGTTGGGGTGAGGGGGGGACACTTCCGCTAGGCAAAGAGGGACGGCCGCCACCCGGATTGCTGCGCAATCCGGCCTCTGCGGGACACGGGAGAGGAGTAATTCATCACTCCTCCGTTTCTTCCTTATCATTCTCCTCGCCCTTGCGCTTGAGCGCAGTGCCGAGGATGTCGCCGAGCGTCGCGCCGGAGTCGGACGACCCATATTGCGCGATCGCTTCCTTCTCCTCGGCGACTTCGAGCGCCTTGATGGAGACGGAGACCTTGTGGGTGCGGCGATCGAATTGGATCACGCGGGCGTCGACCTTCTGGCCGACGGCAAAGCGATCCGGACGTTGCTCGGAGCGGTCGCGCGCCAGCTCCGAACGCTTGACGAAGGAGGTATATTCGGTGCCGACGATCTTCACGTCGATCCCGCCCTCCTTCACCTCAGTCACTTCGCAGGTGACAACGGACCCCTTCTTGAGTTCGCCGGCACTGGCCTCTCCTGGCGCGGCGGCGCCGCCGTCAGAGAGCTGCTTGATGCCGAGAGAAATGCGCTCCTTCTCGACATCGACGTCGAGCACTTGCGCCGTAACCTTGTCACCCTTCTTGAACTCTTCGATGACCTGCTCGCCCGGCCGTTTCCAATCGAGGTCGGAGAGATGCACCATGCCGTCGACATCGCCGTCGAGGCCGAGGAACAAGCCGAACTCGGTCTTGTTCTTGACTTCGCCTTCGACCACCGAGCCGGCCGGATATTTCTCCAGGAACACCTCCCAGGGATTGCGCATGGTCTGCTTGAGGCCGAGCGAAATGCGACGCTTGACCGGATCGACTTCCAGCACCTGCACCTCGACCTCCTGAGAGGTCGAAACGATCTTGCCGGGATGCACGTTCTTCTTGGTCCACGACATTTCGGAGATGTGGATCAGGCCCTCGATGCCGGGCTCGAGTTCGACGAAGGCGCCGTAGTCGGTGATGTTGGTGACGCGGCCCTTGAAGCGGGTGCCGACCGGGTATTTCGCCTCGATGCCCTGCCACGGATCCTCGAGCAGCTGCTTCATTCCGAGCGAGATGCGGTGGGTCTCGTGGTTGATCTTGATGATCTTGACCTTGACCTGCTGCCCGATGTTGAGGACCTCCGACGGATGATTGACGCGCCGCCAGGCGATGTCGGTGACGTGCAGGAGACCATCGATGCCGCCGAGGTCCACGAACGCGCCGTAATCGGTGATGTTCTTGACCGCGCCGTCGATAACCTGACCTTCTTCGAGGTTCTGCACCAGCTCCTGACGCTGTTCGGCGCGCGTCTCTTCCAGCACGGTGCGGCGCGAGACCACGATGTTGCCGCGCCGGCGATCCATTTTGAGGATCTGGAACGGCTGCGAATTGTTCATTAGCGGCGAAACGTCGCGAATAGGCCGGATATCGACCTGCGAGCGCGGCAGGAAGGCGACGGCACCGTCGAGGTCGACGGTGAATCCGCCCTTGACCTGATTGAAGATGACGCCTTGAACCTTTTCGTTGTTCTGGAACGCCTTCTCCAGTTTGCCCCAGCTTTCCTCGCGGCGCGCCTTGTCGCGCGAGAGCACGGCTTCGCCGAGCGCATTCTCAACCCGTTCGAGATAAACCTCGACGATGTCGCCGACCTTTATTTCGGAGGAACGTCCGGGCCCCGCGAACTCGCGCAATGCGACGCGGCCTTCTGTCTTCAGACCGACGTCGATGACGGCGACGTCCTTTTCGATCCCGACCACCGTACCTTTGATGACGGAACCTTCCTGCAGATGACCGTCGCCGAACGATTCATCGATCATGCTGGCGAAGTCTTCGCGCGACGGCGCGGCGGTAGCGACTTGAGTCATGAATACTCCGAGCCCCGTGAAATGAATCCATCCCGAACATGCGGCAGCCGCCGGTACAGCCGGCGGTTGGGGCAAAAGCCAGACGATCGGGACAAAGCTTGGTCCGGAGCCTTAGCGAAGGGCGCGAACGGGCTGTTCCTCCAATGACGAAAGCGCTTCAGCCGCGCTTTCGGCCCGTTCGGACGGCTTCGATGATCTCGACGGCAGCCCGGAATGCGGCGTCTATACCCAAATGCGTGGTATCGAGCAAGTGCGCGTCGGGCGCCGGCTTGAGGGGGGCGGCGGTGCGCCGGGAATCGCGTTCGTCACGCCGCAACAGGTCGGCCAGCACCTCCTGCTCGTCCGCAGGCTCTCCCCGCGCCTTGAGTTCAAGTGTGCGTCGGGCGGCGCGTACTTCGGGGCTCGCGACCACGAACAGCTTCACGTCGGCGCCGGGGGCGATAACAGTGCCGATATCGCGGCCGTCGAGCACGGCGCCCGGCGGTTTCGTCGCGAATTCGCGCTGATAGTTCATCAACGCTTGACGCACCTGCGGAATGGCCGCAACCACCGACGCGGCTTCGGTGATTGCCTGCGCCTTCAGCGCTTTGTCCTCGAATTTCGTCGGGTCGAGCCGGATTGCGACTTCCGTCGCCCGCGCGACATCGTCGGGCGAATGACCCGAATCGAGCACCGCTTTCGCTACGGCCCGGTAAATCAATCCGGTATCAAGGTGATGCAAGCCATAGACCGCCGCCACCTGCTTGGCGATCGTCCCCTTGCCCGAGGCTGCCGGTCCGTCGATAGCGATGATCATTGTCACTTACATCTCTTCGCGCTTGCCGCGGAGCCGTCGTACCTTGGCGGGAAAACAGCTAGATCAAACGGCGGGACGATAAATTCCGCAAGCGCGAAAAGCGGCTTTGCGTGCATGAGGCGCCAATTCCGATTGCCCGGGACATAAGTCCGCGCATTTGCAAAGGTAGGCGCCGTTTGCTCCATTGCGCCAGGCGGCCACATGCAGACATCGCGTTGATCAAGGAACCTGCGCTGTGAATTTGAGAAGACGGTACAAGAATAAACCGTGGGTCCAGAAGACGATCGGCGTTCTGGCTGCCGAATATCTGCGTCTGGTGTGGAAGACAAGCCGCTTCACAATGGAGCCCGCGGACCCGCATCAGCTGTACGGCCCGGAACAGCCCGTGATCCTTGCAATGTGGCATGGTCAGCATTTCATGCTGCCGTTTGTCCGGCGGCAGTATCCCTTCAAGGTGTTGATCTCTCGCCACAGCGACGGCGAAATCAACGCGATCGCCGCCGAGTGGCTGGGAGTCGGCGCCGTTCGCGGTTCGGGCGATCACGCGCGCCGATACCACGCCAAAGGCGGGGTCGCCGCGTTCAGAAACATGCTGGACTTGCTCGCCGAAGGCTGGAACATGGCGCTGACCGCCGACGTTCCGAAAGTTTCGCGCGTTGCCGGCCTCGGCATTGTCAAGCTGGCGCGCGAGTCCGGCCGTCCGATCTTCCCGGTTTCCCTGGCGACGAGCCGCCGGATTGTTCTCGACAATTGGGATCGCTCGGAAATCAATCTACCGTTCAGCCACGGCGCGATGGTCGTCGGCGAGCCGATCCGCGTTCCCGCGGATGCGGACGCGCAGGTGCTTGAACAAGCGCGTAGCGCGCTTGAAAGGGCGCTCAATGCGGCGATGGAACGCGCTCATGCCGTCGCCGACCGACGGGCTTTGGCTGCTGGTGATGGGATGTTACTGCAAGAGCAGCTTGAGATTGAGCGGCGGGTGTCGAATAATGGCCTGATCGGCGACTAACGCGCCGATCGAGTGAGTCACAGCGTGTGCGAGGGCCGTCTTGGCAATTATCGATGACGTCAGATCCATTGTCGCGGAATCGCTCAAGATCCCGGTCGAGCGGCTGACGCCTGATACGCGTCTTGAAGAGTTGGGCGTGGAATCCCTGGATGTGATCGAGATCGTGTTCGCTCTCGAGGAGAAATTCGATATCGCCATTCCGCTCAAGGCGGACGAAGCGACACGTCTCACGACATCGGGCAAGAGCGGCAGCCAGGATATGCCGTTTGCTACGGTCGGCGACGTTGCGGACATCGTGCAGAAGCTGGTTGCGGCGAAAGTATCGCCATGAACCGGGTCGTCGTCACGGGAATCGGCGTCGTTTCGCCGATCGGCAACACTTGCAAAAAATTCTGGTCGGGATTGGTTGAAGCCCGATCCGGCATCGGCCCGATCTCAAATATCCCGACCGACCGTTTGAGCACCCGGATCGCCGCCCAGGTGCTTGATTTCGATCCGTCGCAGCATTTCGGTCCGAAACGTGAAAACCTGCTTGATCGTTTCTCTCAGTTTGCGGTGGTCGCCGCGCGCGCGGCGGTCAAAGATGCGCAATTGGATATTACCGAGGAGATCGCGCTGCAGGCGGCAACGATCGTTGGCAATGGGGCCGGCGGACAGAACACGGTCGACGATTCCTACCTCAAATTCTACGGACAAAATGCGCCGCGCGTGCACCCGCTGTCGATTCCGCGCTGGATGCTCAATGCGGCGTGCAGCCAAATTTCCATGGATCTCGGTCTCAAGGGACCCACCTATACGATCGCGTCCGCCTGCGCCTCCGGCACGCATGCGATCGGCCTGGCATTCCAGTCGGTGAGGACGGGGCAGGCCCCGGTCGCGCTCGCCGGCGGCACCGAAGCCTGCCTGACCGTCGGCACGTTCAAGTGCTGGGAGGCCCTACGGGTCTTGAGTGCGGACACCTGCCGGCCGTTCTCAAGAACGCGGTCGGGAATAGTGCTCGGCGAAGGCGCGGCAATGTTCGTACTCGAGACCCGCGAGCGCGCGGTAGCGCGCGGCGCCCCGATTTACGCCGAGATATTGGGCTTCGGCATGAGCGCCGACGCGCACGACATCACCGCCATCGATCCCGATGGCGCCGCCCGGGCGATACGTGCAGCTTTAAGCGATGCCAAGGTCAATCCAGAGGACATCGATTATGTCAATGCGCATGGGACTGGAACGACTCTCAACGACAAGGGCGAAACCGTGGCGCTGCGCAAAGCGTTTGGCGCCAGCGCCGAGCGTTTAGCGATCTCGTCCAGCAAGGCGGTGCTCGGCCATAGCCTGGGCGCCGCGGGGGCATTGGAACTTGCGGCGACGGCGCTCGCGCTACGCAACCAGACGATACCGCCGACCGCCAACTTCGAAGAAACCGACCCGGACTGCGATCTCGATTTTGTGCCGAACACCGCCCGCAACGCGCCGATCCGGAATGCAATGTCGAGCTCGTTTGCGTTCGGCGGGTTGAATGCGGTCCTCGTTCTCGGCCGTGCGGGGTGAGCTTGGCATGGCCCGCTTTTTCACATATTTCGCGTTGGGCTTGGCATTTAGCTTGTGACCCTACTCGGAGCGGAACATGTGCTTTTCTGCAGCTGGAAGTTTTTCTGCCGCTGCCGTCTGCGCGGGAATAGGCGTTATGACCGTGCGGCGCGCAAGCAAAGCCGATCTCATGCTCGCATTCATTCCAATTATCTTTTCGCTGCATCAGGCGCTCGAAGGCTTCGTATGGCTGACCAACGCCGAGGGCTGGGGACGGTATGCAGGTTATGGCTATGCTATTATCGCCTTTTGCCTTTGGCCGCTTTACGTTCCGGTGGCGGCTTGGCGGTCCGAGACCGACGCCCGCGTTCGAACTTTCATGCTTTGCTTTTCATTGCTTGGCGTCGTGGTCGCCGTAGCCGCAGCCTGGGTACTATTCGCCGGACTGATAATCGATTTTGCAACAAATAGAATTCAGTACCTTCCAACAAAGCGCTATCCGCTTATATTTGATTACCTCTATGCCGTCTGTGTGACCGGTCCGTTTTTTCTGCACCGAAATATTTATCTTCGTATATTTGGCGGTTTGATACTGGTTTTCTTTGGCGTTTCAACACTGTTGTTTAACCCGGCGCGCTATTCTGTCTGGTGTTTTTTCGCGGCGGTCAGCTCGCTTGTTTTGTACTTATTTGTAGTGTCGCGGAACGGGTCAGCGCGAGGCCGCTCGCCGCCGGTGCCAAGAGAGGCGCCGGCAATCGAACCTCAAAAAGTCTGAGACGGTGTTGACCACCTTCTCAATCAGCTCAAATCCGCCCCGAGCGAGCGCATCAACTCCACAAAACCGGGAAAGCTCGTGGCGATGAAGCTCGCATCGTCGATCTTTACCGGCTTTTCGCTCGCGAGCCCCATCACCAACGCCGACATGGCGATGCGGTGATCCATGTGCGTGACGACGAGACCACCGCCCGCGGCGCGCCCGCTGCCCTCCACGATGAGATCGTCGCCGGCGATGTCGGCGGTCACGCCGTTTGCGCGCAACAGCGCGACGGTGGCGGCGAGACGGTCGGATTCCTTCACCCGCAACTCCTTGAGCCCCCGCATCACGGTCGTCCCTTCGGCGAAGGCAGCGGCGACGGCAAGCACCGGATATTCGTCGATCATGGCGGGCGCACGCGAGGCCGGGACTTCGACGCCACGTAGCGCGCCGGCCCGCACACGCAGATCGGCGACCTCTTCACCGCCTTCGTTGCGCATTCCGACGCGCTCGATCAAGGCGCCCATCTCGATCAGCGTCGCGACGAGGCCGGCACGCAGGGGATTCAACATGACTCCATCGAGAATCACGTCTGAGCCCGGCGTGATCACCGCCGCGACCAGCGGAAATGCCGCTGACGACGGATCTGCCGGGACCACGATCGGCCGCGGTGTCAGTTCCGGCTGGCCGGCGAGCGTGATGCGGCGGCCGAGGGTCCCATGCGGCTCAACCCTCACACCAGCACCGAAATGAACAAGCATCTTCTCGGTGTGATCGCGCGTTGCCTCAACTTCGATGACGATGGTCTCGCCTGGCACCGCGAGTCCGGCGAGCAGGACGGCCGACTTCAATTGCGCCGACGGCACCGGCGGCTCGAACACAATGGGAATGGGGTCGCGCGCTCCGGCAAGCCTCAGCGGCAGGCGGCCTTCGCTCGAGGTCAGCGTATGCGCACCGATACGCTCCAGGGGCTCGAGCACCCGCCGCATCGGCCGGCGGCGCAGCGAGGCGTCGCCGTCGAACGTAGCGGCGATCGGGCATCCGGCGACCGCTCCGAGCATAAGGCGGCAGCCGGTCCCCGAATTGCCGAAATCAAGCGGCGCCGCGGGTTCGGCGAAGCCGCCGACGCCGACGCCGTGGACACGCCATTCCCGCGCGCCGTGCCTCTCGACCCGAGCGCCAAGCGCCCGCACCGCTTTGCCGGTATTGAGCACGTCCTCGCCTTCGAGCAGTCCCAAGATGCGGGTTTCGCCGACCGCAAGCGCACCGAGGATCAGGGCGCGATGCGAGATCGATTTGTCGCCGGGCACGCGCAAACGGCCTTTAAGGGGGCCGTGGTGGCGGGCGGTGAGCGGGGCGATGTCGGTGTGCATTGGGTATAGTCCAGCCGGCGTCCTCTATCATGGGCTATTGACAGGCGCACCACGACTAGCCAAGTGAAGCACCCAAATTGAAGGATTCCGGCTGTGGCGAAAGCGGAACTTGGTACGAAGCGCGTCTGTCCCGAGACCGGACGCAAGTTCTACGACCTCAATAAGAATCCGGTGATCTCGCCGTATAGCGGCAAGGTCGTGCCGGTGGAAACGCCGACATCACGGGCCCGTCCCGAGCCACAGGCGGCGCCCACACCGCGCCCCGCTGTCGTCCCAGCGGAAGAAGTTGCCGTGCCCGAGCCGCAAGAAGCGGAATTCGTCTCGCTCGAAGAGGCCGATGCCGAGGCGCAGGGAGCGAAGGCGCCGGTAGAGACCACGGAGCCGGACGTCGAAGAAGAGGTCGAGTTGGACGAGACCCTCGACGATGCCGCCTTCATCGAGGAGCAAGAGGAAGAGGACGCCGATGTCACCGATATTATCGGCGGCGACATCGAAGACGAGGAGGAAGGCTGATCGGGTATCAGCAATCAGGCATCCGGTGCAAAACCAATCTGATCCCTGATGGCCGATATCTGATACCTGTTCCCTGGAGGGGGCCATAGCTCAGCTGGGAGAGCGCCTGCATGGCATGCAGGAGGTCGGCGGTTCGATCCCGCCTGGCTCCACCAAGTAAGTTTCCACTAAGCGGCAAATTTCCACTAAGCTTAAATCATCGGCTGAGATAGGCCGGGTGATCGGCCGGTGTTATTCTCTGTTACCGCCGCGCATGCTCGATGGGACGCATGAGTAGGCCAAAGGTCACGCCCAAGTGGTCGGCATAATTGGTGTCCGAAGTGAGCGCTAATCTCTCTCCATTTCCTCCCCGCATTCGCTTGCGCATCGGCGTCACCGGACATCGCGTGCCGCCCAAATTGCCGGCGCAATCGGAACCGCCGCTGCGCGCGCTCCTCGATCGCATTCTCGCGACCGCCGTAAAAACCACGCACGACGTCGAGAGCGATTACCCCGGCGGCCAATTTGCGAATTCCACCAGCGAGTTCGTCATTGTTTCCTCGTTGGCGGAAGGCTCGGATCGCATCGTCGCCGAAGCGGGGCTGGCGGCCGGCTACCGGCTGGAAGCCGTCTTGCCCTTTGGCCGCGCCGAATACGCGCGCGATTTCGAGACGCCGGAATCGCGGGCGGCGTTCGAAAGGTTGCTCGCCCGCGCCGCGGCTGTTTTCGAGCTTGACGGCGCCGCCGACGAGCGCCCGCGCGCCTACGAGGCGGCCGGCTTTGTCATGCTGGCGAATATCGATCTCCTTGTTGCCATCTGGGATGGCGGGGAGGCGGCCGGCGTCGGCGGCACGGCGCAAATCGTCAGCCGCGCGATCGCCGACGGTATCCCTGTCGTCCGCGTCGACCCTCGGCAACCGAGCCTGATGCAAATGGCGTGGCGCCGAGCCGGGGATTTAGCGCCAGCTCACGCCGATGCCCAGCCAAAGCTTACTTTTCGATCCGCAGATGAGGCGGCCCTCGCGCTTGCGATCAAGGAAACTCTAGCCATGCCGGAGCCGGACGAAGCCCGGCAATCGCTGGCGCAGTATTTGGTGGAGACGGAGCGCAGTTGGAACTTCTGCCCATGGTACCCCTTGTTGTTGTGGGTGTTTGCCGGACGCCGGCCGCGGCTGACGGACTTCCGCCTTCCCTCGCCGCTCGCCGAAACAAAAGCGCAATGGGAAAGTTATTTTACAATTCTGCCGAAAGATCGGGCGCAACGTCCCGCGATCGAGCGGACACTGCTGTCGGCATTTAGCGCGGCGGATCACCTCGCCGTCTTTTATTCGCTCGTCTATCGGAGCACCTACGTCTTCAACTTCCTGTTCGCCGCCGTCGCCGTCGCGCTGGCACTAACCGGCATCTTCATTCACCATGCCGATATCAAGATTCCTTTTGTCACTGCCGAGTTGGTCATCATCATCACGATCCTCATCACCTGGTACTATGGCAATAAGCTGCAATGGCATCGGCGGTGGCTCGAATACCGGCGTCTCGCGGAGTCGCTGCGCCACATGCGCATCCTCGCCCCCCTTGGATCCGAAGGTCCGATCGACCGCCCCGGCCGCAACCTCGACGTCGACGCGCGGGACTGGGTCAACTGGTATGCATGGTCGCTACGGCGCCTCATTCCCCTGCCCGACCGCGCGGTCGATAAAGCCTATCTCGCGGCGATGCGCGAGGCCGTACGTTCGGGCGAAATCGCCGGACAGGCTCAGTACCACACGGAGAATGCTCGCAGAATCGCCAAGCTAGAGGTTCGAATGCACCACACTGGTCAAGCGCTGTTTGGGGTGACAGGCGGCCTGTGCGCCCTTTACATTGCCCTTTATGCGCTTGGAATTCTTCCAAAGCCTGACAATCCCCAAACGGATTTGGTCCTCGGCGCTTTCACTTTGCTGACGGCGCTGTTTCCGACGCTCGGAGCCGCGTTGGGTGCAATCCACGCCCAGGGGGATTTCAAGACCGTGGCTGAACAGTCCAAGCGGACCGCGAGCCGATTGGCCGCAGTCGACAAAATCCTGGCCGACGAACCGTTGGATTTTGCCCGGCTGGCCGACCGCATCCAGAAAACATCGGATATTATGATGGTCGATCTGGAAGAATGGCAAACGGTTTTCCGCGCCCGGCCGCTGTCGCTTCCGGCGTGATGCGAGATGAGGCGCGACGGTCATGAGTGATGGAATCGCAGCAACAGTTCCGGAAACCTCGCGCGACCGCCATCTGTTCGGGCCCGGACCGAAACGGATCCTTGCGCTCGATGGCGGCGGCGTGCGTGGCGCGCTTACGGTGGCTTTGCTTGAGCGCATCGAGGCGCTGCTCAGCGAGCACTATGGTCGGGAAATCCTTCTCGGCGATCACTTCGACCTTGTGGGTGGCACCTCGACCGGCGCCATCATCGCCGGTGCGCTGGCGCTCGGCTACCGGACCGCGCAGGTCAAAGACTTCTATCTCAGGCTCGCGCCTTTTGCCTTCAAGCGCCAGCGCTGGAGCATTCCGTTGTTGCAGGCGAAGTTCGACACCCGCGGCTTGCGCAAGCAGATTGAGGAAGTGGTCGGCAACCGCGTACTGTCGAGCCCCGACCTCATCACCGGGTTCTGCATCATTACCAAGCGCATGGACACCGGCAGCCCTTGGATCATATCGAACAACCCGCGCGCGCCGTATTGGGAAGACGGCAAGGATTACTTCGGCAACAAGAACTACCCGCTGGTCAATTTGGTGCGCGCCTCTACGGCGGCGCCGCACTTCTTCGATCCCGAGCTCTTGCCGATCAGTCAGAACCTGACGGTGCTGCCGGACGAGATTGCAAAACCGCTGAATGTACCGTGGCCGGCGCGGGCCTTCCACGCGACGCTGCAAAAAATTGGCCTGCGCGAGAAGGTCAAGATCGATCCGAATACTTACGGGCTTTTCGTCGACGGCGGCGTCACGCCTCACAACAACCCCGCGCTCGCCTTGTTCAACATGGCGACGCTGAGCCCGTTCCGCATCAACTGGCCGATGGGACCGGATCGACTGACCGTGATATCTCTTGGCACCGGCACTTATCGGCCGCGGCTCTCCTACGAGAGCCTCGGCTTCGCCCGCTTCACCAAACTCGCCTTCCACGCACTCCTTTCGCTGATGACCGATACGGAAATGCTCGTCCTGGCCATGATGCAATGGATGGGAGAATGCCCGGCGCCCTGGCAACTCAATTCGGAAGTCGGGACACTGGCCGGCGATGTTCCGCCAGGCGGCAAGATGTTCCGCTTCCTGCGCTACGATGTTCGGCTGGAGAAGGATTGGCTCGCGCGCGAACTCAATTATCGGGTGGACGACGAGCTTCTCGGCCGCCTGCGAGGCATGGACGATCCCAGTACCATTCATAGGCTCTACGAGATCGGCGCCCTTGCCGCCGAGAAACAGGTGAAAATTGAGCACCTCGTGCGCTGAAAGCGCGCGGCGAACCTCTTGACCTTGTTCCCGCATGCCGATTAGCCTCGACGTGGTGGCGTGGGGGTTGATTATGTGGGTCCGCGTGAGGCTTGCCGGCGCGTGTCTTGCCGTGCTGTTGACCGCGTGCGCGGTCATTGATCCGGTCGACTCGCGCTACGACACCGTCAGCCGCAGTCTGGCGAAGGCCCGCAACGAGTCCATTTTCTTGAATCTCATCCGCGCCAGCCACGATTACCCGCTGAGCTTTGTCACCGTGGCCAACGTCACGCCGACGATGACGAATACCTCGACGTTCGGGTTGCCGAACTTTCTGTTCGGGCCGAACATCGGCGCGCCCACGACTACCTCGCTGTTCACCCCCGGACGCGACGTCATTTTCGGTAACACGACGGCCTCGAACTCCACCGCCATCGGCACCAACTTCAACGTGTCGACACAGGAAACAAGCGCCTTCTACGAAGGCTTCCTCAAGCCGATCGATTTGCAGATTCTTGATTACTTCATCCGCCAGGGTTATTCGCGCGAGCTTTTGTTCTGGCTGTTCACCGACGCCGTGGAGATCACCGTTCAGGGCCAAACGCTGGGCACGCGGTACAACCCGCCCGAGGATTACGGTTGTTCACCGAAGGACCCGAAAAGACGTTGCTTTCGCGACTTCGTCTTGGTCGCGATTGCCGCGGGCGTAACCGTGGAGGAACAGACATTGCAAAAGGCGTCATCCGGCGGAGCAAAAGGTGGTGGTGGTGGTGGCGGTGGCGGCAGCGGTGGCGGTGGCAAAGCCGCAACCACCATTTTTGCCCGATTCTGTTTCAATCCCGTGCTCGCCGACCGCGCGGCAAATGCTATGGGAGCTGCATTGTATCATCAGGTCGCCAGCAAATTTGTCGACTTCAACCTTCCGATCACGTCCTTCTCGCCGAAGTGCGGCAGCGCGTGGAATTCGGTGTAAGAGGCCGAGCAACCGCAGCCCGACACATTCAATTTCAACGTCGGACCGATCAAATTCAAAATCATCCCGCGTTCTGCCTATGGCGTGTTCGAATTCATCGGAACTCTCATCAAAATACGGAGAGACCACCCGGTACCGGCACCGAGTGTTTACATTCCTCCTGAGCGAGCGCCCGAAGAACAAAGTCTGCCACTATTGCGAACCGTCTCCGCCGGCGACGACCAGGATCTGGTGCGAGTCGTGCTCGGCAATGGTGACGGCCGCTGCTTCGTCCATAGCTGGTTCTATGACGGCGATTATTGCGTGCCGGAGAGCGCGACCAACACCAAGCGGATTTTCAGCTTGTTGGCGCAGCTCATCGCCATCCAGACGGAGGCCACCGATCTTTCGATCACGCCGATCGTCCGCGTCATTCAATAGCGCCGTCGATCCTTCGCCTCGCCGGCATCAGCCCCAAAGCTGCTGCGTGGCGAGATCCGCGCCCGCCCGCATGGCCTTGAATTTCTCCCACACCACAGTGTTGTGCACCTCAGTGTTGTACAAGGCTTGCGATGAGAAGCCGCAATCGGCGCCGGCAATGACGTTCTCGCGGCCGACAAGCCGGGCGAAGCGGATGATGCGCTCGGCGATGAGTTCGGGATGCTCGACGATGTTGCTGGCGTGGGTGATCACGCCGGGAACCAACACCTTTCCCTCCGGCACCTTGACGCGCTCGAACAGGTGATACTCGTGCTCGTGGCGCGGATTGGCGGCCTCGAAGCTGTAGGAACCGGCCTCGATTTTCAGCACGTAGTCGATGATGTCTTTGAGCGCTGCTTCATAGATGCGCGGGCCTTCATTGATGCCATAGCAGGTGTGAAAGCGCACGTATTCGGGCGGAATGCCTTTCAGGGCGGCGTTGATGGCTTCGACATAAATCTCCGCGCGGCGTTTCTTTTGTGTGTCGTCGAGGCCAAGCTCGTAAAAGATATCCGGCAGGAACGGATCGTCGATCTGCACCAGAATACCGGCGTCGACGATGGCCCGGTACTCCTTCCCCATCTCCGCGGCGAGCGCGTGGAAATACTCTTCGTCCGATTTGTAGTACTCGTTCGATCCCACTCCCGACGGCGCGGTCGCCGGTAGAAACACATGCTCGTTGGCGACTCCCGCCGCTGCGGCGGCGGCCTTCACATTGTCGATGTCGATCTGCACGAGCTTGTCGCCGCGGTATTTGACCGGGCCGACGCAAACGACGGGCGCAAGCTTGACGATCGCCCCGCCCATCATCGCCTGCTTGAAATACTGTTCGTAATATTCCGGAAAGGCGGCAACCTCCTGCTCAAAGAGCTTCAGCTTGATTTCCGGGCGCGATTCAAAGCCGTCGAGCCGCTCGCGAACGTAGGTAAAGAAGCCCGGCTTGGAGAATTCACCGTCGGTGACGATATCGATGCCGCAGTCGACCTGCTTGCGCACCACGTCGCGCACGGCGCCGCGCAAAGCCTCCTGAAATGCCTTTTCATCGTAGGCCTGCCCGGCATATTTCGCCTTCATCGTATCGAGCAGCAGATGCGGGCGCGGCAGACTGCCGATGTGGGTGGTCTGGATACGATCGGTGTTTTGCTGGAGTTGCATGCGGGCTCAGCTCCAAATCTCGTTGGCGGCGGTGGCGACCAGGTTCAGCTTGGCGCGTTCATCTGCCTCAGTAACCGGATTTCCGGCAACGGTCGAGGCAAAGCCGCATTGCGGAAAGATGGCGAGCCGGTCGAGATCGATGTAGCGCGCTGCGTCATGGGTGCGGCGTTTGAGCTCCCCCATGCTTTCGAGGGCCGGCATCTTACTGGCGACAATCGACGTGTTGAAGCATCCCGCAATGGTCGAAGCGTATCTCGGCGGCACTTAGTGCGGGAACGCGGGCGCTCAGGACAATATGCCCGCCGCCCAAGTGCTGCCTTCTATGGTATGTTAGTGTTGAGTAGCGCAGCACGGGAGGCGCATTGAGAATGCATCGACGATGGATCGAGGCAGCATTGGTTGCGGGCCTCGCCATAGGAACCGCCAGCGCGTTATCGGCGCAGCCGGCGCAACCTTCCATCATGAACGAGGACGAGGACGCGCTGCCGGCTCCCCCGCCGCCGCCGGCAAAGCCGGCGCGCTCGCACGGGCAGACAGCCGCGCCGCCGGCGTTCGAGCACGATCCCGATCTCGACGCAGCGGACCAGTTTGCGCCGTCGCAGCTCCAGGGGCCGCTGCCGGCCGCCGTAGCGACGCCGACCGGCGGCGAACACACGCGGACGCGCGCGGCCGCGCGCGGGACCGACGCGGTGATGGAACCCGCCGCGATTGCGCGACCGGCCCGCCCCGGCAAGCAGCAGATCGTCGCCTGCAGCGGTGTGTTCGGAAGAGACTCGAGCCATGCCAAGCTCGCCATGGCTTTTCAATCGAGAAACGTCGCCTTTACGCAGGTCGACGCCAGCTCCGGCGGCAAGGTGATGGCAAGCGTCCTGTTTGGGAAGGACCCGAAGCGGCGCCTGGAGGTGTGGTGGTCGAAACCTACGAACCGCAGCGACACCCATCTCATCGTCATCAACGGTCTGTCGGACTGGATTGCACCGGGTGAGCTTCACCTCGGGCTCACGCTGGCCGAGCTGGAGCAGCTCAACGGCAAGCCGTTCAAGCTTTTGGGCTTCGACAAAGACCATGTCGCGACTTTGAGCGATTGGAACGGCGGGCGGCTGTCGTCACTCGTGGGCGGCTGCAAGGTCGGTATCAGCCTACGCGCCGACCCGAAAACACCAGCGTCGGCGCTCAGCGATTTGCCCGCCGACCGCGCATTCACTTCCGCGGACGCCGCGTTGCGCGCCGTCAATCCAACCGTCAGCGAAATTCTCGTCGGATACTAGGGGTCGTTCACCTAGCGAGGCGGTTTTCCGCCGGTCACCGGAGGTTGGTCGCCGCGGTTCGCCGCGCCCTGCTGTTCACGCATGGCCCTCACGTCGCGCGCCATTTCCAGGCAGGTGAGCAACTCAGTGTAGCTTGATTCGCCGCCCATCCGCGATTCGTTGACGCATGAAGTCTTGTCGGGCGGCGAAAAGTTCGACCATTGCTTGACCAGTTCGTCGCGGGTGGTCTGCTCGCTCTGGAGGCAGTTCTTTTTCTCTTGGGCGATGGAGGGATCGTGGAACGTCACCCCACCCTGCTGGGCGATACCTTCGCAGACCTGCTCGACGTTCAGTTGGGGGACGCTGTCGGCAACCGGCATCATGAGTTGAGCGCCAAGCGCCAGCGCTGTTGGCAAAATCATGTCCGTACTCCGTGAATCCCTGGGTGATTATAACACCCCCGCCGCGTGGAACCAGCGAGCCCGCTCGCCGCTAGGGGAAAAAGATTGACCCCCGCCGATCGTGCCCGCTATGGCTGCGCGGGCCCGGTGAGGGAGATTGCATGATACTGCCACCGCTGTTCGGCGCGGCGCTCATCGTCGCCGTGGCAACCGGTCCCTCGACCGGTCCGGCGGGCGAAGCGAGCCTGTCCGCACAGCAAAAGATCGCGGCTACGCAGCCGCTGGTGCGTTCGGCGACCGAATGCATTGTGCGTGCTGTCATTGCCGATCCGCGCTACGGCAACAACAGTGGGGCCGCACTTGGCGATTTGATCGTCGACTCGATGCCCGCCTGCCTGACGCCGGTTCACGCCATGATCGATGCCTACGACCGCTATTACGGCGAGGGCACGGGCGAGGCATTCTTCATGGGACCTTATCTGGACGTGCTGCCCAAAGCCGTCGCCGCCGGGACCAAGAACGCCGCGCCATAGCTCATGCGAAGCGTCCAACTTCCGCCCATTCTCGCGAAAGCGGCAATCCAGTGCCGATGACAGCCGCGAAGAAGCTTGGTCCCCGCTTACGCGAGGGAGGACCG
>Ga0182024_10002022_pt1 | contig 51112 bp, 44 predicted proteins | sample P32metaG_FD_120480 | JGI IMG/M metagenome (GOLD analysis project Ga0182024, IMG submission 120480) | Permafrost microbial communities from Stordalen Mire, Sweden - P3-2 metaG (Illumina Assembly) | ecosystem: Environmental > Terrestrial > Soil > Wetlands > Permafrost | place: Sweden: Stordalen... | reverse complement strand
TGGCGACCGCGGCCAGGGCACTCCGCGCCGGATTGTGCTGAGCGCCCAGGGCGGAGGCGCCGCGCAAAGCGCCGCCAATAACGTTCCACCCCCGCCGAGCAACGACGACACAGATACGGATCAGCCAGCCCCGGAGCCGGAAGTCGAGCAGCCTCCGCCGCAGCCAATCCCGAGCCCTGCCGCTCCGCCAGTTCCCATGCGCACCCCGCAGCAAATTATGCAGGAGGTGCAGGAGCGCCAGCAACAACAGCAGCAACAGAACCCGCAGAACTGACGCGAAGCCGGATGACGCACAATCGACTTGTGGGCCGGTTATTTGTGGCTGAAAATTAGAGGCGGAATTCTACGAGATGCGCGCCGCTTCGGTTTGTGGCTTCACTGGCACCGGCGTCTTCCGCGGGCGCATGAACGCAAAAACTATGCGCAAAGCTGCATAAGCAGCGAGAATGCCAAAGGCCATCGCGCCCAGAGTGGCGCAAATCAACATCAACAGATTCAAAAAGTCCGCCATTCAAAACGCCTCGGGCCAGCAGGGCCGTCTCAGGGATCACCAAGAGCAAAAGCCACAAAAAATGCGCAGCCCAAGCAGGAAAGTATCTTCCGTCGCTGCGCAATCATCTAAAAGATTGTCGCAGAGGTTTTGATGCGTTGACCCTCGTTTCTGTTGGCAAATAGAATACCCCTAGAGCGTTGTCTTCCCGCCAACATCCGGCACCGCTCGAAACACGAAAGTACTACCCTCCGTCTTCGGTCTACCCAACAATGGCTATCACTCACATTTCGGTGCGTGGGGCGCGCCAGCACAACCTGCGCGACATCAACGTGCGCATTCCCCGCAATTCGCTCACGGTCGTCACCGGTCTCTCCGGCTCGGGCAAAAGCTCGCTCGCCTTTGACACCATCTACGCCGAGGGTCAGCGCCGGTACGTCGAGACGCTCTCGGCCTACGCGCGCCAGTTTCTCGACCAGATTGAGCGCCCGGATGTGGACTCCATCGAGGGGCTCAGCCCGGCAATCTCGATCGAACAGAAGACGACCAGCCGCAGCCCCCGTTCCACCGTCGGGACGATCACTGAAATCTACGACTACCTGCGACTTCTCTACGCCTCGGTGGGCACGCCTCACTGCCCCAACTGCGGCCGCCCAATCACCCGCCAGACTGCCGACCAAATTGTCCAACGCATTCTGGAGCTGGGCCGCGGGGAGCGCGCCACCGTGATGGCTCCCATTGTGCGAGGCCGTAAGGGCGAGTTTAAGGATTTGCTGGATCAGCTTGATCAGCAAGGCTTTCGCGCTCGTGTCGATGGCGAGGTGACCGACCTTTCCGAGCCTCTTTTTCTCGACCGCCGCAAAAACCACACCATCGAGGCCATCGTTGACCGTGTCCTGCTGAAGCCGTCGTCGGGCGACCAGGCGCCGGTAGCGGCGACAGGTAAATCAGGAACCGGCACAGAAAAATCTCCCGCTGGGTTGAAGCCCTTCGCTGAAAAGCGTCCGGTAGAAGCGCGTTTGGGCCAGGCGGTCGCCAAGGCGCTCCAGCTCGCCAACGGACTCGTGCTGGTTGGCTTCAGCGAGGGCAACGAGCAGCTGTTCTCCGCCTCAATGGCCTGCCCGGATTGCGGCCTGGACGTGCCCAAGCTCGAGCCGCGCAGCTTTTCGTTTAACTCGACCTTCGGGGCCTGCCCCAATTGCCACGGCCTTGGCTCGCTCTACGACTTTGACCCCGCCAAGGTCATCACCGATTGGTCAAAGCCTCTGCTCGATGGTGGCCTTGGCCCGGGCTCGTCGTCCCAATACCTCATCAAGCTCATCCAACTCGCCGCCGATCGCTACAAGATCGATCTCAAGGTGCCCTTCGAAGACTTGCCGCCAAAGCAGCAGCACATTCTCGTCTACGGTCCGCCCAAGGGCGAGGCGCCGCGCACCGGATTTCACGGCATCCTCGCCTACCTGCGCGACAACACTGAAGAAGCGCGCAGCGACAGCTATCGCGAGTACATGATGAACTACATGTCGGCCGCGCCCTGCCCGGTATGCCGCGGCAAGCGCCTGCGTCCTGAGTCGCTCGCCGTAAGGGTCGGCGGCCTTTCGATCGCCGACTTCACTGCCCTGCCGCTGAACCGCGCGCTTTCAGCGGCCATCAATCTCAAATTCACCGAGCGCGAAGCGCTGGTAGCGGAACGCATCCGCCGCGAAATTGCAGAGCGTCTCGAATTCCTTTGTGCCGTCGGCCTCAACTATCTTTCTCTCGACCGCAACGCGGCAACACTTTCCGGCGGCGAGGGACAGCGCATCCGCCTGGCCACGCAGATCGGCTCCCGTCTGCGCGGCGTCCTCTACGTTCTCGACGAGCCCTCCATCGGCCTGCATCAGCGCGATAACAACCGCCTCATCCAGGCGCTCGAAAGACTTCGCGATCTCGGCAACACGGTTCTCGTCGTCGAGCACGACGAAGAGACCATCCGCCACGCCGATTATGTGCTTGATCTCGGTCCCGGCGCAGGCCGCCTTGGTGGCGGCGTCGTGGCTGAAGGCACTCCGGCACAAATCATGGCCTCGCCTGCATCGCTCACTGGCCGCTATTTGAGCGGCGAAACGCCCATGTTGCAGCGCGCCAAGCCTCGGCCGCTCACCGGCAAATGGCTTTCGATTACCGGCGCACGCGAGCACAATCTGCACGATCTCAACTTGCGCATCCCCCTCGGGCTCATGACGGTCGTGACCGGCGTGAGCGGCAGCGGCAAAAGCACGCTGGTCAACGACATTCTTTATCGCTCGCTCGCGAAGACAATTTACGGCTCGCGCGAGGAGCCGGGCGCGCACGATGACCTTACCGGCGTGGAGCAAATCGATAAGGTCATTCGCATCGATCAGTCGCCCATCGGCCGCACGCCACGCTCCAATCCAGCTACCTACACGCAGGTCTTCTCACCCATTCGGGATTTGTTTGCCATGCTGCCCGAAGCGCGCGAGCGTGGCTACAAGCCCGGCCGCTTCAGCTTCAATGTTCCCGGGGGCCGCTGCGAGGCTTGCCAGGGCGATGGCCAGCGCCGCATTGAAATGAACTTCATGCCCGACGTCTACGTGCAGTGCGAGGTCTGCAACGGCCGCCGCTACAATCAGGAAACGCTGGCCGTAAAATTCCACGGCCACTCCATCGCCGACGTGCTCGACCTCACCATTGAGGACGCACTTCCCTTGCTCGCCGATGTCCCTCTGGTGCGCCAGAAGCTGCAGACGCTGGTCGATGTCGGCCTTGGCTATGTACACCTTGGCCAAAGCGCAACCACACTCTCAGGCGGCGAGGCGCAGCGCATGAAGCTGGCCCGCGAGCTATCCAAGCGGCAAACCGGAAAGACCCTCTATCTACTCGACGAGCCCACTACCGGCCTGCACTTCGACGATGTGCGCAAGCTGCTTGAGGTTCTCCACCGGCTCGTCGATCTCGGCAACTCGGTCATCATCATCGAGCACAATCTCGACGTCATCCGCAACGCCGACTGGGTCATCGATCTCGGCCCCGAGGGCGGCGAAGATGGCGGCCACATCGTCGGCGAAGGCCGGCCGGCAAAGATCGCCGCTACGTCCGGTTCCTATACCGGTCAGTTTCTCAAGCGCTACTACAAATTGTCGGACGGCCGCCTCGCGCCCGCCGAGCCGGAAGAAGAAGTGCCTCCGGCTTCAAACGGCGACGAGCTCACCATCTCCTCATTAAGATTAGCTGGCGTCGATATTAATGCTGACTCCCTAGCCGCGTCGCGGGCCAATGGGAAACGCGCGCAGCAAAGCAAATCGGCCGGCGCGCGTCGAGTAAAGAAGACAGGACGCCCATGACGAATCTCCCCGAGGAAGAAGAAGCCCGCGAGCTTGCTAATTCTCCAGCGGACGCGGTTGCGAGCAACTCCCCGGCGCCCATGGATCCTGCGTCCAGCGAAATCTCGCCAGCCGCACCTCTTCAGTTCGCTCCTGACTCGACTCTCGCTTCGTATCCACCGCCCAGCCCGTCTTCCAATGCTGAACCACTGCTCTTCCAGTCTTTTGCGCAGCTTCCGGTCCAGCCGCCCGCTCGCATCCCGAATCTTGGCAACCTCGGCATGCTCATCCCAATTCTTGCGGTCGCCTTCGTCTGCACGATCGCGGCCCTTTTCCTTCCAATGCGTTTCCACTGGTTCGGCTGGAGCATGGATCCTCAAGTTGCTGCAACTAACGTCCAGCTCATTCTTGCCACCGAAGTAATCCTCTATCTCATCACTTTCGCCATCAGCTTGGTTGTCTTCCCGCACTTCTGGAACAAAAGCTTCTTCGCGGGGCTTCAATGGCGCGGCGCGGTTGCATTGCACAGGTTTTGGGTGTTGGCGGCCACGGCCCTCGGCTGTGCCGGGCTGGCAGTGCTCGATGAAGTGCTCATGCCCGGCCCCTCGAATGCTCCCATTGAAAAAATGATGCGCTCGCCCGGAGCAGCATGGCTGATGTTCGCTTTCGGCACCACCATTGCTCCTTTCTTTGAGGAAATGTTCTTCCGCGGCTTTCTTCTGCCAGCACTGTGCACGGCCTGGGACTGGACGGCCGAACAAATAACTCACAATCCCGCGCCACCGCTCGATGCAAACGGCGCGCCGCAGTGGTCGTTCCCGGCGATGGCTGTCGCCTCTGTTCTCACCAGCATTCCCTTCGCACTTCTACACGTCGATCAGCAGGGCCACGCGTTGGGGCCGTTTCTTCTGCTGATTCTTGTCAGCCTGATCCTCTGCGCGGTGCGTCTCAAAACCCGATCCCTCGCCGCAAGCACGGTGGTTCATGCCTGCTATAACTTCATCCTCTTTTCGCTCGCGCTCATCGGTACCGGCGGCTTCCGCCACTTCGACAAAATGTAATATCAGGACGAGTCCAAAGGAAAGATCCGCCAGCCGACGCAACGACCCGCCTCCCTCTTGCTCTGTTGGTTGGATGTTGCCAAACATATGCCACAGGTCCTTGCATATCGTCGATTTCTTCAGGCTCTGATGCTTTGCGCCCTATCCGTCCCGGTCTGCATCTGCTATCTCGACCGCCCGGCTGCGGAGTTCTTTAATGCCCATGTGCGACCCTATTCCGCTTGGATCTGGTTGAATCGTCTGCTCGCGACTCTGGTAATAATTCCCCTGGCTGCTCTCCTCTTCCAGTTCGGCGCGGGCTTATGGGCGCTCTTCGGCCGGCGCCTCGCTTCCTGGGCGCAGACAGCTTTGCTCTATTCCTCAGGAACTCTCTGGGCGATAGCTACGGAATTTGTTTTTAAACAGATTTTCGGCCGCGGGTCGGCAGACCCAACCTATCTCGTCAAACATCTCTACGGGTTCAGAATTCTCCACGCCAGCGAGGGTTGGACTTCGTTCCCGTCTGGAACCGCAATCGGCACACTGGCCATCGCAACAATTACCTGGCTTCGTTTCCCGCGCCGTCGCGTGGCTGTCTCCATCCTTGCCGTGCTCGCGTGCGTGGGAGTCACGATCACCAACGGCCATTGGGTGTCAGACGTGATTGCGGGCATGTTCCTTGGCGCATGCATCGGCTGGATGACAGTGGCCATTTCTGACAGCGGTGGCTTTCGAGCCATCGACAAGACATGAGAAATGCAGGGATCCTTTGCCCTTACAATCGCCCGTTACAATCGATCTGATGCCCGACAAATCCCACGCCCAGCAGCTTCTCTCGCTCCTCGCCCGCACCAGCTTCAAGCTGGGCCAGTTCAAGCTCTCTTCCGGGGGCACCAGCGACTATTACATTGACTGCCGTACCACTACGCTCCACGGCGAGGGCGGCCGACTCACCGGCCACGCTATTCTCGAGCTACTTGAAGCCAACAAGATCGACGCCGAAGCAGTCGGAGGGCTGACCATGGGCGCCGACCCCATCGTCTCTAACGTCGCTACGGCGAGCGCCTGGCGTGCGCAATCGCATCCCAACGCGCCGCTGCTCCATGGATTCCTGGTGCGCAAAGCCGAGAAAGCTCACGGCACTGGCCGCCGCATCGAGGGCTTTTGCCGCAAAGGTGCTCGCGTTGTGATCGTCGACGATGTCTGCACCACCGGCGCTTCCACTATCGCCGCAATCGAGGCCACGCAGGATGCCGGCATGATCGTCGACGCAGTGGTTTGTATTGTGGAGCGGGAAGAGGCCAACGGCCGTCCCGCCGTTGAAACCGCCGCGAACGCCCGCACATTGAGTGACGAATCTTTGTGGCAGGCCCATAAACACGTCCCGTTTCTGCGCCTCTTTAGCGCCAACGACGTCCGCGTAGAACATATAAAGCAGCTGGGCGCGACTCAAACCTAGGCCACGCGCAATTAGGCCAGCGCGGCCAACCCGGATGGTGCGGGGAAGCAACAAAACCAGCCGTATCAAAACCAAAAGGGCAGACCCGTTTGGGCCTGCCCTTTTGTCTTTCAGGAGAAACAAGTGTCTGGGGGAAGGTACTCGTGTTATTCAGGAACCGGTGAGGATGTGACCTGACCACCGCCGGACTGTCCGGTCGAGGTTGTGGACTGGCTCTGTGCGTCGGCGCTCATGTTTGAGAGCAGTTGAACCTGCACGCGGCGGTTCTCCTTGCGCCCTGCGGCCGTGTCGTTCGAGGCTACATACTGATCCTTGCCGATGCCGATCAGATAGAAGCGGTGCGGCGCGACGCCGTACTTCGCGGCCAGGTACTGTACCACTGCGTCTGCGCGACGCTGGCTAAGGTCGTAGTTGTATTGCGCCGATCCAACGGAGTCCGTGCCACCGGTCACTTCAAGAATGTAGCTCTTGGCCGAACCAAGCGAAGCGGCAAAGGTGTCCAGCTGTCCCTTGTCATCGGTCGTCAGCGCTGCACGATCAAAGCCGAAGGTTACCGAAACCGTGGCCACCTGCTTGTAGTTGTCGAGGCCCTTCACAACGCTATCCAGCGAGTCGGCGCGGTGCGCCACATCGGTGGCTGCGGCGTCGGCGGTATTGGCCGCCTGCGAAGCAGTCTGCGCGTCCTGCTGAGCGGTGTCGGCCGAGCTTTGCGCATGCGCAATGCCGACCATGGCGCGATCGCCCACGTCTTTAATCTGCCGATTATTGTCCGCGGTCTTCTGGTCCAACTGATCGGTGTGATCGATCAGCGGAGTCGTCTGTGTCCGCACATAGTTCTTGGTGGCGCATCCCGCTACACCAAACGTCACCAACGCCGCTGCCGTCACGGCAAATCCAAGTCGCTGAATCTTCATGGGTCCTCACCTCTCCGTTCCCTGCCGGCGCGTTAAGCGCTCTTCCGCCGGGATTCGGTTTTCTTTTCCGCCTATACAATTGCACGCCGCAATCCAATCCGCGATAGCGATGCAACATATTGAAACAAAAAGACATTTCGGGAACTCTGTGAGTTTTATACAGATCCAAAAACCATGTAATTTTTACGCTTCCCGGTAAGGTTTGCCCGTTCTACACCCTAACTCGGCTGACGCGACCGCGCAGCAAGAATTGAGACCAAGTGCATAGCCGATACGCCCAGGCGATTCTCGTTATCCTATAAGCTGGCCTGCTGCGCGTATGAGTTGTTCTGCTGCGCGCCATACTTGATCCTCAAACGCTCGACCTACAAACAACTTATGGATCTCTACGAAAAAATCCGCGCTCTGCCCTCTCAACCCGGCGTGTATCTCTACAAGAACGCCGAGGGCGAAGTCATCTATGTAGGCAAAGCCAATAATCTGCGCGCGCGAGTGCGTTCGTATTTGCTTGAGGCCTCGCAAGCTAACGCTAAAACCGGCTCGCTGATGCGCGAGGCCGTCGACATCGAATACATTCTGGTCGCCAATGAGCACGAAGCTCTGGCGCTCGAAAACAATCTGATCAAGCAGCGCAAGCCGCGCTTCAATATTCTGCTGCGCGACGACAAGACTTACCCCTACGTTAAACTCACCCTCGCCGACCGCTTCCCAAAGGTTTTTGTCACACGCCGGCTGCGCAAGGATGGCTCAGCCTACTACGGTCCTTATTTTCCAGGCAATCTCGCCTATCGCGTGGTCGAGCTGATTCATCGCAGCTTTCTGCTGCCCAGTTGCAAGGTCGATCTTTCGCGCTACCACCCGCGCGCCTGCCTGCAGTACTACATCCATCGCTGCCTCGGCCCCTGCGTCGAGGGCCTCACCACCCCCGACGCCTACAAGCAAGCGGTCCGCGATGCGCAGCTATTCCTCGAGGGGCGCCACGCTGAGCTTGAGCGTACGCTGACTTCCCGCATGATGGCCGCGGCCGATGCCGAGCAGTTTGAGGCCGCCGCGCGACTGCGCGATCAGCTCTCCACAGTGCACCAGCTTCAGGAGAAGCAGCGCATTGCCACCGCCGAGCTCAACGATGACGCCGACGTCTTCGGCTATCACTTTGAGGACGGCAGCCTCGCTGTCAATCTCTTCCACGTGCGTAACGGAAAGATCGTCGACCGCCGAGAGTTTTTCTGGGAGGACCTGCCAAGCCTGCTTGATGCGGCCGGACAGGACCTGCCTGACGGAGCACGAACCGAGGTTGCCCCATCTTTGGCGACGGCCTCATCGTCGGCAAGGGTGGGATCGCACGACACTGTGCTAAATACTTCCCCGTTCAACGCCGGCGCCGTCTTTTCCGCGCTCCTCAAGCAGCTTTACATTGACCAGCAATACGTTCCGCGCACCATTCTCGTCCCCGTCGATTTCGACGACCGCGAGACGCTCGCAGCGCTGCTCACTGAGCGCACTGGCCACAAGATCGAAATCGCCGTCCCTCAGCGCGGCGACAAGAAATCCCTCGTCGATCTCGCCGCTCAAAACGCTCACCAGTCGTACACGCAGCGCTTCCGCGTGTTGGAGCCTTCACGCAAGGCCATTCAAGAGGCGCTCGCCGACGTGCTCATGCTCCCCGAGCTTCCGCGCCGCATCGAGTGCTTCGACATCTCGCATATCCAGGGCGCTGAGACCGTTGCCTCGCTTGTTGTCTGGGAAGACGGCAAGATGAATAAGTCAGCGTATCGCAAGTTCAAAGTTAAGACCGTCGCCGGCGTCGACGATTTCGCCTCCATGCGCGAGGTGGTCGAGCGTCGCTACCGCCGCATTCGCAATGGGCTCGCTCCATCCCGAACCCCCTCCGGAGAGGGTGCCCCAGGTCCGGGGTCCCCGCGGACAGGTCCAGGTCCGTGGGGTGGAGATCCCGGTTCTGGGACCTGGGATACCTCGGGAGCCAATAAAGTAAGAACTGTTTTGAAAGGGCACGACTTTAGTCGTGCCATAAAGGCCGAAAAAGAAGCCAGGGCTTTAGCCCCTGAGGGACGCTCTTCAAAAGAACCAACCACGATGCCGTCGCTAATCCTCGTCGACGGCGGCCTCGGCCAGCTTCACGCCGCGGCCGACGCGCTTGAGTCCCTCGGCTTCACTTCGCAGCCGCTGGCATCGATCGCGAAACGAGAAGAAGTCATCTACCTCTACGGCAATGAAGACGGGCCAATCGTTCTCGACCGTCGCTCGCCCGTGCTGCATCTGGTTCAGCTCATCCGCGATGAAAGCCATCGCTTCGCCATCGGCTATCATCGCCAGCGCCGGGCGATACGCGATCGTGATTCGGAACTTCTAAACATTCCCGGCGTCGGCGCGCAAACCCGCCAGCGCCTGCTCACCCACTTCGGCAGCTTGCGCGACGTGCAGCAAGCCACAGCGGAATCGCTCGCCGCCGTCGTCAGCCGCAAGACAGCCGAAACAATTTGGCAGCACTTCCACGAGGCCAAACCCGCAAGCCAGGTAGGCACGTGATTTTCGTCGTTCTCTTCAACCCTCGCATGAGGTTGAGGTTCTATGCTTTCTCTAGTGATGAAAAACCCGCGGCTTACATTCTTTATCTTCGCGCTTCTCGCCTTTCCGGCTACATTCGCTCATTTCACGCGCGCACAAACTGCATCCCCTTCCCCAGTTTCCCCGTCCGCCTCCCCGGCCAGACAACCTTCCGAAAAGCCTTTTACGCCGCCCGATTGGATCGGCCCGATGGGATCTGGAGCCACTACTGAGATCACGCCAGAGGGTTATCTAAGCACAGGTTTTGAAGAGATCATGTTTTTCTCTGGCCCCAATCTCGAGCCGACAGACGCTCACCTTCGCACTCTCGATCAGAGCCATCCGCCCATCGTGCATTACCAGTTCGACCGCGACGGCATCAAATACCGCTTTACGATCTTCGTCGGCAAAATCGATAAGAGCGCAATCGTCGAGGCCCGACTGCATGCGAAGTTCCCATTCATGCCCGGCTTCGACATTCGATCCAACATCTATGAGCCGATGGTCGACTTTATTCGTGTCGACATCACCAACAATGGACCCGAGCCGAGGCGCGCCGTCTTTGCCTCCGGCGTCCGTTATGCAGACCCGAATGCCGCTCCCGACCATCGACGTGACAACCCCCAGACCGGCGAAGCCTTTAACCACGGGTGGGTGAATTTTTTCGACGACGCGAATTTCTACCGCTTCAATCGCGATCTCTACGCATTTCCAGCGGGCTTTGTCGACCGCAGCTTCACCATCCGCAAAAACTGGAGCGAGCCGAACCCTCAGTACGTTCTCGGAGTGACGCACGTCGACGCTGGTCCCACCACGCCCGTCGGCATCGTCACCTACGCGCGCGAGCTCAAGCCCGGCGAGAGCTGGGTCCTTGACTTCAAGATGCCAGTGATTCCCACTGCAGATCCTTTCGCCATATCGGCCATCGACGACGCCAATTTTGAAGCAGTCGAGGCGCAGATGCGCGAAGAGCCGGTTAGCGAACGCTGACGCAGATTTCCAATTCTTGCCAGTTCAGATGAGATCGGCTCAGATGAGATCGGCCTTGTCGAAATCCGGCTCGGTGAGATCGGGACCAGTCAGAGCCGCACTAGGCGAGATCCGCGTTAAGCGTCTGCCGCATATTGTCCAGCGCTGGCATCAAGATGTCTTGCCACCGTGGCCAAAAGCTCATACGGCGCTACAGGTTTGGTGAGTAGTGTGAATTGGTACCCGGCCCTGCGCGCTGTTGCCAGCAAATCAGCCGTGGCTGCCTGCCCCGAGAACAACAGTATCTTGCAATCCGGGTAGACGCGCTTGACCGTAATGGCCAGTTCGATTCCGTTCATCCCCGGCAACGCCACATCGGTGATAAGCATTTCGGGCGGCTGCAACAGCGCAGCTCCGAGAGCGCCGTTTCCGTCGTAGGCCGCAATCGCCGGAAAACCGCTCAATGAAAGTATCTCGGCTAAGGTGTCCGCAATGACCGCTTCGTCATCGACCACCAACACTCTGGGGCGATGTCCGTTCGAGTGGGCCGACAGCAGATTTCCGGTCAACGCGACTGGGGAGTCTTGTGTTCCGTTCATAGCTTCACCTCGGTTCCTATGACGAGATCATTGCAACTCGCCTGCCATTCAATCTGGTCAATTTGGCTCTTTCCGGATTCAGCACCAAATCAGCGGTTTACCCTGTGGACAACTGATTCCAATGGGCCACGACCGCAAATGATCACGCCGTGAACTTTTTACACCGATGGGATATTTCTACTCAAAAAATTCTCTTGCGATACGTTAAGGCTTCGTCACGCGGTCCGGACATACGCCGCGCGTTCTCCTGCATCTCATTTGGGAACGAGATGCAAATCGTGGCAGGCGACCATAACCCGAAGTTCCCACCGATTCGATACCAATCGATTCGCCAAAACGACGTTCCCAGTAGCCGACAGGGAAAACACACGAAGATCGTCGAACAACTCCTGCGGCATCTCGATGAATTGGAACCCGGCACCGCACTCAAAGTTGCGCTGGCCTCATTGCCCGCAACAAAAGCAAATATTCGTTCCGCTCTGAACCGCGCCACGCACAAAAAAGGGGTGCGCGTAGCCACATCGAGCGATGCCAAGCACTTCTACTTGTGGAAAGTTACAGGGAATTCCTGACTTGATTTGGTTCGCTACGCGCGCGACCAAAGTGTGGCAATAAGATCGTTGGCTAACCGAGAGGCGTTCTAAATTCGGCCAACTGTTCGCAAATTTCACCTATTCGTCGTCTGCGCTCATCGTAGGCATTTGCCTCAATGTCGGACATGAGGAAGTAAGGAGATTTTTGCAGGGCTTCGTACTGCTGCCTTGCGAGCGCTGTGTGCTCCACAGACAGACGTTTAATCTCCTCAGGAGATGAGGCTGTACCTTCCATTTAAGGTTTTGAGAAGTGGGGCGGCCAAAGCACAAGCGGCAGATACAGATGACCCGTGGCCCAGGCGGCTCGCGCTCCCGCCCCTTCCAGATTATGATGCCAACAAAGGATAAAGGTCTACTACTTCTGTCCTTACTTGCTCACAGAAGTGATCTTCATCACACGACCTTTGAACATCCTTTGCAAGGCTAACATTCAGCTCGCAACTGCGGTCGCCGGCTTCAGGCCTTCGGCAACATGCGCCAGCAGGTCCTTGGGATGAATCGGCTTGTGAAGCAGGTTGAAATGATGACCGGCGCCGTTCGCCATCGACAACAAATCGACCGTCGCGGCCTGCCCTGAGAACAGCAGGATCTTGCACTGCGGAAACATGCGCCGCATTTTGGTCCCTAGTTCGATTCCGCTCATTCCGGGCATAATCACGTCCGTGATCAACATGTCCGGCGGCGTCATTAAGGCGGCTTCCAGGGCTTCTTCTGCGTCGTAGGCCGTCATCGCAGCATAGCCACTTCGAGAAAGAATTTCCGCCACGGTGTCTGCAATTGCGGATTCATCGTCGACTATCAGAACGACAGGGCGAAATGCGCTGGTGTCGGCGGGTGGCACATCGTTAATCGAAACCACTGGGGAAAAGGTCTTCGGTGTCATTTGAAATTCACCTCTGAATTGCACCCTAGCAGGGTTTTCGTCGTACGGGTTACCTCTTTTCATTTTGGGATTTCTGGGGGCGAATAGCGGTCAGGGAGTCGGTCGCAGCTACCGTTCACGGTTACAACGACTCATTGCATCCTGTGGAAAATGTCTGCTTGGCATTAGAAATAAATAAGATATAGATATTGACAATTTGATGCGCCGTCAATATTCTGCGTGGGTTGGGTTAGTTTTACGTGAGTTTAGCGATACGAAGTGATAGACATCACCCCGGGGAGGAATTAGAAATGCCTGCAGAATTCCAGCATTCGAACGCTGAGGAACCGGAATTAGAAGTGGTCGAGAGCTTCCAGGCTGTCCTTCAGCACGAAGTTCCGAAAGGCCGTGAGGGTAAGCACAAGCGCATCGTCACGCGCCTGTTGGCCGACATTGATCGCCTGAAGCCGAGAACCGCCTTGAAGGTCCCCTTGACCGCGTTGCCGGATTCAAAGGAAAACATCCGCTCGGCGCTGAACCGCGCCTCGCATCAGAAAGGCATCGAAGTCGCGACCTCCAGCGATACGGATTTTCTGTACATCTGGAAGGTCGAGAAGCCATCCTGATGGCTGGCAACTCCACGCGCCTCGCACCGCGACCCACGCTTTCGAGTGACGTCCTTGCGCCTCGATAAATGGCTGTGGGCCGCGCGCTTCTTTAAAACGCGCGCCGTGGCCTCGCGTGCCTGCGACATTGGCCGCATTCAGTCGAACGGCCAGCGAGCTAAGCCCGCCCGGGAAGTTCGCGCCGGCGACAAGCTGCGCATTGAAAACGAGCGTGGCATCTTCGAAGTCGAAGTCCTGCTCGTTAGCACGGTGCGCGGTCCCGCTGCCGTGGCGCAGACCCTCTACAGCGAATCAGACGCCAGCCGCGAAGCGCGCCTGCACCTTGCCGCGGAGCGCAAGGCACTTGAGCAGTACGTGCGACTACCCGAGGGCCGGCCCTCCAAGCGCGACCGTCGGCGCATCATTCAGTTCCGCGGCCGCGGCTGAAGGCGTCCAAACGCAGGAAAGCCCGGCACCGGGCCGGGCTATCTCATCCCAACAAATTTAATTATGCGATCAGCTTCTTGACCTTCTCTTCAATCACATCCTGCGGAACGTAGCCCACAATCTGATCCGCAACTTTGCCGCCCTTGAAGAAAAGAAGCGCTGGGATGCCGCGAATGCCATAGCGAGAAGGTGTCGCGCCATTCTGATCCACGTTTACCTTGGCCACCTTGAGCTTGCCTGCATAGGCAGCGGCAACGCCGTCAACAATTGGTGCAATCGCCTTGCACGGTCCGCACCACACCGCCCAAAAATCCACCATGACCGGCTGCTCGCTGTTCAGCACTTCCTGGTCAAAATTCGCATCGTTCACTTCCACAACACCCAATCCAGCCATGATTCTCCTATCGAACCCGCACCCGTTGCCCACACCCGTTGATTGTACAGGAAACCCAACTGCATATTTGATGATCGAGCGCGCATAAAGTCGCAGACTCGAGCTCCACTCTACAGCGCCGCACGACCAAAGCGCGGTCGCGTTATCGATTGAATCAGTAGCGAAGATGCGGTTAACCTCGCGCCGTTTTCGGTCGCGATTTTTGCCAACGGAATCGCTTTCCGCGCAAATAAAAGCGCCCGGATCCATTAAGGATCACAGGCGCTAGAGCAGCCCTCCCCCAGAACTGCCCACGGTGCGAATGTAAGGTGTTCAATGTATAAATAGCAAGCAAACTTGAGTAATAGGCAGAGTAATCAAAAATGTGGTGACTACCCACGTAGGCAACCACGGTAACTTACTGATAACGCAAACGATTGCCAGATGATAACGATCGCATTCCAGCGAACTTCTTACTTTTCTATACTTTGGCAGGCCCCGAGCTGCGAAAACCGGCAAATCAGAAGCTCCCCGACAAGCTGATTTTGCACTGCTCTGGAAGCGCCTGCCAAGCTCGCTTCTCCATCCACAATCGCCAGAACCGCCGGCCCCGCGCCGCTTAAAGCCACGCCGAGAATTCCGTGCTTGCCGACCAGCGGCAGCAGAACCGGAAGTAGCGGACACATGGTCTCGCGATATGTTTGGTGAATCCGATCCCTCATCGCAGGCCGCAGCAGATCAGCCCGTCCCTGAGCAAATGCAAGCGCCAGTACAGCTACCGATTGCAGATTTGCAACCACATCTTCGAGCGGAAAACTCGCCGGCAAAACTGCGCGCGCTTTGCTGGTTGAAAGCGGCTCCCCGGGCAGGGCGACAATCGCTCGCCACTCATCCGGCGGATCGGTTCGCGCCACATGCACTTTCGTTCCCTCGCACGCCGCGGCTACAAATCCGCCCAGCCAGCACGCCGCCACATTGTCGGCATGACCTTCAAGCTTGTACGCCTCTTCAAGAACGCGGTCTGTACCCCAATCTAATTCGCCGAAGTGGACTGCTAGCGCAATCGCCGCCAGTCGCGCAGCCGCCGACGAGCCGCATCCCATACCCAGCGGAATTCCATTGACCATCCGGATCGCCAGCGGAACGATCGCGCGCCCGTGAGCGCGCATGATCTGCTTATACGTTTCCAGAATTAGATTGTCGTCGAGCTTTGCGCAGCGGTCGGCATCGCGCCCGCTCGCGAAGACTGAAAATTCCTGCGCCGGCTCGGCTGCAATCTCCAGGAAAAAATCCAGCGCCACGGCCACAGCGTCGAATCCCGGTCCGAGATTCGCCGAGGTTGCGGGCAGGCGGAGTTGTAAGGCGCTTGACTTTCCCGGGCCACTCATCCCAGCTCACCCTCGATCGCCGCGAGCACCGCTGACGGCGTGGCGTCCACGGTGATCGCATCGCGCCGCAGAGCATCAATCGCGGCCTCTGACCCAGGCTTTTCCTCATCGGTCAGTAGCGTTCCCCGGTGAAAGTCGATCGTGTAATCTGCATCCTTCAACGTGTGGCCGGTAAGCACCAACACCACAGTCTCGCCCGATCGAATATTGCCCTGCTTGTGCAGTTTCTTCAGTCCCGCCAGCGTCACTGCCGAAGCCGGCTCGCATCCCAGCCCTTCCGCGCCAATCTCCGCCTTGGCAATGGCAATCTCTGCCTCGGAAACATCCAGGCACCATCCGCCGCTCTCCTGAATCACGCGGGCCGATTTCCGCCATGAAGCGGGATTTCCAATGCGAATCGCCGTCGCCCTCGTCTGCGCTTCCATCGGCTCCAGCACCGCGCCGTGATTCAACTTCAGGCTTCGCACCAGCGGATTAGCTCCTGCCGCCTGAATCACGCTGATCTTCGGCATCCGCGCTATCAAACCCAGCTCGCGCATCTCGCGGAATCCCTTGCCCAGCGCCGAGCTGTTGCCCAAATTGCCGCCGGGAACAATCAGGTGGTCGGGCACATTCCAGTCCATCGCTTCAGCAATTTCAAATGCCGGCGTCTTCTGCCCTTCCAATCGGTACGGGTTCACCGAATTCAGCAAATAGATCGGCGCCTTCCTCACAATTTCCGTCAGCAGGCGCAGGCACCCGTCGAAATCTGTCTTCACCTGGCAAGTCACAGCGCCGTAGTCCATCGCCTGCGACAGCTTGCCCCACGCGATCTTGCCCTCGGGAATCAAAACCAGGCTGCGCATTCCGGCGCGCGCTGCATACGCCGCCATTGATGCCGAAGTGTTCCCTGTGGACGCGCACGCGACCCATGTAAATCCTCGCTCCTTCGCCACGCTCAACGCCGCCGTCATGCCCGTATCCTTGAACGAGCCTGTCGGATTCATCCCCTGGTGCTTGGCGTAGAGCTGATCGATTCCGAGCGCCTTGGCCGACCGCGTCAACCGATATAGCGGCGCATTTCCTTCGCGCAGTGACACAGCATTGCCGAAGCTTTCCATAATCGGCAGCAGCTCGCGGAATCGCCAAACGCCCGACTGATCCAGGCCCTCGCCTGAGCACCGTCGCTCCCGCCACAGCCACTTCAGCGCGCCCGGATTGGGCCGGTTGGTCCCCCCACGCTGGCTCCATCCGGGATACTCCACTTCAAACAAATCGCCGCAATTCGCGCAGCGAAAGTCCGCCCGCGCCTCCGCGCCCGGGATCCGGCTGCCGCACCCAAAACAGCGCAATTGGTGAAGATTGTCACCCATCTCTAGGTGTTAGCCTAGCAGGTGTGCGGCGATTCCCGCTGTGGATGGAAGGGCCGATCGAGCCGATGTGGAAACAACTTTGTCTCATTTCGCTTGCTCTAGTTTTATTTGCGCCGGCCGGCCCGCAGGCGCAGCTTTCTGGAACGCAGGCGCCTCTCCGCGTAGCCGCCGCCGCCGATCTCGAACCTGTACTTCCGCCCATTCTCTCGGAGTTTGAACACGCCACCGGCATTCACGCCGAGGCCACTTTCCAGTCCTCCGCCACACTCGCCACGCAGATTGAGAACGGCGCGCCGTTTGACGTTTTTCTCTCGGCCGATCTCAGCTTTCCCAAGCGCCTCATTGACGCTGGCCTCGCCGATGCAGCCGGCTCAGCCGATTCCACCACTCCAATTACATACGCGCGAGGAACGCTCGTCCTGTGGGAGCGCAAAGATTCTCAACTTCCTCCGCCTTCGCTCGATCTACTTAGCTCGTCCGGCTTGAAACGCCTCGCCATCGCCAATCCCGATCGCGCGCCGTATGGCCGCGCCGCCGTCGCTGCGCTGAATAGCCTCAAACTCTACGACACTCTCAAGCCGCGCCTCGTCACCGCCGAAAATATCGCTCAGGCCGCGCAGTTTGCCGACACCGCCAACGCCGACGTCGGCCTCATCTCGCTCACATCCGCGCTCACGCCGCGCCTCTCCGCCGACGGCTCGTACTTCGTTATTCCCCGCGGCCTCTACTCGCCCATCGAGCAGGGTGCTGTCATCGTCAGCAACACAAAGCAGCGCGAAGCGGCTCACAAGCTGCTCGACTTCATCCTTTCACCCGCCGCGCAGGCTGAACTCGCCAAATCCGGCCTCACGCCGGTGAAATAACCGCGATGGACTGGCAGGCATTCGCACTCTCGCTTCGTCTCGCCGCCGTCACTACTGCGATTCTCCTCGCCATTTCAATTCCTCTCGCCGCGCTCATCGTGCTCGGCCGCAGCCGTTGGCTCGCCGCCGTTGAAGCTCTTGCCACGCTGCCCATGGTTTTGCCGCCTACCGTTCTCGGCTTTTTTCTTCTTGTCCTGCTCGGCCCGCGCACAGGCTTTGGCCGCGGAATTTCTGCATTGCTCGGCCATCCGCTCGCATTTTCATTCGACGGCCTCGTCGTCGGCTCCGTCATCTACAGTCTTCCTTTTGCCGTGCAGCCGCTAGTTGCCGGCTTCGCTTCGGTTGACACGGCACTGGTAGACGCCGCACGCCTTCTCGGCGCAGGTCCCGTGCGTCTTGTCTCGAGCATTCTCATTCCGCTCGCTCGGCGGTCTCTCCTCGCTGCTGTGATCCTGAGCTTTCTCCACACCATTGGCGAGTTCGGCGTCGTACTCATGCTCGGCGGCGACATCCCCGGCGCCACGCGCACGCTGTCCATTGTGCTTTACGATCAGGTTGAGAACTTTAACTACGCGGCCGCAGGCCGCACCGCACTGTTGCTGCTCGGCTTGAGTGTTCTCTTTCTCGCGGCGATCTACTCCAAAACGCCAAACCGCGCGAGCGGAGTGCGCGGGTCAGGAGGCCATTAATGGGACGCCGTGAAGGGTGCGGGCTTCAGCCCGTACAAAGAATCCGAACCCGATGCACGCGGGCTTTAGCCCCCGAGGGAGAGGTTTTTCAATGTTGTGCACCGTCCGGGGGTGACCATGCTTAGCTTCTCCTTCGACTCACGCCGCGGCGCGTTCCACCTGCAGGTGGAATGTACATTTGCGAGCGACTGGACCGTAATCTTCGGCCCCTCAGGCGCGGGCAAAAGCACATTGCTCCGTCTGCTCGCGGGACTTGATCACCCGACACAGGCCAACATTATTCTCGACGGCCACGCGCTGACTGAAACCAGCACTGGTCTGCGCGTCCCGCCCGGCCACCGCCAGACCTCGCTTGTCTCACAGCAGCCCGCGCTCTTCCCTCACCTCAACGCGCAGGCCAACGTGGCTTTCGGCCTGCGAAATCTTGAACGCGCCGCAAGCGCGCGTCGCGTTGACGAAATGCTCGATCTTGTTGGCGCAACCGACCTCGCCTTCCGCCGCACACAGGATCTATCCGGAGGGCAAGCTCAGCGCGTCGCACTGGCTCGAGCGCTCGCGCCCGCGCCACGCCTGCTTCTCCTCGATGAGCCTTTTTCCGCACTCGACGGCGTCGCCAGCGACGCGCTTCTTGTTCGTCTGCAAGCCTGGCTGCGCGAAAACCAAGTGCAAACAGTCGTGGCCACGCACGACGCTACCGACGCGCTTGCCACTTCCGCCGAAGTTCTGCTCTTACGCGACGGCCGTCGCGTGGCTTTAGGCCCAGCAGCCGAAGTTCTCGCGTCTGAGCGGGAACGCATCACGTTACGACTGAAAAAGAGCTAGAGATCTTTGATCGTTGCTCCCGAGCCAAAGCGATTGATAAGAGCCACGATTCCCCAAATCACAATCAGAACAACATCGAGAGGGAGAAGCCAAATCAGCACATCCTTAGCTTGCCTTGCACGGAAATTGAGCATTTGAAATCGATCATGCTCAACTGAAAAATCGTAGGTCGCATTCTGAATGTTGTGTAAGCCAAAAACCACCACGGCAAGAAGTGGCAGGAGCAACACATGAGCCCAGAAAACCAATTGCCACTTTCCTTTTGTATGAGCTCGCTGAATCTTCCACGCGTGCGCCAGCAGGACAACGTTCATGCAGGTCCCACACAAGGCTAATGCGCAAAGGACCCAAACCCACCGGACAGCATTCGGGGTTTCCCCGGTAATTGAATCTGCAAAAAAACGAGCACGGAACGTCACAAAAGAAATCAATACAGCAGCTATGAGGCTCCCGAATCGAATCAGAAACTGCTTGATATTTACCATCGTCTTTACCCCGCATCAGCCCGTCGGCACGACTCTCGCTAAAATCCCACCATCTCCGGCTCCATCTCGAGTCGCACGCCAAATCGCGCTTCAACCGCCGCCCGAATCTTCTCCGCCAGTGCGAGAATATCTTTCGCCGTCGCGCCGCCACAATTCACCAGCGCCAGGGTATGCCGCGATGAAATTCCCGCCGCGCCCAGCCTGTAGCCCTTCGTGAATCCCGCCTGTTCGATCAGCCACGCTGCGGGAATTTTCACCAAACCATTCTCTGTTGCGAAAATTCTGACTGGCACTCCTACGCTCTCTGCGAATATCCGAACTCGCTCCGCGATCTCTTCCGTTACCGACGGATTCTTGAAAAAACTTCCCGCGCTGCGGCAGTCCGGATCGCCACCAACCAGCAACATTGCCTTGCCCTGCCGGATGCTCCGCACCGCGTCTGCCGTTTCGGCCAGCGTGGGCCCCCCCGCCCATTCCGCAAAGTGTGCCTTCAGGTCTTGATAGGTAAGAAGCGGCGCGCCGTTCTGCCGCAGCCGGTAGTCGACGCGCGTAACAATATACAGCCCACGATCCGTCGTGTTGAACCGGCTGCGTCGATACGCGAATCGGCACTCCGCGTTTGAGAACTCCACAAATGTGCGCTCAGCTAAATCAAACGCCCGCACGCGCTCAATGAGCGATGCGGCTTCCTGCCCATACGCGCCCACGTTCTGCACCGGTGTCCCGCCCACGGTTCCCGGAATTCCGGCCATGCACTCTGCCCCTGCGCATTCATCCGCAACGACCCGCCCGACAAATTCATCCCACAATTCGCCAGCGGCGACACGAAACAACTCCCTATCCCGCTCGATCCCCTTCAACCCAACGTGCAGCACCAATCCCGAAAATCCAGCGTCGGCCACGAGCACATTGCTGCCGCCTCCCAGAACAAATAGTGGAACCCCTCGCCCGTGCGCCCACTCGCTTGCCCCCACAATCTCGGCCTCGGTCGCCGCTTCCGCAAACCATCGCGCCGGGCCGCCAATGCCGAGGGTCGTGAATTCTGCCAGCGGAATGTTCTCGAGAATCTTCAAGCGTCCAGACTACAGGAGGATGCGCAATTCGTAATCTTGCGTCTATCTCATTGTTCGGTATACTGCATTCGATCGATTGAGGGAGCGTGGTTATGCGCTGCACTTCTTTGCGGCTACAGCCGCCTGCTCTTTGCCTGGTTCTTTGCATGGCCCTTTGCATGGCCTCCGCGGCTGCACTTGCCGCCCAGACTCCTGACCCATCATCAGGACAAGCGAGTCCCGGGCAAGCAAGTCCAGGGCAGGCTAGTTTTGGGCAAGCCGGCTCCGCTCTCGTCACCCAGGCTCCCGATCCCGACAGCGGCGTCTCCGATCATGTTGAAGGCCTCTTCATCCCGCTGGTGACCGGCCAGCCCTTTCATGCCAAGATCGCAGTTCATATCCATCGCCAACTGCCTGATGGAACCGTGGTCGATCAAAAATATTACACGCTCGTCGCGCGCGATAGCGCTGGGCGCGAGCACCGCGAAGCTCATGATCCAATCTCTGCTGACTCCGATCTCGATCCGCCACTCATCCGCACCGTCGTCTACGATCCCAAAACCGCGCTGATCACAAACTGCTACCCCGAACAGCGCATTTGCCGCGAATTTTCCTTTGACCCCACGCAGCATCCGCTCGACGAGCCGGTGGGCCCATCAAGTGATGGCAAGTCCGTCCTAACCCGCGAGGACCTCGGCAAAAAAACCATCGACGGTCTGGAAGCGATCGGAACGCGCGAAACACGCACCTTCTCGCCCGGCGCCTTCGGCAACGACAAGCCCGTCGCCGTCGTCAAGGAGATCTGGTATTCGCCTCAGCTTCAGTTCAATTTATCCGTCACGCGACTCGACCCGCGCAACGGCAGACAAAAGTTGGAGGTGACCGACCTCAAGCTCGGCGAGCCAGGGCCGGAATGGTTTGCTACTCCCGACGGCTATCGCCTGGTTTCGGGGCGCGGCGTCGTCCAGGCTCGATATCCCACAGAGCTCGAACCCCTAGTCGAGAAAATCGTCTCCGGCATGACGCCCGACGAGCTGACCACCGCGCTCCAGCCCGTCGAAGCTGCCATCGGCTCATTGACTAAAGCGCATGCTGTTGCATCGCCCAAGGATGACAGCGTGGCCTACGCCGGCCAGTTACGAAACCGGCTTTCATCCACTCTGCGCCTGCTTCAACAACAAGACTTCTCGCGCGGCCAGCAAAATGCCGAAGCCGATCTCCGCATGAACGAAACATTCCGCGAGGTGGTCACATCGCCCTGCGTCGCGAAATCGGAACCCGGCGACCCGCCATCTGCTCCGAACAGCGCAGACGGCATGCGCGAGGAACAAACCGCGTGGCTGGCGCTGCGCGATGCATGGGTTACGTTTCTCAAAAAGCTCTTTCCTGGCAGCGACCCGGCAACTCTTGACGTGACGATCAACAACGAACGTGACTCCGAGTTGCACCGCGATCTAATCGTGGAACGCAATCGCGGCTGCGTCCCCGAGGAATCCATCGAGCCGATGCTCGTTCGCTACGTCACGGGGATGTCCGCCGATCAGCTCGACGCCGCGGCCAAGCCCGTCGATGCGGCGATCGCCGCCTACGCAAAAGCGCATGCCGAGTCCGAGCCAGGCGATCGCAACATGGATTTCGTTCGCATGACGCAGCAACAATTGACGGCTGACCTGAACATGCGCCAGCACAACTCCGCGTTCGCGCAGAATCAGTTTCAGCAGGGGACAGATCTGCGCCTGAATCTAGTCTTTCGCGCGATCATCTCTTCGCCCTGCCTGACAAAATCCATCCCAGGCGATCCGCCTGACGCTCCTGTGAGCGAGGAGAAACTGCGCGCTGAAGAACAAGCATGGATCGTGATGCGCGACGCGTGGACCAAATTTCTGGCATCAGCGTTTCCCAGCTCAGATCAGGCAACGCTGGGCTCGATGCTAGATCAACAGCGAACCGGCCAGCTGGAGCAAATCCAGAACATCGAGCGCAACCGCGGCTGCGTCGCCGAGGAATCCATCGAGCCACTGCTTGCCCAGTTTGTTACAGGCATGAACGCCGACCAGCTGGACGCCGCCGCCAAACCCGTCGACGCCGCGATTCGCACCTACGCTGCAGCCCATGCCGACTCCGTGCCTAACGACCCAAATCAGGACTTCCTGCGCTCGCTGGAACAGCAGCTCTCGTTCGAGCTGAGCAACCAGCAGCGCAATCGCGTGCCCACGCAGGACGACTTCGAGGAGGCTGACCTTCGTCTGAATCAGGCCTTCCGCGCGGTCATCTCGTCGTCTTGTCTCGCAAAGCCCGTTCCCGGCGATCCGCCCAACGCGCCAACAAGCGAAGAGAAACTCCGCGCCGAAGAGCGCGCGTGGATCGCCTTGCGCGACGCATGGACTGCATTCATGGTCACGGCTTTTCCCGGCGGCAACCAGGCTGCACTGGGCACCATGCTGACCCAGCAGCGCACCGGCGAGCTGATGCAGATTGAGAACATCGAGCGCAACCGCGGCTGTGAACCCGCGCAGTAAACCGCGGCCAATCGGCCGCGCACCGATCCAATGGCCCCGGGCGTTGCAAACGAGTAGAATGGGTACAGGCAGCTTTATCTGCCGGAGGCGAAAATGTATCCAGAATTAATGGTGATTCCCATGCGCGAAGAACTTGTGCGCGCCGGGATTAGCGAAACCCGCTCAGCAGAAGAAGTCGACGCAGCTCTGGCCGAGCCGGGAACTACCCTCGTCGTCGTCAACTCCATTTGCGGTTGCGCGGCCGGCAAGGCTCGCCCTGGCATCCGCCTCGCGCTCTCCAACTCTGCCAACCAGCCCGATCGCAAAATCACCGTCTTTGCCGGTCAGGACCGCGAGGCCACCGATCGCGCCCGCAGCTATTTCGTAGGCCATCCGCCCAGCTCGCCCTCGGTCGCCATCATGCGCGACGGAAAGCTCGTCTACCTCATGCAGCGATCCGTCATTGAGCAGTCCACCGCTCAGGACATCGCCGCCGAACTCGTTCGCGCCTTCGACATGTACTGCGCGAAGACGACTGCGTAACTTCGCTCCAGCGAAACTTCAGCATGCAAAACGGCCTCCCTTTATCGGAGGCCGTTTTTTTTTTGCTCCGAATTCTTCCCTGCTCAATCCGCTACCTGCGCATTCGCCATCTTTTGCACCTTGCTGTGGCGCACGGAGTAGCCAAAATAAATGATCAGCCCGAAGATCAACCAGCCGATCATTACCTCCCACGTCACCCGCGGCAGCCTGCTCATCACAAACAGCGCCGTCACAATTCCCAGGATCGGCACCAGCGGCACAAACGGCGTCTTGAACGGCCGTTCCATCTGAGGATGCCGCACGCGAAGCACCCAGACACCCGCGCACACAATCGTGAATGCCAGCAGCGTTCCAATGTTCACAAGGTCAGACAGGAAATCGATATCCTTCACCGCAGGCATGAGCGCGACGATTGAACCCACTACGATCGTTGAGATCCAGGGCGTGCGAAACTTCGGATGCACCGCCGAGGCCCACTTGGGCAGCAGCCCGTCCCTGGACATCGAAAAGAACACGCGCGACTGGCCAAGCAGCATCACCAGCATTACCGTGGCCAATCCGAAAACCGCGCCAATCTTTACTAGCAGCGAGCCCCAGCTCACGCCCGTCACATCAATCCCCACCGCCACAGGGTCGCTCACGTTCAGTTGCGGGTACTTCACCAACCCTGTCAGCACCGACGAAACAAGAATGTAGAGGATCGTGCACACTACCAGCGATCCCAAAATTCCGATCGGCATATCGCGCTTCGGATTCTTTGCCTCCTGCGCGGCGGTCGACACCGCATCAAAGCCGATGTAGGCGAAGAAGATCGATGAAGCTCCCGTTGCGATCCCCATCCAGCCGAAGTTGCCGTGCGCATCAACCGGCGGAATGAAGGGATGCCAGTTCTGCCACGCCAGCGTCGGATGGCCAAGCAGGAAAATCCCTCCAACGACCAGGAAAACTCCTACGATGCCCACTTTCACGATCACAATTGCCGAATTAAAGTTTGCCGATTCCTTGATGCCGATTACCAGAATCGCGGTAATCGCCAGAACACCCAGCATCGCTACCAGATTGAAGACCGCGGTCACATGCGGCAGTCCGGCCAGGCTCAGATTGGCCGGCAATGTCGACAGCGGCTGCCACTTCTGCTGGTAAAAGTAGAGTTGCGTTCCCGGTACAGCAGTGAACCGCGGCGGCATGTAGATCTGCAATTGCTGCAGCAGGCTGTTTAGGTACCCTGACCATCCGGCGGCCACCGTCGCCGCGCCGAACGCGTACTCGAGCACCAGGTCCCATCCGATGATCCAAGCCACGAATTCGCCCAGCGTTGCGTAGCCGTAGGTGTATGCCGATCCAGCAATTGGAATAATTGATGCGAACTCCGCGTAACACAACCCCGCGAACGCGCACACAATACCGGCGAGTACAAAGCTCAGTGAAACCGCTGGTCCCGCATACAGCGCCGCCGCCTTGCCCGTCAGCACAAAGATGCCGGCTCCGATGATCGCCCCAATGCCCAGCGTCACCAGATTCATGGCGCCCAGCGAGCGCTTCAGAGTATGCTCGCCCTCCTCGCCCGCTTCCAGCGTGAGCATCGACATCGGTTTAACGCGCAGCAGATTCGATAGCAAGGATCGATTTCCTCCCAGGCGAGTAAGTCGTGCGCAGGCGAACCTGAATCCGCCAAAACTCGTTAGGCAATCATACGATAAAGAACAGGCGAGCCGCGCAGCCCCCTACTGGAGCCTACTCAAGAGCGCAAAGCCAGCGCCGGAACTCACCCGCCGGATCCTTCGCTCGAAAGATCGCTGCCGAGACCCCGATGACATTTGCTCCTGCGGCCAAAATTTCTGGAGCCGCCTCGAACGTCACTCCACCCACAGCGACGAGCACCGCATTCGGCCCCGTCTGCTCGCGCAATCGGCGCACTCCAGCGACACCAATCGGGGTTTTTGTAGTTTGTTTTGTCGCCGTCGGAAAAATCGGTCCAATAGACAGATAATCCACCGGCTCTTTCAGAATTCCAGGCACCAGCGTTTCGCTTCCGCCAAATGTGCCAACAATTCTCTCAGGCCCCAGTACCCGCCGCGCTTCGGCGGGCGCCGCATCGCCGGCATCAACGTGCACGCCGTCAAATCCGGACCGCTCAACCAGATCAAGGCGGTCGTCGAGAATCAGCTTGATGTTTGGCCCGGGCAGCACCACACGAAGAATCGCCGCATCGGCAAGTAACTCTTCATCACATCCAGATTTGTTCCGATATTCGAGCAGCGTCAGGCCGTCCTCAGCCAGCTCACTCGCCAAACGACGCAAAAACTCGGCGCGGCCTAACTGCGGAATCGTTCCCGCATCAAGAATCGGATAGACCTTAGGAAAAGAAAACGACATGAAACCAGCCTAGACGATCAGCGAAGGGCTCTTTACAAGAGCGCGAGAACGTGGGAACAGAAACGACAAATATGGCCCTGCTCCCTTCCCTTCCAGGCGCACTTCTTTCCGACCTACCGCCAATTGCTCACGCTCCCGGCATCTCGTCCGCGGACGGGCCGTAGATTCCCGGAACCTTTGCGCCAATCAGCCGCAGGTACACGGTCAACTGCCCGCGATGATGAATCATGTGGTTCAAAACAGTCTCGCGAAACACGTTGTATTTGGTGTCGTCGATCCACGCCCGTCCGCCGAACACAAATTGCCAGTTCCGATCCCACGCATCATCGGTCGTCGCCAGCAGCGCAGGACGCGTTTCTGCCAGCTTCTTGTCGAATCGTTCGAGCAACTCCGCTTTGCTGGCCGCCGCGTAGGGCTCCCACTTGTGATCGGCCGCGAACTCCAGCTTGTCCAATGTCAGCGTGTGGTTCCCCCAGTCTCCGACAAAATCGGTGAGATGGCCGGCCAGCCGTCCCAGGCTCATCGATTTGGGGTGAGGTTTGAAGTTGAAATCTGCATCGGCAGGAATAGCGTCGAGCATCTTTCGCGTCTTCGCAGTCTCTCGGTCAAACTCAACAATAAGTGCTTTTTGTGCGTCCATTTTGGCAGTCTCCGTATTTCCCAAACAGCATAACCGATCACCACATGAAAAGGCGAAGAAAAAGCGATAATCTTTTCCACAGCGACACCCCTGAATTCGTGGCTCGATTGCCGACAAACTCCACGCCTAACGGTTGCCTAATTAGTTTTGAACCATGGATTTGCCGAAGACACTGAATGTGCAGCGCCAGTTCTCTTCCCTTACGCCGGCTGCTTCTCCGCCTCGGCTCGCGCAGCCAAAAACCGCTCCACATATCCGGTGTCGAACTCGCCTGCCCTGAACCCCGCATCCTGAAATATCGCCTGATGCAGCGATATCGATGTGTCGATCCCCTGCACGATGAACTGGCTCAACGCCCGCTCCATTTTCGCAATCGCCTCCGCGCGGTCCACGCCATGCGCGATCAACTTTGCGATCAGCGAATCGTAATACGGCGGAACCACTCCCTCAGCGTATTGCGCCGTATCCACTCGAATTCCGTTTCCACCCGGCACGTTGAACACGGTGATCTTCCCCGCCGACGGCGTGAACTTATGCGGATGCTCCGCGTTGATGCGGCACTCGATCGCATGCCCGCGTATCTCCAGCTTCGTCGGCAAAATCGCATCCAGCTTTTCGCCAGACGCAATGCGCAATTGCGCTTTCACCAGATCCACGCCGGTAATCGCTTCCGTCACCGGATGCTCCACCTGGATGCGAGTATTCATTTCGATGAAGTAAAGCTGGTGACTCGCGTCCATCAGGAACTCCACCGTTCCCGCGTTCTGGTAGCCAATCTCGCTCAAGCACTTGCACAGCGTTCGGCCCACTTCTTCGCGCATCTTCGGCGTCACCTGCAAACTCGGCGCTTCCTCAATCAGCTTTTGATGCCGCCGCTGGATTGAGCACTCGCGCTCAAACAGCGAGGCCACATTGCCGTGCTCATCGGCCAGCACCTGGAACTCAATGTGCCGCGGCTGCTCAATGAACTTCTCCATGTAAAGCTCGCCGTTGCCGAACGCGTTGGCCGCCTCGGTAAACGCCGCATGAAACAAATTCGGCAAATCCTCGGCGTCGCGCACAATTCTCATTCCGCGCCCGCCGCCGCCCGCCTTGGCCTTCAGGATGACCGGGTAGCCTACCTTTCCAGCCCACTCGCGCGCCTCTTCTGCCGTCGACAGGATCCCGTCCGATCCCGGCAAAATCGGCACCTTGGCCTTCTTCATTGCCTGTCGCGCTTTCTCTTTTTCGCCCATCAGCCGCGTCATCTCGGGCGGCGGCCCAATGAACTTGATATTCGAAGCGCGGCAAACCTCAGCGAAGTTCGCGTTTTCGCTCAGCAATCCGTATCCGGGATGAATCGCCTCAACGTCGGCAATCTCCGCGGCCGAAATCACAGCCGGCACATTCAGGTAGCTGTCTGCCGCGCGCGGCGGCCCAATGCAAATCGCCTCATCGGCAAAGCGCACATGTAGCGCGTTGCGATCGGCCTCGCTGTACACGGCAACTGTGCGAATGCCCAGTTCCCGGCACGCGTTCAACACGCGCAGCGCGATCTCGCCTCGATTGGCAACCAGTACCTTACGAAACATGCTTGACCTTTGGGGAGATTCTCAACTGGAGCGCGTCCACTTAAGCCTGCCGGATCGAGAACAGCGGCTGGCCGAATTCGATGGCCTGCCCATTCGAAACCAGGCACTTCACCACCTCGCCCGCCACATCCGATTCGATCTCGTTCATCAGCTTCATTGCTTCAATGATGCCGATCACCTGACCTTTTTCCACGTGATCGCCCGGTCCGACAAACGGTGACGCTCCGGGAGATGGCGAGGCATAGAACGTGCCAACGATCGGCGACTTCACCATATGCAGTCCGGCATCGGCGTCGCCGGCTGGTGCCGCAGCGGCGGCCGCTCCCGAAGTTGCTCCCGCGTGCGCGGTCCCTGCAGGATGGGCTGCACTCTGGGGCGCCGTTTGCAGCAACCGCGCCAGGTCGCTCAAACTGGCCGGCGCGCTTCCCTGCGGATTGAATTTCAAACGGATCTTCAGGTCGCCGCGGTCCACGTCGAACTCGGAGACGCCATGCGACTTCAAAAACTCAATCAGTTGCCGCAGATCCTCAATATCTTGTTGCTTCATTCGTTCCTTCAATTCGACGTCCCTCAACCACGGCAGCGAATCGCTGCGATTTAGAGCTCAATCAGTGCCTTCGGCGCCGGTGTCAGAACCTGCCCACCGCTGCGCGTTACAGCCACCATATCCTCAATGCGAATGCCGAACTTTCCCGCCAGATAAACGCCCGGCTCGATCGTGATCACCATGCCTGCCTGCAGCCGCGTCGTCTGTCCAGCACCCACTCGTGGCGGCTCATGAATCTCAAGTCCCACTCCGTGGCCAGTGGAGTGCGAAAACGCCTCAGCCAAACCTTCTCTTCGCAATATTGACCGCGCGGCCTCGTCCACCTCCGCGCAACTCACGCCGGCAGCCACGGCATTCACCGCGTTCTCCTGCGCTTCCAGCACCGCTTCGTAGGTTCTTCGCTCCTCAGGCCTTGGCTTGCCCAGAAAGACCGTCCGAGTCATATCCGAACAGTAACCCTTGTGGATTATACCGAAGTCGAGCGTCACAAATCCGCGTCGCGGCATCGGCGTGCTCGTTGCGCGGCCGTGCGGCAAAGCCGAGCGCAACCCCGACGCTACGATCGACTCGAAAGACATTCCCTCAGCGCCCAGTTTGCGCGCCTGATATTCGAGCTCCGCAGCCACTTCAACCTCGGCAATCCCCGGCCGTAGCACGGTCAGGATGTGCTCAAACAGCTTGCAGCCCTTGAGCGCGGCCTCGGCCATCACCGCCAGCTCGTCGCCGTCCTTCACTGAGCGAAGCATTTCGACAAACGGCGCCGGCACAGCCTGAAAAAAGCCTTTGCGCAACCGGCTCGGCAGCTCATTCTTCCAGCGCGTCAGTTCGGCGACCGTCGTGCGCGCCGGATCAAATCCCGCCATCGCGACGCCCGCTTGCGCAGCCAGCCCCGCCTGCGCAGCCAGCCATTGCGTAGCAGCCACTGCCGGCGAGCCTGACGCAATCTGCACCTGCGCCGCCTTCACTTCTTCGGCTGCCTGCGCCGTGTAGCGTCCGTCCGTGAACAGGCGCCCGCCGCGGCGCGTCACTGCCAGCGCAGCGCTCGATCCGGTAAAACCGCAGAGATAGCGAATGTCAGGAAGGTGTGTGACGAGAAGTCCGGGAAGCCCTGCTCGAGTCAGCTTGCGGCGCAGCGCGCCCATGCGGCGGAAGTGGTCCACGCGCTCAGTTTTATCACGGCGGCCTTGGTGAATCAGCTTCGCGGAGTTGGAAAGCGCGCTTCAGCACTCGCTTCTATGACTCCCGATGACTCGCGGCGGGATTATTTCGCGCCACCGTGAGCGGGAACCAAACCGGCAGACCTTCCGTCGATAGGCTGCAACTTAAGATTCGACCACTGCGTCGGAATCTGTTCGGTCTTCGCCTTGGGCCACTGCGTTGGAATTGGCCCGAAGTTAGAATGCGGCTGAACAACAAGCGGCGACCGTGTAAAAGCACTCTCATTGCGCGCAAAGAACTCGATGTCCGTTTTCGAGTCCTTACATGGCGCGCTAAAAAGATGGTCGAAATCAAATGGCGCATTCGCCTGATTCTGGGCCGCGTTCAACCTTTGGCAATCGAAACTTTTGAATATGGGGCCGGTGGGGGTCTGTCCCGGCTGGCCAACGCCGAAATCGAACGGCCGCTGACCCAACAGCGACTGTCCCGTTGAAACTTTGCCCTGAGTTTGAGGGCTTCCCAGCAGGGTCGCCGTCGATTGGCAGAAGACCGCGGTGGTCTGTAACAAAAGGATAGCGACAAACATGAGGCGGTTCATTGAACACCCCTCCAAGCCGGCACTTTTTTGTTGGTTTTAAGTATAGACCCCACGGCGCCCTTCGTCCGCAGCCTCTGTTTGCTGCTTGCCCCTCGGCGCACCAGCTTCCTCTGCGGAACTGTCGCGCTCAACTCTGCGTAGCAATCACGATGACAACCACGCCGGCAAAATTGTTTCGCATCGCCCGCTTCATCGCGCTCTCACTTCCGCTCGCCATCGTCTCGTTGTCCCTCTTGTCCCAATCGCAATCAGCGGGCTCATCCCCGGCTCAGCCGGCATGGCCATCGCAACCTGACGCCCAGCCTCCGTTGCAATTTGAAGTCGCCTCAATTCGCCCACACCAATCCGCCGGCGACGAATCCTCCGACCGCAAAATGCTTCCCGGCGGACGCTTCGTTGCGACCGCAACTCCCATTCGCACTCTTCTCCGCATAGCCTTTGGAACTGACGGTATCTCCGGCGCGCCCAGCTGGGTCGACAACGAGACCTTCGACATCAACGCCACCACCGTCAATCACGCCGAGGTCATCACCCCGCAACAATTCCAGCAGCTCATCCTCTCGCTCCTCGAAGACCGCCTCGCGCTCAAATTCCATCGTGAGGAAAAAGAAGCTTCCGTTTATTGGCTCGAACTCGAAAAGACCGGAAAACTCGGCCCTGACCTCAAGCCAAGCACCGCGGACTCGCAGCCCAACATGAGCCGGAACGCCAACGGGTCAAGCGCCATGATGAAGGTCTCGAAGATGTCCATGACTGATATCGCCGCTGCGCTCAGCCGCCAGGCGGGCCGTCCTGTCGAGGACCACACCGGCCTCAAAGGCAATTTTGACTTTCAAATCGAATGGGCGCCCGAGGAGGGTCCCGACTCCGACGTCCCTTCCCTTTTCACTGTCCTTAAAGAACGGCTCGGCCTCAAACTCGAGTCCGCCAAAGGCAACACCGAATCCGTCGTTATCGACCAGATCACCCACCCTTCCGCCAATTAGCCACGTCACCGCTTCCCCGTGCTGCCAACAAGGTAGCCCACGCTCGTTTTGCCGCGTTTGCGGGACGGTGCTAGACTGCGCCAATGGCGACCAGGAAGAACACCAAAAAGAAATCGACGGCATCGAAGAAGAGTATGACTAGAAAACCGCTCAAGCCGGCTCGGAAGCCGTTGGCAAAGAAGAAAACCACTCCTAGCAAAACCACTCCCGGCAAAACCGCAGCCAGAAAAACCGCAACCAGGAAAAAAGCCGCGGCGAAAACCAGGAAATCCGCTTCCAAAAATCCCGCAGCCCGGAAGAAGGCCCCCGCGAAAGCGAAACCGGTGAAGGCCCGAACTCCAAAGGGCGCAACCCCAAAAGCCGCAAAAGAGATCGCCAAGGCCAAGACGAGTGTCGCAGCAGCCCAAGCGCCAAGCGCGAAAGCCCCAGTAAAGACCGCCAACGCGCCAAGACGGGTCCAGACCCGACGGTCCCAGACCCGGCGCATCGAATCCCGACGCGACCGGGACATTCCTCTGGATTCACTCGATCTCTCACCAGAGGTCTCGGGATTGCAATCAGGAGATCTCGAAGGCTTATCGAACATCGAGAGCGCCGATTCTGAAAGTGTCGACGAGTTGCTGGAGGAAGGAAACGCGTTCGAGGCAGGAATAGTAGCGGGCGTTGAAGAGTCCAGAAACCGCGAGGGGCAAGAAGTTCGCACGCGCGAAGTGCCCGAAGACGACGTGCCCCAGGAGTATCTCGACCCGGACTAACCGCGCTCGGCAACAGTCAGTCTTTGAGAGAACTCGATGGCAGCTGCTCGAATCTCCGGCGGAGTCGTGCATGATCTTCCGGCCGATCTTCGCAAGGCGCTGTCGTCAGACGCCAAAGCACTGGCGGCTTGGGAAGACATAACACCGCTCGCGCGCAACGAGTGGATCTGCTGGACCATCTCCGTCAAGAAAGATGAGACGAGGCGGCAGCATGTCGAAAGGGTCTGCACGGAGCTTAAAGAAGGAATGCGGCGGCCGTGCTGCTGGCCGGGCTGCCCGCATCGATGAGCATCTCGGCGACTACTTTATTCAGGCCGTCGCGTCAGTCGCCGAAGGGTACTCCGCGTCGACGGGCCCTTCAGTGAGCGCGTCTGCGGAAAGAACCGGCTGCTTATCGCCGAGGTAGCCGTCGGCAAAGATTATGTTGCGGGCGAGACCGACCTTCTTGAGACCCATAATGATGAGGCCGTTCAGGTCCATCTCGTGCTTCAACATTCCGTGAAAGGCCGAGCGCGGGTAGCGGTGATGATTGTTGTGGTAGCCGTCGCCGAAGGTGAGCCACGCAAGAATCGTGTTGTTCTTGCTGTTGTTCTTCATGTTGAAGTTCTCATAGCCGAAGGTATGGCCCAGAGAATTGACCGCCCACACTGAATGCTGGAAAAGTACCGTCCGCAGGCAGGCCGCGAAGAAGCAGCCCCACGCGTCAGTTAATCCTCCAAACGCATAGCCGACAAGCCACGGAACGGCCACCGAAATCACCGGCCAGATGTAGTGAGTGCGCGCATAGAACTGGATGACAGGATCGCGCACCAGGTCGCGTCCGTAGATGTTGAGATCAGTAACGGTGTCGTCGAACATCCATCCAATGTGAGCATGAAGCAGGCCTCGGAGCGTGTTCTCGTGGTCGCAGTGGCCGTCGACAAACGGGCTGTGGTTGTCGCCGCAGTTGTCGGTGTGGGAGTGATGCCGCCGATGGTCGCTGGTCCATGTGAGCAGCGAGCTCTGAAATGACATCGACCCGAATGCGCCCAGCATATAAGCGACCCAGGGCTTGGTCTCAAAGCTCTTGTGAGAGAAATAGCGGTGGAACCCCACGCCGGTGCCCATGCCCACGATGAAGTAACCGAGGGCGAACGTGATCACCTCGACCCAGTGAATAGGGTGCGTACGGAACCAGAAAATACTGGCCACCGACCCGGCCAGAGGAAAGCCGATCAGAAACGTATTATCGATGCGCTTCTTCCAGGCCGCAGGGCCGGCAATCATGCCCGGGGGCCGGATCAATTCAACGGGTTGGCTCGACCGCGAGATAGCCAATGCGCACACTCCACTTCTCTAAAGTGTCTCAGACCTCGGCGTCCAGAGCAACGTGGACCGCCTTTTGCCAGTTTAGATGGATGAAATGGCCGCCGAGTTACAAAGAAAAGCTGCCAGCGCACATAGTGCGGCCGATTCAATCAACTCTGCCCCTTGGGGAAATGGAGACAGTGCGGAGTAGAATTTGCGAAATGGCCGAATCCTCAACGCAAACGCGAAGGTCGGTACGGCAACTCTTGTTGACCGCTCTGTTCATCGGGATCGAATACGCCTGTATTCGCACGCTGAGTTTTACCGTCGGCTTTCTCAATTTCGTTTTTGTCTGCGTATTCTTCGCAACTCCGCTTTTTGCGATTCGACCTGTCCTGCGCTTGCAGCGCAAGCCAAAGATATGGGGATTGGTCCTCCTGTCTCCCGTGCTATTGTTATCGTCATTTCTTCTTCTGGGTAAGCTCGTCTTCGACGGAATCCTTGGCGGGAGAGAACGAATAGAGGTGCTGCAAACATTTCAAGAGGGGCGCAGCACGATTCAGCTTCAGAAGTATGAAAACGGCGGCGCTGTGGGGATACACGGCTTGAATCTGGAGCAGCGAAGACTGATCGTTCCCGGGCTTTATTTAGTCAGATCTATCGACTTCTTCGACTCCGCACACGAAGGGACTCTCTCCGAGGAAGGATCGTACAAGGTGAGAGTAATCGCGAAAGGGAGCTATGACAGCAGCGATCATCAGGTCGACAGAGTCTACTCGCTCAGGCCATGGGTCTATTTTTAAGGCTGACGTCTGAAAATCGCCAGCTCGAAGCTAGCGACTAAACCGCTTCTCGCGCAACCGGCTTCTTCTTGCTCGCGTCCACTTCGCCGCCCGCGTGCAGATCGCTCTGCCGGTCCATCCACTCATCCAGCCGCGACCGCTTGAACCGCCAGCGATTGCCCAGCTTGAACGCGGGTACGAACCCATCTGAAGCGTACTTGTAGAGCGTGTCGGCGGAGATGCCAAGGTAGTTCGATGCCTGGCGGATGTCCATGACCTCGCGAATCTCAGGAACCAGCAGGTTGGAGCGGACAGCAGCGTTGCGCATGATTGCCTTCCAAAAAGAGCAGGATGCAAAGCGGTATTCTTTCGGGCAATGGCACCGGTACTTCTGTATTTAACCCGACTTGATCGGTTCATTCAAGGAATTTCAGTAAGTTACAGGAATTCAATGGGTTTCTCCTGGCCAGCCCTAAGTAACGAAGCTGTGGAAAACCCCCTCCTGCAGTATCTCCCTCACCGCCCATCCACAATCCATTGCGCACGTGAAGCAGATGGTCCGGCCCAAACCCAATTCTGCTCGCTATTCCCGGCCGCCCAAATTTCCCCCTGCCGCCGCGCCGGTCAGATTCGTCCACACGCAAAAACGGCTTCCCTGCTCGGGAAGCCGCTTTGCTCTTCTGATCTCTGATCTCTGTCTTCTAGTTTTGATCGTCGCGCCGGTGCAGCGTCGGTGGTCCGTCGCCAGAGTCGCCGGAATTGCCGCCCGTCTGCGCCCCGGTTGAACTGCCGGAGCTGCCTGAATTGCCCGAGCTGTCCGTAGTCGTGCTCGCCCTGCGCAGCGAAGGCTTTGCGCCCCCTTTGGTGTCGATCAGCCTGCGCTTGTCCTCAATGCGCGCCAGCCGCGCCTTCACATCATCGAACTCCGACGTCGTCACCAGGTAATCGTCCTTGGCGGGAAGAATGCGAGCAATCTCCTCCTGCGTGTGCAGAATGCGGTCCGGCGTCTGCGGATGGTCGCTGAACGCCTTCGCCACCAGGCCCGGCTTGCGTTTCTCCAGCGCCTGCACCTTCTCAAAGAAGGTGATGAAGGCCTGCGGATCGTAGCCCGACCTGTACATATATTGAACGCCCAGATAATCGGCCTGCGCCTCGAAGTCGCGCGAGAATTGCAGGAACGTAATCGGAATCGCCAGTTGCGCCGCCTCGTAGATCCCATATCCCGCCAGATCGTACGGAAGCATAATCTCCAGCGGTACCATGCCGATCTCTGCGTAATTCAGCCTCGTCATTTCGCGCGCCGCGTGGTGCGCGCATACGTGCGCTGTCTCGTGCGCCATCACGCCTGCCAACTCGGCCTCTTCATCCGCCGCCAGAATCAGCCCGGAGTTCACGTAGAAGAATCCGCCCGGCAGTGCCATCGCGTTGATCTCGTCGGAATCGATGACCTTGATCGTGAACGGCACTTTGCAGTCGGAGTTCTTCACGATGTTCTGCCCGATCCGGTTCACATACTCGTCCACAACGGGATCGGTGATGAACTTGGTGCTCTTCTCGATCTCATCGGCGAACTGCTTGCCCATCTTGATCTCGCCATCGGTCGAGTACCAGTTGCCCAATCCGCGCTTGCCAATCTCGCGATTGCCCACCGCGCCCACATCTTCAATGCTGCCCGACTTAATCGGGATCATCTGGCTGCCGGGATCGACAATCTTATCCACATCAACCGCGACAGGGCCGGCGCAATCGCCACCCACCGCCGTCGTGCCCGGCTCGGGATTGTCTCCAGCGTCTTTTGTATCTTTGTCCTTCTTCTTGTCCTTCTTGTCGGCGTTCTTCCCCGTCTCGCAGGGAGCAAGCTGTGTGGTGCTCGCAGTGGTCGTCGATGCCGTTCCCGAGTCAGGTTGTTTTGCGGGCAGCGGTGCATCCCCGCCTACCGACGTAGTACCGGCCGGCGGCTGTGCCGGCTGCGATACGGTCGGGCTTGCCGTCGGAGTCGTTTGCGCCCCGCCGCTACTCGCCGGCGCACTCGATTGCGCCCACGCTCCAACGCCTGCGGCCAACGCCATGCCTGCCAGAACCGCGATTCTCAGAACTATGCGATCCATTGCCCTCACGACCTCACCTCCGCTTAAGTGCACGCCTCGCCCATCTAGCCCGCCACGCACCATATATATAGACGCCAGTATGTGCCAATTGGACAGCAAACGCAAAAACACATTTTCTCCGGCCCTTTCGCTCCATGGCGCTTCAACCCTTGACGCCTCATTCCCTGCGTCGACGTTCGTCACTCGTTACCCCTGTTCCATTGACCGTCGGCCCCCTGTTCCCTGTTTCACCCCCATCAAGTACAGTGAATAAAACCGCTGGGGGGAGGCCTTTTGCGGCTGAGATTTCTGTCAGCAGTCTGGATTGCCGTCTGTGGGGCAGCACTGCTCGCCGCCCAGGCCGCACCTCCATCCCCAAAACCTGCTCCCGCAGCTGCTTCCAAAACCCATAACCACCCCAGGCGGGGAAAGCTAGCCGCACCCTTGGCCGCCCCGGCCCTCTTTGACGCCACTAGCCTCGGTTCCCCCCTCATTCTGGACAAAAACTGGCGCGTCGGCATCACTTCCGACCTCTCGGCTGCTTCACCCACATTCGATGACTCCGCCTGGGCCATCCGCGACGCTCAGCCATCCATCGGCGAAGTTCCAGACGAAGACCCGCCCGCACCTGCCAAGTCACCCTCGGGGGCTGCCACTCTGCCGGTCCCGCCAACGTCGGCGCGACGCTACGCATTTTTCCGGCTTCACATTCAGCTCGCTCCCAATCATGGGCCGCTCTCCCTGCTCATCGAACTTCCCGTCTCGCACGGCGCCACCCTCGAACTCGGTTCGCCGGGACTAAGCCCCGCAGTTTTCGCCAACGGCATCCAGGTCCGGCCCGAGGGTCCGCACGGAGACGCGCCCGACGAATACCAGCCCATCTCGCGAATCTACAATCTGAATCTCAACCCCTCAGTAACCTCACTCACCCTGGTTGTGCGCGTTATCTACGCCGCCTTCGGCACCACCGCCTACACAGGATTCTTCGCCAATCACATGCTCTACCTGGGCAACGCCAGCGAACTCGATCGCGAGCTCAATCTCGCCTCCGATCGCAGCCTCTTTGAGCGCCTGCTCAATCTCGTCTACTCCATACTTCTCGCCGCGCTGGCCGCCTTTCTTCTCGCGCTCTATTTCTCTGAAGAAGGCCACCCTGAATACCTGTGGCTCGCTTTGCATGAGCTCTGCGCGGCGCCCATCGGCTTTATCGAACTGGCGGGTAGTGCGGCGTGGCTCAGCGCCTTTCTCTGTGGCACACTCGTGCTCCAGCTTCTGGTCATCTCTGCTTATCTCTTCTTCGAATTTCTTGTCGCATTTCTTTCTCTCAAGCGCCGCTGGTACATTCTCGGCCTGCGCTACACCGCGCCGGTTCTGCTGGGTATCGGCCCAGCCCTGCTCTTCCTGTTTCACCGCGGGGCCATCCCCTGGTTCGTTGCCATCTTCGTCGCCTCCGGTCTCTGGATGCTTGGCTGGACCATCTTCGTCTTCGGCACGCTGATTGCCGCCGCCGTGCGACGCAACTTTGAGGCTGGCCTCTTTCTGGTTCCGCTCGGGTTCAGTTTGGTCGGTATCGCTGACGCAATCATTGGCAACGCAATCAACGGCGGCCCCGGCACTGCATATACTTCGCCGCTCACCATGGAGGCCGGGCCCATCCCCATTCACATCTCCAACGTTGGCGGCTTTGCGGGCATTCTCGTCATTGTGCTCATCGTGTTCTTCCGTTATCTGCGCGTGCAGCGCGATCAGGAGCACGCCACCAACGAGCTTGCTGCCGCGCGCGGCGTCCAGGAACTGCTCATTCCCCAGGAAAAGCTGGCCACGCCCGGCTTCGAAGTCGACTCCGTCTACAGTCCCGCGAGCGAGGTTGGCGGCGATTTCTTCCATGTGCAGACCATGGGCCGCGAAGGCCTCCTCGTCGTCATTGGCGACGTTGCAGGCCATGGCCTCAAGGCCGCCATGAACGTCTCTCTTCTCATGGGCGCATTGCGCCGCGGGACTGAGCGCCACCCCGCCAGGATTCTCGAATCTCTCAATCGAGTTCTCTCAGGAACCGACAGCTTCACCACCTGCCAGGCCCTCTGGTTCGGCGTCAACGGCGAGGTGGTCATCGCCAACGCCGGTCATCTGCCGCCTTATCTCAACAGTCAGGAGATCGCGCTGCCCGGCAGTCTTCCGCTCGGTGTCCTCGGCGAAATCACATACGAGGAATCACGCTTCTTCCTCCATCCCGGAGACCGCATCCTCCTGCTGTCTGACGGAGTCGTCGAGGCACGTCACCCCAACGGCGAGCTCTTTGGATTCGACCGCGTCCGCCAGTTCAGTCAAAAGCCCGCAATCTTCCTCGCAGATGCCGCTAAATCTTATGGCCAGCAGGACGACATCACCGTCCTCACTGTCCGGCGCGAGGTAGAGGCGGTAAAGGTAGAAGTATCCGTCCCCGGGCTGTCTTCCGACATGAAATGAGACGCACCCGACAGCGAGGTTCCATGCAGTCAACTCCATCCGCGCCGAACAATCAGATGCGCCCAAAGTCGCACGCGGTCCCGCTCGCCCTCGAAGCCTTCGCTTTTGTCGCGCTCATCGCGGCTGTTTTGTATCTCTTCAAAACCAATTCCGCCGCGCTCCACTGGGCGCAGGGATACAACCCCACCGGCAGCTTTCTTCTTTCCACTCTCGTCGCCGCGCTGCCCATCGTGGTTCTTCTCGGCTCAATGGCCGTTCTGCGTCTCAAGGCGCACGTCGCCGCGCTCGCCGGTCTCGCCACAGCTCTGCTCGCCGCCACGCTCATCTTCCATATGCCTGCGCGGCTGGCCTTTTCCGCCGCTGCATACGGCGCGGGATACGGCATCTTTCCCATTTGCTGGATTATTCTTCCCGTCATGTTTCTCTACGAGCTCACCGTCAAAACCGGCCGCTTTGTCACCTTGCAACAAAGTCTCACTGGCATCACCGCCGACAGCCGTCTGCAATTGCTTCTCATCGCCTTCGCGCTCGGGGCATTTTTTGAGGGCACCTCAGGATTCGGCACTCCGGTCGCCGTCTGCTCGGCCATTCTCATCAGTCTCGGCTTCAAGCCGCTCAAAGCCGCAGGCCTTTCGCTCCTCGCCAACACCGCGCCCGTCGCTTTCGGAGCCATGGGCATTCCGCTCGTCGCTCTGCACGGCGTCACCGGCCTCGATCAACTAGGGCTCACCCACACCACCGCCGTCATCCTGCTGCCATTCGATCTGCTGATTCCCTTCTGGCTCATCTGGGCCTTCGCGGGCTTCGCCGCCATGCTCGAAATCTGGCCGGCAATTCTTGCCGCCGGCGTTCCCTTCGCCACAGCGCAATATCTCATGGCCACTTATAGCGGGCCCTCGCTAGTGGCCATCGTCTCCGCCACATCCACCATCGTCGTGCTCCTCACATTCCTCCGTTTCTGGCAGCCGCGCCGCATTCTCAATGTCGATCTCGAAGACATCACCAGCCAGGCTCGCCGCCACCACGGCCACAGCACCGCCACTATCTTCAACGCATGGCTTCCCTGGCTCGTGTTGAGTCTCACCGTATTTCTTTGGGGACTTCCCCGCATTTCCACATGGATGGATGCGCACTCCACCATCAAAATTCCCGTCGTCGGACTCCACAACGCAATTCAGCGCGTCCCGCCCGTCGTCGCCGCCGCCACCAAAGAAGCCGCCATCTTCAATTTCAACTGGCTCACCGCCACAGGAACCGCCGTCCTGCTCGCCGCGCTCGTCGCCGGCCTGCTGATGGGCCTCTCGCCGCGCACGCTCGCCAAATCCTTCGCGCAAACCATCTTCAAAATCCGCTACACGTTCGTCACCATCGCCGCCATGATGGCCGTCGGCTACATCACGCGCTACTGCGGGCTCGACGCCACTCTCGGCCTCGCCTTTGCACGCACCGGCGCGCTCTATCCATTTTTCGGCACGCTCATTGGCTGGCTCGGCACTGCCTCGACCGGCTCCGACACATCTTCCAACGTCCTTTTCGGCAGCCTTCAGGTCATCACCGCGCGCCAGATCGGCGTATCGCCCATGCTCATGGCCTCGGCCAACTCAGCCGGCGGAGTGATGGGCAAAATGATCGACGCAGCCAGCATCGTCGTCGCCAGCACCGCCACAAATATCTATGGCCAGGAGGGTTCAATCCTCCGCTTCGTCTTCTTCCACTCGCTCGCGCTCGCCGCCCTCGCCGGAATCGCCGTCACATTGCTTGCCTACATCCCGCTCCTGGCCTCGCTCGTCGCTCACTGAGCATTCCGATGGCGATCGATTTTCCATGTCACAAATCCCGTCTGTGCCGCGACGAAGAATAATAAGTCAAATCCAAATTGATGCATGAATGAATGAACCGTATGATCCTTCCAGGGAACCACCCCACAAAGGATTGCAATCATGTCGACCCATCCGACCACTGCTGCAATCCATGGAAATCTGGAATACAGGAATAGAGAGACGACCTCAGCGATCAGAAGAAGACTCCAGTACACAGTGAGCCCGGGAAATGCAGATCCGATTGCCATACATATAATTGGCAGCCAAATACAAAGCGCAATGACCGGGACCAAAAGAAGGACGAATGATACTCGAAACAGAATCCTCACAGTAGCTTTGCTCCTTGGCCGGATGCCCCGGTCACGCCTCCGGGACCGGGCACCACTGGCCTCAATACAGCACAATACCCCTGACCACTGACCACTGACCCCTGATCACTGTTCTGTTCTATCATCAAATTTCCGATGAATCCCGACAGCCCACTCGCGTCGCAACCAATCAATCCATCAACCGCTCTGCGCCCCCGCCTGCTCTCGCTTTTCGACGACGCCGCCGGAAATCTCCGCAACAAAGTCATCAGCATCTACGGCCTGCTTTTTCTCTTCAACGCCGGAGCCTGGCTCTGGGCCATCATCGCCTTCCGCCACTTCCCTCTCTTGCTTGGCACCGCGCTGCTCGCCTACAGCTTCGGCCTTCGCCACGCCGTCGACGCAGACCACATCGCCGCTATCGACAACGTCACGCGCAAGCTGATGCAGGAGGGCAAGCGCCCCATCGCCGTCGGCCTCATGTTCTCGCTTGGACACTCCACCATCGTCGTCATCGGCTCGGCGCTCATCGCCGCCGCCGCACTCGCCCTTCAGCAACACATGGACGCGGCCCGCTCCATCGGCGGCCTAATCGGCACCCTCGTCTCGAGTCTGTTCCTATTCGCCATCGCCATCGTCAACATTGTCGTGCTCGTCAGCATCTATCGCGCATTCGCTCGCGTCCGCGCCGGCCAGCCCTACGTCGATGAAGATTTCGACCTTCTCCTGGCCAATCGAGGATTCCTCGCTCGCATCTTCCGCCCCATGTTCGCGCTCATCCGCCGCAGTTGGCACATGTACCCGCTCGGAGTCCTCTTCGGCCTCGGCTTTGACACCGCAACCGAGATCGGCCTCCTCGGCATCTCCGCCGCCGAAGCCTCTCGCGGACTTCCCCTCGGATCCATCCTCGTCTTCCCGGTCCTCTTCGCCGCCGGCATGTCGCTCATCGACACCACCGACAACATCCTCATGCTCGGCGCTTATGGCTGGGCCTTTATCAAGCCCGTGCGCAAGCTCTACTACAACCTCACCATCACCTTCGTCTCCGTCGTCGTCGCGCTCGTCGTCGGCGGCATCGAGGCTTTGGGCCTCCTCGCCGGCCAGCTCCATCTCACCGGCAGTTTTTTCGCCGCTATTCTCCGCCTCAACTCCAGCTTCGGAACCCTCGGCTATCTGATCGTCGGCCTCTTCGCCCTCAGTTGGATCGTGTCCATCGCCATCTACAAATGGCGTCGTTTCGACGACCTCGAATTCGGCGACTGACTCGGCCAAGTAGCGCCGGCGTCCCGACAACTGTGGTGCGGGTGTCCTCGCCCGCACTCACGGCTCCTTTGTTCCCTTGGTCCCTTGGTCCCCGGTTCTCCTCTGGCCCAACTGCCCCAACCGCTTTTTTGCTCTTGCGCTCCTGCCCACTTTATGGCTTATGATTGTGCTTCCGGAATCACGCACTTGGGCCCAGCAATAAAACGAGGCTCGGAAAGCTGTGAGCGACGCCGAACGTAAGCGGATCCTGATTGTCGATGATGATCCTTCCCACCTTGATATTTACGGGATGATCGTTGATCGAGCGGGCTACCTCCCGGTCCCGCTGCTTGTTCGCTTTGGCGGGCCCGAGCCTGTGCCGGACGGGCATATCGCGGTAATTCTTCTCGACTACCGGATGAACTCAGTGAAAACAGCTCCGCAGATTGCACAAGAATTAAGAGCCAAGCATCCTGAGGCTCCGATTCTTCTGCTTTCGGACCTCTGGACCATGCCTGAAGACATCCAACCTTATGCATCCGATTTTGTCCGCAAAGGCGAGCCCGAGAACCTGCTGAAAGCCCTTGTCAGATTAACCACAGCGCAGGACAACGGAGCTCCGCCCCCCAAAAACGAGCCCGGGGAAAACGAGCACGGAAAAGACTAGTAAGCCCGAGAAGCACCAGTTAGAAAGATCTGCAAGAGACCAGCAATCGATTTCGCCGGCATTATTATTTCCCCATCCTGCCGTCCAGGTTTAGGGACCAGATCTACGGACCAGATTTATAGACCGAGGTTCACAGGCTTTGAGAGCGGCAGAAACCCAAGTAGTGAGCCGAGGAAACAGGCCAGCCCAGAGCCCAGACTCAAGCGCCTGTTTCTCCCGTCTCGTCGACCGCGCCCGCAGAATCTGGCCCGGCCGCACCCAAACCCGCCCGATCAGCCCCGTTCCGCTCATCGCGCTGATGTCCTTGGCGCTCCTATCCTCCTCAATCCCGCTCCCCGCCCAATCTAAGCCATCAGAGTACGCAGTTAAAGCCGCATACCTGCTCAATTTCGGCAAGTTCATGCGCGTTTCTCCGGGCGGGAAAACGAATTCCAATGACTTCAATATCTGTATCGTCGGTGATGATCCATTCAGCGGCTCTCTCGACCAGATCACAGCAGGCGAACAAATTGACGGCCGCCCGGTGCGAGTTGTTCGCATCAGCAAACCGGATCTCGACAAGCCGGATACGCGGCAATGTGCGATTGCATATCTCAGCATCTCTGAAGAAAAACGGATGGACCAGGACCTCGCGACCTTCAAGGATTCCGACACGCTCACCGTCAGCGATGCGCCGGATTTCCTAAAGCGCGGCGGAATGATTCAATTACTGTTGGTTTCGAATCACATCCGTTTTTCCGTCAACCTTGATCCAGTCAGGCGCACCCATCTCAACCTCAGCTCGGAATTGTTGAGAGTTGCCGCTTCAGTTTCCGGCAACCGCCCCGGCGAGGTGCAGCCATGAGCCTCCGGGATAACCGTTCCATTGCCCGCAAGATTGCGCACATGAATCTCACGGTCTGCGGCATCGCCTTGGTCCTCGCCTATATTTCGTTCTTGATGTATGACTTCTACACATTGCGCCAGTCGCTGCGGACGGATCTCGATACCGAAGCGCAGATCATCGGGTCCAACTGCGAAGCTGCCCTGCTGTTTGATGACCCGCAGGCTGCGCAAACCACGTTGGCCGCATTGCGCGGATCGCCCCACGTGCTTGCGGCAACGGTATTCACCGCGAACCAGCAATCCTTCGCGACCTACGCGCGCCCTGACTCCCGCCAAAACTCGCGCCAAGACTCTGGCAGCCCAGATCTGTCTCCGCGCCTGGCGCACGGCGAAATGTCGGGTTACTGGTCACGCGGAGATCAGCAGATTCTCGTGGGGCGTCGCATCGAATCGCAGGGGCAGGTGATCGGGTCCGTCTATATCCTCGCCGAGACCACCGATATTGCCTACCGCGCGGGCCAGTTCGGCATCCTCTCGGCCGGTATTCTCATGATCTGCTACATCGTCGCCCTCGTCGCCACCATCACCACCAGAAAACTCATCTCCAGCCCTTTGACCGCCCTCGCGCAAACGGCAATGGTCGTTTCTCGCGACAGAAACTACGCTGTTCGCGCTCAATCTCCCGGCGGCACGGACGAAATCTCGCTGCTCATCTCTTCCTTCAATGAAATGCTCGAGCAGATTCAGCAACGCGACCATGCGCTCGAGGACTCGCGTCGCGGGCTGGAGAAGAAAGTACGCGACCGGACGGCGGAACTTCAGGCGGCCAATCAGGAGCTCGAGGCGTTTTCCTATTCCGTTGCCCACGATCTCAGGGGCCCGTTGCAGCAAATCACGAATCTTGCATACCTGTTGGAGAATTCAAACGACATTCCAACTCAGGGCGATTCCTTAAAGTTGGTATCCAGGGTCATGGATGGCACTCGGAGGATGTCCACGTTGATTGATGACCTCCTTAACCTGTCCAGGGCTGCCAGTTCGCCATTGCATTACAGTCCCATCGACATGACCCGCATGGCTGAGTCGATCCTGGAGCGGCTGATGGCAGACATAGGTGACCGGCCCGTTGAGATCATCGTCAGTCCCGGAGCTCACGCAATTGCCGACGAAGGCCTCATTTTGGTGGTGATGGAGAATCTGATCGGAAACGCGTGGAAATACACCTCAAAACGCAACCCGGCCAAAATCCAGTTCGGCTTCCGTGAAGCAGCGGACGAGGTGATCTTTTTCGTCCAGGACAACGGTGTCGGCTTCAACCCGAACTACGCAGACCGGCTTTTCCGGCCCTTCCAGCGCCTTCACTCCCACGTGGACTTTCCCGGCACCGGAGTGGGCCTGGCCACCGTGCAGCGGATCGTCACGCGCCATGGCGGAAGGGTGTGGGCCGAAGCAACCATCGACCAGGGAGCAAAATTCAGCTTCAGCCTGCCCTACAAGCCCCCCGAGGACGGCTCGGGCGAAAATACGCCACGCGGACAACCACGGCACAAGTAACACGCATCAAAAGTCTTAGTCACTTAACTTGATTTTCATTTGGCGTCCCCTCCCCCGCGGACACCTTTATACGGGCCTCATCGAGAACACCTGAGAGGTTGCAAGTTGCCTGAGCGCGCGAACAAAGATTCAAACCAGTGTGCCCCCACGCGGGGGTCACGGCGGAGCTTCCGGCGCGCTCAACTGTGCGCGTTGCCACGCCGGGCCCTGCGCAGCGCCAGCAAAAAGACAGTTTTGGCTATTCTGCTCACCGCGGGTTCAGCAGCTGCCGCACAGGACGTAAGCGGCCAAGGCCAGGTTGCTCAGAATGACTCCCAGGATAACCTGAAGCAAATGAGCCTCGAGCAACTGGGCCAGCTCGAGGTCACTACGTTCAGCAAGGCGCCGACTCCGCTGCACGATACCCCGGCAGCTCTCTACGTCATTACCCGCGAAGAAATCCTCCGCTCCGGCGTGACCACGATTCCCGACGCTCTGCGTCTGGCGCCTGGCGTCGAGGTGGGGCGCCTCAGCTCGACGACTTGGGCAGTGAGCATTCGGGGGCTCCAAAACAACTTTTCCAAGTCGGTTCTGGTCCTGATCGATGGAAGAAATGTCTACACTCCCCTCTTCGCCGGCGTTTATTGGGATGTGCAGGATCTGCCGCTCGAAGACATCGATCGCATTGAGGTAATCCGCGGCCCCGCCGGAACCATCTGGGGACCAAACTCTGCGAACGGCGTGATCAACATCATCACCCGCAAGGCTGCCGACTCCAAGGGCGTGCAGGGCTCTGCATTGGTTGGCAACGTCGACCATACCATCGACGATCTGCAGATTGGCGCCGGATCGGGCGACACAAATTTTCGGGTATTTGGCCGCGGCTTTGAGCGCGACCATGAATACCACACCGACGGCATTAATGATGACACCTGGCACCAGGAGCGCCTCGGATTTCGCCTGGATCGCAATTTCGATCGCAATTTAGACCACGATAAAGGCGCCAAAGACACCGCAGACATGATGCTCGAAGGTGATCTCTACAAGGGAACTTCGCCTCACATCGTCGGCACCGCCGTCAGTAACGACCGGACATCCGGGGGCGACGTCAACTTTCGCTATCAAACCGCGAAGGCCGACGGCACGGGGCTGACGGTACAGGCATATTTTGAACGTACGCTTCGCACTCACGGTTTCCTCGGAGAGACCCGCGACACTATCGACCTTGATTTTATTGACCGTTTCAAGGCGGCCAATTGGAACATGCTCTCGGTCGGTGCCGGTCTTCGCTGGAGTCCGTACAACGTCATCTCTACCGTTACAGGAGAAGGCCTGGTCCCGCCCACCGGAACGGATCATATCTACACTGGTTTTCTGCAGGACGAAATCGGGCTCGGCAAAACTGCGAATCTGACCATCGGCGCCAAGTTGCAGCAGAACAACTACAGCGGCTTCGATGTGCTGCCATCCGGACGCCTGCTCTGGTCCCCCAACGACAAACAATCGCTGTGGGCAGGCATCACCCGCTCAGTGACCACCCCATCCGACCTCGAAGAAAATTTCGTTCTTCAGGCATCGTCGCCAACTCTGGTGATCCAACTGCTCGGTAATCATCACTTCAAGTCGGAGGATGTTCTGGGTTATGAGTTGGGCTATAGAGGAACCGTGAATGCACATCTTTACTTCGATGTCTCTGGCTTCTGGAATCAATACACCCAACTGCAGAGCTTTGGACCTGAAGTGATTTCGAAATCGGGGAGCACGACTACTATAACCATTCAATATTCAAACCAGATTAGCGGCTCCGCCTCCGGATTCGAGATCGCTCCGCAGATCGCAATCGCGTCGTTCTGGCGGCTGAACCTGGCGTATTTCTATCTCAATTCGGACTTCGCGGCAGCCGGAAGCACATCGAACATTAGCTCCACCGGCTCGGTCATCACCTATGACAAATCATCCCCGAAACATCAGGTAGAGCTGCAGTCCATGATCGACCTTCCCTGCAAATTTCAATTCGATCAAACCTATCGCTTCATCAGCGCCTTGCCGGAACAAAAAGCTCCCGCCTACCAGACAGCCGATCTTCATCTCTCACGCCCATTGGGGAGCAATTTCGAAATCGAGGGGGTCGGCCAGAATCTATTCCAGCCTCATCACTACGAATGGGGAACAGGGGACCTGAGCCAGCCACTGGTCGGCATCGAAAGGGCCGGTTATGTGCGGCTTTCCTTCCACGCTTCCAAACTCAAATAATTATCCGCTTACTCACAGACCATCTTATTAATCTTTGCGCAGATTAATCTTTGCGCAGACTTATGGTCGTCCGTCGACGTCGATCCCGCCCTTCGGTCTCACGCGAGGAGCAAAACAGCACAGACCAGCGGAATGGACGGGGATATTCTCGTGGAATCTAAGAAACTGTGAGGTGAAAGATGCTCGACCTATTGAAATCAAGCTTCCCCCATCGACACAACCCGAACGGAAGTCACGATTCAATCTGCACAACGTGTTTGGCAACAGTAGCCACGGTCCAGGACGAGTGGGAACTGACCTGCCATGAATCGGCCCACGTTTGCAATCCGACAAACCTCTTTCGAATCAGCCATGCTTCGTTGCCACGCTCCGGGTTTGTTCTGTAGAAGGTCCGAAACGGCGAGAACTCTTCGATCGTCGGCTGATCTACGGGGAGTACCGGCCACAGCCCGAAGCTCTAATTCAGTGCTTATAGTTCAAACGAAGGGGCGCTTCATGAAAAAAACAAGCCGACTCAAGAAGGAAAAAGGCATTGTCGCCTCTGTAAGAAAAGAGATGGATAAGCCGCGGCTCACGGAGTCCGTTCGCCAGGCTCTTAGCGACCCGGCCCCACCGGCCGTCGACAAGCCTGCGGCTGATGTCTAGGCGTTCGTCGCCGGCAGCGGGCCTTCGGGGCGGTCGGGATAACTTCCAATCGGTCAAACTGCAAAGGCCCGGTCGGGTTACCGTGTGCAGTCACTCCCAAAGGGACGCGACCGCCCATGTTGAACTCATCGCGGTTGAACTCATCGCGCGCTGAGAGCTTCGCCTTGTACCGCGAAGCACGAATCACTAGCCACTAAACAGAGCCCTTCGGCAGCGGCACGTTCTTGCCCAACGCAGTCGCCAAGGCAATCTGGTGATCTTGTTCGTCGATCAGGATCTTGCGAATCTGCTCGCCAATCGCATATTCACCCAGCTCTTCGCATTGGCTAATTCGCAGGCGATAGTTCTTGATCGTTTCGGTCTCGTTGTCCAGATCGAACTGCAGCATATCGGTGGATTTCTCTGAAGTCTTCACCGGCTTGGGCACAACCACCGGCATGCCGCCCAGGTAATCGATCTGCTCAGCGAGAATCAGCGCATGGTTCAGTTCCTGCCCCGCGTGAACCGTAAGCTCAGCCGCGATATTCATGTACGCTGCGCCCTTGATCACTTGCGAGTAAACCACGTACGCAATAATCGCCTGATATTCGCGCGCGAGGTCCTCATTCAATAAATCGATCAGTTGGGAACGGGATATTTTCTTGGAATCTCCTGCGATTGGTTTGCCTTTCAAGACGCTTTCCTCCGGGATCAAAGTTTTGAATCGTTATCGGGGTTGTTTCGAGTCGCCGCTTCTCGGTTCAGGATTATTGCTAGTTGAATTCGAGTCGTTGCTTCTTGCGCGTGCCTAGAGAACGCCAACACACACTTGGATGCGCACAACCGCCGCCACGCAACCACCATAGCAAGCGAATCCGAGCCAAAGCTATCTTAAATTAAACAGCAACCTGCATTCCTTCGTCGGCGCCTCTGCTTTTCTTTTCTAGTCCCCGCTCACTGTCGGCTTCTCCCTGCCTTCTCGCTCCGTCGGTCCCTGCTTTTATGTTCCTTGCTTTGCTACTCCCTATTGGCTACTGCCTGCCTTCCCGTTCCCTTGTTCCCTTCGGCCCTCAGTCCCTAGTCCCTGATCTTTCGCTCCCATCTGTATCGTCCATTGAGCCAACTCCGCTATCTTCGCTAACGCCGCCAACTCCGCTGTCTTTTGATATAACAAACAAGCATGTCTCCATCCGCCCGTTCCGTCGCCTCGCCGCGCGTCGTCAGCATCGCCGATCTCCGCACCATCGCCAAGCGCCGCGTGCCCGCTTCTGTCTTCGATTACCTCGACGGCGGCGCTGAAGGCGAAGTCACCCTGCGCGAAAACTGCCGCGTCTATGAGGACGTCACCTTCCGCCCCCGCCACGCCGTCGCCTTCGACCACTGCAACCTGCACACCCGCGTTCTCGGCTTCGATCTCTCGCTGCCTTTTCTGCTCGCTCCCGTCGGCTACAGCCGTCTCATGCACCCCGTCGGAGAAGTCGGAGCAGCGCGCGCCGCAGGCAACGCCGGCACCGCCTACATTCTCTCCACCATCTCCGGCCACAAGCTTGAAGACGTAAAAGCCGCCTCCACCGGCCCCGTTTTCTATCAGCTCTACTTAATGGGTGGTCGCGGCGCAGCCGAAGCCTCCATCGCGCGCGCCCGCGCCGCCGGCTTCTCCGCGCTCGTCGTCACCATCGACACCACCGTCTCCGGCATGCGTGAGCGCGATTTCCGCAACGGCATGAAGGAGCTCGTCAGCGGTAACCCGTTCCAAAAAATTCCCTACCTACCGCAAATCCTCTCGCGCCCCGGCTGGCTCGCCGGCTTCCTCTCCGACGGTGGCATCCAGCCGCTGCCCAACGTCGTCATCCCCGGCAAAGGCCCCATGCCGCTCACCGATGTCGCCGTCGCTCTCGCCGAATCCGCCGTCACCTGGGCCGATCTCGCCTGGATTCGCGAACACTGGCGCGGTCCCATCGTCGTCAAAGGCGTCCTCACCGCAGATGACGCGCGCCGCGCCGTCGATCAAGGCGCAGCCGCCATCTCCGTCTCCAATCACGGCGGCCGCCAGCTCGATTGCGTTCAATCTTCCCTGCGCGCATTGCCAGAGATTGTCGCGGCCGTCCACGGCCAAACTGAAATTCTCATGGACGGTGGCATTCGCCGCGGCACCGACATCGCAAAGGCTGTCGCGCTCGGAGCGCGCGCCGTGCTCTGCGGCCGCGCCTACGCCTACGGCCTCGCCGCCGCCGGAGAAGCCGGCGTCAACCGCGCCATCGAAATCCTCCGCACCGACCTCGACCGCACCCTCCGCCTCCTCGGCTGCGCGTCCGTCTCCGAGCTCGACCGCTCCTACGTCAACCTCCCAAAATCCTGGGACGCCGACTGACCGCGTCCATCTTGGCTGTCATCCTGAGCGACCGGAGTCCGCCGAGGCGGACGAAGGAAGTCGAAAGCCTGCCCTGAGCGAAGATCGCTTGCGCGATCGAAGTCGAATGGGGACCTGCTTCTCCATTTCGCTGTCATCCTGAGCGACCGGAGCGCAGCGAAGGAAGTCGAAAGCCTGCCCTGAGCGAAGATCGCTTGCGCGATCGGAGTCGAATGGGGACCTGCTTCTCCATTTCGCTGTCATCCTGAGCGGAGGTCGCCGCAGCGACCGAAGTCGAAAGCCTGC